>OBUX01000500.1_pt1 | contig 11861 bp, 8 predicted proteins | sample 1501181 | NCBI WGS metagenome assembly OBUX01 (sample SAMEA2579935, study PRJEB22360) | human gut metagenome | biome: human gut; feature: human-associated habitat; material: faeces | place: Denmark | collected 2008/2010 | reverse complement strand
GAAGGTTACCTTGTGATTGAAGGAGAGCCGTCTCCATAGTGGCGTCACCCGTTCAAGCAAAATCCGGCTCCCGGCCTTAGGTGGTTTCGGTAAGAGGAGGGCGGCCGGGTGTTCTTTGAAGTTGTGGCTCAAGGCGTAAAGGGCGGCGATGGTCGTCGAGCACACGGCGATCAGGACGGCAATTGCTAGGTAGGTCCAGGAGAACTTGAGTACCACCCCGGTGATCGTCGAGCTGGCCGCGTAGGCTTTAAAGATGATTCTGGGCAGGAGGATGAAACCGCCGAGCGCCCCCAGGATGACCCCGAGGCCGCTGGCTAAGAGGCTGTACAACAAGAACTTGAGGGCGACGTCGGCGTTACTGTAACCGAGCGCCTTTAAGGTCCCGATCGTGATCCGCTCTTCTTCGACAAAGCGCATCATTGTCGTTAGGGCGACCAAGGCGGCGATGGCAAAGAGAAAGGTCGGGAAGACGTTGGCCAAGACGTCGACCCGCTTGGCGTTGGAGCGGTAGATTTCGTAGCCTGGAAAATCGCTGCGGGTGTTGACGGTATAAGCAGGGTAACCGAGGTTATTGAGTTGGTATTCCTGCTTGGCCAACTGGGTCGCTGCTTGTCGAGCTTGGTTTGCCAGGCTCGGTTGGAGGGTGGCCGCCTGGCTCAACTGGCTGACCCGGCCCTTAGCGGTGGCCAGGCTGTCCTTAGCCGCCTGGTACTTGGCGGCCCGGTGCTGATTGAGGTCCTTTAAGAGGGTCGCTTGCCGTTTATTCATCAGCTTCGTGTAGGCGTTGGAGTAGGCGTTGAGCTTGGCGGCGTCTCGGTAGCTGATCCGGGCGAGGTTGTACTCGGTTAAGGAGAAGGCCCGTTTGGTGGTGACCCCAAAGCCGCTTAACTGGCCAGTCCCGACGCTGGTTTGGCCAAAGTCGTTGTGGTTGATGAACTCGGCCGACTTGACGAAGCCGACGACCTTAAACTTGGTTTTGGCCAGGCCGGTGCCATCTTGCAGGGTGATCGTTTCGCCCAGGTGGTAAGTGCTCTTGAGGGTGTTATTTAAGGCGATTTCGGTGTCCGTCTTGGCCAGGCGCCCGGCCACCACTTTATACTGCGACAGGGAACCGGAGTTGGAAAAGACCCGGATACTGTTGGTGCTGCCCTTAATCTTGGCGTCGGTGAAGTAGCCGTAGTTAACGGTCTTGACCTGGGCTTGGCCGGCGATCGTCTTTTGGTCGGCCTGGCTTAACCCGTAAGCGGAGGTAACGGTCATGTCGGCCAGGTGGGTTTGGTTAAAGTAGTTTAGCCCGGTCTGGCGCATGTCCGGCCCGGTAATTTTGAGGCCGACAAAGGAGAAGGTCCCGAGTAACATTAACAAGACCAGGGCGATGAAACGGCCTGGCGACCGTCCGATCGATTGCCAGGCGTCCTTATATAACGTTTTCTTACTCACGCTACTCACCTACCATTCCAAAGTGGCGATGTCTTGCGGGTGATCTTGGTGGGTAATTTCCTTAACCTGGCCGTCGTGGATGTGGATGACCTGGTCGGCGATCGGGGCCAGGGCGGCGTTGTGGGTGACGATTAAGACGGTCGATCCCTGCTGGCGGCTCATGTCCTGGAGGATTTGCATAACGGCGCGGCCGGTTTCAAAGTCTAGCGCCCCGGTCGGCTCGTCACACAACAAGAGCTTGGGTTTCTTGGCGACCGCCCGGGCGATGGCGACCCGTTGTTGCTCACCCCCGGACAGCTGGGCGGGGAAGTTGTTGAGCCGCTTTTCCAGGCCGACGCTTTTGAGCGCCGCTTCTGCTGGCAGGTGGTCGGGGACGATTTGGGCGGCCAGCTCGACGTTTTCCAGCGCCGTTAGGTTGGGCACCAGGTTGTAAAACTGGAAGACGAAGCCGACGTCGTTACGGCGGTAGGCAGTTAGTTGTTTGGCGGTTTCCTGGGCGATGTTTTGCCCGTCGATGATCACGTCGCCGCTGGTGTTGGTGTCCATGCCGCCCAAAATGTTGAGCAGGGTCGACTTGCCGGCCCCCGACGTCCCGAGGATGATCACCAACTGGCCCTTTTCCACCTAAAAGGAGATGTCCTTGTTGGCGTAGATCATCTCGTCACCGGACGGGAAGGTCTTGGTGTTGTTTACCACTTCTATGTATGCCATTTTCAAAACCTCACTCTTTTAATTCGACATGTGTTTATTTAACAACCCCATTGTAGTATCCTTAAAAAAAGCGAACAAGCAACAAATTAAATAATGTGTTGAAATAAGGAGAAAAAGATGACTGCCACCCGGCAAACTAAAACAAAGGCCCGCCTCTACCAAGCCTTCATCGCCCTGCTAGAGGAGCGCGGCTTTAACCAGATAACGGTTAAGGAACTGTGTAACCGTGCCCAGATTAACCGGGGCACCTTTTATAACAATTATACTGATATTTACGACCTGGAAACATGGCTGGAGGACCAATTTTTTAGCCAAATCAACCAAATCCTGCGGGTTGATCCCGCCCACCACGCTCTGTCGTCGGACAGCATCCGTGCGGTGATTGATTACGTTAAGCAAAACCAGCAGCTGGTAATGGCGATGGTGCACGGCGGCCTGGCCAACCGGATCGAAACGATCCTTAAGCAGGAGTTAATCTCGATCATGGAGGACTTTTTGCAAGCCGATTTCGAACGAGCCACCTTACTGCCGGCCAGGTACGGGCGAACCGGGTTTGCCAGCGAGGTAAGCGCTGTGATCATGCTGTGGATCAACGACGGGATGGTGGAGTCGAGCGCCGACTTGGTGGGGATGCTAACGGTCCTGCGCGACCACCCGCTCAAAGACATCGTGGGGCCCGCTCATGACTAAGTTAGTCAGGGCGTTGCTGGGGTTAATCCTCTTAATGGCCACCATTGCCAACCTTGGGACCGACCTTAAACAAGGGTGCGGCGCCCGGTTAATTGTCTTAGCCAGCCTCGCCCTGGCCCCCCGGGTGTGGCGCTGGTTAAGCGGTCGGTCGGCCACCACCAAACGAAAGCTGTATTGGGGCCTGTTCGGCCTGACGGTGGTTATTGAACTGACCGTGCTGTTAACCATGCCGACCAGCGTCTTTCATGATCCCTTCCGGGTGCGCTACCAGGCCAGCCTGTTAGCCAGCGGCCACTTCGACTGGGGGGCCAGCGACTACTTTTACCGCTACCCCAATAACGCCGTCAACGCCGTTCTCTTAGCCGGACCGCTCTGGGGAGGGCATTTAGTTGGGTTTAACGACGCGATCACGATCGGGGCGCTGGGTTTTGTAATGACCAACGCCCTGATCCTCGCCTGCGCGACCCTGGCGCGGCGGCTGGCCAAAGACCAGGCCGCCGCCATCTTAGTCGTCGCCTGGTTTTTGATCAACCCGGTCACCTACACCAACTTCTTGCAGGTTCCTTACAGTGATTTGCCCAGTATCCTGGCGGTAGCGGGGATCCTACTGGCTTGGCAGGCCCACCAAGAACGGCCCCACTGGGCGAAGTTGCTTGTCCTCGGCGGGGCGGTCCTTGCTGGCCAGTTGATCAAGCCCAACCTGATCGTCTTGGCACCGGCCGTTTTGTTAACTTGGTGCTTGGTTAAATCCCGCCGCCAGCTCTTGGCCCCGGTTACCACCGTTCTGGTTGCCTTGGCCCTAACGTTGCCGGTTAAACAAGCGCTCCTGACGGTGGGCCACTACCAAGCAAACGACCGCTACCGCTTACCGGCGACCTCTTGGATCTACATGTCCTACTTTCCGGCCACCGGGGGGCAGTACAACAGCCAGGTGGTGCAACAAGAGGAGGCCTTACCCAATTTGGTCACCCGCCAGCAATTCGTTCAAAGCGCCCTAGTGAACCAGGTTAAGGAACTCGGGGGCGGCGGCCTCTTCAAGCAGTGGGCGACCAAGCTAGTTAACTTAACCGATGAGCGCCACGTACCAATTGAATACCGGGCCGGTCCCCAGCGGGCACCGGCCGGGTACCTAGCCCACGCCAAGTTAGCCGGCGTCTTACAGACCTTCCTATTACAGGTCAGCTGGTTAACCCTCTTCGCCCTGACCCTGCGTCAGGTCATTTACCTACGCTTTACTTCGGCGACCACGGTCCTCCTGGCGGTCTGGACGGTCGGCTTCGTGGCCTTCGAGGTCCTCTTGTGGGAGGTGGAGGACCGGTATGGTTTGGCCCTGCTTCCGTTCTTATTCGGGCTCGTCAGCCGGCCGACGGCACCCCCATTCAATGGCGCCGGGGTACGGCTGTCCTGGTTCTGGTGGCCGTTGGTCGGCATCGTGGGAGCGCTGGTCCTGGTAACCAGCCTCCCCAAGCCTAATTCGATTACCGTCGCCACCCAGCAAAGCTCGCTGTCGGTCCAGTATGGCGAACGGCCTTACCGACTCGCCCCCGGAGCCCAGCTAAGCCAGGTAGTGACACTTCACCACGCTGCTACCCGGGCCCAGGTTTGGTTGCCGAACAAGAGCCGAGCGACCGTGACCCTGCTAACGCCGGCCGGTAAGCGGTTGGCCCTCCATCGCCGTGGTGGGGCGGTGGCCTACCGCGGAAAGTTAGTCGCCGGTACCTACCGGCTCGTGGTGGCGAACCTAACGACTCACGCCCAACCAGTTTGGATAACTAGCTGGCCCCACGGCCGCCTAGCCCCACACCCGCTGGTAATTAATCGCCACACCACTGGAGACCGGAGCCTGCGCTACTTATTTAGTACGGATTAGTGAACTACTCGGTCATAAAATGACCGAGCTTCTGGGAACACGAAGTAGTATTTAGGATGTTGTACGTGTATTCACGCTACCTAACTTACAGAACTTCGTTCTTTTACCAAGGCTAGTCCCTAGCCGACAGCTTTTAATCCTTTGTGTAAGATGTTAACTGCCGCATTAACATCCCGGTCGTGATGGGTGCCACAGTTTGGACACGTCCACTCACGTACTTCTAGTGGTTTCGGTCCACTTTGGTAACCACAATTGGAACATTGTTGGCTAGTGTAGTTCGGTTTAACAACGATTAATTGCTTACCATACCAAGCGCACTTGTACTCCAGTATTGCTCTAAATTGGTACCAACTAGCATTGGCAATTGATTTAGCCAGATGGTGATTCTTTTGAAGATTTTTGGCTTTCAAATCTTCAATGATAATCACATCGTATTGCTTTACCAATTGCGTAGTTATTTTGTGTAAATAATCTTTACGTTGGTTAGCGATCTTGGCTTGATAACGAGCCTTAATCTGTTGAGCTCGTTGCCAATTTTGATAATCGTCAACTTCCATATCTGTTAAATGGTTCTTATTATGGTTCCACTGTCGAACAGCGACTGTTGCTTGATGCTTCCGGCGACTATACCTTGCTTGCCACTTTGTGGTTTGCTTATTTAACCATAATGGATTGAACTTGGGATACTTTTTGCCGTCAGAAGTAATGGCTAAATCAGCTACACCAACATCGACTCCAACCAATTTATGGGTCTTAGATAACGGCTGAACAGCCGGTGCTTCAACTTGTAAAGATAGATAATACCTACCTGTTGGTTCTAAAGAAACCGTATAGCATTTAATCTTAACGTTATTCAATTGAGCAGTTTTGCTAGTTCGAATACTGCCCAGTTTTGGCAGTTTAACTCGATGTTTAGCTTCAACGCTCATTTTAGAGCGACCAGTAAACGATTTTCGTAAGGAATGCCGTGATTTGAAACGTGGATAGCCACCTTGATGTTTAAATAGCATTTTAAATGCCTGGGCTAAGTTATGGTTAACTACTAGAAAACTAGTTGAATCACTTTCCTTGAGGAAAGGATATTCCTGCTTTAACGCCTTCAAAAGGTAATTCATACCATATTCGTTTACGAAATGACTGCTTGGATTATTGGCGTACCGCTCCTTAGCCATATTAAGCATTTGGTTCCACACAAAGCGATCATTACCAAACATTTGGCTCAACTGATCTCTTTGTTTAGCATTGGGATACAAACGTAGTTTGACACCTTTTATTATTTTCCCCATTTGGACAATTTCACCACCTCTCTAAATCTCTTTCTTACGTTGGTCGTCAATATACTTAGCAACTGCCTGTTTATTAACAGAACCAATACTTTCGACATAATAGCTAGATGACCACAAATGACGGTCGAGTTGTTTCCAGTAGCTATTTTTTAACTCTGGGCATTCTCGAAATAACCGGTAAGCAGTAATCCCTTTTAACCATCGAACCATATTAGTAACTGATAGTTTAGGGGGGTGCACTAACCAGTAAGTGAACGTGATCATCTTTACCAATTTCCAGATGGGCAATTTCAAATCCGTATTTATCGGCGATTTCAAGGATAATTCGCTTAAAAGCGACCTCAACGTGTCCCTTGAGTACCTTATTACGATATTTGGTTCCCCATATAATGTGATAATTCAAATTATAGACAGATGTTCTTCCATACGTTAGACGTTCTGTATCTTTCATATCAATAATTATATCACATTTAAGTATATCCATATGTACTACGTATACAAAAGAAGGGCAATTCATCACGTCCTTAAAAGAACGTGTTTCCTTGCCCAATTTCAAAAATAACCACAGACCTGGTGCCTAAGTACGAGCGAAGAAATGGTGCCAAAGCACCAACCTTCGCCCACGGCCTACTTAATGGTTGGGTTGCATTCCCTATTTGAATAGCCTGTGCAAGAGACCTTCCTTCTTGGCAGGGGAGGGCTTACTGTTGAGCCGGTCGGTCAGCTGTTTCATCTGTTCTTGTTGTTGCTGGAGTTGGGCCTGTTGGGCCTTAAAGAGGTCGGTGATCGTGGCTTGCTCGTCTTCTTTTTGGTGGAGCTTTTGGTAGTAGCTCCGGATCAGGGGTTCGCCGATAAAGGCATCGAACTTGTCGATGTCTAGGAGCATCCCGTTGTCGTACAGGTCGATGGCGACTCCCATCTCGCGGGGGAACATGTTGAAGTAGTTGTCGAGGGTTTGGTTGGTATTTTCGTAGCTGGTTCCCCGTAGGTCGTTGAAAATAACCTTAGAAACGGTGAAGTGTTGGTTATCACCCTCGGTAAAGGAAACGTGGGCAAAGTTATCGTCGCGGATCAGCATCTTCCAGGTCAGCCGGTTGCGGTCAACCTTGTAATCGTAGGTTGTGTCGATAATACCCGCAAGTTCTTCTAGGTAGCCGTGCGCTTTTAGAAGCGACTTCAAAATTTCCCGGGTAATACTTAGATAATCGTCGACTAGCATTTGTTCATCGTGGCCGGTCGGGTCGGCCAAGCGGAGGTTAAGTTCGTGGGTTACATAGTGGTAGAGATGGTCGTTAACGCTGTTTTGCAGGATCTGATAGTTGATCGGCTGCTGGTCAGATTCCTTCCAACCGGCCTCAAAGGAGAGATAGTAGACTCGCTTGGTGATTTCTTCCAGGTTGTTAATGTCCTTGTCGCCGGCGTTGTGGTTCATGGCGAAGATGTTGACGTTGTGGACCCCTTCAAGCGTGTTAGACCACTGTTTGATGGCGTTGGTAGCAACCTTAGAATGCAAGAAGTTACTGTTTAATTCGTCGACGATCATCGGGGAAACGAAGTGGCCCGAGTTGAGGTACTTGCCCAAAAAGGCCACCGACCGTTCTAGGCGAGGCCCCGGTCCACCATTAATCTGGGAGAACTGGATGCTGGGGGCTTGGTCGCCGATAAAGGGCTGGAAGTAATCGCGAACCAGCTGGGTCTTCCCAGTCGTTCCCCGCCCAATTAAAACCATCGAAAGTGGAACCTGGTCGGCGCTCTTACCAAAGTTAGAGCTGCGGTAGATCTGGCGGATACGCCAAATTAGCGGCGCCGTCATCAGGTACATGAAGGCGGACAGGGCCTGAGGGCTTTCGTCACGGAGCTTGTTTTCTTTAAAGCTCTTGATGATGTCGACGAAGGTCCGGACGTCTTCGTCGGAAACGCTCGGCTTGGCCAGCGGGTGGAGGCGATGTTCGGCGCCGTCTTCCACTAGGAGCTGGTCGTTAGCGTAGGCCCAGCGTGGTTGAGGGAAGAAATCTTCTGCGCTAGCGACCTCTTGGTTTTTAGTGGCCACCACCTGGTAGGTCAGTTGCTTGACCGTTTGGCGGATTTTGAGCGGGTCGCGGCGTTGGTTGCCCTTGAGGGTGTAGAGGGCCTGCATGGTTTCAACGCCGGTCGGGGTCAGGTCGTAAACTACCTGTTCTTTTTTAAGCCCGTTGGTAATTTTTTGGATATCGGTGGGGTTGACGATCACGGCCTTACTGGTCAGCTGGTCGATCGTATCGTCGGCAAGCATGGCGCTGAGTTGTTTTTCGTTGCCCGGCTTAATTTGGTCAATCACCCGGCGCGACAAATAGTCGGTGGCGTCCTGGTTGAAGTTGTGGTTAAAGAGGGCCTGATGGGCAGTTAAGAAGGCTTGGTCGGCGGGATCGTTAGGGTCGCCCTGGTACATCCAGAGGACCTCGTGGTTTTTAGTCATCGCCTGTTTGGTTAAGTTCATCGACCCGTTGAAGATGGCGAAGTGGTGGTCGTCTGAAACGATGAAGTACTTGCTGTGAAAGAGGTCTTCCTTGGTGAACCGCAGGCGCAAAGTCCGGTTCTTGAGCCGGTCGATGAAGGGGGCGCCGGCCTTTTGTAGTTCGGCCAGCTTGTCCTCTAGGTTAAAGACCTGGGCGAGGCTGCGGCCAGTCTTGCGGTCCTCCATCCCCAGGATCAAGTCGACTTGTTTAAAGCGGGGTAGGAGTTCTTGTTCGATAATCTTAAAGGAACCGACAAAGGAGACGCCGGCAAAGGTTCGGTAGTCGTCAATCAGGGCTAAGAAGTCCGGCTGGTCAAGCATCCGCTGTTGTTTGATGTCGTAAATAGAAAGCATGATGGAATCCTCCCGTAAGTGTTGCCTTAAGCTTAGCACATCGGGGCGCCGGCCGGTTAACCAGCCTAATGGAATGAATATACAAAATTAAATGCATATAGCCCGCCATTTATGCTTGTTTGGCGTTTATTTTTCGAAAATATTGCATTTTTATTTGCCTTTTATGTAAAGGGAGTGTATCCTTAGTCACAATTAATCATTGAAAATAGAAAGCGAGGACGAGCTTATGGCCAAGGAAAAAGTTGTTTTAGCATACTCAGGGGGACTCGATACGTCGGTGGAAATCGCCTGGTTGAAAAACAAGGGGTACAACGTGATTGCCTGCTGCATTGACGTTGGTGAGGGCAAGGACCTGGAGGCCATCAAGGAAAAGGGGCTTAAGGTCGGCGCCGTTAAGTCGGTCGTCATCGACGCCAAGGAAGAATTCGCCAGCGAGTACTGCCTGCCCGCCCTGCAGGCCCATGCCATGTACGAAAATAAGTACCCCCTCGTTTCAGCGCTTTCGCGGCCGTTGATCGTCAAAAAGCTGGTGGAAGTGGCCAAGGAAAACGGCGCCACCGCGATTGCCCACGGTTGTACCGGGAAGGGGAACGACCAGGTGCGGTTTGAAGTCGGCATCCACGCCCTGGCGCCGGACATGAAGATCGAAGACCCGATCCGGGAAGTTCACTGGGCGCGGGAAGAAGAAATCGACTACGCCAAAGAAAACGGGATTCCAGTGCCGATTAACAAGCAAAGCCCGTACTCCATTGATGAAAACCTCTGGGGGCGGGCCAACGAATGCGGGATCTTGGAAGACCCGTGGGCGAGCGCACCGGACGACGCTTACGACCGGACGGTGGCCCTAGAAGACACCCCGGACACCCCCGACATCATCGAACTGACCTTTGAACACGGGGTGCCAACCGAATTAAACGGTGAGAAGCTGAGCCTGGCCACCTTGATCATGACCCTGGACAAGCTAGCCGGCAAGCACGGGATTGGCCGGATCGACCACGTCGAAAACCGGCTGATCGGGATCAAGTCGCGGGAAATCTACGAATGCCCGGCCGCCACGGTCCTCCTGGCCGCCCACAAGGACATCGAAGACATCACCCTGGAGCGGTCGCTGGCCCACTTCAAGCCGGTGATCGAAAAGCAAATCGCCGACATGGTTTACAACGCCCAGTGGTTTACGCCGTTGATGACCGCCCTGCTGGCCTTCTTAAAGGAAAGCCAACAGGACGTCAACGGAACGGTGCGGGTTAAGCTCTTTAAGGGCAACGTTATTTGCGAAGGGCGGAAGTCACCAAACTCGCTGTACGACGAAAACCTGGCGACCTACACGGTGGCCGACTCCTTTGATTCCGAAGCCGCCGCTGGCTTCATCAAGCTGTACGGCTTGCCAACCCAGGTTTACGCCCAGGTCCACCAACAAGACCAGGCGCCTAAAGAAACGCCCGTCGCCGCACCAACGAAGGACGAAGGGGCGCCGGACTTTATCTATCAAGTACAACACCAAGGGGTAACGAATTAATGGCAGTTAAGAGAATGTGGGGGGGTCGCTTTGAAGCGACCGGTGCCAAGTGGGTCGAAGAATTTGGGGCCTCGATCTCCTTTGACCAGCAGATGGCCGCAGAAGATTTAGAGGGTTCCTTGGCCCACGTGACGATGTTAAAGGAAACCAAGATCCTGCCGGCGGCCGACGCTGACCAGATCATTACGGGGCTCAAGAAGCTCCAGGACCAACTCGAAGCAGGGGAGCTTACGTTTACGGTTGAAAATGAAGACATCCACATGAACTTAGAGGCCCTCTTGACTGATGAGATCGGACCGGTGGCCGGCAAGCTCCACACCGCCCGGAGCAGAAACGACCAGGTGGCCACCGACCTACACCTCTACGTCAAGCACCGCCTGCCCCACGTCATCCAGGCGATCAAGGACTTGCAAAAGGTATTGGTCGAAAAGGCGGCGGCCAACGTCGAAACGATCATGCCCGGCTACACCCACTTGCAACACGCCCAACCGATCTCTTACGGCCACTACCTGATGGCCTACTTCCAGATGCTTCAGCGTGACGTCGAACGGTTTGAGTTTAACCGACAGCACACCGATCTAATGCCGTTGGGGGCGGCCGCCCTGGCCGGGACGACCTTCCCGATCGACCGGGAACTGACCGCCAAGCTCTTGGACTTTCAGGCGCCCTACGCCAATTCCTTAGACGCCGTGTCCGACCGGGATTTTGTCCTCGAATTCCTGGCCAACGCCGCCATTTTGATGACCCACCTGTCCCGGCTGTGCGAAGAGATCATCATGTGGTGTTCCTATGAATTTGGCTACCTAGAGCTGTCCGACCAGTACTCAACCGGTAGCTCGATCATGCCGCAAAAGAAGAACCCAGACATGGCCGAACTGGTCCGGGGCAAGACCGGCCGGGTCAACGGCCACCTTTTGGGGCTCTTGACCACCATCAAGGGCCTGCCGCTGGCCTACAACAAGGACTTGCAAGAGGACAAGGAAGGGCTCTTTGATGCCGTTAAGACGATCATGCCGAGCCTGAAGGTGGTGGCCGGGATGCTTGAAACCGCCCACGTCAACAAGGAGAAGATAGCGCAGGCCACGGAGCGCGACTTCTCCAACGCCCCCGAGCTGGCCGATTACCTGGCCACCAAGGGGATTCCCTTCCGTCAGGCCCACGCCATCGTTGGCCAACTGGTCTTAGAGGGGCTCAAGACCGGCACGACCCTGCAGGAAATCCCGCTGGTCAAGTACCAAGAGATCGACCCGGCGATCGGCGAAGACGTTTACCACGACCTCCAATCTAAGGTGGCCGTCGAGCGGCGGAACTCGCTGGGCGGGACCGGGTTTGACCAGGTCAAAGCCCAGATTGAAGCCGCCAAGCAACTACTTTCTAAATGATTAATTGAAAAAAGCAGTGGACCATGACCCGAGACGGCCATGGTCCACTGCTTTTAGTTTTCGGATGAGTAGCCCAACGGCCCGTCGAGGAGGTTGGGTCGCACTCAAATTCTCCCAA
>OBUX01000499.1_pt1 | contig 11864 bp, 10 predicted proteins | sample 1501181 | NCBI WGS metagenome assembly OBUX01 (sample SAMEA2579935, study PRJEB22360) | human gut metagenome | biome: human gut; feature: human-associated habitat; material: faeces | place: Denmark | collected 2008/2010 | reverse complement strand
GAAACGACTAAGATTTATCAGGAAATCAAAACAAAACTTCCATAACAAAAAAACAGAGCCTACTCATGATGGTAGGCCCTGTTTTTTGTTATTCGCTGACAACCTTAAATTTTGTATCTGCCAACGTGGTATTCAGTTCATCTTGGCTTACTTCACGATCTGCTGTCACAATGGCTGTTTGATCTGCCAAGTGAACCGCAACATTCGTTACGCCATCAATTCCACTAAATTTTTCAGTGACCGCTTGAACACAGCCATCACATTTCATCCCATCAATTTTTACTGTTTTTTCCATTTCACTTCATCCTTTTCAATTTTATTTTTGACTTCCACTAGTTTTTTTCACCGTCGAAGGTTTAAATCCTTTTAAGCGTAAGGCGTTTAGTAAGACAGAGACTGAACTAAAACTCATAGCTGCTGCTGCAATCATCGGACTTAACAAAGGTCCACCAAATAAGTGTAACACACCCATAGCCACTGGAATACCTAATGTATTATAAGCAAATGCCCAGAAAAGATTTTCTTTGATGTTTTTGATGGTCGCTTTACTTAATTCAACTGCTGTAGGCACATCCATTAAATCACTACGCATTAGCACAATGTCGGCCGATTCCATTGCAACATCTGTGCCTGAACCAATAGCAATCCCCACATCTGCTTGGGCAAGCGCTGGTGCATCATTAATACCGTCACCCACCATCGCAACTTTTTTGCCTTCTGCTTGTAGTTTTTTCACTTCTAATGCTTTATCTTCTGGTAAAACTTCACTTAAGACACGATCGATACCTACTTGTTTTGCAATCGCCTCGGCAGTACGCTTGTTGTCTCCCGTAATCATCACGGCTTCGATCCCCATTTTATGCAAACGTGCAATGGCTGTTTGACTGCTATCCTTCACAGTATCTGCTACCGCAATGATACCCGCAAACGAACCATCTTTTGCCACAAACATTGGGGTTTTCCCTTCTTCTGCCAAACGATCCGCTTGTTGAACAAACGTTGATAGCTCGATGGCCTCTTCTTTCATTAATTTTATATTGCCCAAAAGTAGGACTCGTTCGTTGACTGTCACACGGATGCCGTGACCTGGAATCGCTGAAAAATCGCTTCCTTCTGCTAATGGCAATTGACGTTCTTTAGCCGCCCCCACAATTGCTTCACCTAGAGGATGTTCTGATCCTTGTTCTGCAGAAGCTGCTAATGTTAGTAACTCAGCTTCTGAAAGTGCTGAATCAGCAACTAAAATATCTGTAACCACCGGTTTGCCTTCTGTAATAGTTCCTGTTTTATCAAACACGATTGTTTGAATTTTGTGAGTGGTTTCTAAAGCATCCCCACTTTTAATTAAAACGCCATTTTCAGCGCCCTTACCTGTTCCCACCATAATCGCAGTCGGCGTTGCCAAGCCGAGCGCACAAGGACAAGCAATCACTAACACAGAAATGGTAATTGTCAAAGCGAAAATCCATGACTCTTGTCCTAAAAAGAACCAAGCCAAGCCAGAAAGAACAGCCAAACCAATGACGATTGGGACAAAAACACCCGAAATTTTATCAGCTAATTGTGCAATCGGCGCTTTTGAGCCTTGCGCATCTTCCACTAATTGAATGATTTGGGCAAGGGCCGTCTCTTTTCCCACTTTTGTCGCCTTGAATTGAAAGCTGCCATTTTTATTGATGCTAGCACCAATTACTGCATCACCGACTTTCTTTTCAACAGGCAAACTTTCGCCCGTTAACATGGCTTCATCCACAGAACTACTGCCTGAAACAATCACTCCATCAACAGGGATTTTATCTCCTGGGCGAACAATCACAATGTCATCCAACTGAACAGCATCAACTGGCACTTCAATTTCTGCGCCATCACGTAAAATATGAGCAGTTTTCGGTGCTAAACCCATTAATTTTTTTATCGCATCTGAGGTTTTCCCTTTTGAAACAGCTTCGAAATATTTTCCTAATGTAATTAAAGTTAAAATAACACCCGCTGATTCATAATAAAGAGCCATTGTAAAACTTGTATCTCCTAAGAATATCATGACTGTGCCATATAAACTATACACAAAAGCAGCACTGGTTCCTAAAGCTACCAAAGAAAACATATTCGGATGCCCTTTAAATAATGCTTTAAAACCAACTGTGAAAAATTCTCTGCCGACATATAGGACGGGTAACGTCAAAATCAATTGAACCATTGCAAAGGTCGTCGCATGTGTCATTGGATTCAAAAAATCCGGCAATGGTAAGCCTACCATATGTCCCATCGCAATATAAAGAAGGGGTACTGTAAACACCGCTGAGATCCAAAAACGTTGCCACATCTCAGCAATATGTTTTTGTTTCTTTTCACGATCTTGGTCCGCTGTTGCACCTGCAGCGACTTCTTCTGTCGCTTGATAACCTGCATCCGTAACTGCTTTGATAATTTCAGCACTCGTTACTTGATGGTCGTCATAACTAACCACCAGTTTTTCCGTGGCTAAATTAACAATCGCTTGTTGAACACCAGATAATTGGTTCACAGCTTTTTCAATCGTTTGGGCACAGGAAGCACAACTCATTCCTTCAATCGCAAACGTTCGTTGCTGGGCTGGGCTAATCGCCTTGTAGCCAGCATCTGACACAGCTTCCTTAATTTCTTCTTCTGTGACTTCCGTCTGATCATACGTGACACTTAATTTTTCCGTAGCTAAATTGACACTTGCCTTTGCCATCCCAGGTAACTTCGCCGTAGCCTTTTCAATCGTTTGGGCACAGGAAGCACAGCTCATCCCTTCAATATCAAACGTTTTACTTTCCATTTTTTTCACTCCTTTTTAAATTAAATGACATTGGCATTGACCAGGAATACAGTTACAAGGGACAGATTCAACCGCCGTCTTGCGCTTCTCTTTCAAGAGTTCCTCTAATCGATCCAAATCGTCATAACTCAACTGACTCTCTGTCAAAATTGTTTCTACCACGGAACCAACTTTACGGCTGCACACCTTGGCTAAAAGTTCGTCTGCCACCGTTTCAACGCTCCGACGTTCTTCTACTAGCGGATAATAAATATATTTATTACCTGCTTTCTCCGTCCCAACTAACCCTTTATCTGTTAAACGACTTAGTAACGTCTTGACGGTCGTTGATTTCCATTCTTTTTTCTCATTTAAAAGTGTATGCACTTCACGACTCGTGGTTTTGCCTTGGGTCCAAATAACCCGCATGACTTCCCACTCTGCATCAGTAATTGTCGCTAATTTATCTTTTGCCATACTCGTTAAATTCCTCCTTCATCAATAAAAAAGAGTTCAAGATTATCGACTACAAACGTAGTCGTTTATCTTGAACTCATCATATAGCTATTTTATTTTTTTGTCAACAACTTCTGCTCATCTTTTTTTATTGCAACGCAGATTCTTGTTTTTTAACAAAGTATTTCAATAAGAACGGTGCAACTAAGGTCGTTAAGATAATTACCACAATCATGCTCGTATAATACGCTTCTGAAAGTAATTTAGATTGGTAACCAATTTGCGCAATGATTAATGCCATTTCCCCACGCGAAACCATCCCAGCACCGACCATTAAAGAACTTGTATTGGAGAAACCAACCATTTTCGCTCCCCAGGCGCCGCCCAGTAATTTCGTTAAAATCGCCATAATCGTCATTACCAAAATAAAAGGTAAATCCTTTCCTAACGTGTTAAATGTCACTGATAAGCCAATGCTGGCAAAGAAGACGGGAATAAACACGGCATAGCCAATAGCTTCAATATTGAAATCAATTTCTGTTTTTGCATCCGTTTGTCCCACAGCAATCCCTGCAAAAAAGGCACCTACGACAGAACTTAAACCAACTAAATCAGCCAAATAAGCCATGCCCAAACAGATAATCAATGACATGATAATAACAGACGACCCAATGTTCATTTTTTGACTTAAACGTAGTAAATAGGGAGCGATAAAGCGGACCAAAAAGAAAATCCCAATAAAGAATAAGCCTTGTTCAATTAACTTAACAATAAAGCTGACTTCTGTATTGCCGCCTGTACTTGCACCAATCATGCCGACAGCGACACTTAAAATAATCACGACCACGATATCGTCAACGACGGAAGCCCCAAGAATCGTTGCACCTTCTTTACTACTTAAAACATTCAACTCTCTTAATACTTCTACTGAAATGCTGACCGACGTTGCTGCTAAAACTAACCCAAGGAAAAAAGCTTCTTTCCAAGAAAAAGCAAACAGCTGACCAATCAACATAGTAAAACCAACCGGTAAAACGATCCCCAAAATAGCGACCATGACACTAGGTTTCGCATATTTTTTCAATAATTCCAATTCACATTCCATTCCAGCAATAAACATCAGCATAATGACACCAATTTCTGAAAAGTCATGCACAAACACATCTTGATGCACAATATTTAACATCGCTGGACCTAACACAATCCCTACTAGCAATTGCCCAATTACCGCAGGAATTCCTACTCTTTTACAAGCAACACCTGCTAAAGTCGTTGTAATTAAAATCAAACATAAAATACCTAAAAATTCCATTCTATTTCCCTCTTTCTCTATTAACCAATCATCACTGATTCTTTTGGATATTGAACTTTCGACTGACTTTCCAAGCCTTTCTTAATTAATGACAATAACACCGTGTACACACCCACACGACCGACGAACATTAGAAAAATAATCACCAGTTTACCAAAAACAGTTAAATCTGGTGTTAACCCCATTGTTAAACCGACCGTTCCAAATGCAGAAATCACTTCAAAAACAATATACTCAATCCCGTTTTTTAAAGGTAATGTTTCTGTAAACGAGAGAATAACCGAAGCAGTTACACATAAAAAAGTTGCCAAGAAGAACAAAGTAAACGCTTGGAGCACTACTCGCTCAGGAATTGTGCGTTCATGGAATTCCACTCGCTGTTTCCCTTTAAAAATTGCACGAAATTGTAAAAATAGCACACCAAACGTAGTGGTTTTCAAGCCGCCAGCGGTTGATCCTGAAGTGCCACCAATAAACATCCACAAAATCGTGACAATCAGGCCTGGATTACTCATTTTCAAATAATCAACTGAATAAAAGCCAGCCGTTCTTGGTGTAACCGACAAGAACCAACTGTTGACAAGACGCTGCCAAAAAGACATGTCAGCTGGAAAATGGCGATATTCTGAAATGTAAAAAATAACGGTCCCTAAGACTAAAAAGGTGGCGGTCACCGTTAAAGCAAGGCGTGTATGAATACTAACACGGTGCTTAATTTTATTTTTATAGCCTTTAATCATTGCAAAAATATCGCGCCACACAATAAATCCTAAGCCGCCAGCTATAATTAAAAAGCTAATAACTAGTAAAAGATAAGGCGAATTTTGATAAGGAACCATACTATCCCCTAGCAAATCAAAGCCAGCATTACAAAATGCCGAAACGGCATGGAAGAGACTAAAAAACAACCCTTTTTTCCACCCAAATGTTGGCACAAATTGAAAGGACAACAAGAAGGCTCCAAGTAATTGAATAATGGCCGCAAACTTCATAATATATTTCATTAAACGAAAAACTCCGGAAACTTCACTAACATTTAACGCTTCTTGATACAACATCCGTACACTTAGTGACGCTTTTTTCCGCAGCAAACTAAAGAAAATCGTGGCAACGGTTAAAAAGCCTAAGCCGCCTAATTCAATCAAAATCATAATAATAACTTGCCCGATAGGACTCCAATGTTCCGCCGTATTCAAAGGCGAAAGCCCTGTAACACAGACGGCGGAAGTTGCCACGAAAAAAGCATCAATCCATTGCGTTTTTTGTCCAGCTTGTGCAGAAAAAGGCATCATTAATAAGATTGTGCCTACAACAATTAATAAAAAAAAGCCTAAGACAATTGTTTGAACAGGTGAAATATACAACCTTTTTTTGATCTGATGTTTCATTTTTTTCTCCTCTACCATTTCTTTGTCAATCAAAAACAACACAAACGGCTAGACAACTGTTGCTTTGTTCCTCTCGCCCTATGAGAAACTCAAAACCTTGAAAGCAACTTGCCCAACCGAATAATTATTTTTTAATTTTTGTTTTCACGTTGATAAATCGAATAAACCAACTCATTTTTTTGATAAACCTGTTTTAAACGAACTGGAATTGATTGAGCCATTGTCTCGTATAGAGCAATGCCCTCACCCAGAAACAGTGGTATTGTCGTCAAAATGAAGGTATCAATTAAATCAGCTGCCAAAAGCGGTTGAACCACTTTTGGGCCTCCAACAATCCAAATTCCCGCGCCGTCTTCTTCTTTGAGACGACGAATTAATGTGACTGGATCTTCCTTGGTAAAAGTTCTTGAAGCAGTTGATGGTTCTGGATGAGAGGTAATGATATAAGAATGCTTGTCTTCATAAAAATACACATCTGGGGACAATTCTTGTGTAACTTGATCATAAGTAGTCCGCCCCATTACCACAGTGTCTATTTTTTTATACATTTCATCGTAACTACGATCTTCTTCATCGCCACGAATATTCTCTTCTAACCAAGCAACACCGCCCGCTTTATCCGCAATGAAACCATCAATACTCGCTGCAATAAATAAAATTACTTCCCGTGCCACATCAACGCCCCCTTTTCTCTTCTTATCTATTTTAGCTTGTTTTCTCAAAAAACTCTAGGGGTGCGCATTGTTATTTTTAAAAGAAAAAAGAGAAAAACTAGGATAATTGGGCTACTTTTTGTAAAATAGGAAATAAGAAACTTTTTATTGAGTTATTTTACATTTTTTTCAAGAAAAATAAGAATTGGTTTATTTGATTTACACAAAAAAATAACATATTCAGTTTTTATATAAAGGAGGATTACTTTGTTTGATTTAGAGAAGGTTCAGACCTTGAATGAATTAGAAATGCTCGTTTACCATTATGTATTGGAACACCTGCACCAAATCCCTCAACAGACCATTCGCCAACTGGCTACTTCCTGTCATGTCTCCACCTCAACGATTCTACGATTTTGTAACAAAATGGGCTATGCTGGTTTTTCTGAATTAAAATATGCAGTGAAAGAAGAAGCCAAACAAACACAAACGTTTGAAAATTTTTATGATGCCACGGTTCACGTCGATGCTTTTTTAAAAAAATTAAACCAAGAAACCTATTACGAAATGCTTCGTCCAGCAATTCAAATGATTGTTCAAGCACGTCACGTTGCCTTTACTGGCATTGGTACTAGCGGAATTTTAGGTAGTTATGGCAGTCGTTATTTTGCCAACTTAAATATCAATTCTTACAGTATTGCTGACCCCTTTACGCCTATCCCCAAGCGCGGATTTGAAAATACATTAGCCTTGATTCTGTCTGTATCTGGGGAAACCAATGAAATGATTAAACAAATGACCGATTTTAAAACAGCTGGTGCCAAAGTGCTAAGCATTACCAACAATCAACATTCAACTATTGCCCGCTTGGCTGACTACAACATCTCCTATTATATGCCCGACGAACGTTCTCCATTTGCAGATAAATCAGTTAATACAACCACTCAAATCCCTGTCATTGCTTTAATTGAACTCCTAGCTCATCAAGCAAGTCAACTTTTAAAGGAACTAGATGAAACACCTTTCTAGTTGTTTTTCAAAAAAGCTCATGCTGTCTAAAACAGCATGAGCTTTTTTGTTTTTTTTCTTGGTACATGTTTCTCATTCAAGCAAAAGTCTATTTTTTCTTCAAATAAGCTTATATAGTAAATATGTAAACGGATACATTTGCATTTATATTATTCTTCAAAGGAGAGATTTTTATGAACGAATGGATTAACGAGAAATTATTACCTCCAGTACTAAAATTCGTCAATACCAAAGCAATTACTGCCTTACGGAACGGGATGCTTTACACGATGCCTTTTACCATTGTTGGTTCCGTGTTTCTTCTATTAGCGAATTTCCCAGTTACAGCTATTTCTGAATGGGTTAACGCAAGCGGTCTGGCTGTTTATTTCAATCAAGCATATGGGGCATCTTTTGCGATTATGTCGTTATTTGCGGTCATCGGTATTGCCTACTCATATGTAAAAAGCGAGGGATTTGAAGGCCTCCCAGCGGGCATGATTGCCATGGTGGTTTTCATTTTGTTTATGTCATCTGAAGTCAAAGATGCGGTTTCTGGCGCAGTAGTTGGCAATGTCATCAACAAAGATTGGACAGCTGGTAAAGGGATGATTACAGCTATTATTGTTGGTTTGTTAGTCGGCGTTGTATATAGTTGGTTTTTACGTCATGATATTCGTATCAAATTACCAGAAGCTGTACCAGAAAATGTGGCCAATTCCTTTACTGCGTTAATTCCTGCCAGCGTCATTGTAACTGGTGCAATGCTAATTTTCATTCTTCTAGATAAAGTCTTCAATACGACATTCTTTGACTTTATTTACGAAGTGCTACAATCACCACTTCAAGGAGTCACAGATTCACTAGGTGGCGCATTACTATTAGGTTTTGTCATTCCGCTCTTTTGGTTTTTCGGTGTTCACGGGTCAACAATCGTTGGCGGCATCATGGGTCCTATTTTACAAGCAAACTCTTTAGAAAACACCGAAATTTTGAAATCTGGAAAAGACTTAACACTGGCTAATGGTGGCCATATTGTTACACAACAATTTTTAGATCAATTTTTAACGGTCACTGGTGCGGGCATGACAATCGGGTTAGTCGTGTTCATGGTTTTCTTTGCCAAATCAGCTCAGTTTAAGCAATTAGGTCGGCTTTCAATTGGGCCAGCTGTTTTCAATATTAACGAGCCAATTGTCTTTGCTACACCTATCGTGATGAACCCAATCATGGCTGTGCCGTTCATTATCACACCGATTGTTTCTTCTGTTGTGACATATTTTGCCTTGTACACAGGACTGGTTCCTCTCTTTACTGCGGTACAAGTTCCCTGGACTACTCCTCCAATCATTTCTGGACTTTTAGTTGGTGGTTGGCAAGCCGCGTTGCTTCAAGTAGTGGTACTGACGATGAGTTTCTTTATCTATTTACCGTTTGCTAAAAAAATGGATGCACTTAACTACGCAGAAGAAACCAATCAACCGATTACTGAAGAAACCCTTGAAAAAGTCGAAGCACAAAATGTATAAAAATTTGAACAAAGGACTGAAACGATATGTCAATTTTGAAAAATGATTTTCTTTGGGGCGGCGCTGTCGCTGCTCATCAATTAGAAGGAGGCTGGGACCAAGGCGGTAAAGGGGTGAGCGTGGCGGATGTAATGACTGCCGGTGCACATGGCGTCCCTCGTAAAATTACCGCAGGCGTTTTACCAGATGAACACTATCCTAACCATGAAGCGATTGATTTTTACCATCGCTATCAAGAAGATATTCAACTATTCAAAGAACTTGGTTTAAATTGTTTCCGAACCTCTATTGCTTGGACACGAATTTTTCCTAACGGAGATGAAGAAACGCCCAATGAAGAAGGCCTTCGTTTTTATGATGCACTTTTTGACGAGTGTTTGAAAAATGGCATTGAGCCAGTTGTGACACTGTCTCACTTTGAAATGCCTTATCATTTAGTCACAAAATATGGCGGTTTTCGCAATCGCCAGGTCATTGATTTTTTTGTCAAATTTGCTGAAGTCTGTTTCACTCGTTACCAGAAAAAAGTCAAATATTGGATGACCTTTAACGAAATTAACAACCAAGCCAATTATGAAGAAGATTTTGCACCTTTTACTAACTCTGGTATTGCTTACCAAGAAGGAGAAGACCGCGAAGCAATTATGTATCAGGCTGCTCATTATGAACTAGTCGCTAGCGCACGTGCAGTGAAAATTGGCCACGCTATCAATCCCGACTTCCAAATTGGCTGTATGATTGCGATGGTGCCTATTTATCCTTATTCTTGTAATCCTGAGGATATGATGATGAGTGTTAGCGCAATGCAAAAACGTTATTGGTTTACCGATGTTCATGTCCGCGGTCATTATCCAAGTGCAATTCAATGCTATTTGAAACGAAAAAACATTTCATTAGATGTCACAGAAGAAGATTTAACTGATTTAGCTAATGGCTGTGTTGATTATATTGGCTTTAGCTATTACATGTCATTTGCTGTGAAAGGTGCAGAAAAGGCCCCTACTTTTGACTACAATGAAGCAAAAGACTTGGTGCGAAATCCTTATGTAGCAACATCTGATTGGGGCTGGCAAATCGATCCTATGGGCTTACGCTATGCAATGAATTGGTTCAATGATCGGTATGAATTACCACTTTTTATTGTCGAAAATGGCTTTGGTGCTATTGATGAGCTAGAACCAGACGGAACGATTAACGACACTTACCGAATCGCTTATTTACGTGAACATATTGAGATGATGAAAGAAGCCGTTGCGTATGACGGCATTGATTTGATGGGCTACACACCTTGGGGATTCATCGATTTAGTGAGCGCTAGTACAGGCGAAATGAAGAAACGGTATGGCTTCATTTATGTAGATAAGGACAACGATGGTCACGGAACGTTGGAACGGCGAAAGAAAAAATCGTTTGCTTGGTATCAACAAGTGATTGCTACGAATGGAGAAGAATTATAAACAAAAGGCCTTCGTCTAAAGACGAGGGCCTTTTGTTTATGCTTGTAATCCCTTTTCTAAATCAGTCAACAAATCTTCGACTGCTTCAATTCCTACAGATAAACGAATGAGTCCATCTTTAATTCCCACGGCTTCACGATTTTCTTTGGGGATAGATGCGTGAGTCATAATGGCAGGTACTTCAATTAAACTTTCTACGCCACCTAAACTTTCCGCTAAAGTAAAAATTTCCAACGCTTCTACGAAAGGAACGACTTGCTCATCCTTGGCTAATTCAAAAGAAATCATGCCACTAAATCCCGACATCTGTTTTTGCGCAATTTCGTGACCAGGATGACTCGCTAGTCCTGGATAATACACCGTTGCTACCGCTGGATGCGCTTCTAAAAATTCTGCAATTTTTTGAGCATTTTGGGCGTGCGCTGCCATCCGGACGCCTAATGTTTTTAAACTACGTTGGACCAGCCAACCATCATGTGGTCCTAGAACAGCACCAATCGCATTTTGTAAAAAGGCAATCTTTTCTGCGCTTTCTGGATGATTCGTTACGACTAAACCAGAGACTACATCACTATGGCCCCCTAAATATTTTGTCCCGCTGTGAACGACAATATCAGCACCTAACGCTAACGGCCGTTGAAAATAAGGCGTCGCAAATGTATTATCGACAATAGTTAACAACTGATGTTTTTTAGCAAGCTTAGCTGCCGCTTCAATATCTGTAATTTTTAACAGTGGATTACTTGGTGTTTCCAAAAACAAGGCTTTTGTATTTGGCTGAATTGCGGCTTCAATTGTTGATAAGTCGCTGGCGTTTACAATCGTGTAGCTTAACCCATTTGCTACAAATACTTTATCCAATAAACGGAAACTCCCCCCATAGACATCGTCACCTAATAAAATATGATCTTCGGGTCCAAACATAGAAATGATTGCATGGATACCAGCTAAGCCTGAGCTAAACGCAAAGCCATGGCTCCCACCTTCTAACTCAGCGATTAAGGTTTCTAACGCGTGACGTGTGGGATTACCTGAACGAGAATATTCATATTCTTTTGGCTGGCCCACGCCATTTTGTTCAAAGGTTGACGTTTGATAAATAGGAACACTCACTGCACCTGTTGTTGTATCTTTACTAGTGCCGCCATGAATTAATTTGGTATTGAATTTCATAAAAGTTTTCCTCCTAAGAATAAATATTTTTTGATAAATAACGGTCACTACCGTCAGGAAAAATAGTTACAATTTTGCTGCCTGCTGGTAAGGGGCGCGCCTCTCT
>OBUX01000498.1_pt1 | contig 11892 bp, 8 predicted proteins | sample 1501181 | NCBI WGS metagenome assembly OBUX01 (sample SAMEA2579935, study PRJEB22360) | human gut metagenome | biome: human gut; feature: human-associated habitat; material: faeces | place: Denmark | collected 2008/2010 | reverse complement strand
GGCGGTTCAAACGCCCCAGCCAAGCTGGAATGTTGCCGTTGCGCGTCATCGCCGCTAGCGTCCGCGCCGAGGTGGCCACGAAGGTCACCCCGGTCCCAAACGGCGAAACGAAGGCGTCCATGTACAAGAGGATTGAAAGCCAAGTCAAACCCAGGAGGATCGCCAAGTCGGCAAAGGGCGAGGAGAAGTTGATTTCTTGCCAGCCCACCTTGGCTAAGGTCGTGGGGTCGACCGCCCCGATAACGGCAACCTGCAGGGCGTTGTAAATCACCGCCGTGATCGTCAAGGAGATCCACACCCCGCGGAAGATGTTCTTGTGCGGGTTCACCATTTCGCCGGCCATGTTGATGACGGTTTGGAAGGCGTCGTAAGACAGGATGATCCCGGAAACGGTCACCGCCTCAAAGATCCCCCGGGTCCCGTTCGGCATGAAGGTTGCGGCGCTGTGGCCGAAGTTACCCGGGTGGAAACCGACCACGATCAAGGTCACGATCGTCAAGGTTGGGATGACCAACTTGAAGACCCCGACTAAGGAGGTAAAACGGGTCAACACCTTGACCGACCAGAAGTTGATTAGGGTAAAGACCAGCATGAAGACGTACACCACTAAGAGCCCCTTCGTGGTGATCGCCCCGTCGTGCATGAAGCTCGCCGTCCAGTTAGCCCACTTCCACGGCCAACCGGCCATGTATTGGACACAGGCGACCGCTTCAATCGGGATCAGGGTGATCAAAGAGACCCAGTTGGCCCAGGCGGCTAAGAAGCCCAGCAGGGGCCCGTGGCTGTACTGGGCAAAGCGGCTCATACCACCACTTTCGGGAAACATCGTCCCCAATTCAACGTAGTTAAAGGCGATCAGGATCATGATCGCCGCCCCTATTACCCAGGAAATAATGGCGGCCGGGCCGGCAACCTTAGCGGCCGTCCCCGAACCGAATAGCCAGCCAGAGCCGATCAGAGACGACAGCGCCAGCATCACCCCGGAAAAGAGGCTAATCTTATTCTTTGGCATGATTACTCCATTCAAATGATTAGTGATAGAGAATAGTATAGCACAGCTCAGCGCAAGCAAACAAAAAGCCCCGCCCAAAGCGGAGCCGTTAACTTTTCAGTACCGTGGTTACTTAACGATGTTTTTAGTCCGTTGGCCCTTAATCACGGCGACCACGTCGTCTAAGGAGATCCGAACCATGTTACGGACGGCCACGTTGGTAAAGAAGGCCACGTGCGGGGTGATCACCACGTTAGGCATTTCTTCAAGTTCGTGGTAATCGTCGGGCACCTCTTCGGCGTCGACTTGCTTACCAAAGTAGGTCGTTTCGTCGGCCAGGGTGTCCAAGCCGGCCCCACCTAGGCGGCCGCTGTTTAAGGCGTCGATCAGAGCTTGGGTGTCGACCAAGCCCCCGCGGGCCATGTTGATCAAAATAGCGTTGTCCTTCATCTTGGCAATGGCGGCGGCGTCAATCATCTTTTCGGTGCTTGGCAACAACGGCACGTGCAAAGAGAGGATGTCGGACTCCTTTAAGACCGTCTCGAAGTCAACGTATTCCATGTATGGGGCCAGTTCTGGGTCCGGGTGGCGGTCAAAGGCGATCACCCGTGCCCCCAACGCCCGGTAGATCTGGGCGGTCGCCCCACCGATGTGACCGGCCCCGATCAAACCAACGGTGCAGGTGTAGATTTCCTTGGCGATTAAATCACCCGACCAGCGGAAGTCGTAGTCGTTGTCCATCCGCTGGTTGAAGCGTCCAATGTTTCTGAGCAGGTACATGGCGTGGGTGACCCCCATTTCGGCGATCGCCCGTGGTGAATAAATCGCCACGTTGGTGATCGTGATCCCGTTTTGGGCTGCCGCTTGAAGGTCAAACATGTCGACCCCGGCCGTCCGGGTGCTGATCTGCTTGATCCCCAGCTCGTGAAGGGCGCGATAAACCTCTTCATCAATCCGGCTGGTCTGCTGCACGCTGACCCCGTCGTAGCCCTTCGCCATGGCAACCGTTTCCTTGGTCAGGGGCACCATCTCCATGGTCACCTGGTTACCAGTTTCCTTGGCCCATTCCTCGGCGTAGGTCCGTTCGTGCTCGTGGGTACTGTACATTAGAATCTTCATTTTGGTACTCCTTTGGTTAGTTTGCTTATTTCAAATTTATGATAGCGCGCCGGGGTACCGTTTTCAAACTGAAGCACCATAGTCCTTGATCGCCTTCACGATCGCTTCGGCGGCGTGACCATCCCCGTACGGGTTGGCCGCCGTCGCCATCCGGGTGTATTCCAGCGGGTCCTCTAACAGGCCGTTCAAGGCGGCCTTGATCCTTGCCGGGTCGGTCCCGACAAGCTTCAAGGTCCCGGCCCTGCCCCCTTCCGGTCGTTCGGTGCTGTCGCGCAACACCAAGACCGGCCGGTTCAATGACGGCGCCTCTTCTTGGATCCCGCCGGAGTCGGTCATGATCAAGTAGGAGCGGGCGGCGAGGTTGTGAAAGTCAACCACGTCGAGCGGGTCGATTAGATAAACGTTGTTCACCCCGTCAAAGACGCGGTGGGCGACTTCTTGAACCGCGGGGCTCAAGTGAACCGGGTAAACCAGGTCGACGTCACCACGCTCCTCGACGACTTGGCGGATCGCCGTTAGCGCTTCTTCCATCTTCTCCCCCTGGTTTTCCCGCCGGTGCATCGTCAACAGGATCGTCCGGTGGGCCGGGTTGAGCTGCTGTAATAAGTCGTGGTGGTAATCCGGGTTGACCGTGTACTGCAGGGCGTCGATCGCCGTGTTGCCGGTGATCACAATCCGGTCGAGCGGGTGGTTTTCTCACTTTAGGTTTGCGGCAGCCAGGTTGGTCGGGGCGAAGTAAAGGTCGGCGAGGTCATCAGTGACCTGGCGATTCATCTCCTCGGGGTAGGGCGAGTACTTATCCCAGGTCCGCAACCCGGCTTCGACGTGGCCCACCGGCACCCGGTGGTAAAAGCTAGCCATCGCGGCGGCCATCGTGGTCGTCGTGTCGCCGTGAACCAGCACCATGTCAGGGTGCACGCTTTCAATAATCGGTCCCAAGCCCGCCAGAATCTTCGTCGTAATTGAAGTGAGGCTCTGGCGCTTTTCCATGACTTTCAGGTCAAAATCCGGCGTCAGGTTAAAGATGTCTAAGACCTGTTGCAACATTTCCCGGTGCTGGCCGGTGACCACCGTAATCGGTTCGAGGTCCGGATCCGCCGCCAGGGCCTTGACGACCGGCGCCATCTTGATGGCCTCCGGGCGGGTGCCAAAAACGGTCATGATTTTCTTGGTCATTATTTCCATCCTTCCACGGCCACCAGGGTCGTTAAGGTCGCCTCGTAGTAGTCATTTTGGTTCAATCGTTGGGCGTAAATGCTCTTTTCGCTGTTAAACAGGTTGTCGTACCCCTGGTTACGGTTGTGGTTGACGGCGTAAAAGATCGGGGCGCTAAAGCCGGCGTTCTTGCGCTTTAAGATCGGCTTACCCTTGAGGGTGTAGCCAGAGAAGATTTCGTATTGCTTGGCGAAGAACTTCATCATCTTGTTTAAGACCTTCTTGGCCCGCGGGTCCTTGCTGGTGGCCAGCAGGTACGGTACCCGGCAGGCGTTAAACCAGTAGTCGCCGTCGTATTTAGAGGCGATCGTATTGGCGCCGACCGGTTTGGCACTCTTTGCCGTTACCCAAGCAAAGTCGGGTACCAGCCCCGTTTTGTGCTGGTTAGACAGGTCCACTAGCCGGTCTAACATCTGGTTTTTGACGCTTGCCCACTGCTGATTGCCGGTGTCTTTAGCCAGCTGGTCGAAGACGGTCGGCATCACGTCGGAGGTCCGCATCAACTTGTAATAGCGCGACTTGGCGTCCACCCAGTCCCCGGTCATCAAAACCTTGGTGGCCGGGTTGTATTCGTATGCCAAGATGTCGTTGGCGAGCGCCTTTTCCAAGCGGTGGTAGTAAGCGGCCCGCTTTGACCAGGTCTTAGCGGCTGTCGGCGATGTACAAGTCGCCATCGGTGGCCGAATTGGCGTCGCTGACCCATTGACCGTCCTTTTGGTACTGGCGCCACTTCATCAGGGCGGTTTGCTTGTTATCAACAACGTCGCGTTCGCTTAAGTAGTAGTTAAGCAGGCGGTCAAATTCTTTTTGACTAGCCCAGCCCCGCTGACCGGCCACGGCGGTGATCATCATCCCGTAACCCTGGGCCTCTGACAATCCGGCCGGGTGCTTGGTGGTACCGGCGTTAACGAAGGTCGCTTGCCCCCTAGTAACCAGATAATCTTGTTTCCACTGCTGGTAAACCGTCTTTTGTAGGTGAATCGGGTTGTTTAACCGCACCACCAGCATGGTCGCGGCGTACACGACAAAGACCAGGGCCACCACCACCCACATCCACCAGCGGCGTTTATTCTTCTCTTTCATGGTTTTCTCTTTCAATATAAATGCTAATCACTGAACCGCCGCGTTTTGACCCAGACGTTCCCGTTACGGTGGAAGAGGCCATCGGCGATCACCGAGCAAACCGCGTGCACGGAGATGATGATAAACAGCTGGCTGTAGGTAAAGTAAGCCGCCAGCGCCATCCAAACCTGGCTGGTCGTCGCCTGGCCAATCTGGGTCGCCATGGCAATCGAAATTTGCAGGGCGTACAAGATAATCATCAACAACCAGTTGAACAAGAGCAGCTGGGCGATCAGGATGTTTCCCTCCCCAAAGGTAAAGGGCAAGGAAACGCTGGGGTTAAAGAGGTGCACCCCTAGCGCCACCACGTTGGCCAAGAAAATGGCGTCCGACAAAATGATGGCGGCGTTAAACCAAAAGAAGGTGCAGGAGTAATAGAAGGTCTCCAATTTGACCCGCCAGTTGGAGTGATCAAAGAGGTGCCTGAAATTGTGGACGACCACTTGGTAATTTCCCTTGGCCCAGCGCAGGCGTTGGAAGTAGTAGTCGTGCAACGTTTCGGGTTCTTGTTGAAAGGCCTCGGAATTATAGGCTAAGGCAATCAACTTGCCGCTTTGCATAATCGTAAAGGAAATGTCGGTATCTTCGGTCAACGCCCCATCACGCCAGCCGCCGATCGATTCGACAAAGTCCCTTCTAATGATGAAGTTGGTCCCCGGGATCCGGCCGATCTTAAACATGTGCCAAATCGCGCAGTGCTGGATCCGCTGGGTAACGACGATCTCTTGGTTGATGCACTTGGTCAAGAAGTTTTGCTTGGCGTTACGGGTCTTGTTGCGGCCATAGACGGCCACGCGCTGGTCCGGATCCTTTAGGGTCTCTTTGACCAGGAAGTAGAGGGCGTTTTCCTCCGGCATTGCGTCGGCGTCGTACACGCCGATGTAATCGCCCGTCGCCATCTTCAAGGCGTCGTTTAAAGCGCCGGCCTTTCCCCCGCCGCCGCGGCGTTCCATCACCCGGGCGTTACGAAAGCGGTAGGCGCGGCTATCTAGGATTGCCCGCATTACGTCAGCGGTGTGGTCGGTGCAGTTGTCAGCAATCAAGATCAGTTCGACCTTGCTAGCCGGGTAGTTCATATCTAAAATCGCCCGGGTCGTCTTGGCGATCACCAGCTCCTCGTTGTGGGCCGGTACCACGATCGTGATCTTGGGGTAAGCGGGGAGCGGCTCGGTCGTCACCAGCTTGGTCGCGTGCCGAAGCCAAAAGTGGGTCGCCCCGGTTAAGGTCAGCGTCGACATTAGTAACGACATCCAAATCGACACCAGGCTGACGATCAAAAGGGTTTCGCTAATCATCGCTTCGCCCCCCCTTGCTTGTTAATGGTCCTGGATAACTGGCGCCGCTCTAACATCGTTTTTTCAACCCGGAAGTAGATCACCCACTGGCAGATAAAGAGGACAATTGCCATTGCTAAAAAGGCAACGGTGATCACCGTTGCCAACCAGAAAAACCATGCCACCATTAGTTAACGACCTCCTGTTTCATGTATTCAACCACCAGGTCGGTCTCCATTTCCCGCTCAACGTGGCGCAACACCCGGTCCAAGTTGGGGTAGCCCAAGACGTTTCGCCGGTCGACTTGGAGGTGGCCCTGCTGAAACTGCGGGGTGGTCCCGTCCAGGGTCAGTTGCCGCAGGTCGCGCATCATGGCGCGGTTTTTAAACTCGTAGGTTGTTGGTGACACGTCCAAGGAGATGATTAAAAAGGTGGCGCCCCCAACGTAGTAGAGTTGCTCGGAGGGGAAACGCTCATCCTTTAAAACCTTGGCAATTTGGCGCAGGTTAGCCAGGTAGTCGTCCTCGTTAAACTGACGCAACTGGCTGCTGTGGGCCCAGCGGATCGCCAATACGTCGACGCGTAAGTCGGCCGTGACTTCCTTAGTAATGAAGCGGGCCACCTTTTGGTAGTACTTGCTTGCGTTATATTCGGTCTGGAGTTTGATCATCTTATCGTAGTGGGCCGCCCAGGAATCGATGTCGGCACGGTTGCGGTCCAACCAGCCCCAGTTACCGAGGATAAACCGGGCCAGGGCGACCGCCGAGGCCATGATCGGGAAGGTCGCCAGCAACAGCAGCTTGAGCCAGTTGTCCATCACCACGTAACCCAACAAGAGAATGGCGGCGCCGATCGTGGTCGTTCCAATCGCTAACCAGGTGATTAGAATGTTCGGGATTACCGCGCCAACCAGAATGCCTAACATGATTAAAATCGCCATCGCGGTCATTAGAGTCACCGAGTAGGTTCCCGCCAGCCACATCAAGGCCACCGCCAGCGCAATGACGCCACTCAGGATCGCTAGTCCCGCTCCAACAATATGTCGTTGTATCATTAACTTCTCCCTCCGTTAATAATATTAACGTGTGCTAAATTTGTATAAATTAAATTTAAAATGGTAACGTTTATCAATTTATGGTTATTAAAACTAAATTAGTATAAACACCTTTATTTTTTACGTCAAGATAACAATTTGGTAACGTTAAAATTTCACACAAAAGAATAAGCGCCGGGAGTGTCCCGACGCTTATTAATATTTATTATCTAATTATCAGACGATTTGCTAACGGTCCTTGAGGTGCATTCCGTCATCGTCTGCTTCCGGGCCGAGGAGCTCTTGATTATTGTCAAGCTCGGACTTGCCGGCGTAGTGATGGCGTTGTAGGTAGATCATCGAAACGAGCAATAATATTACAAAAACGATCGTGATCGCAAGTAAGACGCTGTTGCAAAAGGCCACGTAATGTGCTCCCAGGCCGCCGCTAATCCCGTTGCGCAGTCCCAGGATCGAGTAGGTCATCGGCAGGTACCAGTGGATGACGTTATAAAACTTCATCGTCACCTGCATCGGGAAGGTCCCCCCCGCGCCCCCGAGTTGGAGCATCAAGAGGACCATCGCCACGAACCGGCCCGGGTTATCGAAGGTCATCGATAAGAACATGACCACAGCCATCGAGGCCCAGCCAAACAGGATCAGGGTCCAGAAAAAGGACGGCACGTGTAGGACTTGGAGGCCCAACAGCATCATAATACCGCCTTCCGCCAGGGCCATCACGGTGATGCTGGTCATCCCGACGGCTAACTTGCTGGCCCACCAGGCGCTGGCTTTACGGCCAAACAAGGCGACCCGGCGAATCGGGTAAACGAAGTTAAAGATCAAGGCCCCCACGTATAGAGCCACCGACAAGACGTACGGCGCTAGGGCGTGGCCGTAGTTTGGTACGTAGCTGTAATTGGTGTGCTTAACGGTGGTCGGGGCCGCAAACATCTTGGCGGTCTTCTTGCTTGGTTGCACCGCATTAACCTTTTCGGCGCCACTAATCAACTTATCAGCTAGCTCACCGGCCCCGGCGTTTAACTTCGCCGTTCCGGCCACCAGGGCTGGCGAATTATCGACCAACTTCTGGGTGCCGCTAGCTAGGGCGCTCACCCCACTGACCAAGCTTGGTACCTTGGCGTTGAGTTGAATCAGGGCGGTGGCTAATTGGTTGGCCCCACTAACCAGGGCCGCCGAATTAGCGGTTAACTGACCAGTCCCGTCGTTAGCTTGGTTAACCCCAGCCGTGTACTGGCTAACCCCGCTTTGGAGTTGGTTGGCCCCGCTGGTCAGACTAGCTGAGTTGGCACTCAATTGACTAGCACCGCTAGCGGCCGTGTCCACCCCGGCCGTGTATTGGTTAATCCCGGCTTGGGCCGTGCTCCTCCCGCTTTGCAGGCTGGCCGCCCCGCTGGCCAAGCTGTTAGTCGCCTGCTTGAGGGCCGCCAGTTGGCTTGGCATGGTAGACAACGCCCCTTGGTAGCCCTGCAGGGTCGTCAACAGTTGGTTGGCCTGATTCAAAGTTGTCTGAGCGCCGCTCAAGGTCGTCTGTAAGCTAGCCAGGTTGTTAAGCTGGCTTTGCAGGCCGCTCAGGCTGGTGCTCAAGCTGTTGACTTGACTTAAAGCCGTCCCCACGTCATTGATGGTCTTCACGTTGGAATTGGCCTCTTGGGCAATCGTATCTAGCTGGGCCTTGGTGGTGGCGTCGGTGGTTGATTTATTAGCCAAGTCGGTGGCCGCCTTGGCGATCGCGGCGTCGTTTTGGGCCACCCCGCTCAGGGAGCTAGCCGCCGAGCTGACCCCACTTAAGGCACTCGACGCCGTTTTTAACTGGTTCGCTTCGGTGCTGACCGCGGAAAGGGCGCTCTGGGCTTGGGTCAAGCCGGACTGGAGGCTGGCCAGGCTGCTCTTCATTTGGCTGGCCTGGTTCATGGCGGACATGATCCCGGTGAAGTCCAGGCTGCCCAGCGAGCTGTTAACGGTGGCGTTTAACTGGCTCGCCCCGTTGCTTAACTGACTAGCCCCCTGGTTCAGGCTGGCCGCCCCGCTGCGCAGGCTGGCCGAGTTGTTCTTTAAGGTCGTCAGGCCACTGCCGAGTTGGTCCACCCCGCTGGTGTACTGGTTGACCCCGCTGGCCAGGGTGGCCGTCCCCGCGTTTAAGGCCGCCGAATTGGCGCTCAACTTGGTTAAACCGGCCGCTAACAGGCCCACCCCGCTGGTGTACTGGTTAACCCCGCTGGCTAAGGTTGTACTTCCCGAAGCCAATTGACTGGCGCCGCTAGCTAGGGGCGTCACGGCCGCTTGCAGGGTTTGGACCCCGTTGTTAACCGTCGAAACCCCGGCAACAAACTGGTTGGTCCCCGAATTTAAGGTCACCATCCCGGTGCTAATCTGCTTAGCCCCGCTGGCGGCCTGGTTAAAGCCGGTGCCCACCTGCTTGACTAACTTGATCATCGTGGTGGCGTAGGCCTGGGTCACCTGGGCGCGAATCTTTTGGTTGAGCTTGGTCATCGCCATTTCGCTAATGACTTGGCCGATGTAGTTCAAGGAGCCGTTAGTTTCGTACTTCAGCTCCATTTTCTTAGGGCTCTGATCCAAGACGGTGGCGGCGTTTTTAGAGAAGTCCTTTGGAATCGTCACCACCGTGTAGTACTTACGGTGGGTTAGCCCCTCCTTAGCCGTTTGCTTAGACACAATCTCCCACTTGAGCTGCTTATTCTTCCTTAATTCCTGAACCAGCTGGGCGCCGACCTTTAGGGTTTGCCCCTGGTACTTAACGGCGTGATCTTCGTTGACCACGGCAACTGGTAAGTTTTGGGTGCTCCCGTACGGGTCCCAGACCGACTTCAAGAAGAAAATGCTGTACAAGAAGGGAATAAAACAAATCACGATAAATGATAACAATAGGAGGCGATTACGCCGAATATGCCGAAATTCGGCCTTGATCATTTCCCACATTGATCTTTTCCTCTCTCTCTCAATTGATTTTGGTTTAAAACTATTGGACCAGGGCGTGCACCGACCGCTTGATGAAGGTGACGACCTCTGCTTTCGGGACGTGGTAGTTGTTTTCTTGCCACCAGTAAAAGGCGCCCATGATTGCCCCGCTCAAGACGTAGGCCAGCATTTCCGGGTTCTCCGCCTTCTTGAGGGCGACCACGATCGCATTTTGGCTCGGCGTCTGACGCCGGGCCAGTAAGATCTCGGCAATCATCCGGACCAACTCGGCCGAAAAGGAACTCCGCATCCCCCCGTTGGCCAGGTTGGAAAACATAGCCCGGTTGGCTTCGATTTGGCTGACTAAGGCTTCGATCAGGTCGTCTTCGGTGGCGGTTTGGTCAACAATCCGCTCCACCCAGGCCCCTAAGGCTTGCTCGAGTAAATCGTACTTATCGTGAAAGTAGCGGTAAAAGCTGCTCCGGTGCAAGAGGGCCTCGTCGCAAATCTGATCGACGGTGATCCTTTCAAACGAGGTGGTCAGCAGTAGGTTCATCAAGGCGACTTCAAAGTCCCGCACGGTTCGGTTGGCTTTCATTTCCCTGTCCTCCATTCCAAACTAACGCCCCACATTATATAATGGGACACCGATCTCTAACAGGTTGATTTCAGGATTTTTGCTTCATTATAAGACAGATGCCACAAGTTGTTTCAAAGTTAGTTTTAGTAAAGTTTTACGAAAAACAGCTGCAGGCGCCCTTAGCTATGCTACAATAGGGAATATGGAAAGCGCTTACTAATTCATCAAGGAGATGTTTTTGATATGCAAATTACGACTTCAACCTTTGGTACTTGGCAGGGCCAAGACGTCATTAAGTACACGATGGAAAACGATAACGGCGTTCAAGTTAGCGTCTTGAACCTGGCCGCTTTGCTACAGGCCTACGCCGTTCCAACGAAGGACGGCGGCCACAAGAACTTGGTGCTGTCCTCCGACACGGTGGCCGGCTTCATGGACAACGGCCTGTGCTTAAACAAGTCAATTGGCCGGGTGGCTAACCGAATCGGCGACGGCCACTTCTTTATCGATGGCAAAGAGTACCAAGTTGAACAAAACGAGGGGAACAACAACATCCACGGGGGTTCCCACGGGTTTAAGGACCAAATTTGGGACGCCGCGACCGACCAAGTCGACGACCAACTTCAAGTGATCTTCACCAAGACCTTCACCGAGGAAATGGACACCTTCCCGGGGACCGAAAACGCCCGGATCGTCTACACCCTCCACAAGGACAACAGTTTGACGATCGACTTCTTCGCTTCTAGCGACCAACCAACCCTGTTTAACCCGACCAACCACACCTACTGGAACATCAGCGACGACGACACGATCGAAAACGTCAAGCTGACCTTAAACTCCAAGCACCACCTGGCCGTGGACGAAGGTAAGATCCCGACCGGCGAAAAGCTGGTTAACGAGGGCACCCCGTACGACTTTGCCACCGCTACCCGGATGGGCGACGCCTTGGCCCAAATGAAGGCCCAAACCGCAGAGAGCGGCTTTGACGACTACTTCGTGGTGGAACCAAGCAACACCCTGGACCACATGCCGGTCGCCATCATGAACGACCCGGCTACCGGGCGTGAAGTTAAGATCTACTCCGACCGTAACGCCATGATCATGTACACGGCCAACGGCTTGGACAATGACGTCAAGGACCTCGACCACCCCGCTCAACCGTGGCTGGCCATGGCCCTGGAAGGTCAAACCCTCCCCGACGCCATTAACAACTCGGCCTTTGGCGACACGGTTCTGCGCCCGGGTAAGCCGCAACACTACCAACTGCAGTACGTGGTGAAGTTTTAAGGTGGAAGTGCGACCCAGCCATTAAAGCAGGCCGTGGGCTAAGGATAGGACGGGGGTTGATGCGGTACGCATCGTTCTCCGGCCAGACTTAGCTACCCAACAAAGAAAGCACCCCGCGGGGTGCTTTTTTTGATTGGTTAATGGCGGCGCCGGGCCCGTTCCCGGGCCCCCAGCGGCTGGGTTGGTGCGCCCGTCGTGGTTGAACTATCAGTTTGCCCCTGGCGATCCCGGTAGGCAACCTGGGCAACTAAGCCAAAGTCGCCGTCGGTCAGGATTGTTGAACCGCGCCGGCCTGGGATCTTGTGTGGCCCCCCGGTGACGTAGAGGCTGG
>OBUX01000484.1_pt1 | contig 12409 bp, 9 predicted proteins | sample 1501181 | NCBI WGS metagenome assembly OBUX01 (sample SAMEA2579935, study PRJEB22360) | human gut metagenome | biome: human gut; feature: human-associated habitat; material: faeces | place: Denmark | collected 2008/2010 | reverse complement strand
GCTTGGAAGCTATCTGAAGGAAGAAAACCTTCCTCTCCTGAAAGAATATGTCAAAACCTGTCTCTATTCGGATCTGTCCATGATGACAGACACCGCTTCCCTGGCTGCTGCCCAGGAGTATCAGACCGCTGCAGGAGGCATAGAAAAGAAAAAAGATTTTGAGCGGACCGTGTCTGAAACAGTCCAGGAAAAACTTGGTTTTCAGTGCGGCCGTGTATTCTGTGAAACCTATTTTAACGAGGACGCCAAACAGGATGTGGCTTCCATCATCCGTCAAATCATAGATGTATACGACAACCGCCTTGCCCATATGGAATGGATGACGGAATCCACCCGTCAGGAGGCAAGGAAAAAGCTGAAGGCCATTACAGTCAAGGTTGGTTACCCCGACCAATGGCCCCAGGACAAATACAGCCTGGTACTGAAATCCCCGGACGAGGGCGGCGTCTATATTGACAATATCATGGAAATCCTGAAGGCATCCCAGGACTACTCCTTTAAGACCAGACACGACCCGGTGGACCGGAATGAATGGGGCATGACGCCCCAGACGGTCAATGCCTATTATAACCCCGGAAACAATGAGATCGTGTTTCCGGCCGGAATACTCCAGGCGCCGTTTTATGACCCGGAGGCAGAGCCTGTGGCCAACCTGGGAGGCATCGGAGCCGTCATCGGCCACGAAATCACACATGCATTTGACACAAGCGGTTCCCAATATGATGAAAAGGGAAACCTGCGGGATTGGTGGACTGCCCAGGATAAACAGCGTTTCAGGGAACTGGCACAAAAGGTCATTGACTACTATGATACCATGGAAGTAAACGGCATCCAGGTAAACGGTACACTGAGCGTCACGGAAAATATTGCTGACCTGGGCGGCGTTTCCTGCATAACAGAAATAGCAAAAGAAAAGGGCTATGACCTGAAGGAGCTGTACCATGCCTACGGTGTCATATGGGCCACAAAATACAGGGATGAATACCTTTCCTACATCATGACCAATGATACACATTCCCCTGGCATCACCAGGGTAAATGCCGTACTGTCCGCCACCGATGACTTTTATACTGCCCTTGGAGTCAGGGAGGGCGACGGGATGTACCGCAGGCCGGAGGACAGGCCCCATATCTGGTAGAAATATTTTTATATGTCCAAAATCTCAGAGTCCGGGAAGCAGCTGCCTCCCGGACTCTGTATTGCCGTTATTACTCTTCTCTCTTTTTCCTGACAAGCAGCCAGATGATTACAAAACCAGTGCATAAAATCATAATCTGAAATACAAGGATAACGCAGATGCCCGCCATCACCAGGAGACCCACAACCCTTAATCCACTGTCAGGCCGTCCCTCAAGATTCGTTCCTGCCCGGCCCGCGTCCTCCTGTGACGGGACTTCAGAGCCCTCACCATCCTGCTCCAGTCCCTGGAGCCTGCGCACATCCCCGGCCAGGGATTCCAGTTCCCTGCTGTCAAACACATCCCGAAGCCCGCAGCGGTACATGGTGCCGCGGTAAGGAGCATCCAGACCTTCATGCAAAAGTCCCATGTAGGTATCCACAGCGCCGTCCCAGTCGCTCCTGGATATGGTCCAGAGGTCAAGGGCCGACAGCGCCGAGGTTCCGTATCCCATATAATACAGGGGGCTGTAAAACAAATGGGACACATCCACCCAGTCATAGCACACACCCTCATCGTAGACATCATAATACCATCCATGATAGGAATCCTGTATCTCTTTGAATGTACGGTTCATGTCCTCCAGACTCATGTCCGGCTCCATGTAAACAGCTTCCTCAAATTCCTGCAGCATACAGGACATAATTGTCACATACAGCATATCCGTAACGGACTCAAACTCAAAGGCCTCTGCCCCTTCGCCGAACATATCCACCGCATACTGGTTGGCCAGCATCTCCAACCCCTGTGACTGGACCTCGCACACATCCACACTGTAACCCTGGAACAGTTCAGGCACCGAATTATAATAATAGGAGCTGAAATGCCCGAATTCATGAATCAGGGACTGGTAATCCGTAAATGTATTGTTTCTGTTGATAAAAATAAATGCGTCGCCATAGCTTGGGAACCCTACGGTATAATTATTATCCATCCGGTCCTGTCCGTCTTCCCCTGACCGGATATCATACAGCTCATTGTCCTGCATATACCGGAAAATCTCACCCAGCTCAGGATTCACCGACTGGACCGTTCTTCCCACACAGGCCAGTATATCCTCTGTGGAACTTTCTTCCATAAGGTCTAAGGAGTCATATGATTCCTGGGCCACATCCATATGCCAGATGTCATTATTCAGGGGAACAATACTGGTCTTTACATCCGCGCAAAGCTCCTCTGCATCCTGAAGGGTATAGTCCCTTCCGTAAACAGCCTCAAACGAATACTGGGCATAGTTATCATAGCCCTTAAGCTCCGCTATCCGGCGGCGCACCTGAACAAGTTCCCGGAACTTGCTGCCCAGCACCCGGTTCTTTTCCCTGACCAATGCATCCTCTATCTCTGCATATTGCCCATCGTCAAGGTCCGGTTCCCGTTCCAGCCGGCTGTAGCTCCACTGTCCGTTCTCCAGCTCCACCGTAAAATCACCGGCAGCCAGTTTATCATACTCCCTGAGAAGCTCCTGCTCCTTCCGGTTCAGTTCGGTCAGCTCCCCTGTATTTTCCCTGTAATATTCGATGTAAGGCGCATTTTCAATCCCCATCTTATCCGCCAGGACTTTTTTATAGGATGAATTCATTCCCTTTTTTAGACAAGCCGCGGCCTTATCCCCCATCTCGGAATAAATGTCCGTAGTATATGCCTGCTCTGAGGCAGCCTGCTCATCCGACACATCTGCGTCATATTCCAGCTGGGCCATATAAGTCAGGGTGGCCAGACGGTCATACTCATCCACAATGGCATCGTAGAGCCTCAGCACTTCCTCATCCCGGCCTTCAACAGCACAGGCCTGTTCAAAGTCAGCCATGGCCTGTTCCATGACAGCCGGGTCATAATGCTCGTATGGCCTCCGGGAATAGGGTACGGCTTCATGGGCCACCACGCCGCCCACGCCGGCATTTCCCGCTGCCTGGGCAGCCAATCTTTCCTGAGCCGCGCCGCAGGCGGCAATGGACAGGGACATCACCAAAGTCAGGGCCAGCGCCGCCCCGCGCCTCAGATTCCTTTTCCACATTCCTTTATTCACAGCAGGCCCTCCTTACATATTATGGTATATGCCTATTGTAACATCCCGGACGGTTTACCGCCAGTTGATTTAGCGCCGAATCTCCCGTCCATACTCCCTGCCTAATCTCCGGTCAGCCATCCTTCCTCCTCCGGAAGCAGAAAATAGTTATTGTCCCTGTCCGAATCAGCAATCATGGCATCCAGCTCCCGAATCAGATAGCTGTCCGGCATGTTCCTCTCCCAGAACCGGTATCCCTTGGTGCTCTTTATGCCTTTGACGTCAATTTCCCGTCCTGCATAGTAATCAATGTATACCCCCGCATAGGTAGCTGCCATGGAATGCTCCACGTCTGTCCCCAGGTTCTTCACAACGCCCCTTATCTGGTCACTGATCAGCTTTTGTATATACCGGCAGGACCAGTCCTCAAAATCCAGCAGGTCCGGATTGGCGCTTCCGTTATTCCGGGCCCAGGCCGACACATCCACGGCTCTGGTGGCATAGGAAATACTTCCGTCCTCCTCCCATAGCACCTCTCCATACTGGCAGGGCGGTATGCTGAGGGCATCTGTCACGATTTCCTGTATGCCGTAACTTCCTTCCGGAACTCCGGGTTCGCTCTTATGCTTGCGGATGCGCTGCACATGCAGATGTCCGCTGAAAAAAAGCGGGAGCTCATATTTCTGAAGAAGGGAAATCACCTCTCCATTGTTGTCCATGGCGCACTGGGTGGTATACATCCTGCTCTGGGCCAACAGATTATGGTGGGCAATGGGTATCACAAACACGCCTTCCTCCTTTGCCCTGGCCAGCTGTTCATCGGCCCAGGCCATGGTGCTGTCTTTCAGCCTTCCCTCCACCTTGTTATCCGGCTCATATTGACAGGAGTCCAGCATCAGGAGCCAGTTTCTGTCATCCAGGGCGTAGACATAGCTCAGCGAGCTGCTGTCCCGGCTCAATGCCTGGTCATATCCGCATTCATGGTAAATCTCATGGAATTCAGGTCCGTCAATATAGGGAGCCGGCTCTTTCCGGTCGCCGTAGTATACCGCAGCGTCGTGGTTATTGATATCATGGTTTCCCGGTATCACCAGGACCTGTATGCCGGGGTCCTGAGTCTTGCCGCCAGTTCCTCATGGTTCATCCGCTCCCCGTTCATGGTAATATCGCCGCTGAGAACCAGGGCAGAGGGCCGTTCTTTTATGACCTCGTCCAGAAATGCTTCCAAAAGCTCAGGCAGATACTGGACCACCTTCCCGTCGCACCGTTCCACGAACAGCCGGAAAGCCTCCCCGCCGTCTCCGGCTAAAGCGCTTTGATAGTGAAGGTCTGTTGCCAGGATCAGCTTAGGCGGTATGTAGGGTTCCTCCGGAGCCGGAGGGTTCCACATACCGGGGAATTTCTTCTTCCACTCCTTATAGCCCTCCTGCCGGATTACTTCATCCTGGGTTTCCCCGGCCTGGGAGTCCGTAGCCAATGCCGGCCCGGCCTGTTCCTCCCACTCCTCCCCTGTTTCCTCTTCCCGGATGCTCTCAGGCACCTGGCTTTCCCTGCGCTCAACCGATGCAGACCCTGAAGGCTCCATTAAAGTTTTTAAAACGTGCAGTACCCCGAAGCATGCCATAAATACCATGGCATACATCAGGGCACTTATCATCCAGGTCTTTCTCTTCATGCAGTCTTCTCTTTCCGTATTAACTATCGCTGTGTTATATTATGCCCAGTTCCTTCATGGCATACGCGATTCCGTCCTCCTCCACATCCTTTGTCTCGAACGTCGCGTAGGGCTCCAGCACCTCGTCATGCTTTCCCATCAGGATACAGTTGCTTGCGTAGCGGAACATGGCAAGATCATTGCCGCTGTCACCGAACACATAGGCGTCGTCCAGAGAGATTCCATAATGCTTCAGCACCAAATCAATGGCAGTTGCCTTGGAATGTCCTCTGGGCACGCATTCATATTCCCCGTTTCCCCGGTCTATGATTTCCATGTCCCTGAGCCGTCCAAAAAGCTCCTTGGGCCTGCTGTTTTCATCCGAGATAAGATAAAACTTATCATAGTCATAGCAGTCGTCTTCCCAGTCATATTCAGACAGGCAGCCTGAACGCCTGAGCGACGCCTTCAGCTGCTCCACCCTTGGAATAGGTGACTGTGACCTGTGAATGTGGATTCCGTCCGACGCTTCAAGGGCTCCGTCCAGTCCGCACGCATCAATATGGCTCTTGATATCCAGCCCTCTCTCATGAGGAATGTGGTAGCTGTACATTACCCTGCCCTCCGCAAGGATATATGTCCCGCAGCCGCACAGATATCCGTCTGCTTCCACCAGCTTCTTAATTTCACCCAGATGGGCATATACACGGCCTGTATTGATGAACACCAGATGTCCCTTTGCCCGCGCCTCCTTCAGCGCCTGTACCGCACTTTCGGGAACCCGGCCTGTTTTCTCAGACAGGAGGGTTCCGTCAATATCATAAAATAAAGCTTTCGTTTTCTTATTCATCATCTCTGAACACAATGGTCTGTGCTTCCTCGTCCATGCTCTCCACGATTGCCAGTGACTCCAGCCGGATTCCCTCTGAACGCAGCAGGTCTCCGCCTACCTGGAATCCCTTCTCGATGACAATGCCCGCGCCTACCAGCTCAGCGCCGGAATCCCGTACAAGGGCAGCCAGGCCCTCCAGAGCCTTTCCATTGGCAAGGAAGTCATCAATGAGCAGCACCTTATCACCGGCTCCCAGAAACTCTTTTGACACAATGATATCATAAACCCTGCCATGGGTGTAGGACTCCACCTTGGTGGTATAAACCTCGCCTGCAATATTTTTGGTCTGCGTCTTCTTGGCAAATACAACCGGCACATCAAAATACTGGGCCACAATACATGCAATCCCGATTCCGGAGGCCTCAATGGTAAGAATCTTGGTGACCTCCACATCGGCGAACCTGCGCTTGAATTCTTTCCCAATCTCTCCAAAAAGCTTGATGTCCATCTGATGGTTTAAGAAGCTGTCCACCTTCAGAACGTTTCCGGCTTTTATCTTGCCGTCCTTGCGTATCCTGTCCTTTAAAATCTGCATGTACGAGTCCTCCTTTTTCTTTTGGCAATCCTTCTTTACTGTGCGGCAGTTGTCTCTGCAGCTGTGGTTTCTGCCGGAGCTGTGGTTTCCTCTGCGGCGGCAGTCCCTTCTGCGGCCGTTGTCTCCTCTGCCGGAGCAGCTGCATCCTGGGCTTCGTTGACTGCGTTGTCCGCCATGAACTTCATTACCTTCTGGTTCAGGGCCATTTCATCCAGGGTCTCCTGGCCGAAATATTCCACTGCGGCCTCGAGGGTCTGGCCGTTCATCTCCGCAAATGCCTGGCGGTCGGCATCCTCCAGGGTAATGCCCTCCAGCTCGGCAACCTTAAGGATAACCAGCTGGTTCTTCACATCATCCTTCACTGACGCGTAAACAGCTTCCTGTAATCCGGGCACATCCATGCCATTGGCCTTAGCCATGCCGGACAGGTTGGTGCCGTACATCTTAGCCTGCTCTTCATACTGCTTGATGCGGTCATTATAGCGTCTGGAAAGGGTATTCTTATTCAGCTTAAACTTGGAGTTCTCAACCACATTCTTAAGTACATACTGCTGAATCTGAAGGTCGGCAGACTGCTGCTTCTGCTTTAAAAGGTCCTCCTTAACGCTGGCCCTGTACTCATCCACTGTCTTAAAATCAGAAACGCTCTGTACAAATGCGTCGTCCAGTACGGCTGACTGCTTTTCCTTTACAGCATTCACAGTCACCTCAAATACAACGTCCTGTCCCGCCAGGGCTTTCTCGCTGTAGTCCTCCGGGAACGTCAGGTTCAGTTCCTTCTTATCGCCCTTTTTTGTGCCAATCAGTCCATCCTCGAATCCGTCGATCATTTTGCCGGAGCCCAGGGTCAGGTCCTGTCCTTCGCCGGTGCCGCCTGCGAATTCCACTCCGTCCTGTTTTCCCACATAATCAATGTTGACAATGTCGCCTTCCGCGGCGGGCCTGTCCACTTCCTCAATTTTAGGATTCTGGCTGAGTACCTGATTGATTTTTGACTCTACCTCGGCGTCTGTTACCATGACAGCCGGTACATTTACCTTCACGCCCTTATACTCTGCCAGCTCTACTGTGCCGAGATTTTCCTTTCCTTCTGTCTGGCTGGCCCCGCAGCCTGTCATAATGGAGGCCGCAACCAGTCCGCATAAACATATGAGTGCTAATTTTTTCATTCTACATATCCCTTTTCTATCCTGATTTCACACGCAGGACCTTGAATTATCCTTATTTTTCCATTCATCCCCAAATAGCGTGCGCTGTACATAGTTATATCATACCTGTCCGTGAAAAAAAAGACTTTCCACCAATTTCATGAAAATTTAAGCAACCGTCCACAGACTATTTGTAGAATGCCTTAAACGCCTTATACGTATTATAGACATCCAGCTTGGAAGCCAGCTCAAAAGGAGAATGCATGGACAGGATGGGCACGCCCAAATCCACAGTATCCACATCCATGTGCGCCACGAACTGGGCAATGGTACCGCCGCCGCCCACATCCACGGCTCCCAGTTCACCGGCCTGCCAATACACGCCTTCTTCCTCCATAATGGCAATGACCTTTGCCATGGTCTCGGCGCTGGCGTCGTTGGATCCGGACTTTCCTCTGGCTCCCGTATACTTGGTCAGCACACAGCCTTTGCTGATATAGCTTGTGTTGCGGCCCTCGTACACATCCGGGAAGCTGGGGTCAAATGCAGCGTTTACATCCGAAGAAAGGCACAGGGATTTCCTCATCACTTCCCTTGGCCTGACACCTGCCTGCTCCGCCAAATCCTCTATGTAATGAAGCACAAAATCCGAATTCAGTCCCGTGTTTCCGGCGGATCCGATCTCCTCCTTGTCAGCCAGAATAGTCACCGTGGTGTGGACCGGCTTCTTTGCGTCTATCTCAGCTGTAAGGGCCGTATACGCGCAAATCCTGCCCGTAAGCGCCTATCATACTGGTGTCAAAGCCCACATCCCTGGCCTTTACAGCGGGAACCATCTCAATCTCAGCGCGGAAGAAATCCTTTTCCGTAATTCCGTATTTCTCGTTTAAAAGGCTTAAGGCCAACAGCTTTACAGGTTCCTTAACCTCCTCATCCTGGAAGGGAAGGGAGCCAACCACAATATTCAGTTCCTCTCCCTTTAATCCGTCCTTTAAGGGACGCTCATTCTGCTTGGCGGCCAGATGGGGAAGCAGGTCCGTCACGCAGAATACCGGCTCCTTCTCATCCTCTCCAATGGAAATCTCCACGGTCTCTCCGTCTTTCTTTACCACCACGCCGTGCATGGCCAGGGGAATGGTACCCCACTGGTATTTGCGGATACCGCCGTAATAATGGGTTTTAAAAAATGCGATATCCTCCTTTTCGTACAGAGGATTGGGCTTTAAATCCAACCTGGGGGAATCAATATGGGCACCGTTGATTCTCAGGCCCTGGTCCAGAGGCTTCTTTCCAAATGTGGTGGCAATCAGCGATTTACCGCGGTTCACATAATACACCTTATCTCCGGGCTCATAGGATTCCCTGGAGTCAAAAGGCTTATAGCCTGCCTTTTTAAGCATCTTTACAGCTTCCTTCACACACTCCCGCTCGGTCTTTCCCGCATCCAGAAATTTCTTATAGCCCTCACAGTATTTAAACGCCTTTTCCGCCTGCTCCGGTTTATCCTTTCCAATATGAGGGAACGCCCATGTAAGCTGTTCCTGTAATTCCTGTCCTTTTGTCTTCTTAGCCATTATTATCCTCCTGGTATATTTTATTTCTATAATCTGATGCTTTACTGACTTAAGCTATGACGGTTCCTGCTTCTATAATTCAAATGTCCGCTTCCCTCCGCCGCGCAGATCCGCCTCTCCCCATCCGTTTCTTCCCGCCGCCCTGAGGCGGCTGTGCTTCACATCCAGCAAAAGCGCGGAGGACTGGGCATCACCGGACCTGGCGGAGGCATCTATCATCTTCTTTATCTCAGTGTCTCCCAGCCGGGCCGACCGGGCCATGAAGCCCAGGATATCCCTCTCTCTCCGTTCAATCAGTCCTTTTGTGCCTTCCCCGGCATGAATCCTTACATAATCCCAGTACTCATCCTCTGCATCTTCCCTTAACCCATAGGGCCAGTACAGACGGTACGCACCGCCAGCTCCGGTTTTTCCTGGACCTTTACATGTGGAAACAGCCTGTCATATTCATCGAAACGGAAGTCCCCTCCGTCAAAACAGTACCGGTACATATGGCCGCAGCCGTGCATCTCCCTCATGATGATGCGGGCCGGTGTGTTTTCCACGGACTCCTCAAAGAATTCCGGAAATATAAGCTTTGCCAGGAGCGTCCCCGAACCGGACCTGTAATTTACGGACAGGGTCTGGTGAAGCTCCGACAGGATGTCCTTAAAGCAGGACTTCCTGCCCTTGGCAATACGGATATCCAGGCATTCCAGGCCTGTACAGCCGGTAAATACCCCGGCTCCCCAGTCCTCCACGGCACTGCTGCATGAAAGCCTCTTCAGGCCGTAGCAGTTGTAGAAGCCATAGGCCCCCACCTTCCTGATTGTATCCGGCAGGCTGATTACCTCCACCCGGCTGCCGCAAAGCTCCGGCTCTCCCCGGTACTCACAGGGCGGCGGTTCACGCCTGCGGACTGTATCTGAAAAAAGGTAGCCGGCCAGTTCTGTCACCGGCATTCCCTCAACCGTCCCCGGAATCTCCAGAATTTTGTCCAAACCATAACAACGCTGGAGGCAGACCCCGTCCAGCGTTTTTTCATATAATATTCTCATGGTATCAGTTTAATCAGTTTAGCGATTTTTTTCAAGACAATTTTGCTTCCGGAATAAATATTCCAAAAAATACCGGGCCGCCTGCCTCCTTACGACGCCTGCTTTCCGGTATACCTTAGAACGTGTTTGAAATTTTGTATCCTTCGGGTCCCTATTCATCCACAAACCTGTACCCCACGCCCACCTCTGTGAGTATGAACCTGGGATTGGCCGTGTTATCCTCAATCTTTCTCCGTATATTGGCCATAAATACCCGCAGGGACTGGTAATCGTCCGTGGCGGGCTGTCCGGCATATCCCTTTTTTTGCGTGGATCATCCGGACCTGATTCTGTTGGATTTGGGACTGCCGGACATCGACGGCATGGAGGTGCTGCGGCAGATCCGGCAAAAGTCCGATGTGCCCATCATCGTGGTTTCCGCTAGGGGACAGGAGTTCTGCCTGGATTATTTCCGGCTGGATTTTGAAAAGCGCAAACTGTATGTCCATGACCAGGAGGTGCATCTGGCACCCCTGGAATTTATGAGTATGGGGATAAGCAGACAGCAACTATAAGGCATCAGGAGGCCTTCACGGAGTTTCACTTAGATAAAGATACCACACCATTCCCACGCTGGCTTTTGCTCAACCGATACAGCCGGAGGGCTGGATAACGGCTTTGCAACACAAAGTGTCCCGAAGTGTGGCCACACCCCCGGAAAACTCCATTATACAGGGCTGTTTCTGCCTTTATTTCGTGACAAAGACATTACGCAAACTGGCTATAATACATATCAGCATAAGCCCCTTTTGCCTTTAACAAGGCTTCGTGCGTTCCTTGTTCGATAATATTTCCGTTTTGCATGAACAGGATCAAATCAGCGTCTATAATGGTTGAAAGCCTGTGAGCGATTACAAAGCTCGTTCTGTTTTTCATCAGGGCTTTCATAGCTTTTCCGATCTCAATTTCTGTACGGGTATCAACGCTGGAAGTTGCTTCGTCCAAAATGATAACCGCTGGATCGCAAAGAAACACTCTGGCTATAGTTAAAAGCTGCCGCTGGCCGACAGAAATATTTTCCGCGTCGTTACTTAAAACCGTATCATATCCGTGTGACATTGTGCGGACAAAGAAATCCACTCTGGCCGCTTTTGCCGCCGCTACAATTTCTTCACGGGTAGCGTCCGGCTTGCTGTAAGCAATATTTTCCGCAACCGTGCCGCCAAATAACCATGTATCTTGAAGTACCATTCCGAAATTACTTCTCAAATTAGAACGGGGCATATCCTTTGTGTCGGTTCCGTCTAAAGTGATTTTTCCGCCGTTTAACTCGTAAAACCGCATAAGCAGATTGATAAGCGTTGTCTTTCCGGCTCCTGTGCTGCCGACGATTGCAACCTTTTGTCCCGGCTTTACAGAGAAGCTGATGTTGTGCATTAAGATATTATCAGGCGTATATCCAAACCGGACATTCTGAAATTCTACGGTTCCTTTTGCCTGCTCTACAACAGCGGGGAGAGCAGATTCCGGCGAAAGCTCTTCCTCGTCCAGCAGCTTATAAATTCGTTCCAGAGAAGCTAAAGCGGATTGCATACTGTTTACCATGTAGGCAGCTTCCGTAAGCGGCTCCGAAGCCTGATTAGCATATTGGAAAAATGCCTGAAATACACCTACGGTCAATCTTCCTTCCAGCAGCATTTTTCCTGCCAGTACCGCAATCAGCACTTGACCGAAACGGTTAATCAGGCGGATCGCGGGATTGACTGCATTTATCATAAAATCCGCTTTTTTTGTAGCCTCGGCCAGTTCTTCCGTTGCCTTGTGCATATTTTCAGAACTGTTTTCCTCCTGATTAAATGCTTTTATAACAATTCGGCCACTGTATGCTTCTTCCACCTGTGCGGTTACATTACTCACACACTGCTGCCGTTTCAGGGCAGATTTCAGCGTTTTTGCAGATACAAAATTAGTGGCCGCCAGTGCAATTCCTGTAAACACCAGAAAAACAAGCGTCAATAGAATACTAAAGCGGAACATCATAATCAGAGAGCCGACAATCATACCAACGGCTGTAAACAGTTTTAACATTCCTGTTTGCAGGGCTTCCGATGTTTTATCTAAGTCATTTACTGTCCGGCTAAGAATTTCTCCTGTTTTAGTGCGGTCAAAAAAAGAGAGGGGGAGCCTGTTTAGCTTTTTGCTAATTTCAATCCGTAGCCGCAAACTAAGTCTTTCCGCGAAACTTGACATAAGGAATGATTGAAGGGTGTAGAACAGAGCCGCTGCCAAATAAATCAGCAGCAAGAAAACCATATCCCGGCCGCCCGCCGCCCATGTAACTTGAAATGCCGCGCCAGTTGTAACTGTTTCTTTAATGTTATTCCAAAGCAGATCTATAATATGTGCGC
>OBUX01000465.1_pt1 | contig 13094 bp, 10 predicted proteins | sample 1501181 | NCBI WGS metagenome assembly OBUX01 (sample SAMEA2579935, study PRJEB22360) | human gut metagenome | biome: human gut; feature: human-associated habitat; material: faeces | place: Denmark | collected 2008/2010 | reverse complement strand
ACGGGTGCCGCCGATGTGAATCGGACCGGTGGGGTTGGCGGAGACGAACTCGAGATTCAGGGTCTGGCCGCCCAGATGGTCGTTGCGGCCGTATTCGTTGACCTTGTTGAGATGCTTGTCGGCGTCGGTCACGGCACCGGCGGCGAGTACGGTGTCCACCACGGCGGCGGCCGAGGCGGAGTCAAGCGTGATGTTGATGAAGCCGGGGCCTGCCACCTCGACCTTGGCAATGCCGTCGGCTTCAGCGAGCGCGGCGGCGAACGGCTCGGCCAGATCGCGCGGCTTCATGCCGGCCTTCTTGGCCAGCTGCATGGCGATGTTGGAGGCCCAGTCGCCATGCGCACGGTCCTTCGGGCGCATCACGGCGAGCTTGTCGACGGGCGGAATCAGCTCGTCGGTCAACGCGCCGGCCTGGCCGGCGGCGACGAGGTTGTGGGCAATGCTGGAAATCAGTTCACTTAAGGCTTCAGGACTCATTCTTCTAAGGATACTGAGAACGGCGACACTTGCGCCCTGGTATGCCTATATGCTGCCCCTGCTGGCGGGGGCAAGCACACAGCCGAAAGATACCAAGCGAAAAAGGGTAGGCGACAATCGCCGGAATCGTTGGAGGCTCGCCGAAACCGCTATACATACCGTCGGTCGGTATCTATAGTGATCTGCAACATCAAGCACAGTAGGGAGGCCACCATGGCACGTAACGCTCACCCCGAGGTGACGCGCACCCGCATCCTCGACGCCGCACAACGGCTGTTCATGGCCCAGGGCTATGAGCACACCTCCATCCAGAACATCGTGGACGAGCTCGGCGACCTCTCCAAAGGCGCGATCTACCATCACTTCAAATCCAAGGAAGCCATCCTCGAAGAGCTCACCAACCGAGACAACAATATGCAGGACGACTTCAACGAATCCGTCATGAATCGCACTGACCTTACCGCCCTCGAAAAGTTCCGCGTGCTATGGCGGCATTCGATGACCAAGCAAGACCACGTGCAGATCATGCGAGCCGCCATGCCGATGCTGAGCGATCCGGTTTCGTTCGCCGCGAATATGCAGGTATGGAGCAAGCATCTGCCCGAACGCTTCCTGCCGCTGATCGAGGCGGGCGTCAAGGATGGCTCCATCCCCACCGAGTATCCGCGCGAGGCCGCAGAGCTGCTTTCGTTGCTGCCGAATTATTGGCTGATGCCGTATTTCTACCCGGTGACCCTGCCCGAAATGGAGCATCGCATCCGCTGCTTGGCCACCATGCTCGACGCGATCGGCGTGCCGATTTTCGATGACGAGCTCATCACGGTCGCCGCGAAGGGCATGATGACGTTCGCAGGGGAGCCGGAGAAAGGCTCAGAATGAATAGCACAGTGAAACCCGAGAATGACATCGCCGGCACCGCCACCCAACGCCCGCTGCTGTCCCGCGACTTCGTGCTGCTGGTCGCCGGACAAGGCATCTCGCTGTTCGGCAATGTGATGCTGCGATTCGCGATGTCGATGTGGGTGCTGGACGAAACCGGCTCAGCCACCATCTTCGCCTCGGTGCTGGCCATCTCCATCGTGCCGACCATCCTGCTCTCCCCGTTCGGAGGCGTGCTGGCCGATCGCGTCAACCGCCGCACCATCATGGTGGCGCTCGACGCCATCTCCGCCGTGCTCGTGCTGGCGAGCGCCATCGTCTTCGCCACCACGGGCTTCCATATCGTAGCCATCGCCACCATGCAGGTGCTGCTCGCCGTGCTCGGCGCCTTCGAAACCCCGACCGTGCAGGCCGCACTCCCCCAGATGTTCCGGCAGTACGGCCCGGCCACCATGCGCCAAGGCATGGCCGTGATCAATCAGGTCCAACAACTAAGCAGTCTGCTGCCGAGCTTCCTCGGCGGCGTGCTGTATGCGATGTTCGGCATCCGTCTCATGATGATCATCGCCATCGCAAGCTTCGCCGGCGCAGCCGCGCTCGAATGCTTCATCCGCCTCAGTGCCCCGGATCGCGGCGACGAGGAGCTGCCCACCCCACTTGAAGACCTCAAGGCAGGCGTGCGATTCCTCATCAAGGACCGGCCGAACGTGTTCAGACTGCTGTTGTTCGCGGCGGCGCTCAACTTTGTGCTTATCGGCTATTCCGGCGTCGGCTTCCCGTACACGATTCGTACAGTGCTCGGCTTCGACGCCACTGTCTACGGCATCGCCGACGGCCTGATCGGTGTTTCCGGCGTGGCGGGCGCATTCATCGCCGGCCTGTTCGCCGCCAAGCTCACGATGCGCTGGCTGCCGGGGCTGATGGCGACGCTTACGCTGGCCATGGTCCCACAGGGTATTGTGTTCCTGCTGCCGGTCGACGCATGGACCAAACTCGTGGTGCTGATCGTATTCACCTGCGGCACGATGGTCGCCAGTTGCTTCACGAATCTCATCGCCGTGCCCGCCATCCAGCTCAGTACGCCCGAGGCAATGGCCGGCAAAGTGATGTCCATGGCCGCGGCTGTGAGCATGTGCGCCCAGCCGCTCGGCCAGATGGTGTACGGCTGGGCCTACGACCAAATGCCGGTCGCCATCGTGCTGTTCATCACCACCGCCCTGTTCGCCGTGCTCACCGTGCTGATGGTTCCGCTCGCCAAGCAGTTCGAGGACTGACGATCGGCGCGCACGCCACATCCTGCCGCCCGGCCATAATTGAATCACCGCACGAAAAGGCACGAAAAGGCACGAAAGAGGTGCATATGGCCGCGCTCAACCCCCAATCATTGGTCACGTTGTGGCAGATCGAACAGTATGGTTCGTTCTCCGCCACGGCCAAGGCCACGGGTTGGTCGCAGCCGGCCATCAGCCAGCAGATCAAAAAGCTGGAGGCACAGTGCGGTTCGACTCTGGTGCAACGCACCTCGCATGGTGTGGAACTCACCGCCACCGGTTCGATGCTCGCCCGCCACGGCGAGGCCATCGCCGATCGGCTGGAGCGGGCGGCCCGTGAGGTCGAGGATTATCGGCATCATCGGTTTGCTCACCTGCATTTGGTGGCCCCACCATCAATCTGCTCTACTATCGCGGCCCGTACCGTGGTCAAGCTCAGTATGTTCACGGACATCGAGCTGAGCCTGATTCAGATGGAGCCGCCGGAGGCGATCGGTCTGATTTCCCAAGGCAAGGCCGATGCCGCCGCCGTGTTCCGGTACAGCAGCATCCCGAACTTCCTGCACATCGGCGACGATCTGACCTTCCAGTCGCTGGGTTACGATCCGATGCGATTGTTGGTCCGCTCCAGCGACATCGCCAAACGATTCGAGGAGACCGGCGAACCCGTGCCGCTGTCCGCCGCCAAAGACGAGCATTGGATCGCCGGCTGCCCCACCTGCCGCGCAAATTTGGTGAAACTGGCCACCCGTGCCGGATTCAAGCCGGATATCCGCCACTGCACGGATGATTACTGGGCCACGCAGAACCTGGTCGAGGTTGGCATGGGCGTCTCGCTGGTGCCGGCGCTCGATACACATATCAATCTGCAAGGCGATCTGGTGGCCTGTCCCATCGCCGACGATTTTGCGGCGCGCGAGGTCGGCATCGTGACTCGTGCCGGCGACCATCGTCCCGCGCTCGGTTCATTGCTCGAAGAGCTCGAGCGCACGTCACTCAAATATTTGAGTGCCAAGTAGTCGGACAGCGATAAGCAAGCTTGCGAACGCCATCACGATTTCGGGGAGCCAGACCGTTGAGCAGCCCTTCTGTACCAGGAACAATGACATGTTATGAGCATGAACAACATTCCCCAGTCAACGACTTTGAGCAGCGCAACCGCCGGCGTCTCTTGCTTTGATGCCAATCACATCGACGTGACGACCATCGAGGATCTGAAGCAGGTCGGTTCGGATAAATGGACCCGCTACCCCGGCTGCATCGGCGCATTCATCGCCGAGATGGATTACGGTCTGGCACCATGCGTGGCCGAAGCCATCGAAGAGGCCACCGAACGTGGCGCGCTCGGCTACATTCCCGACCCGTGGAAGAAGGAGGTCGCCCGCTCGTGCGCCGCATGGCAGCGCCGCTACGGCTGGGATGTGGATCCGACGTGCATCCGCCCGGTGCCGGACGTGCTGGAGGCGTTCGAAGTGTTCCTGCGCGAGATCGTGCGCGCCGGTAACTCCATCGTGGTACCGACTCCGGCCTATATGCCGTTCCTAAGTGTGCCGCGTCTGTATGGCGTGGAGGTCCTTGAGATTCCGATGCTGTGCGCGGGCGCCGGCGAGAGCAGCGGGCGCAATGATGAATGGCTGTTCGATTTCGACGCCATTGAGCAGGCGTTCGCGAACGGCTGCCATGCCTTCGTGCTGTGCAACCCGCACAACCCGATCGGCAAGGTATTGACGCGCGAAGAAATGCTGCGATTGTCCGATCTGGCCGCCAAGTACGACGTGCGTATATTCTCCGATGAGATTCACGCGCCGTTCGTCTACCAAGGCCACACGCATGTGCCATTCGCCTCAATCAACCGGCAGACGGCCATGCAGGCTTTCACCTCCACTTCAGCCTCGAAGTCGTTCAACATTCCCGGCACCAAGTGCGCGCAGGTGATTCTCACCAATCCGGACGATCTGGAACTATGGATGAGGAACGCGGAATGGTCCGAGCACCAGACGGCCACCATCGGTGCCATAGCCACCACTGCGGCCTATGACGGCGGCGCGGCATGGTTCGAGGGCGTGATGGCATATATCGAGCGCAATATCGCGCTGGTCAACGAGCAGATGCGCACGAGATTCGCCAAGGTGCGCTATGTGGAGCCGCAGGGCACGTATATCGCGTGGCTGGATTTCTCGCCACTGGGCATCGGCGACCCGGCCAACTATTTCTTTAAGAAGGCCAACGTGGCGTTGACAGACGGCCGTGAATGCGGCGAGGTCGGGCGCGGTTGCGTGCGTATGAACTTCGCCATGCCCTACCCGCTACTGGAGGAATGCTTCGACCGCATGGCCGCCGCACTCGAGGCGGACGGGCTGTTGTAGAAAATTGTGGCTCCCCTCAGAGAGGGGAGCCGAGGAACGGCCGAATTAATCGAAGTCGGCACCCAACGCTTCGAGTTTGCCGCGGAAGTCGGCATAGCCTCGGTCGATCAGGCTGATGCCGTGCACGTCCGAGGGGCCTGACGCGGCCAAGGCCGCGATCAGATGGCTGAACCCACCACGCAGGTCCGGCACGTCGATGTCGCGTCCGGTCAGCGGGGTCGGTCCGAAGATCACGGCGGAATGCTTGTAGTTGCACTGCCGGAAACGGCACGGCAGCGAGCCCAGGCACTCGCGGTACAACTGGATGGTGGCACCCATCTCGACCAGCGGCTTGGTGAAGCCGAAACGGTTCTCGTACACGGTCTCGTGCACGATCGACAGGCCGTTGGCCTGGGTCAGGGCCACCACGAGCGGCTGCTGCCAACCGGCCGAGGACCCCGGGTGCAAGGAACTGCACCACGAGCGGCTGCTGCCAGTCGGTCATGAACCCGGGATGCACGTCCGTCTCGATCGCCACGGGCTTCAAGTCCCCGCCCGGATGCCAGAAACGAATGCCCTTGTCCGTCACCTCGAATTTGCCGCCCACCTTGCGGAACACGTTGAGGAACGTGATCATCTCCGGCTGGGTGGCACCCTTGACGAAAATGTCACCGTGCGTGGCGAGCGCGGCGGACGCCCAGGACGCCGCCTCGATGCGATCCGTCAGCGACGTGTGCGTGTACCCCTGCAGTTCCTTGACACCCTCGATGCGGAAGGTGCGATCAACGTCCACAGAAATGATTGCACCCATCTTCTGCAGCACGCACACCAGATCCATGATCTCCGGCTCAGTGGCCGCGCCCGACAGTTCGGTCTTGCCCTCGGCCAGCACGGCCGCCAGTAAAGTCTGCTCGGTGGCGCCCACCGACGGGTAGGGCAGGTGGATCTTCGCGCCGTGCAGGCCGTTGGGCGCGGTGATGTGGATGCCGTCCTTGTGTTCCTTGTCCACCGTGGCGCCCAGCTTGCGCAGCGTCTCCAGATGGAAGTCAATCGGACGTCCGCCAATCGCGCAGCCGCCCAACGCGGGAATGAACGCTTCACCCAAACGGTGCACGAGCGGGCCAGAAAACAGGATCGGGATGCGCGACGAACCGGACAGTGTATCCACGTCGGCCACATCGGCCAGCTGCACACGCGAGGCGTCGATGGTCACAATGCCGTTCGCACCGTCCACATCCACGTCCACGCCGTGCAGACGTAGCAAATCGGACACCACATGCACGTCACGAATCTCCGGCACGTTCTTCAGCACCGACTTGCCCGGTGCCAGCAACGCGGCGACCATCGCCTTGCTCACGAAGTTCTTCGCGCCACGCACCTTGATCGTGCCATTCAAAGGCTTGCCGCCCTCGACATGCAACACGTCATCCGGATTCTCAGCCACGCCACTCTCCTCAATCAATCAAGATTCAAAAAATGCTACCGTCCAGTTTGCCATAAGCCATGTGCCGACTCCGTGAAATGCACCCCAGCCGAACTTTGATCACCGTGCACAACGGATCCCATACCCCCGTCGAATCAAACCGATAACGTGATCTTCCTCACATTTGCCGCCACGGCGTTCTCCATACTTCTACGCTACGATTCAGGGCAATGGCATCAGACGCCATGTCCACAAGCAAAGGAGCATTCATGACCACAGTCGCCGTCATCGGCTGCACGCACGCCGGCACGTTCGCCACCACCTCGATTCTCGCCGAGCACCCCGATTGGACCGTCCATGTTTTCGAGCGCAACGGTACGCTGTCCTTCCTCTCCTGCGGCATCGCCCTGTGGGTGGGCGACCACGTATCCGACCCGAAGAAAATGTTCTACTCCTCCCCTGCCGCTCTGGCCGAAGCCGGCGCGACCATGCATATGCGCACCGACGTGACGTCCGTGGACCTCGACGCCAGAACCCTCACCTACCGCGCGCTGGACGAGGCCGGAGACCCCGCCGAACAGACCCTCGCTTTCGACAAACTGGTCGTGACCACCGCGCCCGGTCATCCCGCCGATCCCCGGCATCGACAGCCCGCATGTGCTGCTGTGCAAGAACTGGGATCACGCCATCGCCATCAAGGAAAAGGCGAAAACCGCCAAGTCGGCAGTGGTGATCGGGTCGGGCTATATCGGCGCGGAAATCGCCGAGCAGTTCAGCGTCACCGGCGTCAAGACCACGCTGGTCGACGGCCTTGATCGCCCGCTGGCCAATAATTTCGATAAGACCATCACCGATCAGGTGGCGGCCGCGTTCGAGGAGCACGGCGTCACGCTCGCGCTCGGCCAGAAGGTGGTCGAGTTCCGCGACAATGACGACGACACCGTCACTGTGGTCACCGAAAAGGGCGAGTACACGGCCGAAATGGCGATTCTGGCCGTCGGCTTCCTGCCGAACACCGACCTGCTCAAGGGCAAGGTGGACATGCTGCCGAACGGCGCGATCGTGGTCGACGACTACATGCAGGCGTCCGCGCCGGGCGTGTACGCCGCCGGCGACTCCGCCACCGTGTTCTACAACCCCACCGGCCAGCACGATTACATTCCGCTGGCCACCAACGCGGTGCGCCAGGGCCTGCTGGTGGGCCGCAACATCGAGACGCCGACCGTGAAGTACATGGGCACGCAGGCCACGTCCGCCGTGCAGCTGTACGATCTCTCGCTCGCCGCCTCCGGCCTGACCCGCGCCGGTGCCGAACGCCGCGGGCTCACGGTCCGCGAGACCTCGCTCACCGAGGATTACCGCCCGGACTTCATGCTCACCACCACCCCAGTCACGTCGATTCTGACCTGGGACCCGGAAACCCGCAAGGTCAAGGGCGGCCAGTTCTGTTCCAAGGCCGATATCTCCGGCGCGGCAAACGTGATTTCCATGGCGATTCAGGCCGGCTTCACCATCGACCAGCTCGCCAACGTGGACTTCCTGTTCCAGCCGAACTTCGACAAGCCGGTCTACTACGTCGGCGCCGTGGCCATGAAGGCGGCGGCCGAGTAAGACGGCTGTACCCACCGCAAAAAAGAAACCCCGGCGTGATGGGCGCCGGGGAGAGAAAGGAGAGAAGAAGAAGAAAGAGGTTAAGTTATGCAGCTTGTTCGGCCGTGATTACATATAACAGCAACAGGTTCAATGCAACATGGGCACTGTCTGGGAATCGTCTGGGAATCACGGCCCGTACAGGCTGTTGCTTGTTTTTGGAGCCGATTTACCGGCTGGCCTTGATCTTGTGGGCCAGTTCGGCGTCCCACATCGCGCCGGTGGCGGACATCACCGAGTCCGCGCCGGCGTCACGGTACGCCTGGTAGTCGGCGGGCGAGACCACGCCGCCGACGCCGTTGATCGCGAAATCGAGCCCGAGCTTTTCACGAATCGCGGCCAGACGGGCGACCATGTCGAGGCCGGCGCCACGAATCGCATTGCCGCACACGCCTGAGCGATCGCGGCCCGCGCCGGGCAGGGCCTGATTGCCATTGGCATCGACCAGTTTGGCGGAAATCGTATTGATGGTGCTGAAGCCCTGCACGGTGCCGTGGCCCACGGTGGAACGCACCATAAGCTCCAGAGCGTCGTCGCTGGGGATGTAGGCGAGCTTGACCATCAGCGGGATGTCGCCGATCTCCTGCTTCACGGCCTCGGTGATGCGGCCCACGAGCAGCGGATTGTGGCATAGCAGGCGGTTGTGGCCCTCGTTGGGGCAGCTGGTGTTCATCACCATGAGCTTGGCACCGGTCTCCTTGACCAGGCGGGCGGTAGTGGCATGGTCGGCGATGTATTCCTCCTCGCTCATGCCCTCCACACGCGAGCCTTGGAAGCTCGGGACCAGCACTTGACCGGGACCGGCGGCCTCGATGGCGGCGCGCATGTCCGGCTGCCAGGCATCCGGGCTTTGCGAGGGCACGCCGAAGCTATTGGAGATGGAGATCGGAGTCTCGTAATTGGTGTCGGCGAGCACGCCCTCGTCCAGTTCGGCGCTGCCCGGTGTTAGTGAACCGTCCGCCGACTTGGGGTGTACGGCGAGCACGTTCGGGAACGGGTTGCAGCCCCAGGCGCGCGAACGCACGGTTTTGTAGGTCGCCAGATCGAAGCCCATGCGGAAGGCGGCCGTGGTGAAACGGCTGTTGAGCAGCGGGCCTGCGGGAATGCCGAAAGGCAGGTTGACCGGCTGGCCCAGGAAGGAGGCCGAGGCACCCTCGCTGGTGGTTCCGGCGGCATCGGCACCGTTGCCATCCTTCAGCGCCTCGGCGAACGCGCCGAACGGCCCTTGCTCATAGTTGTCTTCGTAGCTGCGGCTGACGTCGTAAAACGGCTCAAAATCACTCATGCTTCAACGATAAGCCAACCTACATGCGTACACGCACACTCAACCCACCATCGCGCCGTCAAACGAAATAATGGCGAAAGCGGCATTGGCTACCACAAAGATGATGAACGTCGGAGCTGCCCAGCCAAAGTACGTGTCTGGAATACTACGATTCGTACGGTGATATTGGCGCAAACTTAAATAGTGCAAACACACCCTAGAAGAGATAGGAGGGAATGGCACTTTCTCGCGTTGTTGGTGGAAGTATTTGGGATGCTAAGCGAGTTGCCGCATTGGAACCAGACGATTGCGTGAAGTGACCCTATACGTAAAAGGTCTCACTGGCGAGAGCCAGTGAGACCTTTGTCTGATGCGATGCGAGCGACCCAATAATCTCAATCAGACACAGAGCCAACGGCCCTGGGCCTGCAATTATGGACTCGCCTTTCGGCGAGGCTCAATGCTGGCCTCGCTGCTGTCGCAGCTCGGCAGGCCGATCGCGGCTAAATAATGCCGCGATCGGCCAACGGCCCTGTCCAGTCTGCGTCCTCAGGCTCGCGGGCGGACTCGATTCTTTCTTCGGCCCAGTGTTTGGCGGGGATGGTCTTGGGCTTGAAGGGGAACTTTTCGGCGCGCATCTTTTCGTAGGCGGCGATGTCGTCCTCGTGCTGCAGCGTCAGATCGATGTCGTCGTAGCCGTTCATCAGACGCCAACGCACGTAATCGTTCACCTCGAACGGCAGGGTCACATCACCGCAAGTGACGGTGCGAGTCTCCAAAGACACGGTCATCTCACGGCCGGGCTCTTCTTCCAGCAGCTTCCACAGGAGCTCGACGGACTCCTGCGGCATAATCGCGGCCAGTACGCCGTTTTTGGCGGTGTTGCCGTAGAAGATGTCGGCGAAGCTCGGCGCGATGACCACGCGGAAACCGTAATCGTGCAGCGCCCACACGGCGTGCTCGCGGGAGGAGCCGATGCCGAATTCGGGGCCGGCGACCAGAATCTGGCCCTTACCGGCGTATTCCGGCTTGTTGAGCACGAAGTTCGGGTCTCGGCGCCATGCGTAGAACAGGGCGTCATCGAAGCCGGACTTGGTCACGCGCTTCAAGAACACAGCGGGAATGATTTGGTCGGTATCGACGTTGGAGCGGCGCAGCGGCACGCCCACGCCGGTCAGTGTGGTGAGTTTTTCCATAACAATTTTCCTTTCGGGGATCTCTCCCCCAGTCAGTCTTCGACTGACAGCCCCCTCGTCAGAGGGGGCTCATGTGTATTGACTCAGAGATCGGCGGGGGGCGGGATTGTGCCGCGGATGGCGGGGGGGGCCTCGTGGTGCGGATGGCGGTGGCGGCGGCTACGGCCGGCGACGCCAAATGCGTGCGCGAGCCCTTGCCCTGGCGGCCCTCGAAGTTACGGTTCGAAGTGGAAATCGAGCGCTCGTTCGGTACCAGCTTGTCGGGGTTCATGCCCAGGCACATCGAGCAGCCGGCATTACGCCATTCGGCACCAAAGTCCTTGAACACCTTATCGAGGCCTTCCTTCTCCGCCTGCAGACGCACACGGGAGGAGGCCGGCACCACGAGCACGCGGTGAATGTTCTCGGCCTTGTGGTGGCCCTTCATGATCGCGGCGGCCTGGCGCAAATCGTCGATACGACCGTTGGTGCACGAACCAATGAACACGGTGTCCACGGCGATGTCCTTGATCGGCATGCCCGGCTTCAAACCCATGTATGTAATCGCACGTTCGGCGGCGGCACGCTTGGTGGCGTCGGCGATCTTGTCCGGCTCCGGCACGGAGGCGGTGATCGGCAGACCTTGGCCGGGGTTGGTGCCCCACGTCACATATGGACCAAGCTTGGTGGCGTCAATATCCACCACCTTGTCGAATACGGCATCGTCATCGGTCTTCAGCGTCTTCCAGTACGCCACGGCCTGATCCCACAGCTCGCCTTCCGGCGCGTGCGGACGGCCCTTCAGGTACTCGAACGTGGTCTCGTCCGGCGCGATCATGCCGGCACGCGCACCGGCCTCGATGGACATATTGCACACGGTCATACGTTCGTCCATGGTGAGGTTGCGAATCGCCTCACCACGGTATTCGATCACGTAACCCTGGCCGCCGCCGGTGCCGATCTTGGCGATGATCGCCAGAATGATGTCCTTGGCCGTCGCGTCCGCGGGCAGCTTGCCGTTGACGTTGACGGCCATGGTCTTGAACGGCTTCAGAGACAGCGTCTGTGTGGCCATCACGTGTTCGACTTCGGAAGTGCCGATGCCGAACGCCAGCGCGCCGAACGCGCCGTGCGTCGACGTATGCGAATCACCGCACACGATGGTCATGCCCGGCTGGGTCAGGCCCAGAATCGGGGCGAACGCGTGGACGATGCCCTGATCGGCGTCGCCCAGCGGGTGCAGGCGCACGCCGAACTCCTTGCAGTTCTTCTCCAAAGTCGTCAACTGCAACGCGCTCGTCTCATCCGGGTTCGGGCGATCGATATCAACGGTCGGCGTGTTGTGATCCTCGGTGGCAATGAGCTGATCCACGTGACGCGGCTTGCGGCCGGCCAAGCGCAGGCCCTCAAACGCCTGCGGGCTGGTGACCTCATGCATGAGCATCAGATCGATGTACAGCAAATCAGGAGCTCCGTCGCTGCCCTTGCGCACCAGATGATCGGCCCAGACCTTCTCGGCCAGTGTCGTTCCCATAGTGATTCCTCCAAAAAATTCCGCGCGAGGTATTGTGTTCGCGCCTTGTTCGTGGTACTAGCCTATGTGCTTGCGATGGGCCCGGCCATGAGCATGCCGGATATTGAGATACGGTCAAATGATGGCCTCAATATGACTCGGACCCGACTCGAACATGACCTAGTCATGACTCGGTTCCGCTCCAGACATGTCTCTTCGGCATCCACGAACGCCCTTTCAACTTCATGGCCACCCTGTGAGACACTTCCCCAATTTGCCATTTCACTATGTGAGATGGCATAATCGCCCTTATTATGACTGATTCCCGGGAAGAACCATTGAACAACAGCTTGACCGAGTCCGAGCCGGTTGAAGACACCACCGCCAAGGACGATGGGGAAATCCATTCCGGCGTTGGCGTCCTTGATAAAACCGTAAAGATTCTTGACGCACTGGAATCCGGCCCGTCTACGCTGGGCCAGCTTGTGGCCGCCACCGGTCTCGCTCGACCGACCGCACATCGTTTGGCTATTGCACTGGAACGCCACCGTTTCGTACTGCGCGACCAGCATGGCCGATTCGTACTCGGCTCCCGTTTCGCCGAACTTGCCGCCGCAGCAGGCGAGGATCGTCTGCTGACCGCCGCCGGCCCGATCCTGCAGACCCTGCTCGATCGCACTGGCGAGTCTGCGCAGATTTACCGCCGCCAAGGCGATCAGCGCGTGTGCATCGCCGCTGTGGAACGCACCTCCGGCCTACGTGATTCCATTCCGGTGGGTGCCATGCTGTCGATGGAAGCCGGTTCCGCCGCCCAGATTCTTCTGGCTTGGGAGGATTCCGACCGTCTGCACCAGGGATTGCGCCACGCCAAGTTCACCGCCACCAAGCTGGCCGCCGTACGCAAGCGCGGCTGGTCCGAGTCCGTGAACGAACGCGAAGAGGGCGTGTGCTCGATTTCCGCCCCGATCCGCAACGCCTCCGGCCAGGTCATCGCCGCCATCTCGATTTCCGGCCCGACCGGCCGCATGGGTGCCGCCCCCGGACGCCGCTATGCGCCGCTGGTGATGGCCGCCGGCAAGTACCTCACCGAGGCACTG
>OBUX01000448.1_pt1 | contig 13614 bp, 13 predicted proteins | sample 1501181 | NCBI WGS metagenome assembly OBUX01 (sample SAMEA2579935, study PRJEB22360) | human gut metagenome | biome: human gut; feature: human-associated habitat; material: faeces | place: Denmark | collected 2008/2010 | reverse complement strand
GAAGTTGATCAATGTTGGTATTTTTATCTAATAAATTTTTTCCTTCAAATTCAACGCTGCCACCAGTTGGTGTTTCTAATAAGTTCAAGCAACGTAAAAAAGTACTTTTACCACTACCAGAAGGGCCAATAATTACGACAACTTCACCAGCTTCAATTTCTAAGTCAATTCCTTTAAGTACTTCATTTTTTCCGAATGTTTTCTGTAAGTTTTTAATGTTAATCACTAGTACTCATTCTCCTTTCAGCAACACCTAATAGACGTGAGATAGTAAAGGTTAGGACGAAATAAATTAACGATACAATTAAGTAAGGTAGGAAGGGTTTAAAACTTGCTCCTTGAACGTTGCCAGCTTGGAAAATTAGTTCTGAAACACCAATGACTGAAACAACGGAAGATTCTTTAATTACTGTAACAAATTCGTTGCCTAACGCTGGTAAAATATTTTTAATAGCTTGTGGGAAAATGATGTATCGCATTGCTTGGTTTTGATTCATTCCCAAAGAACGAGCAGCTTCCAATTGTCCTTTATTAACAGCCTGAATACCAGCACGAATAATTTCTGCTACATATGCACCACTGTTTAAAGAAAGAGCAATACAACCAGCTGCTACTTTTGATAAGTCCAAACCAAGAACGCCTGTCCCGAAATAGACAATAAAAATTTGAACAAGCAAAGGAGTGCCACGAACATATTCAATATAAGCAATGGCAATGCCACGTAAAATTTTGGAATTGGCTAACTTCATTAAGGCAAGTAATGCCCCTAAAATGGCACCAAACAAAACACCAATGAAAGCTAGGAAAATGGTATAGCCCGCACCGTTAAGGTAGAACTTTCCATACTTTTGTAAAAAGCTTTGATCTTTTTGGAACATTAATTGATTGGCTTCTTTTTTATAACCGTCCATTAATTTTTGATCATTAATTTGTTTAATAGAGGCATTTACTTTCTCCGTCAAAACGGGCGCATCTTTAGGAAAAGCAACGGCAGTATCTTTTGAGCCTTTTTCAAAGGTAACATTAGCAAAAGCTAAATCCTCATTTTGAGAAACATAGGCTTCGCCAACCGGTTCTTCCATAACGACTGCATCTAATTTATTATTTTTTAGATTCATAATTAAATCTGGAATTTTTTGAAGAGAAGTAGGGACAGCACCGGTTAATTCGGTTTTAATTAATTCTTCTTGTGTCGTTTGCTTTTGGGCACCTGCACGAACGCCTTCGAAATCTTTAGTGGAATGAAATTTATCTTTGTCTTCTTTCCGAACAATGACTCTTTGTTGAACGTTCATATATGGTTGAGAAAAAGCCACTTCTTTTAATCGTTCAGGCGTTGGCGACATGCCAGAGATGACCATGTCAATCTTGCCAGTTTTTAAGGCCCCTAACAGAGCATCGAAGCCTAGTTCTTCGATTTTTAATTTAACGCCTAAATCGTCGGCAATTTTTTGAGCAATAGAAATATCAAAACCAACAATTTTATCTTCACCATCTACTTTTGCATGAAATTCATAAGGGGCATAGTCTGCGGATAAGCCGACAACTAGTTCTCCCTTTTGGATGATTTTGTCATAGACTGGATCGTTTTCGGCTGCAAAAGTTTCTTTAATAGGTAATAATGAGAGCAACAAGAATAAAATTGGTAAAATCGTCTGTAGCCATTTTTTACATTTGGTCATTTGCGTAAACTCCTTTTTGTATTATTTTTATAAATATTCAAAAAAAGCGAATAAATGTATAAAAATTTATTGTGTTATGATGTGGTTTATCATATCATAGAATATGTAAAAGGAAAAGTAGTAGAGTTGAAAAAATACAACTTTTTCAAAAAAATTTTCAAAAGTCAAAAATGAAGGGGATTTTCAAGATGGAACAATCATTAATTGTGAGAGGGACACCACAAGAGTATCTTTGCGAAATTGGTTCGTGGGAATTATTAGAAGGACAACTATTATGCAGAAATATTCATCGTGTATTCATTTTACACGGGACTGAGTCATGGCAAGCGGCAAAACCGTATTTTCCGACGTTTCAAAAAGTAACAGCTGTTTTTGAAAACTATGGAGGTGTTTGTACAGATCAACGTGTGCAAGAGTTAGAAGCGCAAGTGCTGGACAATCATTTAGAGGCCATCGTCGCTGTTGGTGGAGGAAAAGTGGCCGACTTGGGCAAAGCCTTAGCACACAAAATGGCGTTACCGGTAATTATTTTGCCCACTTTAGCAGCTACTTGTGCACCGTGTACGCCATTGAGTGTAATGTATCGAGAAGATGGAGCAATGGAACGATATGACGTTTTTCCGCAAGCAAACGCTTTGGTGTTGGTAGAACCAAGAGTGTTATTGCATTCGCCTCGGTCTTTAATGGTGGCAGGTATTGGGGATACATTAGCTAAATGGTACGAAGCAGATGCGATTATTTCGCAGTTAGATGTCCAAGTATTACCTATTCAAGTTTCTCATTTTGCCGCGGAAAAATGCCGCGATATTTTGTTAAATGAAAGTATCAATGCTTTAAAAGCGATGGAAGAGCAGCAATTAAATCAATCGTTTATTGATGTCATCGAAACGAATTTAATTATTGGTGGAATGGTGGGTGGCTTTGGCGATGATTATGGTCGGACAGCGGGTGCCCATTCCATTCATGATGCACTAACTTTGCTGCCAGCTAGCCATCGACAATTGCATGGAAACAAAGTGGCGTATGGTGTGTTTGTTCAATTAGCCATTGAAGAGAAATGGCAAGAAATCGCTGAATTGATTCCTTTCTATCGCCAACTAGGTTTGCCTATTTCTTTAAAAGAAATGGAGATGGACTTAACTGAAGCCGAGTATCAAGAAGTAGCAGAACGTGCTTGTATAGAAGGCGAAACGATTCATTATATGAAACAAAAAATTACCCCTGAAATTGTGAAAAAAGCGATGCAAGATTTAGAAAAATATACAGCGACAAAATAAGTGCCAAACAGCAACTAGCTCATTTGAATTATTTGAACTAGTTGCTGTTTTTTAAGGATCCTTTTTTGAAAAAAGAAACCTTGAGAAATCCTTGCAAATTCAATAAAAAAAAAGTATGATGATGGGAGGACAAATTATAGTAGAAAGTAGGGAAATGAATGACGGAACCAGCCATTCGTTATCGTTTAATCAAAAAAGATAAACACACAGGTGCGCGTTTAGGTGAATTAATTACTCCTCACGGCACATTTCCAACACCAATGTTTATGCCGGTAGGTACACTTGCGACAGTTAAAACAATGTCACCAGAAGAATTAAAAGAAATGGGTGCCGGTGTTATTTTAAGTAATACTTACCATTTATGGTTACGCCCAGGTGAAGATTTAGTCGAAGAAGCAGGCGGTTTACACAAATTTATGAACTGGGATCAACCTATTTTAACTGATTCAGGTGGCTTCCAAGTCTTCTCATTAAGTGATATGCGGAAAATCGAAGAAGAAGGTGTGCATTTTAGAAATCATTTAAATGGTTCAAAAATGTTCCTTTCTCCAGAAAAAGCGATCAATATTCAAAATAAATTAGGATCAGATATTATGATGAGCTTTGATGAATGTCCACCATTTGATGAAAGCTATGAGTATGTCAAACGCTCGATTGAACGGACTTCTCGTTGGGCTGAGCGTGGCTTAAAAGCCCATGCGAATCCTGATAGACAGGGATTATTCGGTATTGTTCAAGGTGCGGGATTTGAAGATTTACGTCGTCAAAGTGCCAAAGATTTAGTGAGTATGGATTTTCCTGGCTATTCGATTGGTGGCTTATCTGTTGGTGAGTCTAAGGAAGAAATGAACCGAGTCTTAGACTTTACGACACCGTTAATTCCTGAAAATAAACCACGTTACTTAATGGGTGTGGGTGCCCCTGATTCATTAATTGATGGAGTGATTCGTGGGATTGACATGTTTGATTGTGTGCTACCAACACGTATTGCGCGCAATGGTACTTGTATGACTTCACAAGGTCGCTTGGTTGTTAAAAATGCCCAATATGCAAGAGATTTTCGTCCGCTTGATGAAAAATGTGATTGTTATGTTTGTCGTAATTATACGCGGGCCTATATTCGTCATTTGATTAAATGTGATGAAACATTCGGAATCCGTTTAACATCGTATCATAATTTATACTTCTTGTTAGACTTAATGAAAAACGTCCGTCAAGCAATTATGGACGACAATTTATTAGAATTCCGACAAGCGTTTTTTGAAGAATATGGCTTTAATAAAGCGAATGCAAAAAGTTTCTAAAAATTAGAGGAAAAAACTAGTTCTTCAAGCATTTTTTTGATACAGTTAGTAGTGTGAATAATGCAGAGTGAGGTGAAACAAATGGGTGGCGGATTTACAATGATTTTTACATTAGTCCTTTTAGGAGGAATGATGTTTTTCATGACACGTTCTCAAAAGAAACAACAGCAAGAACGTCAAAAACAACTAAACGCAATGAAAACTGGCGATAGTGTTGTCACAATTGGTGGTTTACATGGTGTTTTAAGTGAAATCAACGAAAAAACAGTTTTAATCGATTGCGAAGGTATTGTCTTAGAATTTGACCGTGCAGCAATTCGAACTGTAACACCTGGAACTGCTGTTACAAATGATTCAGCAGTAACTAGTGTACCAGTCACAGAAGTTGAAGAGACAGTCACAGAAGAAGTAACTGAAGTTCCTGAAACATCAGATCCTTCAAAAGAAAAGAAAGACTAAACGAATCAACTAATTCATTTAATGGTTAAAGAGAGCGGAACAGGCTTTTCAAAGGCGAAACTGTGACCAGTAGTCACACGAGAAAGCCAATAAGAAGAGATAATTTCTATTCCGCTCGTGTCGTTTATCTTAAAATGTAGGACTAGGAAGGTAGGTCATTTGGACTTACGTCCTAAGTCCTTTTTAACTATTAAGTTTACAAAAAAGGTTCCTTTTTATAGTGTTGGAAGATAGTTAAAAAGTGAGCAATCTTTCGCTTGGTTGGAAGGAGAAGAGCCCATGACAAAGGAAAAATTAAGTTGGTTACAACAAAAAATGCTCAATAAAAGTATTAAAAAGAAGTGCCAAAATTTTCGTGAACTAGGTTATTCTTCCATCAACGAAGAAGATTTATTGACTTATTTACTCACCTATCGTTGGAAAAAGCAAGCCCGTTTATCTGTCAAAGACTGTCGCAAAGACATTCAGAAGGTTAAGCCGAATGAATTTTTTGACTATCAACAATTATTGGCACAGACATCAAAAAATCCTTTAAGGGACTGGCATGATATTGAAGACTTATTCTAGAAAAAAGAATAGGTCTTTTTTTTGAGATAAAAAAAAATTATAAATAGTTGTGAAAAATATCACAAAAACTATTTACAAGATTCGTTTTATGTTGTATGATGTGAATGTGAAATAGTTAACAAAGTTTTTTTAAAATGAAACTCTTAGGAGGATGAACATGGTTAAAACAGTAAAAAAAGAAAAGACAGAAACAGTTGATGTTTCATCAATGATTGATGAATTAGCAACAAAAGCGAATGTCGCTTTAAAAGCAATGGAAGATTTTACACAAGAACAAGTAGATCACATTGTCCATCAAATGGCGATGGCGGCGTTAGACCAACATATGCCTTTAGCAAAAATGGCAGTTGAAAAAAAAGGCCGGGGAAAATATGAGGATGGAAACTGGCCGTGGAATCTATGAAGATAAAGCAATCAAAAATATGTATGCATCTGAATACATTTGGAATAATATTAAACATGATAAAACAGTGGGTGTAATTAACAAAGACGAACAAACCGGCTTAATGGAAATTGCTGAGCCAGTTGGCGTGGTATGTGGGGTCACACCAACAACAAACCCAACGTCAACAACTATTTTTAAATCACTAATTGCCTTAAAAACAAGAAATCCAATTGTTTTTGCTTTCCATCCTAGCGCACAAAAATGTTCGGCAGAAGCGGCACGTATTGTACGGGATGCGGCGATTGCAGCAGGTGCACCAGAAAATTGTATTCAATGGATTGAACAACCATCGATTGATGCAACATCTGCTTTGATGAATCATCCAGGGATTGCCATTGTTTTAGCAACTGGTGGCGCAGGCATGGTAAAATCTGCATACTCAACAGGTAAACCAGCACTAGGCGTTGGTCCTGGGAACGTACCAGCTTATATTGAAAAAACGGCTAAAGTAAAACGTGCGGTTAATGATTTAATTGTTTCAAAATCATTTGATAATGGAATGATTTGTGCTTCTGAGCAAGCGGTCATTGTGGATAAAGAAATTTATGCTTCTGTCAAAGCTGAGTTTGAAGCACATAACGTTTACTTCGTGAAACCGAATGAATTACAAAAACTAGAAGATGCAGTGATGAATGAAGGCAAATACGCAGTAAATCCAGCGATTGTCGGTAACTCTGCAGAAAAAATTGCTGAATTAGCAGGAATTAGTGTACCAAAAGGCACAAAAATTTTAGTCGCTGAATTAGAAGGTGCAGGTCCAGAATATCCATTATCAAGAGAAAAATTATCGCCAGTTTTAGCAATGATGAAATCAAACAATGCAGAGCATGCTTTTGAACTATGTGAAGCGATGTTAAACTTAGGTGGTTTAGGACATACAGCAGTAATTCATACAGAAGATGAAGAGTTACAAGTTGCTTTTGGTTTACGTATGAAAGCTTGTCGTATTTTAGTGAATACTCCATCAGCAGAAGGCGGTATCGGTAACATTTATAACGAAATGATTCCATCTTTAACACTTGGTTGTGGTTCATACGGGAAAAACTCTGTTTCTAAAAACGTATCAGCCATTAACTTAATTAATATTAAAACGGTAGCGAAACGGAGAAATAATATGCAATGGTTTAAATTACCTCCAAAAATTTTCTTTGAAAAAAATTCTTTACAATATCTACAAAAAATGGAAAATGTTGAACGTGTCATGTTAGTTTGTGACCCAGGTATGGTTCAATTTGGCTATGCAGATATCGTACGTAAAGAGCTACAAAAACGTAAAAATGATGTGAAAATCGAAGTATTTTCTGATGTTGAACCAAACCCATCAACAAATACTGTTTATGCAGGTACCAAAATGATGGTTGATTTCCAACCAGATACAGTGATTGCCTTGGGTGGCGGTTCTGCAATGGACGCGGCGAAAGGCATGTGGATGTTCTATGAACACCCAGATACAGAGTTCTTTGGTGCAAAACAAAAATTCTTAGATATCCGCAAACGGACATATAAAATTGCCAAACCAGAAAAAACACAATTTGTTTGTATCCCAACTACTTCAGGAACTGGTTCAGAAGTTACACCATTTGCCGTTATTACTGATAGTGAAACACACGTGAAATATCCGTTAGCAGACTATGCGTTAACACCAGATGTAGCGATTGTTGATCCACAGTTCGTAATGTCTGTGCCAGCTTCAGTCACTGCAGATACAGGTATGGATGTTTTAACACATGCTATTGAATCTTATGTTTCCGTGATGGCTTCAGATTACACACGTGGTTTAAGTTTACAAGCAATCAAGTTAGTTTTCGATCATTTAGAAAATTCAGTGAAACGTCCAGATATGGAATCTCGCGAAAAAATGCATAATGCATCAACCATGGCAGGGATGGCATTTGCCAATGCATTCTTAGGTATTTGTCACTCTATTGCTCATAAAATTGGTGGGGAATATGGCATTCCACATGGTCGTACAAATGCGATTTTATTACCACATATTATTCGTTACAATGCGAAAGATCCATCAAAACACGCAATGTTCCCTAAATATGATTACTTCCGCGCCGATACTGATTATGCAGACATTGCAAAATTCTTAGGCTTAAAAGGAAATACTACCGCAGAATTAGTAGAAGCTTTAGCAACAGCAGTAGCAGACTTAGGTAAATCAGTCGGAATTGACATGAACTTGAAAGCCCAAGGTGTCTCACAAGAAACATTAGACACGACGGTTGATCGTATGGCAGAACTTGCATATGAAGACCAATGTACAACTGCAAATCCGAAAGAACCATTAATTAGTGAACTAAAACAAATTATCTTAGATGCTTATGTAGGATAAAAGAACTCAAATAAAGAGACCAGAACATTAATGTTCTGGTCTCTTTAACGTTTTGCGAAAACAGTGCTGTCGATACCACGGTTATGACACCAATTAACTAAAACTGGATCGAGGATAAGTGCGGTACTAGTCAATTCTTCTGTCGTCTTTTTTCCTAAAAGAGTATAAAGCATTTTCACTTCTTCTTGCCATTGCTGTACAAGGGCTAAGGTATTTTCTAAACCATTTTTACTCATAAGGGAAGCTAAGATAGTCCCAGCAACTCCCATGCTTTTGGCACCTAAAGCGAGTCCTTTGACAATATCAAGAGAGTTACGCACACCGCCAGAACCGAGAATAGTTAGTTTCTTTTGCCAATTTTGTGATTCCAGAAGAGAGATGACCGTTGATTGCCCCCAATCATCTAAGAAAGAAAGTTCGCGTTTCTTCCGCCGGGCATTTTCAATTTGTGTAAAACTCGTTCCGCCTTGGCCGCTCACATCCGCTGCTTGAACGCCGATAGAGGTGAGTTTTTCTAAGGTTTCTTGGCTCATGCCAAAGCCAACCTCTTTGACAATGACAGGCACTTCTACGGCCTGTACGATAGCTTCAATTTTGGTTAGCCAATTAGTGAAATCACGATCTCCTTCAGGCATGACCAATTCTTGGGGCACATTTACATGGATTTGTAAGGCATTCGCTTGAAATAAATCAAGCGCTCGCTTTGCTTCTTCCGCACCCAAGCCTGCACCAATATTGGCAAAAATGAGTCCATCTGGGTTTTCTTTTCGCATAATTTGATACGTATCCGCTAAACTAGCATCTTTTAACGCTGCCGAAACAGATCCTGTCGCAACTAAAAGGCCAGTTTCTTTGGCAATAATGCCTAATTGCTGATTAATTTCTTTTGCACGCTGGCTACCACCTGTCATTGCATTGACATAAAAAGGTTGGGGAAGCTGAAAAGAAAGAAACGAAGTGGAAATATCCACTTCGTTAACAGCGGATTCAGCAAACGATTGGTGAACAAAACGCACACGATCAAAGTCATTACTTTTTTCTTTGTGGAACGCTTTAGCTAATGATAGATGTTCATCTTTTCGATTCATGCTTCTCCTTACACTCCTTTTGACCATAGGTATAGACGTGAAGTGGCAGTGGGGTAATTCCGTCTTTTTCCCAAGCAGTCATTAATGGTAAAATCCCAGATTTTTGGCGGAAAATTACAATCCCACAATCGCCCCCGCCAGCGCCAGAAGATTTCGCAGCTCCTGTATAAGATTCAGCCAAATCACAAAGATTTTTCAAGGCTTCTGTTTCGATTACCACACCAGTCAGTGAAGATAATTCGGCGAGCAATTGGCGATTTTTAGTAATTTGTTTTTGGATAACAGAAATTTTTCCTGTGTTAAAGCCATTAATCATTGTTTCGACACAAAGCCGACTTTTCATTAAGAACTGCTCATAAGCCGCTTGTTTTTCTTCTTTTGATTGATGAACTCGATCAACTAAGTCTGAAGTGGACGCAGGACTACCTGTCCAACCAATTAGTAAACGTAGTTGTTTCGGTACTTTTAACGGAAAAATCATTAATTCAGGCCAGTCCATTGCTAACAAATCAGTTAATGTTTCAGTGGTTACTTTTTGATTGACCCAATCATGATCGAAGGTTGAAAAGGCAATCCAGCCCCCGTAACAGCTGGCGGCGATATCTCCGCAAGAACCATTTCCTTGAACGGCTAAGTGAGCTAATGCTGATAATTTGAAAATTTCCTCATTTTCCAAACCTAAGTCATAAAAAATATTCAAGGCTTTGACAGTTCCAACGGTTACTGCACCGCTTGAACCAAGACCATATTTTCGTCCATTTGAACTATCTAATTCACTCGTCACTTTTAAATGATAAAATGACAATTCTTTGTTTTGCTCTTGCGCATATTTTTCAGTTAGATGAATCGCCGCTAGAACATAATGAAAAGGATTTTCGCGAATATCTAATACGAGCTCACCATTTCGGCGTGTCCAACGAATAGGTAAAGAGCTGTATTGTGCAGATTGAATACTGCCTTCATCTGTTGTTTCTTCGACAGTTACAGTTACGAATTGATCCACAGCAACGATAATGGCAGGGTGGCCAGGTTCAACAACGGCATATTCTCCTGCAATAAATAACTTTCCTGGCGTAGTAACTTCAATCATGCTTATTTATCCATTCCTTTCGTTTCAAACAATTCAATTCCGGGACCAGCAAAAGCTGGGACTAACTGCTCTTTTGAAAAATGTTCACTTAAAAATGTTTTTAATGCTTCTAAGTTTTTCTTTTCGACTAAGACCTTGACATTCGGACCTGCATCCATTGTAAAGTAGCAAGGAATTCCTTTGGCCCGTGCTTGGCGAACTAAAGCCATCGCTTGTAAACTGCCTGGGGACCAGTAAGTAAATGGAGGGACAGCACCTAAGGTTGTTCCATGCATCCTTAACCCATTGGCTTCAATGATTTCTCCTAAACGAGGGAAGTCTTTTGTTTTAATTGCTTCATGAACTTGGGATAAATCTTTTTCCACATTGTCCAACCAACCTTGATAGAAGCTAGAAGTTTCTACTGTTCGTTTCATTCCATCACGGCTGGAAACATCTTTTTCGCCATCATTAATTAAGATAAAGAGCATGGCCAATTCGTTTTCCCAATTATTAGCTGGAATATTTTCAGCAAACGACGTTTCATCAGAGTGGCCTTTGTTCCATTGAGCAAAACCACCAAAAATACTACGACAAGCAGAACCTGAACCACGTCGCGCTAAACGTGATAAGTCTTTTGCTGAAAGATTTAATCCTAAGGCTACGTTACAGGCCCCAGCTAAAGCAGCTAGACCACTCGCTGAAGAAGCCAAACCGGCTGCAGTAGGCACAAAATTTTGACTTTCCACTTTTGCAAACCAAGTACAATCGGCTTGTTGACGAACAAGGTTCAAAAATTCTTTGACTTTTTTTGTTTGTTTTTCGTTTTGCAAGATACCATCTAAAATAAATACATCTTCTGAATAATGGGCATCAAATGTCACAGTTGTTTCTGTGTAAAAGGCATCTAATGTTAATGATAAACTACTATTCATTGGTAAAATGTATTCTTCATTGGCTTTTCCCCAATATTTAATCAGAGCAATATTTGTATGCGCTCGTGCTTTTCCTGAAAGCATTACTTTTTCACCTCTAATGATTGAATCCATGTAGCAACAGCTCCATTTTCTTCTAAAGTCTGTGCAATGGTTTGTGCGGTCTTTTTATTATCTGTTAAGGCAATCATACAGCCACCGCGACCGCCGCCGGTTAATTTTGCTCCTAGAGCGCCATGTTCTAGAGAGAGAGCCACTAGTCGATCCAGCATATCGTTGCTGACGGTTAATTGCTGGAGTTGCTCTTGCGCTAACGTCATTAGCTGACCTAATTTTTGTTTATCATCTTGTAAAATCGCCTGCTTTGCTTCTTTAGTAAAAGAACCTAATTGTTTCATTGTTTCAGCGATTGCTGTGGGATTATTTTGAGCTAGCTGCGCAATGTCTTTCACTGCTTCACGTGTTTGACCTTTAATTCCCGTATCAGCTACTACTAAGTAGGCATTAGATAAATTCATCGAGAAATGTGTGGGCGGAAATCCTCTAGTAAAAAATAAGGGATCAGCGCCGCTTGTTGCTGCGGCATCGATACCACTAGGATTGCCATGAGCAATTTTCTCACTTAAGGAAACAAGCTCAAACAATTCTTGATATGTATAAGCGTAATCAAAATAATCAAAAAGGCTTCGAACGATGGCCACAGCGGTTGCTGCGCTTGAGCCCATTCCTCGTTCAGCGGGAATCGTACTTGTTAAGGTCAAAGTGCCTTTAAACGTATCTTCCTTTAAAAAATGTAAGGTTTGCTGAACAACTTCCTTGATATTTGCTAGCTCTTGGGGCACGTCTTCAAGCAATCCTGTAAAATATGCACAATCAATCTGCATAGTTTTTGCTGGGGTAAAGACGGCTGTGATTTCTGTCGCTTGAAAAGGAAAGGCGATTGCTGGTTCGCCGTAAACAACGGCGTGTTCCCCCATTAAAATAATTTTTCCCGTCGCTTGACCGAGGCCTTGTTTTTTTATATTCATTCACTGACATTCCTTTTGAGTAGAATCGAGTATAGGACAAAAGACGTTCTTGGATTAGAAGAACGTTTGTCATAATCTCTTCATGATTTATAGGAAATGATTCCAAAAGTTTCTCTTGTTCCAAAAAAAGAGATTGCTTAACCTAAGATAGTTTACCTAAAAATAAGGCACAAGTAAAATGGTTCCGTTGGTTTTTCCAAAAAATTAATAACAATTTAATAAGAAAGAACCGACAGAACCAGTTATTCGGCTATTTTTTTAAAATTTTCTTAGGTAATCACCAAACCAAGGGCACTTGCCAAATAAATGGCTTGTTCAGGGGTGACTTTAAGACCTGATAAATAGTTTGGTGAGAAAGTCAAGCGTTCAAAGGTGTTTTGGGAAAAATCCAATCCTTTTAAAGAAGTATTTAGCCAATTACTTTCGGTTAAATCGCAAGCTTCTAGCAGGAGTTTCTTCCAGGTGACCTCGAAAAATTCACTTTCGACTAAACGTGTCTGATTAAAGTGAACAAGATTAAAATTTGCAAAACGAAAAGAAGCATAATCGGCTTTGCAATCCTCAAATAGACAATCTTTTAAATAGCTATCTGCAAAATTCGTTCCTGTCAAATTGCAACGAAGGAAAGTCACTCGATGAAAACTGCCAGACAGCCATTCGACGTTAGAAAAATCGCAAGCTTCAAAACGCACATTACTACAATCAAAAGAAGCAAACTGGCCATTTGCTAATGAAAGATGATCGAAAACAGCATCCCGAAAGACTAAGTTACGAACTTCTTGATTCGGTAAATCAATCTGCTGATACAAATGATTTTCTAAGATTGCCTCATCTTCTAATTGACAGTTCGTTAATAGAGGAAGTTGTTCTGGCAAATTTGGTGGCAAGGGATAAGTTATTTTCATAAAACGCCTCTTTCTTCTTGTTGATTTTCAAAGGTTTCATCAATTGAGTAGGCCCGATTATAGAAACGTAGCGCAGTTGTGAAAACATAAGCGCCGGCAAAACCAAGTAAACTACCTAACACAATCCCGACTAATCGATAGTTTAAAAGATTACTAATGACTTGCTGTCGTGCAAGATTTGATAATAATAAGGACATCGGGGTAATAAAAAAGCTGGCAATCGCATAGTTTCTGTTAATGAATCCTTCAAAAGCTGCATACAGAATACTAATGATACCGATTGTTTGTAAAGGTGTAAAGGGAATCATTAATAAAATTGCAGAAAGCAACAAACCAAGACTCGTACCTAGAATCCGTTGAACATTTCGCTGCATCACAGAATGTAAATTTTCCCCTTGTAAAATGGCTGCGCAAGTAAACGTCATCCAATAGGCGTTGACTAAATGAAGCGATTGGCTTAAATAAGCCGCTAAAAATAAAATGGCCGCATAATGCAAAGCATCTAATAAAGAAGCGG
>OBUX01000439.1_pt1 | contig 13904 bp, 9 predicted proteins | sample 1501181 | NCBI WGS metagenome assembly OBUX01 (sample SAMEA2579935, study PRJEB22360) | human gut metagenome | biome: human gut; feature: human-associated habitat; material: faeces | place: Denmark | collected 2008/2010 | reverse complement strand
ATGGAGGAGAGCGGGGAGCGCTGCTGTACAGCCTGATCGGGACGTGCAAACTGAACGGAGTGGAGCCAGAAAGCTACCTCCGCTATGTCCTTGACGTCATAGCCGACTGGCCGATAAACCGGGTCGGCGAACTGCTCCCCTGGCGCGTAGCACTGCCGACTGAATAACACATCCCTGTCAATACGGTTTTTGCTGCACGCTTACCCATGGAACGTAGTACTCACCAATAAATAAGCGTCAATACGGTGCTCCGTTGACGCTTACAGTCGCAGAGGGAATTGCTTGGATAATTCGCCGATGGAAAGAGTCTTTCGCAGCCTGAAAAGTGAATGGCTTCCGAAAGGTGGTTATGGTGATTTTAGCCATGCGGTACGCGATATAAACCAGTGGATTAATGGTTGTTATATTATAACGTTTATCGACCTCACACGAACAACGATGGTTTACCGCCTTGCTTACATGAAGAAAAGTGGAAACAGGTTATCCCGGTGTCCTGATTTTGTGCTCCACTACAGAACTTGTATCCCTTTTACAAAGGCAGATACACATAACCACCCCAAAATATGCCGCCTGATGTTATAATGGAAGAAAAAAACGAAAGCAGGCTCCAGTCGTTGAATCAGTCAACCTGATATCACCACCGTGTAGTACCAGCATCCTGCGTACAATCAGCAATCCCAGTCCTCCCCGGGGCTCTTCTGACGGTTCATGACATAACACTGATGCCCGCCGGAAAAGATGAGTTCGCATATCTTCAGTTAGTCCAGGGCCGCTGTCAGCCACTTCGACGTGCAACCGATTATCTTCCTGCCAGACTTTCAGCCTGATCGAGCCTTCCGGAGGTGTGTGGCGTACAGCATTATCCAGTAAATTTGTTATCACACGCTCTATCATTGAAATATCTGCCCTGATAAGAGGCAGGGAATGTGACATCATAATTCTTAGTTGCAATCGACGGGTTTCTATGCTGAGCTCAAATTTTTGAGCTACATCCTGAATAAGTTCACAGACAGAAAATTGCTCCAGTTGAGGTTTTATAGCACCATGCTCAAGACGTGCCAGCTCAAAAAGCTGACAGGATAGATGCCTCACCTTGTGTCCCTGCCGGAGAGCTGTTGTCAGATATTTATGACAGTCCTCTGATGATAGCGAATCCGACTTCATTGACAGGGTTTCCAGATATCCCAGAAGTGATGTTAATGGCGTCCGTAAATCATGGGAGATATTGGCAATAAATTCACGGCGCTGTTGATCACTTTCTGAAAGTTGATCCCACTGACAGGATATTTTACGGGCCAGTTCAATGAAGGCATTGTGTAATATCTCGACCTCGTTGCTAGGGGGGGTGGCAGGGCGCTGAATTGCCAGTTGTTTAATGGCACTAATACTGTCCTGCTCTATCCCGCTGACATTTTCAGTTAGTTGCTGTATGGGACGGGTTACCCAGTACCAGACCAGCATACCCGACAGCAGACCACATATCACTACCAGAAACAGCGACCAGTACAGTGCATTCCATAGTGCCTTTGTCCAGGCTGCATCAGTAAGAGCATTAAGTTCCTCTCCCTGTAAAATAATATACAGATATCCTTTCAGATCATCCCTCAGGTAAAGCGGTGCGGTACTGAAAACTTTTTTCTTATTTACACTTCGGGGATCATCACCATATACGGGCCAGACAGCACCGGAGAGAAATTTTTTCAAGGGCGCTATATTGATATACCGACGTTTGATATGACCTAGAGGGGCGGCCTCCACAAGCAGCCGACCTTCCGGCGAGACAATATACAGCTCCACACTGGGATTAAGCGTCATCAGACGCTCAAACAGACTCTTTAATGTCCGGTGATTCACCTGCCCACGATTATCCAGCAGAGGCTCCGTGATGACAATCTGTTGCGCCAGCCCTGCAGATAAACGCTGTACCATTGCATTGCCATACAGATTACTGCTGTAAATATGAACGCCACATGTCACTGCTGCGCAAAACAGCAAAACGACTGTAAATACTAGGCTTAACCTCTGGCTTAATGTCAGGCTACAATTCATTTATCGCATTCCTGCATTGTCAACTGAAAACCTATACCCTTTTCCCCAGACGGTCTGGATCATCTTTGGCTCTGCTGCATCCTGTTCAATTTTGGCACGAAGACGGTTGATATGCGTGTTGACTGTATGCTCATATCCTTCATGCTGATACCCCCAGACATTATCCAGCAGTGAAAGACGGGAAAAAACTTCGCCAGGATGACGTGCAAACCAGAGCAGCAGATCAAACTCGCGTGGGGTAAGATCAACCTGTTTATTATGCAAATGAACTTCACGTGAAAATGGATTGATGCACAGATCGTGACAGCAAATCAGTCCACCTGCCAGGAGAATATTTTGCCCCATGGCTTCCTGACGACGAAACAACGCTTTGATGCGGGCAATCAGCTCCGGAATGGAAAAGGGTTTCGGTAGATAGTCATCAGCCCCCATTTCCAGTCCCAGGACGCGGTGGGTTTCGCTGGTACGGGCACTGATGATAATCACAGGCAGATAACGGGTCATCTGACGGATATAACGGCAAATCTCCAGCCCATTAACATTAGGCAGCATAAGATCAAGTATTACGGCATCCCAGGTCTGCTTGTCTAGTAATAAACGAGCTCTGGCGCCATCCGCTTCATGAACTATCTGATACCCTTCATCCTGCAGATTAAGCCGCAACAGAGCTGCAATATCATAATCATCTTCCATCAGCAGTATTTTTTTTACGTTATTCATCAAAAGTTATCCACATATTCTTTATCTGAATTTTACCCCAGCATTTGACGATGAATTATCACATTTTTTTTAAACTCTTGTGAGGATGTGATGAACATTCCTTTCCATAATATACTTAGTTTACAGACAGAGATCACATAATGCAGCCATTACCGTTAAAACAAATACATCCTCTGTGGTTACGCTGTTGCCACCGGATTAATGCTGTTACTGTCGCAGGCATGATATGTAGTGGATGGCGCATTTATAATGCTTCTCCTTTGTTTTCTTTTAACTATCCGGCAGCATTAACTCTCGGTGGCTGGCTTGGTGGTGCGTTACTGTGGCACTTCGCCCTGATGTGGATTCTGCTGATTAATGCCACGATCTATCTTACTCTGGGAATTTGTAGCGGACGTTTCCGGAGCAAGTTTTTCCCGCTGTCATGGACCTCACTGAAAGAATCCCTTACGCAGGCACTGTATGGAAAGCTGCATCATACGAATATGCAGGAATACAATATGGTGCAAAAAGTCGCCTATATTCTGTTATTTTAGATGGCGCTGCTCTGCTATTGTCTGGTCTGGTTTTATGGAAACCCGTTCAGTTTTCCCTTCTGACTATACTATTCGGTGGTTATGATACAGTGCGTTATATCCACTTTCTGTGCATGAACATTATGGTACTGTTTATTATTATTCACCTGGTTATGGTGTTATTGGTTCCGCGTGCATTGTTATCTATGATACGGGGTCACTAATGAAGAAAAAACATTTTTTGTCTGACAGTGATGCCCATTACGTGGTGAAAGATGCAGAAAAAATCCTTGCGCCGGACAGACGTCGTTTACTCCAACAGGGACTGACGCTTGGGGGAATTATGATGCTGACTGGCTGTGATATAAGCAATAATGATGATATTGAAAAAGCATTGTTCCGTATATCCAGATTTAATGACCGGATTCAAAGTTTTCTGTTCAGCAAAAACAGTGTGGCACCAGAATATCTTCCAGAGGACATTACCACTCCATTCCCTTTTAATGCCTTCTATGGAGAAGAAGAGATCCCAGTAATTGATGGCCAGGATTATAAATTGGAAATACGGGGGCTGGTACGTGATAACCGTAACTGGTTTTTGTCTGAATTGTATAACATGCAGCATGTGAGTCAGATAACCCGTCATATCTGTGTTGAAGGATGGAGTGCAATAGGAAAATGGGGAGGGATACCATTCCGGCATTTCCTGACGCTGATTGGTGCCGATATGCGGGCAAAATACGTCAGTTTTCGTTGCGTCGATGGTTACTACACCAGTATTGATATGGCGACAGCACTACATTCACAAACATTGCTGACATTGACATGGAATAACAGGGTATTGCCAAAAGAATATGGCTATCCCATAAAGATACGTATCCCTACTAAGCTGGGATATAAAAACCCCAAGCATGTTCAGGTTATAGAGGTCACTAATCATTTTCCGGGGGGGTACTGGGAAGACTAGGGTTATAACTGGTTTGGTGGTTGTTGATACAATTGTTAAAAATGAGGAGGAACCATGAAAAATATTATTTCTGTAACTGTACTATCCGCGCTGTTCATGTTCAATGCTCAGGCTGCAGACACAATGGATAAAACACATGAAGTAAAAGGCAGCATGTCCAGCGCGCATGATAAAATGTGCAAGGATGGTATGTGCAAAAATGCAATGGATAAAGAGAAAATGGAGAAAGAACACATGAGCAAAACGGATGGGATGAAAAATGACCACATGGGTAAAAAAGACAATATGTCTCAATAAGTTGAGAACTTAAAATTACGTTACGATAAAACATCATATTCTGTCGTTTTTCAGATAAATAGCTCATTATGGCAATGTCAGGCTCTGTATCGGAAATGACATTGCCTTTACTGTGTATTCGTAAGCATCATTTCTGCGCAGTCTGGCAGATCCTGAAATCCTTATGAAACAAAGTATAGTGAGTGAAATCATAAAACCGACTGACTGGTTAACTGGTCTGATTTGTTTCAGTCAGTTTTCGTTAAAATTCTCCATGTTATAAATTTAATAACCTGAAAATTATTACCGCGCTAATTAAATGTATTTCTTTTTGTTATTTTTTTTCTGGAGTTTTATACTGATTTAAGTAATATATTTCAAATAAACTCGTTTTTACTATGTCTTATGGTGTAATGCGCTAACCTGTTTCGATACGGTAATAGATATACCCACCATATTGAACATTTGTAGATCATTATTCTATAGTGCTCAGAGTTAAAATCGTCTCTGGTTGAATTGATTTGTTACACAGGATTCTGGTCCCGGTTGATACGGGTAATTTCCGGAAGGGCGGTAGCATGCTTATTCAAAATACAATATGAGACACGGTCGAAGTCGGATGGAATTAAATCATGGCTACAGCATTTTTGTGTGTATGATATAATTTTGCCTCATATTTTAGAGTATACTTGCGCACCCGCCAATAGAGTCGCCTTCTTTTGCGTGCTGGGATCGTACTGTATGAGATACACTTTGAATCATTATCCGAAGTCAGAAGAAGCGCATTGACTGGTATGACCTGATTAATTCTACCCCTTATCTGACAGGGGTAGAAAAAGAAGAGAGGTTCACATGACAACTCACAGGTCATCATTCGGCAGCTGATTGGTACTGGGTAAGGAAGTTATATATATAAGCAACTATACATCTTAGATGTATGATAAAGAAAAAGATAACAGTTCTTTAGAATGTGCATATTGAAGAGAATACAATAGCATGGTTTATATAAATTACGCATAAAAATAAGCATATGTAAGCATTTTGGTTTGCTTTTTTTTACCTGCCACCGCAATGAATGCTTTTTTTATGTTAATGTGCGTTATGAAACTAAATGCAAGAAACATATTTAAAGGATTAATATCGTTCTCTCACAGACTCCGTTTACTTATTCAAGAATATAATTTAATTTATAGTGAGCTTATTATGAATATGAACAATCCATTAGAGGTTCTTGGGCATGTATCCTGGCTCTGGGCCAGTTCCCCATTACACAGAAACTGGCCAGTCTCTTTGTTTGCAATAAATGTATTACCTGCAATACGGGCTAACCAATATGCTTTATTAACCCGGGATAATTACCCTGTTGCATATTGTAGTTGGGCTAATTTAAGTTTAGAAAATGAAATTAAATATCTTAATGATGTTACCTCATTAGTCGCAGAAGACTGGACTTCAGGTGATCGTAAATGGTTCATTGACTGGATTGCTCCTTTCGGGGATAACGGTGCCCTGTACAAATATATGCGAAAAAAATTCCCTGATGAACTATTCCGAGCCATCAGGGTGGATCCCAAAACTCATGTTGGTAAAGTATCAGAATTTCACGGAGGTAAAATTGATAAACAGTTAGCGAATAAAATTTTTAAACAATATTACCACGAGTTAATAACTGAAGTAAAAAACAAGACAGATTTCAATTTTTCATTAACAGGTTAAGAGATAATTAAATGCCAACAATAACCACTGCACAAATTAAAAGCACACTACAGTCTGCAAAGCAATCCTCTGCAAATAAATTGCACTCAGCAGGACAAAGCACGAAAGATGCATTAAAAAAAGCAGCAGAGCAAACCCGCAATGCGGGAAACAGACTCATTTTACTTATCCCTAAAGATTATAAAGGACAGGGTTCAAGCCTTAATGACCTTGTCAGGACGGCAGATGAACTGGGAATTGAAGTCCAGTATGATGAAAAGAATGGCACGGCGATTACTAAACAGGTATTCGGCACAGCAGAGAAACTCATTGGCCTCACCGAACGGGGAGTGACTATCTTTGCACCACAATTAGACAAATTACTGCAAAAGTATCAAAAAGCGGGTAATAAATTAGGCGGCAGTGCTGAAAATATAGGTGATAACTTAGGAAAGGCAGGCAGTGTACTGTCAACGTTTCAAAATTTTCTGGGTACTGCACTTTCCTCAATGAAAATAGACGAACTGATAAAGAGACAAAAATCTGGTAGCAATGTCAGTTCTTCTGAACTGGCAAAAGCGAGTATTGAGCTAATCAACCAACTCGTGGACACAGCTGCCAGCATTAATAATAATGTTAACTCATTTTCTCAACAACTCAATAAGCTGGGAAGTGTATTATCCAATACAAAGCACCTGAACGGTGTTGGTAATAATTTACAGAATTTACCTAACCTTGATAATATCGGTGCAGGGTTAGATACTGTATCGGGTATTTTATCTGCGATTTCAGCAAGCTTCATTCTGAGCAATGCAGATGCAGATACCGGAACTAAAGCTGCAGCAGGTGTTGAATTAACAACGAAAGTACTGGGTAATGTTGGAAAAGGTATTTCTCAATATATTATCGCACAGCGCGCTGCACAGGGGTTATCTACATCTGCTGCTGCTGCCGGTTTAATTGCTTCTGTAGTGACATTAGCAATTAGTCCCCTCTCATTCCTGTCCATTGCCGATAAGTTTAAACGTGCCAATAAAATAGAGGAGTATTCACAACGATTCAAAAAACTTGGATACGATGGTGACAGTTTACTTGCTGCTTTTCACAAAGAAACAGGAGCTATTGATGCATCGTTAACAACGATAAGCACTGTTCTGGCTTCAGTATCTTCAGGTATTAGTGCTGCTGCAACGACATCTCTGGTTGGTGCACCGGTAAGCGCGCTGGTAGGGGCTGTTACGGGGATAATTTCAGGCATCCTTGAGGCTTCAAAACAGGCAATGTTTGAACATGTCGCCAGTAAAATGGCCGATGTTATTGCTGAATGGGAGAAAAAACACGGCAAAAATTACTTTGAAAATGGATATGATGCCCGCCATGCTGCATTTTTAGAAGATAACTTTAAAATATTATCTCAGTATAATAAAGAGTATTCTGTTGAAAGATCAGTCCTCATTACCCAGCAACATTGGGATACGCTGATAGGTGAGTTAGCGGGTGTCACCAGAAATGGAGACAAAACACTCAGTGGTAAAAGTTATATTGACTATTATGAAGAAGGAAAACGTCTGGAGAAAAAACCGGATGAATTCCAGAAGCAAGTCTTTGACCCATTGAAAGGAAATATTGACCTTTCTGACAGCAAATCTTCTACGTTATTGAAATTTGTTACGCCATTGTTAACTCCCGGTGAGGAAATTCGTGAAAGGAGGCAGTCCGGAAAATATGAATATATTACCGAGTTATTAGTCAAGGGTGTTGATAAATGGACGGTGAAGGGGGTTCAGGACAAGGGGTCTGTATATGATTACTCTAACCTGATTCAGCATGCATCAGTCGGTAATAACCAGTATCGGGAAATTCGTATTGAGTCACACCTGGGAGACGGGGATGATAAGGTCTTTTTATCTGCCGGCTCAGCCAATATCTACGCAGGTAAAGGACATGATGTTGTTTATTATGATAAAACAGACACCGGTTATCTGACCATTGATGGCACAAAAGCAACCGAAGCGGGTAATTACACGGTAACACGTGTACTTGGTGGTGATGTTAAGATTTTACAGGAAGTTGTGAAGGAGCAGGAGGTTTCAGTTGGAAAAAGAACTGAAAAAACGCAATATCGGAGTTATGAATTCACTCATATCAATGGTAAAAATTTAACAGAGACTGATAACTTATATTCCGTGGAAGAACTTATTGGGACCACGCGTGCCGACAAGTTTTTTGGCAGTAAATTTACTGATATCTTCCATGGCGCGGATGGTGATGACCATATAGAAGGAAATGATGGGAATGACCGCTTATATGGTGATAAAGGTAATGATACGCTGAGGGGCGGAAACGGGGATGACCAGCTCTATGGCGGTGATGGCAATGATAAGTTAATTGGGGGGACAGGTAATAATTACCTTAACGGCGGTGACGGAGATGATGAGCTTCAGGTTCAGGGGAATTCTCTTGCTAAAAATGTATTATCCGGTGGAAAAGGTAATGACAAGTTGTACGGCAGTGAGGGAGCAGATCTGCTTGATGGCGGAGAAGGGAATGATCTTCTGAAAGGTGGATATGGTAATGATATTTATCGTTATCTTTCAGGATATGGCCATCATATTATTGACGATGATGGGGGGAAAGACGATAAACTCAGTTTGGCTGATATTGATTTCCGGGATGTGGCCTTCAGGCGAGAAGGTAATGACCTCATCATGTATAAAGCTGAAGGTAATGTTCTTTCCATTGGTCATAAAAATGGTATTACATTCAGGAACTGGTTTGAAAAAGAGTCAGGTGATATCTCTAATCACCAGATAGAGCAGATTTTTGATAAAGACGGCAGGGTAATCACACCAGATTCCCTTAAAAAGGCACTTGAGTATCAACAGAGTAATAATAAGGCAAGTTATGTGTATGGGAATGATGCATTAGCCTATGGAAGTCAGGATAATCTTAATCCATTAATTAATGAAATCAGCAAAATCATTTCAGCTGCAGGTAATTTTGATGTTAAAGAGGAAAGAGCTGCAGCTTCTTTATTGCAGTTGTCCGGTAATGCCAGTGATTTTTCATATGGACGGAACTCAATAACTTTGACAGCATCAGCATAATTTATTAATTTAAATAATAGCAATCTTACTGGGCTGTGCCACATAAGATTGCTATTTTTTTGGAGTCATAATGGATTCTTGTCATAAAATTGATTATGGGTTATACGCCCTGGAGATTTTAGCCCAATACCATAACGTCTCTGTTAACCCGGAAGAAATTAAACATAGATTTGACACAGACGGGACTGGTCTGGGATTAACGTCATGGTTGCTTGCTGCGAAATCTTTAGAACTAAAGGTAAAACAGGTAAAAAAAACAATTGACCGATTAAACTTTATTTCTTTGCCCGCATTAGTCTGGAGAGAGGATGGACGTCATTTTATTCTGACTAAAGTCAGTAAAGAAGCAAACAGATATCTTATTTTTGATCTGGAGCAACGAAATCCCCGTGTTCTCGAACAGTCTGAGTTTGAGGCGTTATATCAGGGGCATATTATTCTTATTGCTTCCCGTTCTTCTGTTACCGGGAAACTGGCAAAATTTGACTTTACCTGGTTTATCCCTGCCATTATAAAATACAGAAAAATATTTATTGAAACCCTTGTTGTATCTGTTTTTTTACAATTATTTGCATTAATAACCCCCCTTTTTTTTCAGGTGGTTATGGACAAAGTATTAGTACACAGGGGGTTTTCAACCCTTAATGTTATTACTGTCGCATTATCTGTTGTGGTGGTGTTTGAGATTATACTCAGCGGTTTAAGAACTTACATTTTTGCACATAGTACAAGTCGGATTGATGTTGAGTTGGGTGCCAAACTCTTCCGGCATTTACTGGCGCTACCGATCTCTTATTTTGAGAGTCGTCGTGTTGGTGATACTGTTGCCAGGGTAAGAGAATTAGACCAGATCCGTAATTTTCTGACAGGACAGGCATTAACATCTGTTCTGGACTTATTATTTTCATTCATATTTTTTGCGGTAATGTGGTATTACAGCCCAAAGCTTACTCTGGTGATCTTATTTTCGCTGCCCTGTTATGCTGCATGGTCTGTTTTTATTAGCCCCATTTTGCGACGTCGCCTTGATGATAAGTTTTCACGGAATGCGGATAATCAATCTTTCCTGGTGGAATCAGTCACGGCGATTAACACTATAAAAGCTATGGCAGTCTCACCTCAGATGACGAACATATGGGACAAACAATTGGCAGGATATGTTGCTGCAGGCTTTAAAGTGACAGTATTAGCCACCATTGGTCAACAAGGAATACAGTTAATACAAAAGACTGTTATGATCATCAACCTGTGGTTGGGAGCACACCTGGTTATTTCCGGGGATTTAAGTATTGGTCAGTTAATTGCTTTTAATATGCTTGCTGGTCAGATTGTTGCACCGGTTATTCGCCTTGCACAAATCTGGCAGGATTTCCAGCAGGTTGGTATATCAGTTACCCGCCTTGGTGATGTGCTTAACTCTCCAACTGAAAGTTATCATGGGAAACTGGCATTACCGGAAATTAATGGTAATATCACTTTTCGTAATATCCGGTTTCGCTATAAGCCTGACTCTCCGGTTATTTTAGATAATATCAATCTCAGTATTAAGCAGGGGGAGGTTATTGGTATTGTCGGACGTTCTGGTTCAGGAAAAAGCACATTAACTAAATTAATTCAACGTTTTTATATTCCTGAAAATGGCCAGGTCTTAATTGATGGACATGATCTTGCGTTGGCCGATCCTAACTGGTTACGTCGTCAGGTGGGGGTTGTGTTGCAGGACAATGTGCTGCTTAATCGCAGTATTATTGATAATATCTCACTGGCTAATCCTGGTATGTCCGTCGAAAAAGTTATTTATGCAGCGAAATTAGCAGGCGCTCATGATTTTATTTCTGAATTGCGTGAGGGGTATAACACCATTGTCGGGGAACAGGGGGCAGGATTATCCGGAGGTCAACGTCAACGCATCGCAATTGCAAGGGCGCTGGTGAACAACCCTAAAATACTTATTTTTGATGAAGCAACCAGTGCTCTGGATTATGAGTCGGAGCATATCATCATGCGCAATATGCACAAAATATGTAAGGGCAGAACGGTTATAATCATTGCTCATCGTCTGTCTACAGTAAAAAATGCAGACCGCATTATTGTCATGGAAAAAGGGAAAATTGTTGAACAGGGTAAACATAAGGAACTGCTTTCTGAACCGGAAAGTTTATACAGTTACTTATATCAGTTACAGTCAGACTAACAGAAAGAACAGAAGAATATGAAAACATGGTTAATGGGGTTCAGCGAGTTCCTGTTGCGCTATAAACTTGTCTGGAGTGAAACATGGAAAATCCGGAAGCAATTAGATACTCCGGTACGTGAAAAGGACGAAAATGAATTCTTACCCGCTCATCTGGAATTAATTGAAACGCCGGTATCCAGACGGCCGCGTCTGGTTGCTTATTTTATTATGGGGTTTCTGGTTATTGCTGTCATTTTATCTGTTTTAGGTCAGGTGGAAATTGTTGCCACTGCAAATGGGAAATTAACACTAAGTGGGCGCAGCAAAGAAATTAAACCTATTGAAAACTCAATAGTTAAAGAAATTATCGTAAAAGAAGGAGAGTCAGTCCGGAAAGGGGATGTGTTATTAAAGCTTACAGCACTGGGAGCTGAAGCTGATACGTTAAAAACACAGTCATCACTGTTACAGACCAGGCTGGAACAAACTCGGTATCAAATTCTGAGCAGGTCAATTGAATTAAATAAACTACCTGAACTGAAGCTTCCTGATGAGCCTTATTTTCAGAATGTATCTGAAGAGGAAGTACTGCGTTTAACTTCTTTGATAAAAGAACAGTTTTCCACATGGCAAAATCAGAAGTATCAAAAAGAACTGAATCTGGATAAGAAAAGAGCAGAGCGATTAACAATACTTGCCCGTATAAACCGTTATGAAAATTTATCGAGAGTTGAAAAAAGCCGTCTGGATGATTTCAGGAGTTTATTGCATAAACAGGCAATTGCAAAACATGCTGTACTTGAGCAGGAGAATAAATATGTCGAGGCAGCAAATGAATTACGGGTTTATAAATCGCAACTGGAGCAAATTGAGAGTGAGATATTGTCTGCAAAAGAAGAATATCAGCTTGTCACGCAGCTTTTTAAAAATGAAATTTTAGACAAGCTAAGACAAACAACAGACAACATTGAGTTATTAACTCTGGAGTTAGAGAAAAATGAAGAGCGTCAACAGGCTTCAGTAATCAGGGCCCCTGTTTCGGGAAAAGTTCAGCAACTGAAGGTTCATACTGAAGGTGGGGTTGTTACAACAGCGGAAACACTGATGGTCATCGTTCCGGAAGATGACACGCTGGAGGTTACTGCTCTGGTACAAAATAAAGATATTGGTTTTATTAACGTCGGGCAGAATGCCATCATTAAAGTGGAGGCCTTTCCTTACACCCGATATGGTTATCTGGTGGGTAAGGTGAAAAATATAAATTTAGATGCAATAGAAGACCAGAAACTGGGACTCGTTTTTAATGTCATTGTTTCTGTTGAAGAGAATGATTTGTCAACCGGGAATAAGCACATTCCATTAAGCTCGGGTATGGCTGTCACTGCAGAAATAAAGACTGGAATGCGAAGCGTAATCAGCTATCTTCTTAGTCCTCTGGAAGAGTCTGTAACAGAAAGTTTACATGAGCGTTAAGTCTCAGAGCCGCGGTATCCGGCTCATATCTTCTCCTGTCATGTGTGACTGCACTGTTTTGTGGCAAACCAGTACTGACTATCCACTGGAATTCGGTAGTCATTAACTATGGCATTGATGTCCTTTATAACTGTCTTACAGGGCGTATAACACATCCCGCGACGGAAGCTTATCACAGAGGAAGAGGTAAGCTTCAGAATGGAAAGTATATGAGAAGACTGTGATTGTTTAAAAATACACAATCCGCTGTGAGGTGGAGTCAGGGGAGTGAGGTGTACTGGCAATAGCGGATACTACCATTTGTTCTTTTTTTAAGCAGCCATCTGATGATATTTTTCCCTGAAGGTTGCCGGGGAGATATTCCCCAGACGAGAGTGACGACGCTGACGATTGTAGAAAATCTCAATGTATTCCCGTATTACTGAGATGGCTTCATCCCGGTTATTAAAACGATAGTGGCTCAGGCTCTCATTTTTCAGCGTTCCCCAGAAGCTTTCCATCGGAGCGTTGTCGTAACAGTTACCTTTACGCGACATTGATGTTTTCAGACCAAACTGCTCCTGTATGACCCGGTAATCGTATGCGCAGTACTGTGAACCTCGATCAGAGTGGTGGATTAGCCCGGCAGGTGGGCGCTGGCTCCTGAGCGCCATAAACAGGGCTTTACCTGTCAGCTCTTTTGTCATGCGCTCTCCCATGGCGTAGCCGACAATTTCGCACGTATAAACATCTTTGATGCCAGCGAGGTACAACCATCCCTCCTGTGTGGCAACATACGTCAGGTCCGCCACCCAGACCTGATTTGGTGCTGTAGGAGCGAACGTCTGGTTCAGCAGATTTGGCGCAACTGGCAGATTGTGGTTCGAGTTCGTAGTCGCTCTGAACTTGCGTTTCTGCTTACAGCGTAGCCTTAGCTCCTTACGAAG
>OBUX01000419.1_pt1 | contig 14433 bp, 13 predicted proteins | sample 1501181 | NCBI WGS metagenome assembly OBUX01 (sample SAMEA2579935, study PRJEB22360) | human gut metagenome | biome: human gut; feature: human-associated habitat; material: faeces | place: Denmark | collected 2008/2010 | reverse complement strand
TTGGGTACTGAGCCCGGGAGGTGGCAAAGAGGGCTTGCCAGTTGTCGTAGGCCGCCCGCTTGTTAGCCACCGCGGTTTCGAAGCGTTGGCGGATCGCCGGGACAATTTCAAAGGGCGCCGCTGACCAGGAATAGAAGTCGGCCATCGCTTGACGCCCCTCTTCCCCCAGGGGAGCGCCGTGCACCTTGTTTGTGCCGCCATTCGGGGCCCCGTAACCAATCGTGGTCTTAACTTCGATCATGGTTGGCTGCGGGCTTTGCTGGGCCTGCTTGATCGCCGCTTCAATCGCATCCGGATCGGCGTTGCCATCGTCAACCACCAGATACTGCCAGCCAGCCGCCGTTAAGCGTTGGCGTGGGTCCTCGTGGCTACTCAAGCTTAGCGGGCCGTCCAAGGAAACCTGGTTAGAGTCGTACAAGACGATTAGCTTGCCCAGCCCCAATTGGCCGGCCAGGTTAATCGCTTCTTGGCTGAGCCCCTCCATCAAGTCGCCGTCACCGGCCAGGACGTAGGTGTAGTGGTCGATCAGCGGCAGGCCCGGCCGGTTGTAGACGGTGGCCAGGTGCTTTTCGGCCATCGCCATACCGACCGCCATTCCCAACCCCTGGGAGAGCGGTCCGGTCGAGGCGTCCACCCCCGGGGTCCAGCCGTATTCGGGGTGACCAGGAGTCTTGGAGCCGAGCTGGCGAAAAGCCTTCAGATCGGCGAGCGACAGGTCAAACCCGTTGAGGTGCAAGAGGCTGTATAACAACGCCGAGCCGTGCCCCGCCGAGAGGACAAAACGGTCGCGGTTAAGCCACTCTGGGTCGCGGGGGTTAAAGTTCATCACCCGTTCCCACAGGGTGTAGGCCATCGGGGCGGCGTCAATGGCAATCCCGGGGTGGCCACTGTTAGCTTGGTTGATCATGTCAACGCTCAAAAAGCGTAGGGCGTTAACCGCCAGCATTTCTTCTCGTTGCATTCTTCCCCCTCCTTACTTAACCGGGTCGGCGACGTCATCAAGGATGCTAAAGCCCAGCGCCTGGATGTCTTCTTCAAAGCCACGCACCGTGTCTAAGGCGACGTCGGCCGGCGTCATGTCCCGGCGCGACAGCCACTTTTGCAGGATCGTCGGTGGCACCGTGATGATGTCTAAGCCGGACTGTTCGGCCTGGCGGATGTTATCAACTTCCCGGGTCGACGCCCAGAGCAACTTCACGTTGGGGTAACGGTATGACATTGCCGAGCTGCAAATCACAAAGGAAGTCGGGTCAACACCGGTGTCGGCGACCCGCCCAACGAAGAGGGACACAATCGCCGGCACCTCGGGATTGAGGGCGTCTAAGGCCCAGCGCACCTGTTCCTTGGTCGTGATCGCCGTTACGTTAAGCTTGATCCCCTGGTTGGAGAGTTCACGCAACAGGTTGATGTTGGGTTGTCCATCTAAGGATAAGATCGGTACCTTGACGTAGACGTTGCGCCCCAAAGAGGACAGGATCGTGGCCTCCTCTTTAATTTGGTCCGGGTCCTGGGTGAAGACCTCAAAGGAAACCGGCATCGACGGGAACTCGGCAACCACCTGCTTAGCAAAGGCCAGGTAGTTGGTTACCCCAGCCCGCTTCATCAAGGACGGGTTGGTGGTAAAGCCAGTCACTTCCGGTAACTTGGCCATTTCACGCATGTCATTAATGTCGGCCCCGTCGGCGTAAATTTCAATCGTTGCTTGGTTCGTAAATTGCATAACTAAATCGCTCCTTTTAAGAGTATACCAATTTAAAATTATTAAGTTCGTCATGCTTCATATCATGCACGCCTCACCCAACTGGGTCAACAACCTTTTTGTGAATTGGAGCGGTTCATTTGTTAAGACCAATTACGTTTAATTCGCTTATATCAACCGATTTATCGATGAAATAAAGCTAATTTAACGCTGATTTAATTGGATAGACCATTTTTGAATAAGGGCGTCGTTTTTTCACCCAAGCGGTTGCGCAAATTTTATAATCGCCGCACAAAGAATGATAGATTCTTCATGGATTTAGCAAAAATTAAAATTGTACCAATCTAAAAATTTCGACAAAAAAAGGAGTGAACGCATGTTACACTCCTTTTTTGTTAGCAAAACCTATTTTTTATCGCGCGTGTAGAACTTCCGGGCCGTCTTGGCGACCAACGATTACTTCGTTGACCCGATCCAAGAAGAGGCCGTGTTCAACAACGCCCACGGTGTGAATAAGGTCCTCAGCTAGGGCCTTGGGGTCATCAATCTTCCCCATCTTGAGGTCGATAATGTAGTTCTTTTCGTCGGTTAGGTAACGGTTATCCCCGTCCATTCGCCACTGCGGTTGGTAGCCCTTCTTTTCAAACTTGCGGAAAACGTGGGCCGCCCCAAACGGGATTACTTCTACTGGTACCCCAAAGTCGCCAAGCTTATCAACTAACTTTGATTCGTCAACAATCCAAATGTTCTTGGTTGAGGCATCGTTAACGACCTTTTCCCAAAGCAGGGCGCCCCCGCCCCCCTTAATGCCTTGGAAATCGTCGCTCACTTCATCGGCACCATCAATGGTCAGGTCAACGTGATCAACTTCATCGATGTCTTTGATCACGATCCCCAGTTCAGTCGCTTGCTTGGTTGTCCGACGTGAAGTAGTCACCCCAACGATCTTCAAGCCTTCGTTTTTAACTCGTTCACCTAGGGCATCCACCATGAAGCGAACGGTTGACCCGGTCCCCAACCCAACGATCATACCATCTTCAACGTACTTAACGGCTTCTTTTCCAACGAGTGCTTTTAATTCATTTTGATCCATAACTGTGTCATCTCCAATGTTTAGTTTTACATTAAAAAAGACCGGGAACCCCGGCCTTTTTTACAAGTCTAAGAATGCGAGTCATTCCGATCCGCTCATTACTTCCAGGTTCGCTATTGATCATTACTGTAAGGTGTTGTAAGGAGAGTAACTAATGATCACTGCTCACACGGTTTTAACTGGCCGGTAACGTGGTAATCACAATGGTTTCGCATCCTTGAGACAACGAAATTAACTATCAACCGTGGTCGATTGGTATTAATGGATTTGATTTTATCCTAGCTGACAGTTAATTTTGATCTTCCCACATTTTGTTGAAAACGTCAACAACGTGATCAACAGTGAAGCCGTAGTCCGCGACCACTTCCGGTCCCTTCCCACTCTTACCAAAGGTGTCGACGCCGACAACTCGACCGTCAAGGCCCACAAATTGGTACCAAGCTTGCGTGTTCCCCATTTCAACCGCCAGTCGGTGACGAACACCAGTCGGTAAGACTTGCTCTTGGTAATCAGCGGATTGTTCCTTAAAGCGTTCAATACTTGGTACGGAAACCACTTGAATGTCGTAGTCGCCTTGCTTTTGAAGCTTTGCTTTAACTTCTAGGGCTAAGGAAACTTCGGACCCAGACGCTAACAAGATCCCATCTGGTTCTTGCGTCTTGGCCGGCGAAATGATGTAGGCACCCTTTTCAACGTCGGCGCCCTTCGTTTCATCTAACACCGGCAATTTTTGCCGTGATGCGATCAAAACGCTTGGCTTATCCGTCGTCTTAGCAATCACCTTCCAAGCTTCCACGGTTTCGTGCGCATCAGCTGGGCGGAAGACCTGAACGTTTGGAATCGTCCGTAACATTGCCAACTGCTCGATTGGTTCGTGGGTGGGACCGTCTTCACCAACGGCTAAGGAGTCGTGAGTAAAGATGAAGATTGATGGTAAGTGTTGAATGGCAGCCAAGCGAATGGCAGCCTTAAGGTAGTCACTAAAGACCATAAAGGTACTTACGTAAGCACGGCTCCCCCCGTGAAGGTTAATCCCGTTAGTTGCGGTTGCGGCCCCGAACTCACGGACCCCGTAGTAGACGTTGCGGCCGGCGTAGTTATCGGGCGTAAAGTTGCCATCGTCCTTTAAGGCCGTCTTGTTTGAGGAGGCCAGGTCAGCCGCTCCGCCCCAGAACTGTGGGTTTGCCTTGGCGAGTTGTTGCAAGACGTCGGAACTGGCAACCCGGGTCGCAATTTGATCACCAGTTTGGTATTCGTCAACAAAGTCGGTCACGTCTAACGTGTTAGTGGTCAACTGAGCGTATTCTGCTGGGTATTCTTGCCCGTACTTTTCAAAAAGCTTTACCCATTCATCGTGAGCGGCCTTCTTTTCTTCGACGTACTGGTTGAAGCGGTCGTACACTTCGGCCGGGTATTCAAACGGGTCGTATTCCCAACCGTAGGCATCCCGTGCTTCAGCAACTTTTTCTGCCCCCAGTGCTGCCCCGTGAACCTTGTTGGTCCCGGCATCCGGAGTGTTGTAACCAATCACGGTCTTGATTTCAATCAGGGTTGGCTTGTCCGTCCCCTGCGCGATTTCAATCGCCTTTTGAATTTCTTCCAAGCTGTTCCCGTTAGTAACCTTGACGTAGTCCCAACCAGCCGCTTCGAAGCGTTCCTTTTCGTTTTCCGCCGTGCTCAAGCTCAGTGGCCCGTCTAGGGAAATATCATTGGAGTCGTAAAGCACGATCAGCTTGCTTAACTTCTTGTCCCCGGCAATGTTAATGGCTTCTTGGCTTAAGCCTTCCATTAAGTCACCATCACCAGCAAGGGCGTAAGTATAGTGGTCAAACAATTGGTAACCAGGCTTGTTGTAAATACTTGCCAAGTGACGTTCGGCCAAGGCCATCCCAACTGACATTCCTAACCCTTGGCCCAGGGGACCAGTTGTGGCATCAACACCCTTGGTATGACCAAATTCAGGGTGTCCCGGCGTCTTAGAACCCAATTGGCGGAACTCCTTGATGTCGTCTAAGGTCACATCAAACTTGTTAAAGTGGAGCAGGCTGTATAAAAGGGCGGACCCGTGACCGGCTGAAAGAACGAACCGGTCCCGGTTTAACCACTTATCATCTTCCGGATTGAAGTTTAAAAACTTTTCCCATAGTACATAGGCCATCGGGGCCGCATCGATCGTAATCCCAGGGTGACCACTTTGGGCCTTTTCAATCATGTCAATGCTCATAAAGCGCAGGGCATCGACTGCTTTTTGGTCAACTACATCCATCCTGTATATCCTCCTTAGTTAAACGAACAATAACTTAAGGCTTTTCAATTCCTTACCTTATCCTCATTATATTTGAAAGCGGACACATGGATGGTTGACCACTGTCTCTTGTAAGGGACAATTATTCACGACCATGGATCCGCTTTAAAAACTTACTTTTGTTGTGCAGGTGCCTTGATAAACTTGCTTGCGATCAAAACAATGACGACAAAGAGAAGGATTCCTACCGTAACGCCAATTGCCCCGGTCTTACCAACATTCCCAAGAACAATCCCCGGAATTAAGTAATCTGTATCGGCAAAGGTTGAAGCGGCTAACTTCAGGCTTCCTAGCAGTGGCAAGATGAACAGTGGTAACCAGCTGATCAAGAGCCCGTTGACAGTTGCCCCAACAATGGCCCCACGACGACCACCAGAGGCGTTCCCGTAAATGGCAGCTGCGGCCCCACAGAAGAAGTGACCGACCACCCCAGGGATAATGACGGTCGTGTGCATTGCCAACATAGCAAACATAGACAGAACCCCAACGATGAAGCTGACGAAGAAACCAATCAAAACGGCATTCGGCGCAAATGGGAAGATGATCGGAACGTCCAAAGCTGGCTTGGAATCTGGAACTAACTTCTTAGCAATCCCTTGGAAAGCCGGAACAATTTCAGCCAAGATCATCCGCACACCTTGAAGAACAATTGCGAAACCAGCGGCAAACGTCCCGGCTTGGACAATCGCAAAGATGATGAAGTTAGAGCCACTGCTCAACTTAGATTCAACGTAACTTGGTCCGGCAATGCATACTAAGATGGTGTAAACAACCGCCATAACTAAGGTAATGGAAACCGTGGAATCACGAAGGAAGCCGAGTGACTTCGGAACTTCAATATCTTCCGTACTGTGTTCCTTGTTACCAAACCACTTCCCACAAAGACCAGCAATGGCATAACCAATGTTCCCTGTGTGCCCCATGGCCACGGTGTCTCCACCAGTAATCTTACGCATGAATGGCTGACAAAAGGCCGGCGTAATGGTAAGTAACGTCCCTTCGAAAAGACCACCTAGCAAGACAGTTACAATCCCTGAACCAAGCCCAGCGCTAATTAGGATAACCGCCGTCATGCAAGAAACGTAGAGCATCGCCTGACCGGTTAAGAAGATGTACTTAAACTTGGTGAAGCGAGCCAATAAAACGTTAACGATCATCCCAACTAGCATGATCAAAGCAGTTACCGAACCATACTTAACTAAAGCAATGGCCACCACCGCTTCGTTACTCGGAACTACCCCTTGAACGTGCAGGGCGTGGCGGAACATCGTGGCAAATGGTGCTAAGGCATTTTGCAGGATGGTGGATCCACCAGTCAGAATTAAGAACCCCGCAAAGGTCTTAATTGATCCCTGAATAATTTCTGTTGTGTGTTTCTTTTGGAGGATCAACCCCAGCATCGCTACCAACCCAACAAGGATCGCTGGGGTAGTAACAATCCCCTCAAATAGTGTAATTACTTCTTTCATGTTTATCCCCTCATTCCTTTAAACCTTAGTCGTGAGCGATCCCTTCTTTATCAAGAACAGCGTTAACCTTATTCTTTAATTCTTCTGGATCAACCAAGCTATTTAAAACGATGACACGATCCTTTGGTAACCCCGCAGCTGAGGTTTCAAGCGTTGGGTCCAAGAAGAAGTAATCTGCTTGATCAGGTGTTGCACTACCAACATCAGAGTGTTCCACCGTAATATCTTCCTTAACGTTCTCTTCGTTCAGAATATTTTGGATGTTCATTTGAACCATGAAACTGCTTCCCAAACCACTTTGGCATAATGCTTCAAACTTCATTGTTTGTTCCTCCATTCACTATTCGTGTACGAGCCGTAAAATTTCGTCAACGTCATCTGCGGATAATAGCTGTTTAACCTTTTCGGGTTGCATTAATAATTGTGATAATTCCTTAATAACTTCCAGATGACTTGTACTATCGACCGCCGCTAAGACAAACCACAGCTTCACAGGGTGACTGTTATCATCTAAGAGATTGACGTCTTGGTTGGTCTTCAAAAGTGCCAAGCCAATTTCTTTAACACTTGCTGTCGGCCGTGAATGCGCGAGTGCAATTTCAGGACCAATATTAATGTAGGGCCCCTGTTTTTTTACAACATCGACCATTGATTGAACATAATCACTCCCAATCTTGTTAGCTTCAACTAAGGGGGCTGCGGCACGTTCAATCGCCTCTTCCCAGCCCAAATTCGTTCCATCTAAAATCTGAACTGTTTGCCTAGTGAGTAATTCCAGTGCCATATTTTCACCTCCTTATGTTATTTCACGAGAAATTATAAAAAATTGGTTAAGCGCTAACAAGTGCAAGTGCGTCACTTGAAAAAGTGCAAGAATTGAACTAGGATTGAGAAAAATAATCAGAGGAACTACTAATGATTCGCTTTAGCAACATCAAGCACGGGGATGCCTTACTTTCCGCCCTAGCTTCGTCGGGGGGCTTTCTCCCTTTATCCAGTCTCGAAAGCCAGTTAAAACTTTCCCGGCGTAGTATTTATTACATTATTAAACGAGTAAATACAGAATTACGGACCCGTGACTTATTTGAAATTTCTAACGTTCACGGCGCTGGCTACGCACTCGATCAATCAACCATTACTGCCTTAGAAGCCGAAGATGATCATTATCCTTCAGTAACGACTAGCGTTAAAATCCGTAATAAGCTTGACGCTCCCTATCGCCGGGCTTTGATCCTCTTCGTGTTGATCACAGACCGAATTGCATCTTTAAATACCCTAGCTGATCAGTTCTCCATCAGCAAAAACACCGTCATCAACGACCTTAAGTCCATCAATGACCACCTCGCCCAAACCAACCAGCCCCTATCAGTAGTTAATACAGCAAAGGGGAAAACCATCCAGGGGTCCGAATATGATCAACGGCGCTGGGTTTTTGAAAATAATCACGTCCTCTTTAAATCTGTTCTAGGAGAGCCTTACCAAACCGCTAAAAGGGAATTTGTCACCCAACAGCTAAACCTACTAGAAAAAATCACCGGCAACTCCTTTACCGATGAATCTACACAGGCTCTCATCCCCTTTATTCAATGGTATTTAACACGTCTTTCATTGCCCAACACCCACCTGAAAGGCTTTGATGACCTTGGTTCATCCCTAACACTCACTTGGGCACAAAGCCTGCTTAGAGATTGTCACATTGATAATCAGGCCGAGTGCCGCTACCTTTCCTTTATTATCAATACACAGCCTCTCACCCACGTTGATGTCGATAACCCGCTGTTAACCACCCTCGAGCCAATTGCAAAAAAAATCGTGCGAAACTTCGAAGGTCTCGCACGTGTAAACTTACTTAGTAATAATTCAAAAATTGTAAGCGACCTAGCCCAGCACCTAGTCACCACCTACTATCGGGTTGCCTACAATATTAACTATAAAAACCCACTTCTGGGCCAAATTCGATCAATGTATCAGCAAACCTTTAGCTTCACCAAAGTATCCATTCAACCCTTCATCAAGTTTACTAACCACGAAATCTCAGACGATGAAGTTTCGTTAATCACCACTTACTTTAGCGGTGCTCTATACAATGTGGACCTTCTGAACCGAAATCAGCACACCTCTTCCGTCATGGTTGTTTGCAGTAGCGGAATCGGCACTTCCCGTTTATTATTGAGCAATCTTTCTTCCCACTTTCCAAGCGTTAATTTCATTGGTCCCTTTAGTACCTTTCAGTACGAAAACAGTGATCTTTCCGACGTTAGATTGGTTATTAGTTCAGTAAACGTTCCCGCCAAAAATGCTGATATTCCAGTATTAGTAGTTCCAGTAATCCCCACTCCTGATGACTGGCAAACACTTGCTGACTCCTTAGAGCGAAACAAGATCATCGGCTCTTCTAAATCAACTATCACCATTGACTCCCTCATGGACATCGTTGCTTCCTACGCTCGCATTGAAGATCCCGATGGCTTGCAACAAGCCCTAAGTGAGTACATCAACCAAACTAATTTCCAAAAGGCGGCTCCCCCCACCCCTTCTACAGAGCTAAAAGCAAGGAACAATCAATTTATTTCCGACCATCACGATTGGTTGTCCGCTATCCATACCTCACTTTCTCCACTTATTAAAAATGATATTATTTCTCAACAATATGAAGATACCATCATCAGCCTCACCGAAGCTCATGGGCCCTACATGGCGATCGGTAACGGTGTGATGCTCGCCCACGCTAAACCCAACGAAGGCGTTAACGAACTCGGCGTTAACTTCACCCTCTTCAAACACCCCTTTAACCTAGCTGAATCAGGTAAACTGATCAACTTAGTGATTGGATTAGCTCCTATCGATCAGCACTCCCACTTTGAATTTTTAGAGACTCTTTTAAAGTTCATTCAAAACAAGGACTGGATTAATCAACTCAAGGTAATTTCAAGCAAAGAGGAGTTTCTCCAACTTCTAATGGATTCAAAACTAGCTTAAATAATTAGAAAAAACCTCCTGCTGGCTAGCCATCAAGAGGTTTTTTAACATACATAATTTAATTGTTTACGTACACACCATTATCAAAATGGTAACCCGTTTCCGTTTCGTACTCTTCAACCATTTGGTCCCATGAGGAAACAATGTCTGGTGTTAACCCGAACAATCCACTCCGGCCAATGATGTAAACGTCTGGGTTAGCGTCGGAAATCATCTTCCAGTGCTTCTTGTTGGTCGAGCCATCCATTTCGATTTCGTAATGGTAGCCTTTTTCTTCCCGAAGCTCGCGAAGGGTGGTAATTTTATCCAACGTCTTTTCCAAGAAGCGTTGCCCAGCAAAGCCTGGGTCCACGGTCATAATCGTAACCTTATCAAGTAGGTCAATGTATGGTTTCAAAGCCGAAACCGGCGTCTCGGGATTTAAAACCATGCCCGCCTTTAACCCGGCGTCGTGAATCTGATCGATTAACCGGAAGGCCACCCCGTTTACAACTTCTGCAGGGATACAAATCATTTCACATTGAATGTCTACTAATTCCTGAACCCAAAAAGTGGGATCGGTCACCATCAAGTGCGCTGACATTGGTACGTCAGAAATCTTCCGGACTTCTTGGATGAACCACGGTGAAAGGGTAATGTTAGGGACAAAGTGCCCATCCATAATGTCAATGTGGTAAGAATTAACCTTATCGTTTAGGAAAGTAATTTGTTCTTTGAACTGATCTAAGTCCATCGTCATTAATGATGGCGACAGTTGAATTTGACGTGTCATTCGTTTTTGCCTTTCTACATCACTTGGATGTCGTCCAGACTAAGTTCTTCTTCTAATTCAGACGGCTTTTCTTCGGCACTAACTGGCTTTTTAATGATTGCGTAAACAACCCCGGTAACCAGGACATTGGCGGCAATCGCTAACAAGCCGACCCACCAGTTAGAGCCCATCGTTGGAAGCATTATGAAACCACCGAACGGAACCGTTGCACCTTGTCCGCCGGTCATGCTCATTAAGATGGCCCCTTCGCAGACACCACCTAAAGCGGCAGCCACAATCCCACGAACAATGTCATTCATGACAATCGGAATCGAACCTTCAACAATGTTAACAACCCCCATTGGAACAGCAGACTTCAGCGTTTCAATTTCATCGTGTGTGTAAATGTTCTTGTGGATCATCTTCGCCACTAAGTAGGCAACCCCAAAGCCAATCGGGGTGGCGGTGTTCGTAAGTTGCAAAGCGGTAACTGGTCCGTTGATTCCTTGCGCCTGGAGCGTTAGTGCAAAGGCGAAGGCCGTCTTGTTAATTGGGCCCCCAAAGTCAACGATACTAAGGCCACCAATAACCGCCCCAAAGATGAGGTTAGAAGCACCGTTCATACTCTTCAGGAAGTTAGTCAGCCAGTCGGTGAACCAAGCGACCGGTGTTCCGACAATATAGACCATAATTAACCCGCTAACTATTGATGCTAAAAACGGAACGATCAAAGTTGGCATCAAGCCCTTGGCCCAGCTAGGAACCTTAACGTACTTAAGAACGGCAAACGCCAGCCAACCGGCAATGTAACCACCAATGATCCCACCGATAAAACCGGCGCTAATTGCGTTTGCAACTAACCCAGTCACGAACCCCGGTGCAATCCCAGGCTTACCAGCGATTGAAAAGGCAATCCCCGTGGCGACAACCACCGGCAACATACCTAAGCCCTTCCCACCAATGGTTGCTAATGCTTGGAAGAAGTCAAACTTCCCCATCACTAACGCATCTTGGCTTTTACCGCCAAAGGCCATCCCAATGGCGATGATAAACCCGGCACCACAGACAACTGGAATCAAGTACGAAATTGCCGTCAGCAAGTGGCCCTTAAAATTGGCCTTCTTCATAAACATAAACTCGTGCATTTTAAGCCCCTCCTACTTACCGGCAAGTTCGTGCAACTTTTCGATTAACTTATTTGGTGACTTAATTGCCGTTTCGGTGGAGACCTTAACTACCTTCTTCCCAGCAAAGCGTTCCGCACCGGAGATCTTCACGTCAACCGCTAAAATAACAATGTCTGCTGCCGCAATTTCCTCGGGGGTTAGTTCATTTTCGACCCCAATGGTACCTTGGGTTTCGATCTTAACTTCGTCACCCGCTTTTTTAGCGGCGTCCTCTAGCTTTTGTTGTGCTAAGTACGTGTGAGCAATCCCAACTGTACATGCTGAAATCCCAACAATTTTCATGATTGATTTCCTCCTTAATCGTTAAAGGCCGCAACGACTTCATCAACACTGTTCGCCTTTAACAACGCATCAATAACACTGTCTTTACCTAGCTTCTTTGCGAACAACGACAGCATCCGCAAGTGTTCCTTAGCACCTTCGCTGTCATCACCAACGTCAAAAAGTACGACGACTTTGGCCCCGGTATCGTCTAGCGATTCCCAAGCAATTTCGTGTTCCAAAATGGCAATTGCCACCCCGTTTTTCTTAACGGTTTGACTCTTACCGTGGGGAATTGCCACGTGGTTGCCAATCCCCGTGGCCCCTTCGGCTTCGCGTTCATAGACGGACTTCACGAATTCATCCACGTCACCAATGTAACCTTCTTGGTAAAAAGCGTTTGCTAGTGCGCGCAACACGTCATCTTTCGTTTCCGCCTTTATGTTCGTAATAATAGTCTTGGGATCAATAACCCCCGCTAACGTCGTCGTTTCCATTTCAATCCTCCATTTGACTTATTAAGCCTTGAACTACTTCTTTTGAACCCAAGCTCAGTTCTTCCAATATCCCGTCGCTTGCCATCCACACAAAAAAGGTTTTCAATTGCTCCAAATCTTTTTTATTCTTTGAATCAGGAACCACAATACATAAAAAGCGATCAATCGAAATACCTGGTTCCCACTCGGCAATGGGTTGCGCCGATTGAACAAAAATAATGGCTGCTTCTTTTGCCTCATCAATTTTGAAATGAGGTAGAGCTAATTGTTCTGTTATGAGGGTGCTTCCCGCATCCTCACGCTCTTTTAGTGCTTGTTTGACACTTTGGATATTGCCTACAATTCCTTCTTGGGCCAAAAAGTTCGCTTCCCAGTCCATAAACCCCTCTTTCGTACCGCTGGGCATTTCGGCATTCCAGATAATGAACTTCTTCATTTTTAGCTCACCATCCTTCTTCTAACTTGGCCAATCATTCGCTCCAAACGCTCCTGATCTTCCATCGTTAGTAATGCACTCACCACCAATGTCGGTACTTCAATGCTTTCCGGTAAATTAACCGTCGAAATAATTAGGTCAATCGGCTTAGCGGAGTTTTCAATCTCTTCCGCCAGATCGCGTTTGGCGATTAATTCGACAACGTTTAATTCCGAGAACCGCTTTGCTAACTTTGCCTTTAACAACTGTGCCGTCCCAAACCCGGTTGTACATACAACCACGGCGTTGATTGGTGGACGGGTACTTTCTGCCGCTTCCGCAAAGTAAAGGGTGATAAAACCTACTTCTGCATCGTCAATTTGGGCTAAGTCATACCGTTCTGACAATTGCCTCGTCGAATCCTTTACGATCCTAAAAAGCTGTGGATATTCCAATTTGATCTGCTTTAACAGGTTGTTTTTCACCTTGATGTTGTTCTCTAACCGGTTAATAAGCGGGTAAATATGTTTCAAGAGGTTTTGAAACAGCTTTTGACTACCGATATGTTGGTAAGGATCGTTTTCAGTCACCTTATCAATTAAAAAGTCCGTCACGGATCTAACCAACCCGGATACGTCCCCTACCGGAGCGTCCTCCCTATTAACACGAGAAGAGGTGAGGTATTGGAATAAGTAGTAGTATTCAATCGATGGTAACTCAGCGTTTAGGTAACGACTGAGGTTGCCCATCACTAACTTACAAACCTCCGTTACCCGGGGATCGTTTCGTAACTTTTCCTTTTCTTCTGCAGTCATGGACGGTTCGGTTTGCATAAAATTACTTACGCTCCGGTACCGCTCAATTAAGATATACAAGTGTGAAAAAAGGTTAACGTTGTACGGGTACGGAATGCTAGAATGCAACTTCTCTTCAATCGCGTTTAACTGCCGCGTTACAAAGGAGGCATCTTGCTCCCGAATGTACTTGTTTGATTGTAGGAAGTGACTAATGTTGGTCACGTTATCCGTTACCAATAAGTCATTTATTGCGTACCGCACTTTTACCTCTTCACCTTCGACCCATAAATAATCACTCTGCTTGCAGAGTTTCAGGTTGTACTTTTGCAACATCTCCTTAATAACTCTGACATCAGAAAAAATCACTGAGTCACTGACGTAATATTTATGGAACAAATCTGCAATTCGATGCTTTCCCGGAGAAGTGATCAGCAACTCCTTGATTACATCGTTACGCCGTTCAACCGAGGTCAGGTGGTTAACGTTTAAGAACTTATCGATCTCACCACTTTGGGATACGTACCGTTGGTAATTCAAACGGTACCCCCTCCCGCGCTTTGATTCGATAATTGGTTGCTCCTCCGTCCCCCGGTTAATTGCTTTAACCGTTCGCGAAATGGTCTTTGTAGAAACGTTGAGCACCGATGACAAAGCGGGGCCTGTTACAAAATCACGATGATTTAATAGGTAACTAACCAATAACTCTTTGTATCCTTCTGTCATTTGTGGTCCTCCTTCCTACACTTATTATTTTAATCACAAGCGGGGTTAGCGCTTACACAACTTTGTCCTTTGTCTAAAGACACTTTTTTAATGCGGGACTTTTGCAACGGACTTTTCATTGTTTATTTAGTAATCTGATTATCCTTAATACGTACAATAGCCTTAAAAGTTGTCACTTTAAGAAATAAAAAGTGATGACTTTTGAGGCTATTTTTATGAAAATCACCTATTCAACGACTACTAAGCTTCGCTTATTA
>OBUX01000389.1_pt1 | contig 16030 bp, 21 predicted proteins | sample 1501181 | NCBI WGS metagenome assembly OBUX01 (sample SAMEA2579935, study PRJEB22360) | human gut metagenome | biome: human gut; feature: human-associated habitat; material: faeces | place: Denmark | collected 2008/2010 | reverse complement strand
TCTGTGGATGGTTATGCCACAGGGACATCGCCACCAGAAACGCGCCGGTTCTGACAAGATCTTCCACACTCACCTGCAGGTTGCCGGTGGCTTCAGCCTCTTCTGCCCGCCGTTTCAGGAGGGCAAGATGCTCAATACGCTGCAGCGCAGACAGCTCAGAAAGCGTGACGGATACACCGTTATATTCAAATTGTTCTGTTTTCAGGAACATCGCTTATCTCTCAGCTCTTTAGCCACCCGGCACATTATTAACGGTAATTTCAGCCACCGCAGCAAACTGACCATTACCGGAAATCACAGGGATGCTGACTTTTCCATCCTTAACCCCCGTCACAGTAATCGTCATATCTTTCACGCTAATGGTGGCTTTCGATGGATCGGCGGAAATCGCCCTGAATGTCTTATCCGTTGCATTTTCCGGTTCCACAGTAACGGTCAGGGTGGTTGTTTTCCCTTTTTCAACCGTACCTGTCGGCGTTACCTTAATCGCAGTGACCGGCGTAATTTTGCTGCGTTCTTCCGCTACAGAAGGTTTACCCACGTTAGTGACTTTCACCGTGCGGGTGATCACTTCTTTCGCCGTCACGGCCTTACCGATACTGCTGACCCAGCCACGAAACACATCCACCGTGCCATTCGGAAAACGGATTTTATAGGCCCGGACATCGCCGCTTTCAAACCAGCCTATAAGCCCTTTCTGGCCTTCCTCTCCCGGTTTCCAGGCCAGCGTAAAACTGGTATCACCTGCAGATTTCTGTCCCTGCCCGGTCGCGGTCCAGTCCGCGTCTTCATCATCCAGGTAGTTATCATCGTAGGGTTCAGCCGTCATCTCGCCCGGCGTCAGATCCTTCACCTTAGCCAGTCGCTGCCAGTCATCGTCTGACAACGGGTTTGCATAAGCATCAGCCTTGCCGTTGTAAACCCACAGAGTGGTACCGGCACCTTTTACCGGCTCCAGGGGATTTGGTGTTGCCATATCGTCCTCACATCTCGTAGGTAATTTTCCACAGGAGATCTGCCGATCCCCACATCATAAACTCATCATCCCGGCGGTAGTCATACCCCTGAAGATTCATCTTCAGCAGTAACGCACTGAGGCCGGGAACCGCCTCCAGCGCAGGAAGGATTTTCTCTTCCATCCACATATCCAGTGCCGAGTCCGGTTCTTTTGCCCTGAGAAAAACTTCAATATGCAGTGTCGCCTCCCAGGTCCCCTCATCAACGAACTCGTCAGCAGCAGACGCATCAGTCAGGTAAACAGCAACAGCAGGCAGTTCCTGTTCATCAATAAAAACCGGGCGGCCGTCAAACCAGCTCACCCGCTCAGAAATATTGTCTTTCAGGGCAGACAGAACTGCCGCCCGTATTTCACGGTGTTTCATACACCCTCCCTGTCATTTTCTTTTCAGCACCAGGCGTAACTGATGCGTCATGGCTTTCATCATCTGCACTGGTAATTTTTCCCGGTACATCCGGTCCCGTTCACGTTCAAAGGTTTCTGCCAGCGGTCCGGCAGTCGGAATTTTCACCACTTCAATTGGCAGACGGTGGCGTTTCGGCCTCCCTTTGCTGTCAGCGCCGGTGGACGATGGTGCCCACGGCATACGCTGCATCACATGCCAGCGTCCGTTAGCCAGCCGGGTGATAAAGGCGTCCGGGATCCGTCTTTTCCCCACAATCAGCACACTGCCTCCCCCTTTCAGGGCCGCACGCTGTCCTTTCTTTCTCCGTTTTCTGCGGGAAAGTCGAACGCGGGCCTCCCCCAGTTTGATGGCAGGCAGGTTGCCGGTATTGATGTAAACCTTTGCATAAACCTTATCCGGTCGTGCCGGACTTAACCGGATGCGGGCACGGATAAGACGGCGGGGAACGGCCAGCTCCCTGGCAACTGAAGTGGCCGTTTTCGCAATGATGGCCCCCGCCACGCGGTTCAGTGTCGTGGCAGAGGCCCGGGGAACGGCACGGCGGTCAATTGCATCCAGATTTTTCATGGCCTGCGCCAGACCTTTTATTGCCATGCTCATTCCTGTTCGACAAAAATCCGGGGTTTACCGTTGTACGTGTCATAACGGGTCACCGTCAGTGTACGGCCCTCAAACACAACAACATCATGACGGGCCGGACGGTACCGGGCTGAAAACACCACCAGTGACAACTGGCTGCCCGAAAGCGCCCCCATCTCCGCGGACTCTTCCTCAGGCATCACGTCATACACGACGCCGTTAATCTCCGCTTGTTTGCCCATCACCCGAACGGTCGCCCCGTCCATCCGGCAACACATTCGCGTAAACAGATCAGACATTGATTTTTACCGCCACAGTGGCGCTGTTTGCAGGAGCATTTTCCCAGGCTACCCCCGCGGCCACCGCACCCTCTGCAGCCAGCTGCACAACCCCGTCCTTCAGATAAACCACCGCGCCGGACTGAATGTCGTCAGCAGACTGTTTGGGCAGAAGGAACACGCCTTCGGCAAAACCGTCACCGGCATCACCGGCAGGAATATCGGTAATGGCCACGGCCACCATACTGCCGACCACCACCGCCGCACCGCTCAGGATGGTCTGATCTCCGGCATTCACCAGTTCAATGGAGGTACCGTCCTGTACAAAATTTTTCGCCATAATGCTGTTTCTCCGGACAGCCCCTGTGGGGCTGTTTTTCAGGCATAAAAAAAGCCCTTTCGGGCAGTGATTGTGATAACTCGGTTATCAGGCCACCGACGAACGCACCAGCCCGCGCCAGTCAAGTGGTGCCACTCCGGCATCAATACGGATTTTTGTGGCAATGCCGTCAGTGGTGAAACCTTCCTGCTGATCAATGTATGGAGTGTCCACACCATCCAGCCAGGCCACTTCAATGGTGTCAGTGCCCTGTGCCGCCGCCAGATACCAGGTTTTCGGATCTGCCGCATCAAGACGCGCTTCTGCAATCACCTCAGCAAAGTTCTGGATGGGGTTAATGACACCGGCGTTTGCATCCGCCCCTTTCACACTGGCCGATTTGATGGTCTGGTTCGCCACCGTCTCCAGTGCCACCGGTACCAGCATAAAGGCCGGACGGATATTCAGGGCGCGATCGCCTTCTTTCTGCAGGCGCATCATCTGACGGGCCGCATCCAGTCCGGAAACGGAAATCCCACCGGTAGCAATATTTTTGTGATCGGCATGGAACAGCGCCTTACCGTCTGACAGTTTCGGGTTATCCGTCAGCACCTTGTAAACCAGGTCACCAATCGTTGCCTTCGCCGCACGCCCCATCTTCATCGGCACGTCCACCAGCATATTCAGATCATCATTGATAATGGCCTGGCGGGTGATGGAGAAAATCTCCCCGTAAGTGGCCAGTGCAATGGTCTCCTTGCGATCTGAGGTGGTGATGTATTTATACTCCGCCCCCTCACGAACCTGGCGCAGAGAACCAAAACCGCCCATCCCCACGCGATACGCTGTTTTGAAGTCTGACAGGCGTCCCTTACGGGTCCACTTCTGGAAGGTTTCTTCTGATTCCTCCCAGCCCTGGATCAGCCCCTTGTTCGACACATCCAGCAGAATATTGCCAAAATCAGAGGTGCTGTGCGTCAGCGCCAGCCCGACCATCTGCATGGGGTTATAACTGGCCACCCCAATACCGCGCTCCGTCAGTGACATGCGAGCCCATTCACGCAGGGTCATCCCGTTATAGGCGTTATCCTTCTCGACATTTTCAAATCCGGCACGGGCCAGCATCGCCTGGCGGATCCCGTCCCCCACAAAATTGCCGTTTCCGGCATAAATATGGGCCGGTGTGTTTTTGTTGGTCGGCGATGACTCCTTGCCCATTTCATTCAGCAGACGTTCACGGGCCATTTCCAGCGAACAGTCAGGATCAGCCACACACTGCGCCTGAAGCGCCTGATAGCGACCGCCAAACATGGCAAACAGATCGTTAATGCCTGACATGCGGGCTTTCTGCTCAGCCATAACGCGGGCGCGAATGGTCGCCTCATCAGACACTGCCGGTACCGGTGATGGTTCTGTTACCGCCGGTGCAGGGATTGTCACTGTGGTATCACGCGGGGCACTGTTGTATGGCTGCGTGATCATATTTCGGATGGATTCCGGCATCTTTTTAAATTCCTCTGTACGTTTTGACTGAATACATGCCATTGCCTTAACGGCTGGCGTCACCTGGTCTGCAAATCCGTGTGCCAGACACTCGGCACCGGACATCCAGGTCTCATCCGCCAGCATGGCGGCAATTTCATCGGTAGTTTTTCCGGTTTTCTGCGCATATACCGGCACCATAACCGACTCAAGTTTGTCCAGACGTTCGGCATAAGTGCGCATTTTCTCCGCATCACCACCGCTGATCCCCCAGGGTTTATGGATCATCATGAAGGCATTTTCCGGCATAATGACCGTGTCACCGGCCATCGCAATCAGGGATGCCATCGAGGCGGCAACGCCATCCACATACACGGTAATGGCCGCACCGTGATTTTTCAGGGCATTAAAAATGGCGATGCCTTCAAAAACATCGCCACCCGGTGAGTTGATGTGGAGATTAATGTGGGTGATATCACCCATGGCATTCATATCGCTGACAAACTGCTTCGCGGTAACTCCCCAGAAACCAATATCGTCATAAATATAAATATCCGCCTCACCCTGACCACCCGCCTGCATCCTGAACCAGGATTTATTCTTCATGCTGGCTGTCGGTGGCCTGCTGACGCTGTTGTTCAGTTCCGGCACTGTTGCCTCCTTTGTCGTTGACGGGGTCAGTATCAAAGACCAGCCCCAGTCTGCTGTTTTCATCAATTTCAGCCTTGCGGCGACGTTTGACCTCATCCGGATTGCGCCCGCCGGCACGCACCCAGTCAGATTCTGTCGCTGCACCACCCCGGATCTGAATTCTCCAGGCTTCAGCTTCCTTAACCGGGTCGATCCACGGCATCACCGGACCGGAATACGTCGCGTTATATAGCGTTTTCATCTCCACATCCGCCGGAATTTTCAGCAGACCTGCCGCAACCACCATATTCAGCCATGTCCGGTACACCGGGCGGGTTACCGCGCCAATAAAACAGTCCTGCAGGATCAGGTAACCATCCGTGGACTCGACCAGCTCCTGCCGCTGGGCACTGTAGGTGCCGTTATAGTTACGCGCCGCACTGGAAAAACTCAGACGACTGCCCGCTGCCACTGCACGCAACTGGCCGTTGCGGAAAGTTTCAAGGTTGGGATTGGGACGGTCTGATTTGACCATGCCGATATCCTCGCCCTTGCGCAAATCGTCATAAATAATACCCGGGGTGATATGGACTTCCCGGTCGGTATCTTTGATCCCCGGATCTTCATAGTCCTGTCCGTCCCCTTTACGGATATACAGTCCCAGCGCCGCGGCAATACGCGCAGCCGTCAGTTCCGCATCCTCATATTCCTTAAGGGCACTGATCCGCATCAGCACCCCCGATAACATGGATGAGCCTCGCGTCTGATGCAGACGGCGTATGAACTTCAGGTGGATCATTTTTCCGGCAGCGATTTCTTTCGTATCACTCTGCCGACCGCTGACCGGATAATTTTTATAAACCAGATATTTTTTCGGTCTTCCCCACTCATCAAGAAAAACCCCCTGATTCAGCCCGGCGGATTCATCAGTGCGCATGGGAACAAAATCCGGCTCCATCGCCTCAAGCCAGAATGGCACTCCCGCCGTCCGTTCCAGACCGTTTCCCGCACCACTGACCATCTGCGCAAACACTTCACCATCCCGCAGCCAGGTCCGCAGCAGTAAACGTTCAAGCACGGGACGGGTATACTGCCCTGTCACATCCGGACTCACGGACCATTCAGCCCACAACCGACGGATATCCGCAGCCAGCTCTGCCGCCATTTCCCCGTTTTTTCGTAATGGCTGAGGCTCCACAATAATTCCCCTGGCACCAATCACCCGCTCTTCCAGCTTGTCAAACACACCAATCACCAGGTCATGATTGATATCCAGAAAACGGGCCTGCTCCCGCAGGGAAACCGCACCGTATTTACTGAGCTGATCAGCAGAGCGATTTTCCCGCCGGGCTTTATGTGTCCGGGTCGGTTTCACCGCCTCATAGGCCATGATTAACGCCCTTGAACGCAGTCTGGCTGCTTTCCACCCGGGGGAAAACACGCCTATCACATCATCAATAATTGCCATTAAAACCTCGCCAGTTTAAATCCTGGTTTTCCCCGCCTGCGGCTCACCATCGCGGCAAGCCTGCGTTCCCACTCCTGACGTCCGGCGCGGATCTGAGAAAGGCTTTCCAGCGTCAGTTGCTGTCCGTTGAAGGTGACAGACTTCCCCTCCAGTACGGCCATTTCCGCTTCACGGTACCGCTGTATCATTTCTCTGGCTTCTTCTGTGCTCACAACCAGCCTCCTGATGTTATCCATGGATTATCTTCCGCACGCTCCGTCCGCAGTTTTTTCTTCCGGCGACGGCGTTTTTCTGCCCCGGCCGTCAGTTCCGGGGATACCGTTTCACCAGAACGCTCCTGCGGGAAGACGAGCCACGTTTCCCGCTGTGCCCAGTCCGGTGCGGAGGGCCAGCGGATCTTTTCGTAACCATGCAGAACGGCAAGCGCATCCGCATAAACCAGCAGGTCAAACGCCTCGTTAGCTCCCCTGCCCGGTTTTCGCCATTTTCCGTCACTGCCGCGCTCTTCATAGGTCAGCTCATCGTAAAACCATCGCCCCAGCCAGTCGGGAAAGTGGATATAGTTCGGCCCTGGTGTGTCACGCCACAGGGCATTATTTACACGGTCCTTAAACGCATCCGTCTGAACCAGCCACAGCGCGACATCGCCACTGGCTCTGGCACGGCGGGCACTTCTGCCGGTATTATCCGGGAAGGTACGGTTAATCAGCCTGTCACGGCGAAGTCCATCCCCCTTGAACAGAAACACCCTGTTGCCCAGTCCGTCACTCCGGCAACGACGCCAGAAACGATAGGCGTTATCTGTCACCCCGGCTTCCCCTCCCGTATCCACCGCCATGGCCATCAGACGCATGCGCACATCCGGATCAGAAGCCAGCGGCCATGTTTTATGGAACACATCCGTCAGCAACAAATCCCAGTCCTCCGGATATGCCGCCGGATCAACCGGCAGACTTTCACCGTTGGGACTGCAGCGCAGTGAATGCCGGATGTTATAGCGATCAACAATCCAGCGTTCCCCCTGCTCTCCGTATCCGGTGATCTGCACAACAAAACGGCGATTTTTACCGCCCTGTACGTCAACCGTTGCCTCAATAAAACGCACACCATCCGGCACAGATCGCCGGGGAAACGGCTCGGCACGCTGTTCAAGCAGTTCACTTTTACGCTGTTCCGTGGCTGAACGGGGCAGATAGGGGCGTCCGATATCGGTGTTCACCACCGCTTTCAGGGTCTCTTCACTGCCGGTTCGCTCATACTCTTCTTCTGCCGCCAGCAGTTTAAAAATCAGTTGTTCCCAGGTCTGAAACGCCGCAGCCGGCCCCTCCATCCAGAATGACGCAATCCGGGAATTTCGTGGCGTTCCGGTGATACTGCCGTCCGCCACCGCCCGTTCACCTTCACGAAGCCAGATCCCTTTGTTATTCAGTTCGCGTTTCTGCTCAGGGGCAATCAGCCCGCGACAATGCGGACACATCAGACGGGCAGCCTGACCGGCAGCCACAAAATCCGGGTTATTCCGGTATCCGGTCATGTTATCCATCACCGGCTGAAAATATTCCCCGCAGTGCGGACACGGCCAGTACCACCGGCGGCGGTCTCCCCGGTTATACAGTGACAGGATCCCCGTTGTTGGCGGTGCCTCATGTGCGCCGCCACAGCGCCATTTGGTGTCAGTGATATCCCGCCCCGGCGAACTCTCGACCAGGGTCATCCCCGAGGACATAAAGGTGGTGGTACGCTTTGATGCCAGGGTGAAGGCATCCCCTTCCCCGTCCACGTTTTCAGGGAAACGGTCATAATCCGTCAGCGCCACACGACGGTAATCCGAAGAAGAAAATACAGTGATCGACGGCCAGCCAATCTTCAGGAAGGAGCCGTCAAGAAACATTTTATCGTGGACGTTGTTGTCATTACGGGAAGGACTGAGACGCTTACTGACCTCCGGGCTGTGACGAAACGTTCTGGAAAGACGCGTTCTGGAGTGTTCCCGCGCCTTCGTCTCGGTCATTTGCACCACCAGCATATCCGCCGGATCACAGATGATGCCGTACACAATCCAGCCGTCAATCAGCCCTTCGGTTTTCCCGGTTCGCGCAGGTCCCACAAACACCACCGCGTCATATTCACGGGCTGATAATGTATTAATAGGGTCAATCATATAGGGCGTCAGCGATGACTCCCACGGACCGGAAGTATTGGCTCCCCGTGGTACCCGCATATAACGCCTGATGGCTTCCGCTACTGGTAACCGGCTGGGCGGGCGAAACAGCGAGGCCACTTCGCGCCAGATATCGGATGCGCGGCTATGGCTCTCGTTCACCTGATTCACATATCGGCCTCATCACAACAGTCAATGACTGCCTTTTCCAGTGTGTCGCGGATCTCATCAACCACAATCTGTACTTCATTCAGTTGTGATGCGGTCCACCCTCTGTCCCTTTCCAGCCGGTCAGGCCAGGTTTCCAGTACCTGAACTATCGCTTTCACCACGACAGAAAAGGACCGCCTGACATCACTGACAGGCACAAGCTGAACAGTTTCATGCTGAAATTTAAGACGCTCGCGCTCGGACTGATACCATGCCTTCCGATCATGTGGGTTCATCTCTTCATCTTCGGAAGTCGGTGGTTTTTCCAGCAACGAAATAATCAAATCCGTCAGGAGATACAGTTTTTTCTTTTCATTACTGCCTGGTGCAAGAGGAACATCCGCCATTCTGGCGGCAACAGTCTGCCGGTGCAGACCTGAAAGGGCTGCCAGTTGATTAATATTTAACTTCATATTTTTCAGCTCGCCGTCCATTTACATCCCTCCACATAAACCGCTGAACAAAAGTGGCTCTTTTTTTGTAAAGAAATGCCGCCATATAAAGATGTCGAACAAAAATCAACCGCAATCATCATCTTTTTAATGCTAAACACATTAAAAACAATAAGTTACCATTATGATGATGATGACGATAAAATCACAAAAATGCGCCTTTTTCCGCGCCGCCCGCCCCGTGTACAGCCCCACCCCACCGGGAGGACCCGTCAGCCAGACATAAAAAAACCGCCATGATGAGGCGGTTTAATAATCACAGGTATCAGGTTACTGCTCACTCCATACAAAATCATCGCTTCCCTTTCGATAAGAGCCGTAATGCACTTCATATCCATCGCCAACCATTTTTGCTTTTGTCTCGGCAACCTCTTTTGTTGCATAGACGCCTACAAGATGCCATGGCGATCCTTTAACAACAGCCCATCCTTTAACCCAACCTTTGTTGATTGGATCTGGCTCTAATCCTTCCGCAATAAACATAATTATCTCCTTTTTGGGTACCCGGAGACATTCTATGTCATTCAGGAAACAGGCAACAATGTCGCTGATACAATCCCCGCCATATTTGCATTCAGATCACATTCAACAGAGATTTCTTCATCCGTGGCATCCACTTCATATGTTCGTGAATAACATTCCGTGCATTTACCACTGAATGTGCCTTCAGCCAGAACACGCCCACGCTGTAAAACCCGGAACGGAATTGTTCCGTTAAAGGGCTTTACGGTTACCAGTAATTTCTTCATACATCCTCCGGATAATAAAAAGACTACTTAATGCACTGGGTGCGGATATATTCCTGCAATCCCCGAATCATTCTGTCGCTGGTTGCGATTCGCTCTCTGAGGGTGAAATAATCCCGTTGAGCGGCGTCAGTAAGTCCGGGGCGGGCTGCATCATCCACGCCGGTGGTGCCGGTGGCTTCACGCACGGCTGGACAGACTGCTCTGATGCGCAACCGACGACGACCAGCGGCAATATCATCACGCAGAGCATCATTTTCAGCTTTCGCATCAGCTAACTCCCTTGAGTATTTTTCATCGAGTGCAGCAACATCGCGCTGGCGCACCTGCATATCAGTAATGGTTGCGTTCGCCAGCTTCAGTTCACTGGCTTTGTTATCGCGCTGCGCTTTGTAGGTAATCGCGTTATCACGGTAATGGTCTGTTGCCATCCACAGCGCACCACAGGCCACCAGCAGAATAACGATAAACGCGGAAAGCATTCGGTTTATGTTCACCCCAGCAACCCCGACGAAGACAACATCATCCAGGCCATGGAAAGAAAAAGAGCAACCAGCATTAGTGAAAATGAAATGCCGACAATTACACAGAGGATCTTCGCCAGCGTTATGAGTTTGTCTGACATGCTTAATCCTCCCTTCACGATTTCAACGCAATGACCAGTTTTGCCAGCCCATACAGCATCGGGGACACAGCAACACCGACCGCCACCCACTTAATGGCAAAAGCCAGTGCTCTGCTGATGTCATCAGTTACAGGCGCTTTCAGTTCAAGGCCATTTTTCATAGTCAACCTCAACAGAATTCGTTTATACTTCGCCATGTTCTCCCTTGCCTTACTCAAGGTCAGAAACACAAAACCTCGCTTGGTGCCAACAAACGGGGTTTTTACTTTTATTCACTTACGTTTCGCCAGTTCGCAGGATTTCGTGTTATCCGCCCGCGTGGCCATTCCTCATTTTTCAGCAAAATATTCTGCTTATCTGTCGATACCCCAGCACGCCAGCGCGCTCTCCTGGTCACGACGGGATACTTGACCGTAACAGTTGTTTGAACGAATACGGCAGTCTCTGCCACCGTCCTTAATCCACCAGCGAATCGCTTCGCAGGCACCTTTTCGATCACCAGCATTAATTCGTCTGTAAAACGTCGACGGGAAACACTTACCGGGACCAATGTTGTACGGACAGAATGACGCGATCCCCGCTTTCTGGGGTTCGGTCAGTGGCACTCTGATGTTTTTCTCCACCCACGCCAGCGCCTTATCCCGTTCGATAGTGTTAACCCAGTCGCATTTTTCCTTCGACAGCTTCATGCCAGGAATCACAGGCTTACCATCCACCATGATGGCACCTCGGCAGATGGTCCAGATACCCGCACCATCACGGTATGCTGTGGTGTGGTTGCCTTCCTTTTCATCCAGAAACTGGTCGAGAATGTCAGGCGCAGGCGCACCAGCGGCAATCAGCGCCAGAACGGCAGCCGACAGGCCGTATTTGATTTTGGTGTTCATGGATATATTAAATATTCAGCCGCTGTCCCTGGCCCACTAAATACGCACTTTAAGATAAGTCAGCCCCGGATGAAGCCAGTAAGCCGGCACTTTTTTAAAGGGTGGAGTATTAAAATCACGAAGAAAAGCCTCCCGCACAATTGCATCCTTATCAGCACCACTGGCCAGCGCTTCAATCTCAGCAGCTACCTGCAGATATCCCATGCAACGGCCAACGCGCTTCATCAGCCCCTGCTTTTTATTGTTCTTCAGGTAATCAATGGCAAATTCAATGAGCTCCTCACTGTGCTGGTGCGATGGAGGTGTTACTTTCCCATTTTCTGAGATGGTTATTTTCCCAGCATCACCGGATACAACAAAGGATGGCCGGTTACACTCCCATTCCGGGTCACTGAAATTATCATTATGAATACTGAAACACTCTGCGAGATTTCTGCTCATCACTTTCCGACAATAATCGTCAAACGCAGCAAACTGCTTTTCATCGCCAGAAGGCACCAATATCGACCATTTCTTATTCAGCTCAACGACGTAGCTCTCCAGTTTTTCAATACGTGATTCAACATCATCTTTTTCTGACCGCAGTGTTGACGGCGGCATCTTCAGAGAACAAGTAATTCTTCCCGGTAGCTTTCCTTTGTAGGTTATCAACACATCCTGCGCCTCTAAAATTACGGGGCGCTTTTCCGGCAACGGACCATCCCCTTCACATAACCCGGCAGCAACATCCATGAAAAACTGCTTCGCCTGCTTTTTCGCCTCAGCTTCGTAAAACTCCAGCGTGGCACCTTCAGTACGGTCAAGACTAATCGCCACATCTGGCAACAACAGCGACGCTTGCCCGTCACCTTCCGGCTTCACAGTAACAGTAACCTTATCCCCGTAATTATTTATCCCCTTAACAACCAGTTCATATTTTTTATTCATCACTTTACTCTCCCCGCGCCGCCTTACGCCGGTCCTCTTTGATTTTGAAATACAGGTTAGTCAGATATGTCAGCAGCCCAAACAGCAGACTCCCCAGCACGCCTATTGCCGCCCACTGAGACGGGGAAACCCTGTCCAGCAACTGCAGGAACCAGTAGCCCGTTCCCACCGCTGACGTGGTGTATGACACACCTGTTGTGATTTTTTCCATCTGGTACATACCCCGTCTCCCGTTATCCGGAAGCTGACAACAATAAAAAAGCCACCAGTTAAGTACTGATGGCTCTGATAACTCATGCAGGCGTCTCAGACGACCCACTGACACTACCGGTGAGTTTAACGATACCTTCCATTTGACTGGCTCACTTTTTATGATGATGCCGGTGCATTTATCTCCAGCACCAGACTTTCTATCTCAACGCCATACGTTGCATTTTTGGTAATATCCGTCAGCGTCAGTGCATTTAGTCCCACTGCCAGACCGTCTTTTATGGCCTGGAATGCCCGGCCAGTACGATGACGTAGTACCAATCCGGCTCAGTTGCACCACTGACCACCACATCACCTTCTGCTGCAATCGCCTGCATCAGGGTATAAGGGGTTATGGCCACCGGACTACCAAACGGCTGCCAGCCCTCCTTCAGTTTTTGTGTCAGTCGTTTCGCAAGGTCTGACGGCGATACCGCCCTGACCACGTCATAGTGTTTAAATGCCATGAATCCTCCCGGCCGGGATAATATTGTGAGTAAAATAAGGAGCGGGCTGAAGTCCGGAAGTTACAGGACAATGGCAGAAGAGAGACGACAGCCCGCAATTCGAAAAAGACCGCGCAGTTGCGCAGAGTGATTACTATGGGGTATTATTCGCCAGCTGAAATATTACTTCACGTTTTATTGTTTATTCCTTGCCGCCCGCGTCTCCCAGCGCGGGCTTTTTTTGCCCACAAGAAAACCCCTCCGGAGAGGGGCTAAAGCCGCGTATCTGTATCATCATGCACATGGTGCCGGGTGCCTCCCGGTGAGTTCAGCCCGGTGCCACTAAACCCGCGTCATTCTCGTTTTGATAATCAGAGATTATACCGTCACCAGTCGCCCCTCCGCTCAGGGGGATTCACCATGCGAAATTTTTTTAACAAATGCCCAGTCTGACAGGCAACTGTCAACTTACTGAATTGTGAGCAACATAGCATTTAACGGGGAACCTGTTTTCTGCAGTAAAAAGGCCCACCGGAGCGGATGGGCCTGGAAGGATAGCGGTCATGTGATGCCGGTTTCCCGGTAACTCAGCACCGGTATCTGAGTCAACGTTTTCTCTACTGGGTCATTTCCGATACGCCCTGCCTGCTGACAGGCTTTCATCACATCTGAAAATATAGCACCCTGACTGATACTGTAGTACCTAAGGTTCCAGAAACTGTGATGTATCCGGCACAGAAAAGCCCCTCCGGAGAGGGGCTGGAGAGTGGCGCTATGTGCCATTGCATGGTGCCGGGTGCCTCCCGGTGAATTCAGTACCAGCACCTGAATCCGCGATTATCCCATATACCTACTCGCTGATTGCCCCTCCGCACAGGGGGATTCACCATGCCAGTTTCTTTTAACAAACTCCCCGCAAACCAGACAACAGTCAACCGCCTAAATTGTGAGACATTTAAAAAAAAGGCCCACAAAAGCGAGCCAGGGAAAATAAGTGTGGCGCGTTGTACTGGATTCGAACCAGTGACCGATTGCTTAGAAGGCAATTGCTCTGTCCGGCTGAGCTAACAACGCAGGATACAGATAATGGACCGCCTTCGGGGACCCGAACTCCGCGCAACCAGCTTCGAAGGCTGGCGCTCTTTCCTGATGAGCTAATGGCGGTATGTGATGGTGGCCCTTGCTGGATTTGAACCAGCGACCTGGCGATTATGAGTCGCTCGCTCTCACCACTGAGCTAAAGGGCCGGGAGCAGAATAATAATGGTGCGTAATTAATTCTGCAATCTCATCCGTTTCAAACGATTAAATCCTGAACTTCCCTGACTGTCTGCTCAAAACGTCCGGTCTCCAGCTCAACACCAATCGCACGACGCCCCAGTGCCATCGCCGCTTTTACCGTTGAACCCGACCCCATGAAAAAATCCGCAACCAGATCACCAGGACGGCTACTTGCGCTGATTATCTGCTGCAGCATTTCTGCCGGTTTTTCGCACGGATGTTTCCCGGGATAGAACTGCACCGGTTTATGTGTCCACACATCCGTGTACGGCACCTGCGCCGTCACACCAAAATACCGCCGCAGATGCTTATATTCACTCTGCAGCTCCACATACTGCCGGTTCAGTGACGTATACGTATCCACCAGCTGGTGGTGGGGCTTTTCCAGTTCACCGCGCTGATGTTTCTCTTCTGCCACCCGGGCAAACAGCGACTGTAATTTCAGATAATCGCTTTCGTTCGGTAGCTGCCACTGACTGGCACTGAACCAGTGCGACACCATGTTTTTCTTTCCTGTGGCATCTGCAATCTGTTTTGCCGTTATCCCCAGGGCCGCGCGCGCATCACGAAAGTAAGAAATCAGCGGGGCCATCACATGCTGTTTCAGTGCACTGCCCTTCACCGCATACCCGGCATCTTTCGGACGATACGGCCCCTGATAATGTTCCGCGAACAGAATGCGCTCTGTGGCGGGGAAATACGCCCGCAGGCTTTCCTTGTTGCATCCGTTCCAGCGTCCGGACGGCTTCGCCCAGATAATATGGTTCAGCACACTGAAGCGTTCACGCATCATGATTTCGATATCAGATATGCCAGGCGATGACCACAGAACAGGTAAAGACTTCCGGCAGGTTTCAGCACCCGCCAGAACTGCGCCAGACACTGGTCCAGCCACTTCAGGTAATCATCGTCGCCCTTCCACTGGTTATCCCAGCCCTCAGGCTTCACTTTAAAGTACGGCGGGTCCGTGACTATCAGGTCAACAGAATTTTCGGGTAACGACCGGATAAATTCCAGGCAGTCGGCGTTGATTAACTCACAACTGGATATTTTTACAGTATTAAGCATGGATCATTAAGCCTGTCTCTGATAGGCTCATTCTGCTTTTGCGCAAAGCAGTGGGCCTGAGGTTTGCTTGTGAACCCAACGCATGAGCAGATGGCTGGTGGGTGCCCCTAACACCCACCAGCCGCCCATTTACCACAAATAAAAAAGCCTTCACTGCGGAAGGCGTCTGTAACAACCGAACTGATAGTCTGCCAGACCCGCCATAACCAGCTGGGTCAGTATTAACTGGCAGCGTTCGCGTGAAAGGTAAGTATTCTGCGCTATCTCCCCGACTGTCGCCGGTTCGGTAACTCTTAATTCATTAAACACTACTCTGGCGGTTTCTGTCATATCCTGCTGTTTTAGCATGTCTTTTTCCCTTTTCCGGTTAACGTGACACACCAATAACTCTTGTCGAAAAAGCCAGCAAGCTGAAAGACAGGTATTCACCGCCACCAGCGCGTTTACTGTACTGACGCGATTTCAGTCATAAAAAACCCGCCAGGCGGCGGGGTGTAAAAAATCTTCTAACGTCAGGCATAAAACGCCCATCGTTAGAGCAAATTTACCACAGATTCGGGAAAAATCAACAACACTATCGCGTTACCCTCTTTAACTGCCGCTCCGCCCATGCCTCTTCAATGTCAAACCGAACCACCAACGTATCGTAAAAGCGTTTCACTGATTTTTTCCACGTATCAAGCGTGATAGCACTCGTCACTTTGCGTATGGCATTAAATGCCTCCGTTGATGGTAGTCTTTCACAGCCACGACCACCACAACGCTGGCAGTCTCTGATAACAGGCATACCACGTTTTAC
>OBUX01000386.1_pt1 | contig 16054 bp, 9 predicted proteins | sample 1501181 | NCBI WGS metagenome assembly OBUX01 (sample SAMEA2579935, study PRJEB22360) | human gut metagenome | biome: human gut; feature: human-associated habitat; material: faeces | place: Denmark | collected 2008/2010 | reverse complement strand
GGCATCCGCATAGTGCACTGGGTTATCGCTCGCCACGGGAATATCTACGGCAGCAAGCCAGTAATGGGTTAAGTGATAACAGGTGTCTGGAAATATAGGGGCAAATCCAGGCAATAATTAAAGCTCAATACAATAAACAAGTACCTCTGACTCTGGTTGCAATGTCAGTATTAACAGCGATGTCAATTGCCTGTCAGAATCAGGTTGACGTATGCAGTCCCGGAAATTTACGTGGGGCCGTTAATATTTACACTATGGTTCTGGAGAAAGGGAAAAGACCGGGGGAAAGGTATTAGTGAAATAATTTCTGGAGGTATTAAGAATGAGAAATATGAATGATATTTCGTGGTGAATAATACAGTCTTCACTGAATTAACCTTATCGGTTTATTAAACATCAGATCTACAAATGCTCTGTATTTCTCAGAGCATCAGGTCTGAATAGCAGCTATTTTCGCTATTGTAGCGGGATTTGCTGCTATTTTACTAACCCATTAATGAAAAGAGAGGCTTTTATGTGCTTACTTGCACCAGAAAATCCTTATCCGATATATGCACTACCACCGCTGGTGAGAAATGCAATAATTGAAACTCAAAAAAATACACAGGCACCTTTGGCTATGGTGGCAACATCCGCATTAACAGCGATCTCAATTGCCTGTCAGAATCAGATTGACGTGTGCAGACCTGGAAATTTACATGGGCCTGTTAATCTTTACTCTCTGATTCTGGCTGATTCCGGTGAAAGGAAAACGACCGTGGATAAAGTGTTTATGAAAGCATTTTATCTCAGGGATGAAGCCCTGGCGGAAGAATACGCGAAACTGGTTGAGAATTACAGTACAGAAAAGGAAATATGGGAGCAAAAACAAAAAGCGCTGGAATCAAAATTTCATAAAGAGATTCGTGCCGGTAAAGATTACAAGGCAACAGAATCAGAGCTTGAAACGCATCTGAATAAACCTCCTGTTCCGCCGCAGATACGTCGAACAATTTTTAATGAGACAACGATAGAGGGAATGTTAAAATATTACTCCGATAGCAATCGCTCTTTTGCTCTTGTATCCAGTGAAGGGGGGGTAATTTTTGACAGCCGGGCCATGAGTAAACTGGGAATTATTAACACTTTGTGGGATGGAGGTTCTCTTTTCATCGACAGGAAATCATCTCCCGGAATTAATTTGAAGGAGCCAAGACTGACGATATCGGTGATGATTCAGCCTGATGTTTACCACAAAGGTTTTTGTACGCGAAAAAAAGAAATTGTGAAAACGTCAGGACATCATGCAAGGTTTTTGATGTGTCAACCAACATCAACGCAGGGGACAAGGATAATAACCGGAGATAATTATTCATCACAGTATCAGGATTTGTTTGAAGAGAGGATCAATGAGCTTATTGATGAAAGTCTGGCGATGAGTGGTGAACGACGTTGCCTTCACTTTTCTCCTCAGGCTGCCAGAATCTGGACGGATTATTACAATGATGTGGAATCGAAGCTGGGGGGATTGGGGCCTTTAAGACATTGCCGGGAATATGCTGCTAAAAATGCAGAGTATATGGCAAGACTGGCAGGACTTATTTACCATTCGAGCGGTGAAGAGGGGGAGATTTCCCCTTACACTGCAGAAATGGCGAGAGAATTAGCAATATGGTACGGTAATGAGTATGTGCGGTTGTCTAATCCGTTAACTTTTGACAACTCTGCCCTGACCGTACCTGTGCGACTCATTCCAGAGGAGCTTGAACTTTTCAACTGGATAAAAAGCTATTGTATTGAGAAGGGGATCCTCTGTATGAAAAAAAATGACATTTTACAGCGTGGTCCGAACCGTTTCCGGAAAAAGGATAAAATCAACTGGTTACTGGATTTACTGTATGAACAAAACAGAGTTGTACCGGTTATTGAGGGAAAAACGTTGTGTGTCGCACCTAACTTTGACCTCTGAACGACTTAATCGTTGAGTACATATAGTCTCCTCTGCTACTTGCGGAGGAGACTAATGTCTTTACCATGTCAGCGTTGTATTAGAAAACTCTGGTACAGGTCAGTCAGTAAATATAACTGGTGTAACCACTATTTACTATTGGATAGAGTGTTGCTCAGGATATTGTCGGCTTTAGTCTGAGGTGAGGTGGGGCCTTCATTGTTTTCGTGTTCAATAAATAATTTAGGTTAATTAGTATTATTAGTGGAAGTTATGTGATCTGTTATGTTGTCTTGTACGCACTTAACACTGGTTACGTACCGGAACACTATTAGAGTATGTTATGGCTCTGTTACAGTTTATAGGTATGAAAAAATATAATCTTTCCTGTATGAAATAATATTCTTATGGTGTGTGGGGTATGGTCTGTATACCATCATTTTTATGGTGAAGTTAAATATCTGTAGAGGCCTTAAGCTGGGTCGCTGTTTTTACTTAATGGTACAGAAGTATTAATAGCGGTGTTGCCTGTGGCTACCCGATACTGGCTTTTGTGAATGTCAGATTACTTCCTGTAAGTGATTGAATGGTACTTCCTTAAACTCAATTCTATGAGGTGTGTTTTTACCATTGTAATTCGTACTGGTCCTCAGTTTAAGTGAGTCTTACTGTACTCTGAAATATTACCTCTTTGGAGTAATGAGGTAATACGAAACAGTTTTATCAGGTTGTCTGTGCTGCTGGTTACCTCGTTTATTAATGCCGCGGTACGGCGTTTCTGTACTCTCAGTATTTATGTAATTCCACCTTCCTGTAACTTTTATAAAGTAAGGACTATAAAATGTATAATGCTAATCCCAATTACGAAATGGACTTCATGATTCTGAAAGACGTGAATGAACACATGGAAGGTCTGTTTCAACGTTTTTCTAAACTGTTACCTTTCAGAATTGATTTTGCCTACAGGAAAGACACGCCCAGTTTTGGTCATTCCTGTAGGCACAGTATGTGTATTGAAATGCACCGCTTACTTAGTGAAACCCAAACGATGCTGGCGGGATATTACTGGGTAATGGAATATACGTCAAACAAGGGACTTCATATTCATTTTATCGGCTACTTGGATGGGCAACGTCACAAGAAATTTTATCGGATATCCAGGCAACTGGGAGATATCTGGAGTCGGATCACGGAAGGGGAGGGTTATTTTCACCTGTGCAGTACTAAAGACAAATACCCGGTGCGTATCGATCACGTGATTCACTATAGTGATAAGTCTGCGGTAGACGGTTTACGTTACGCCCTTAGCTACCTGGCTAAACAGGATCAGAAAGAACACGGTATTATTCTGGGCCGTAGCAGGCTTCCCGAAAAAAGCAACCGGGGCCGACCACGACATAACTGAATTACAGTTGTATTAGGTATTAAAATTAAGTTTCTGTAAGTTGTTGGGAGGTGCTTGAGTTAATAGGCAGAAGAGGGCGGGGCGCTTTGTCATCAGTGTAGGGGACCCGAATTTCTGCCGTGGTACCTCAGTGGATCGGATACAGGTAACGAATATGGTTCATAAATCTGACAGTGATGAATTAGCTGCACTGAGGGCAAACATAACTTGAAGCTTATGGGATTGAATGGTGACGTAAACCGCAGAGTCCTGTGCAGTGCGTTTCCGTATTATCCACGGATGAGAAAGTTGCGTTATTTTGTCGACTGTTTCGCGGGCGTGATGATGTATGGGCCCTTCGATGGGAAAGCAAAACCAGCGGCAAATCAGGGTACTTGCGGGCCTGTGCTAACGAATGGCAGCCGGGAATAGCGGTAAACTCCGGATAAAATGTGGGGACTGCGCTCACCGTCAGTTGATCCCTGTATCTGATCTCATCATCTACCACTACACGGTTTAACGGGGCCGCGTCATCTCGGCGTTGCCCGATAAATTCTTTTCTACGTATAATAACCAGAATGAACGTGTAAAACACCATAGTATTCAGAACTATAAACATCGAAACCTGCCATATTGACCAGAATAAATGACCTTATTTTTACTGAAATTTAAGGAGAACACCGTTGGAAGTAGAAATGTGGGATGGTGGCTTACAAGAACAGGAAGTATTGGCTATCGAGAAAATAAAAGCTGCTTTTTCAGTCAACGTATCTAAGCCTGACAAGCCTTTCCGTAGCGGTTCAATTAGTGAGCAGCTAAAAAGCTATGGTTTTATCGGCAATGAAATGTTCCCTTGGAAAGGTTATGCAGGTTTTCGATTTGTTGAGGCAAAAAAAGAGGGGGAATTCGATTTAGTTATTGTAACACACTGCAACGTGATCATTGTTGAACTGAAAGACTGGAACCATCAGCCTGTAACCGCACGCGGAGATACTTGGTTTAAAGGCGATAAGAACATGGGGCGCTCGCCAGTAAGCGTGACTCGTAGCAAAAAATTCATGCTGGACAAAAAACTCAAGCGTCTGGTAGACCGTTTTACGAACAAAGGCTATATCCCGATTGTTCATTTTTTTGTTGTGATGACCGGCAATGCAGATTTCAGCGCGCTGCCGGAGGAACAACGGCGCCATACGATCTCGTTAAAAGATTTCCTGAAGTTTGCCGATCGCGGGAGCTTCAATAACTATTTCAAACCGCACCCAGCTACCAAGGTTCTTAACAAGGATTTCCATCTTTTCGATGATTTGTTCCTAGGGCCTCAGACGGCACCAAAAGCCTTGAGAGTTAATGGCTATGAAGCTAATGATATGATTTTCGAACATCCTAAAAAGGTGTATCGAGAATATCTGGCAAAATCTGAGATATCAACGAACAGCGAAGCGCTACTCAGAGTATGGAATTTTAGAAATATAACGGGAACGAAAGCGAATACCCCGGAAGGACGAGCTCAGATTGTTTCACGTGAGCGCGAAGTGTTACAGCACATCAATCACCAGAATCGTGACCTGTATAACCACTGTCTCAGGTCTTTGACGAGTTTTCAGAAAGACGAGGTGACGGCCGAGTATAGCGAAGTCTACGAAGTTCCGCCGGGTCATGTCCGGTTTAATGAGTTTATCGGAAAATATGGTAAGAACTTTTCTGATATGGACCGCTTGAATGTGGTGAAACTGCTCATTGCAAAGTTTAGTGATCTCCATGAGATGAAAATTGCGCACAGGGATGTCGCCGATCACAGTCTGTGGATTTCACCTTCAAAAGAAGTTGCTCTTTCGAACTTTATTTCGGCTTACCACCAGCCAGCCGGAACGGTTGGCGATTACCGTAAGCTTTTATCCGTAGGTGCAGTCCACGTAAAAGACATGCTTGATAAGGGCGAGCTTACGCCTTTTCAGCAAGATGTTCATACTCTGGGCCTTGTCGCCTGGCACTTATTTAGCGGTATGCGCATGTCGCCAAAGAGTCTGGAGAAAGTACAGGACAACATGCTAAACAGCCAGCACTGGTATTCATCTGTATTACGGGATGCCGTTGCCGCAAAATTCACTTCTGCAACAGAATTCTTTGATGCCCTGAAACAAGCCGAACCTGCTGGCAAGGATATTCCAACATTTGATGATACTGAGCTTGACCCTTACCGACATGCTATCAATCACGCTCGTCAATACCCGGAAGACGATGGCTTTCAGTTTCAGGTCGAAACAGTCGACAAAGAAGTCTATATCTCGAAAGGAAGGCTCGTGAAGGCTTGGCTGAATGTTGGGGGACAGGGATACGATCCGTCAATTAATTTCCAGGTTCTGAAGTTTTTAAAGCAGGTTGAGCGGCTTTCTTCAGTTAAAACAACGTATCTACCTCAAATTCGTGAATTCGGTATCGCATCAAAATCATCAAGCCTATATATGGTCACGGATCAGGTACAGGGAGAAACCTGGGATAAAATAGCGGTCCCCGATGATGAAAAAATCGACCTCATTGGTAAGTTTGTCGCCGCCGTTGAGCACTTACATGGTCTGGGTGTTTCTCACGGGGACATCCACCCTGGCAATGTGATATTTGAGACACAGAGCCGTTTGCTTTTTCTCATCGATATCCCCGATTTTTCACCGTCCGGTGACGAACCTAAAAATCACAGTTACAGCCCTGAATACATTGATAATTGTACTTCTTTTGAACGTGACAACTATGCAGTGATGAAGATGTCCTGCGAGTTGCTAGGCATGTCATGGGGGCTGGAATCAGACATTTATCCGACAATCGCGAATGCTATCCGAGCAGAGCTGGAAGATCCGGTTTTTGGGTTTAAGGATTTAGGCCGCTTTAAAAAAGCGATAGATAGTAATGACCTGGTGCCAGAACAAGACCTGATAGAGATTACTGCAGGAAATGCCGATGAAATAATCTCTATTCTGCCTGATAACGGGCATCTGTATGTCAAAGTTAAGTCAAATCCTAAAGCGCCAGCTGAAGTAAATGTGACTTTCTCTGGGATTGGTGGCAGTTTTACTGCGGTGTTCAACAAAGATCAGAAGACGCTGGTTCATGGCTTCAGGCCACGGGCTCGCGTCACAATTCGTAAGCAAGATATTGATGAAAGCCAGTTCGAAATTGATACTGGTATCAAGATTATTCCCGGCAGTCCGCAGGATCTGTCGGCGTTGACAGTATTGCTTAATGAAGAAGAATCTTTTGCGCGGGCAATCGAGTTGATTGCCGCAACTGAAGATGTTCAGGTACAAGAGCCACTTACGCTTCAGCTAAAAGATACCTTTGCAAGGCTTGATAAGCAGACGCTTGAACCTTCTTTAAGAGAAGTGCTGGAAATCCCAACAGTGAAACTGTGGCGCGCCATTCTGGATACTGAAACAGAATCTTATCCAAACATTGAAATCAGCGGTGAAGTGGTCCCGGTTGCAGATGCTCATGGAGAGCTTCTTCTCCCTTACTCTGCTGATGTTGATCCACTCGGTGCTTTCAGAAGTAGTGATGAAGTCGAAGCCTTACAGGTCGATCAGGAAGGTGTTGAGCGATTTATTGGTGAAGTGTCACTTAAGAAGTCAGAGCTCAAAGAGATTCGTCTTGTCAAAGTTAGTTCAGCAGCCTTCAAGCTGAAGGATTCTGATATTGTCTTCTTCCGTACAAGACCGACTCGTGCATCTTATCAGAAACGTAAACGCGCACTGGAACGTCTCCTAGATCGAGAAAGTGTGCTGCCTGACTTAATTGACTTGTTCGATCCATCCTGCAAACAGGCGGCTCAAAATTATGGTATCACTCTCAGCGATACCGATTTTGCCAGATACGACCGTGAAGATCAGCACGGAAACAAGATCAGTCTGAATGAACAGCAAAGAAAGGCGTTTAACAAACTGGTCAATAATGGCCCTCTCTCCCTGCTTCAGGGGCCACCGGGGACCGGTAAAACCGAGTTCATCGCGGCCTTTGTTCACTACCTGATCGAGAAACAGAATACCAAACGCATTTTACTGGTCAGCCAGTCACACGAGGCTGTGAATACAGCGGCCGAGCGTATCAGAAAGCATTGTTCCCGGCTTGGTACAGAGTTGGACGTTGTCAGGTTCAGCAACCGAGAGGGAGCCGTTTCCCCTGGCTTAAAAGATGTGTACTCACACGCAATCACAACAGAGAAGCGCGAACTCTTCAATGCTGAAATTAAGTACCGTGTTGAAGCATTGAGTGAAGCTATTGGTCTGGAGCCGGGATTTATTTCGGGTGTTGTTCTTGCAGAGCTCAATTTGTTCAGACAAATCGATCACCTTGAGAAATTGCTCTATCAGGTTAACAATTTAACGGATTCAAATGAGAGCAATGAACTGAAAGATATTGCAGTCGAACTCGATTTTTCCATCCGCTCTAAGCTGAGTCAGGAGTATGGGATTAACTTGGACAATGGCGTGAAGGTCTCAGCAGCAAAAGACATTCTGATTTCCAAGCTATGTACAGAGTATGGTGTCAGACCTGATGAGGCAAGACGAGTAAAAGCATTAGCTAAAATATCCCGTGATATGCAGGATGCTATGTCGGGAGAGCGAGTGAACCTGGACGAGTTTTATTCGCGCTCCAGGCAGTTAGTGGCTGGCACATGCGTTGGTATTGGACAAGGGCACATTGGCATTCAGGAGAATATCTATGACTGGGTGATTATTGATGAGGCGGCGCGCTCGATTTCAAGTGAGCTGGCCATTGCAATGCAGTCAGCCCGGCGTGTCCTGTTGGTGGGTGACCACATGCAGCTTCCTCCATTGTACTCAGATGCCCACAAGGCGGCATTAGCGAGGAAGCTGGGTATCAATAACTCCCGCACTGAAATTGACGAGGTATTACGAAGTGACTTTGCCCGAGCCTTCAACTCTGCTTATGGTGCGCAGACGAGTGCAGCTTTGATGACCCAGTATCGTATGGCTCCACCGATTGGTAATCTCGTATCGAAGACGTTTTATGACGGGAAGCTTCTGAATGGAGTACGGGCAATTCCGGATGTCTATCAGCAAGCTCCGGAAGCGTTACGTAGCGTTGTAACCTGGCTTGATACTGCTAATCAGGGCCACCGAGCACATCATCTTGAAGATCGCGGAACAAGCATTTACAACCGATGTGAAGCTGACGAGATTATTTCTGTTCTTAAACAGGTGTCAGAGAATGAAGAATTTGTAGCTAAGCTTTCAAAACTTGTTAGCAAAGATGAAGCCGCTATCGGCGTGATATGTATGTATGCCGAACAAAAGCGGTTACTCCGTCAGAAATTCAATCAGGAAATCTGGAGCGAGGGATTTAAGGACATTGTTAAAATTGACACTGTTGACAGTTATCAGGGAAAGGAAAATCGGATCATTATCCTGTCACTGACGCGTTCGGATAAGCAGCATAGCCCAGGTTTCTTACGCGTTCCAAACCGTATAAATGTCGCGATGTCACGCGCAATGGATCGACTGTTGATTGTGGGTAATGCCGATATCTGGAAGGGAAACAATAAAGAATTGCCATTAGGCTACGTTGTAAGTTATATGGCTGAGCGAGGTCAGGAAGCTGGATACAGGTTCCTCTCTGCTCAGCAGGGAGGCAAAAAGAAATGATATCTGATAACAAAGTTACCTATCATGAGGTTGACTTCCTGCTGCCAGCACAGAGGTTTAACATTCAGTTTTCCTATGTTTCCCAGAAGGGGCTGCCATTTATCCGGGAGTTTGTGCTGAGACTTGTTCATGTAGCTTCGATGAGCAAAGCACAAATAGCAACCTATTTCGGCCTGACCCACCGTGAGACAGAGGAGGCGATTTCCGATCTTGTGCAGCGTGGCGAATTGACGCTCTCCTCAGACGGCAGACTGGCCTTAACAGACAAATCAAATGGCTATTTTTCAGAGGTTGGCGAGATACCGCATCTTTCAACTATTCAGGACAGTGGCTGTACCTTATCCTTTGATTTAGCCACATTTAGTTGCTTCAGCAACCAGGCTTTTCAGGACCACTGGAGGGGAGGGGTAACATTAAAGGTTGATGACAACAACATTTCTCAAAGTGAGAAACTGGTTGAGAAGCACTTTCAATACCAGTTTAATCAAATCCTGGATAAAGGTTACCTGTCTCACCTGCAGGTTCAGGTCGGAAAAGAACAACCTTCTATCTATACCGTTAATTCTGTTAATAAGCTGCGGCAAATACCACTCCGTTTAACAACGGAATTTAAAATGGATAGCGATGGTAAGGCTGTCGAGCGTGAAGACTATGAACAGTTAAATAGTTCGGAATGTGTTCATGAGTTAATGGCTGTTGAGATAGCCAGGTTATCACGGCATAACAATACTATGAGTATTTTTAAGGCCATGCAATCCATTAACGATGACCTTACGCTTAAGCTGTTTGACTCTAAAACGAATCGACTTAATCCGTTGTTTATCAAAGATATGCAAGCACTGGAAGAATACTCGTCCTCAGGCAGAACGACTTTTTTAGGTCCGGTTTATTCTAAAAACAACTGGGAAAAGCTGCAGAAAGCTCTGGCACCAGCGCTCAATCAGCGTATCAGAGATAAAACTGATTATGGAGGTAGCCCGTTCATCTGGGTGGCACCATCAGATCCCTACTGGTCAAAAAGCATTCGATTTATCTCAAGCCTGAGCAATTTTCTTAGCAAGTCGGCTACGAAGGATAAGCAGCTGTATAAACCGGTGCTGTACGTACCTGTCCGGGATGCAGCTGATGCTCGGGTTGCCAGACAGTGGAAGTATGAACTTGGGCAATTCCATGAGTACGCTAAAGGACTAGTTGAGGGGCTGTTAGATGGTAATGTTGAGATCCTTCATCTTGAGGATGAGTTATCTGCCGTTATCTATCATATTTCTCAACCCGAAATATTGCCTGTAACGATGCCACTGGGCTTTATCACAACGAACAAAGAAACGGTTAAGATTATTGGTACTCTGGTTACTGAATATATCAAAGGCACCACTGGTTTTGATAAGTTTCATGACTGTGGCGCAATTTCGGCAATGATTAAGAAAGGTTGAGCTGTTGGAACAGGAGGTATGGGGCATGTTTGCGTATTTATATGGAAAGAAATAACCCAATGACGGCGTTACTCTCCAACTGGGTTGACGCGTGCTGCCTGTTAATGGCTCCGCTGAATGATGCCCTATACCGTTATGTGATGAACACCCGCCTGGGAACCATCCACGGCACGTCGGTCGGCGAACTGCTGGCGTGGATCAAAGAAGATGAAAACCCTCGCAAAGGCGAGATGGTGCTGATTATTGAAGGCCATAAAGCCCAGGATGACGAACTGCCCGCCGATGCGCTGCGTACGCTGCCGTTGAAGCAAGCGGCGGCGTTGGCGGCAGAAATCCACGGAGTGAAGAAGAATGCGTTGTATAAGTATGCGCTGGAACAGCAGGGGGAATAAGCCCCTGCTGCCGGTTTTGCCGGGTGGCGCTTGCGCCTTACCCGGTCTGCTCATTGGGACAAGCGTTTAGTTAACGGGCACCGCCTCAAACACCAGCGTTCCCAGCGGCTGCAACGTAATCACCGTCGCGTTTTTATACTCAACGGGCACGGTTTTATTGCTGCCGTATACCGCTTTCAGACTAAACTGCGCCACGTCTCCTGTCGGTATTTCGAAATCCTTAGCCAAATCCAGATAGTAGGCCTGTGGCTTATCCGATGGGTTGCGCAAACCGAGAATGGCTTTGTCTTTGCTCCAGGATGCCCAGCCGTACACGGCAAGCGCCGTTGGGTCGCCGCCAATCCAGTGGGTATCAACCAGCACGCTGGCATTTTCCTTCGACCATTTTGCAGCCTTCGCCAGCGTATCCCACTTCACCTTGTTCAGCATGGACGGGGTAATATACAGCTCCTGCAGCTGGGTGCCGGTCGCGAAGTAGCTCCAGACCTGATCGGCAAAGTCGCTGTCCGTTTGCACCTTCTCTAACCCGTAATAGGCATTCTCGGCGCTGACTATCCCGTGGTACATCAGCGAGTTCAGCGGGAACAGAGGGCCTTTACGGACAATGGAGCGGTACGTCTCGGCATCGCGGTAGGTCATCCACTGCTGCACCGGCGTACCGGAACCATACAGGTTGATGTCATCTCCCTGACGCCAGATAGAATCAGCGTAGAACAGCCAGGACGGGCTGGCGTCGGTGCCGGTGGTCAGGTTGATAAACAGATTCGGGGTTGCGCTGCGCATATTGTGCAGCAGGGCGATTGATGCATCGAAATCTGAGGCGAACGAGCTGCCTTTGATATGCGAACTGGCGTTACCCATCCCGTCGAGTTTAAACGAGGTGATGTGCTCGTTTTTGATAAGCTTGATGATCCGCTCATTGAAGTTTTTAAAGTAGTTCGCTCCCGACAGCGCCAGTTTGCCGTCCACGGTTTCGAACCCATACTCTTTTGCATGCGAAACGCGAACGTCGCGCGGTTTGTTGTAGCCACCCCACGGTGAAAGCCATAGCCCAACGGAGCTGTGCAGGCTGTCGGCTTTCTCCCGTACTTTGCTAAAACCGTTTCTGAATGCCGTGCCAAATAGCCAGCGTCCGGTCAGATCGTCCCAGCCATCATCCAGCAGGAAGGCGTCCAGCGCCACGCCGCGGCCCGTAATGAACTCCTTGTTCCATTCGTCCATACGCCCCAGCACATCCTGTTCAGTGTAGGGAGTGAAAAAGCCGATATCCATCCAGCTGTTGTAGTGCAGATAAGGCTTGTATGGGCGTGGACGTACGTCATTAATAAACTGGTTCACGCTGCGGCGCAGCTGGCTGGTTTCCGGGAAAGTGCCGAACCAGGTAGTAAAGCTGACCGGCGCCTCTGGCTGAATCGGCGTTTTCAGCTCTACGTTGAGATTGGTGGTGGCTTCATAGGCGTAGGTATTCACGATCGGTTTATCCGGCAGGATAAAGAACGAGTCCGCAACGATCGGAGAGCTATTGATTGCGCCGTCTACGTAAGGGGCCTGAGACTGTTTTTGGGTCGGGAAGAAGGTGATTTTAGCGACGTCGCGCGGCTGCCCCACGGCGGCAATGGTGTAGCCGATGTTGGCGTATTTTCCCTTCACCAGGTTCAGCTTCACCGTGACGTTAAAATCCGGGTGCGTAAAGTCGATGACAATCGCGTTATCCTGCTTTTCGACGTGCTTGATTTTGAAATCCGCGGTGTGGATTTTACTCTCATCCGGCAGCGTCAGAAAGAACAACTCCTGCGGCGTGAGCGGATGGTTAGCCTTGTTGTCCTTCACCACGACCGTTGAGTTTGTATCATCAAACAAGAGGGCAATATTGTCGTTATTGAGCGCGTAGTTTGCTGCCGCTGCACCATGAGAAACGCAGAGAGCCAGCAGTGAGAGAGTGAGCACTTTCTTCATCGGGGTAAGATCCTTATTTGTCATTTTTCAGCATTCGGTTAATGGACTGCTCCAGCCAGTAGCGCTGGGTGCCAAAATTAATCCGCAGGTAGTTTTCGCCGTTTTGTACATAGTGGCTGCCGTCTTCTATGACCACGCCTGCCTGCCGTGCGAAATGTTGGGTTAGCTGCGTTGCGCTACGCTCATCCGCGCTTACGTCTATCCACGCCAGATACGACGATTCCGGGTTCATCATCTTCCACGCCGGGAAGTGGGTCTGGAGGGCATCCGCCAGATACCGGGCGTTGCCTTGCAGATAACTGTTCAGCGCGTCGAGCCAGGGCAGACCGTGTTGATAGGCCAGAATGATTCCCCATACCCCGAACAAATTGGGCGAGGTAATGGAGTTCTTCTCGAGCTGCTGGCGGAAGCGCTGGCGCAGCGAGTCGTCTGGAATCATGGAGTAGGAGGTTTTCAGCCCGCCCAAATTGAACGCTTTGTTGGGCGATGTGAGCACGATCAGGTTGTCCTGGGCGGCACAGCCAGAGGTGAGACAACTGGCGAATTTGCCATCCAGAATGTGTTCAGCGTGAACCTCATCGACCACCAGAATCGTGCCGTAGCGTTGACAGAGATCGGACACCTGGCGTATTTCTTCCTCGCGCCAGATCCTGCCGGACGGGTTATGTGGCGAGCAGAAGAACCACAGCGTTGGACGGTGGGTTTTGAGCTGTTCTTCTATCAGATTAAAATCAAGCTGATAGCGGTTTTCCTCCACGCGCAGCGGGTTAGCCAGTACCTGCACGCCCTGGCGCTGTGCCGCCATCGCAAAAGGATCGTAGACCGGCGTGTTCATCATCACGCTGTCACCCGGTTTGCAGAATGCCTGAACCGTGTAGTGCAGCGTGGATACGGTGCCGTAGGTCAACGTGATCCACGACTTTTCCACCTCAACCTGATGACGTTTGCGCTGGAAGGCAATGACCGCGTCGTAGAATTCGTCAAAGCACCAGGTATAACCAAAGGTGCCGTGCTCCACGATGCGCCGGAAACCGTCAATCACCGCAGGTGGTGAGGTGAAATCCATATCGGCTATCCATAGGGGGATAAAGGACTCCGGGACGTCACCGAAACGCGAGCAAACAAAGGTATGGTCCCATTTACGGCACTTATCACTTTGACGCTCAATGATTTTGTCGAAATCAAACATCACTCCTCCTGTTAAATTAAGGCTTCAATGCCGGTTTTGACGCTCTGTACCTGCGGTCCGATGATCACCTGCACGCTATGCGCATCAAGCATCACCACTGACAACGCGCCTGCCGCTTTCAGCGCCTGCTGATCGATAAGGCCCATATCTTTCACCACCAGACGCAAGCGGGTAATACAGTTATCAAGCGACTCAATGTTCTCTTTACCTCCGAGCACACGTAGGATAAGCTCGTGATCGTATTTTGATTTTCCGCGCGCGCGGGTGTTCGCCTCGACGGCTTGCTGTGCCCCCTGAACATCCACCTCGCGGCCCGGCGTTTTGATGTTGTGTTTGAGGATGTACCAGCGGAAGACAAAGAAGTAGATGGCAAACCAGGCAATACCAACCGGGAACAGCAGATACCATTTGGTCGACATTCCCTGCATCACGCCGAAAATCAGCAGATCCAGAATGCCGCCGTCGGTATTGCCGATGGTCACTCCCAGCAGGGCCATTACCATCAGCGCCAGGCCAGACATGACGATATGGAAGGCGTAAAGCGCGGGTGCGATAAACAGGAACAGGAACTCAATCGGCTCTGAAATACCGGTGACGACGGAAACCAGCACGCCGGAAAGCAGCAACCCCTTAATGACCGGCCGATTTTCCGGACGCGCGGTGCGGTAGATGGCGTAAGCCACGGCGGGTAAACCGAAGATAAAGGTCGGCATAAACCCTTGTGACAGAAACGCGGTAACGTGCGGGCTAAACGGCAGGCCGGCTTTGAGCTCGGCGTAGAAGATATTCAGCGCCCCGGCGACCTCATGGCCATTTACCATTTCAATGCCGCCTGCTGGGGTAAAACGCACCATCGCCAGCAGGATGTGGTGCAGACCAAAAGGTTTAAGCAGCAGCACGCCTACGCCGTAGAGGAAGGGGCCGAAAACGCTGGTGCTCTGGATGATATGCCCAATGCCCGCGATGCCCAGCGCGACGTATTCCCACAGCATGGGAATGAACAGACCCACCAGCGATAGGGTGAGCGCGGTAATAATCGGCACGAAACGAATGCCGCTAAAGAAGGCGAAGGCGTCATGCAGAACCGTGTCCTGAAAACGGTCATGCAGAAAATAGGTGATAACCCCAACCACAATGCCACCTAATACCCCCATCTCCAGGGTTTGAATGCCCAGCACGATCGATATGTCCTACCTGTTTCATGGTGGCGGGGTCGGCAAGCTGGTGGGTAGCCGTCAGGTAATAATTAATGCTCATGTTCATCAGCATGTAGCCAACGAACCCGGCAAAGGCAGCGACCGCTTTGTTGCGCTTGGCAAGCCCCATGGGGATCGCCATGGCAAACATCAGCGGCAGATAGGTAAAAGCAAAGCCACCGACCATAGCGATAAAGCCAAAGGTCAACTGGGTAAATTCGCCGCCCAGAAAGGGAAAACTAGTAATGGTGGAAGGGCTGGTGACTGAACTACCGATACCCAGCAGCAATCCCATAAAGGCAAGAAGCGAAACCGGGAACATAAAGGTTTTCCCCAGACTTTGTAAAAACTCCCATAATTTTGATTTAAAAGATTTTTTTTGTGTCATATAGGGCTCCTCGAATTTTAGGATAATGGAAGGCACTACCCGGTTTAAGGACGCGCCTTCATATTTGTGGGACTTATAATTATTTTGAAATATTGAGGTAATACGCTGTTGGATCAGGCCTCCGCCGGTAGCCGTAATCGATTTGCCGAGCCGCAGACGGCGATTTTGCTTCTGACCATCTCTTTCATGGCGTCCATGCCAACCCGCATGTAAAAGCGCGGATCGTTGCTCTGCTGATTTTCAGCAAACCAAGCTTTGATAGCGTCAGAGAAGGCGATCTTCAACTCGGTTGCAACGTTGACTTTGCAGACGCCTGGCCCAATGGTGCGACGAACATACTCATCCGGCACATCGCTCGCCCCATGCAGCACAAAGCGGGCAAAACAAATGGCATAAATTCCATTTGTTTTGCCCGCTTTGTGCTGCCTCACCATTTCTGTCAGATGTTTCACTTTCCTCTCCAGTTCAGATTGCTGCGATATTAATCTTTCGTTTTGTTTCAGTTGATACTGCGTCATGGTGAGATAAAAATAAA
>OBUX01000373.1_pt1 | contig 16801 bp, 17 predicted proteins | sample 1501181 | NCBI WGS metagenome assembly OBUX01 (sample SAMEA2579935, study PRJEB22360) | human gut metagenome | biome: human gut; feature: human-associated habitat; material: faeces | place: Denmark | collected 2008/2010 | reverse complement strand
TAAATTGATTTGGTTCGGCTAAGTGATAAAATCGATCATGACTTGTCACCCGCCCCAAATTCAGGCACACTGGACAGTAATAGGCCCCACTTGGTAAGCGAACCCGTTCCTTAATTAAGCGGGCGTTACACCGGCGGCAGGTAACCCAGCGTCCCCGTTCATCCATCGTCTTTTCCCCCGTTAACCCAAACGGAGCGGGCAAGGCTTGGTTAATTAAAACCCGGCGCCCGTATAATTCTTCTTTTTGCATGGTTTTTCCCCCTTACCATTAAATACGGGGAAAGTGCTTTTAGTAACGTAAGGAGGCCCTTTTTTGGCAGCACAATATTTGACCATCCACCAAAACACGGAATTCGAATTAGTCATCAAAAAATCCCGCTTCATCTGTAGCCTAGCCCGGGTACACAGTGAACAAGAAGCCCAAGACTTCATCACCCGCATCAGCAAGGAAAACCGCAAGGCTAACCATAACTGCTACGCCTACCTGCTCGGCGATAACGATCAGATCCAGCGGGAAAGTGATAACTGTGAACCCAGTGGCACGGCCGGTGTCCCCATCTTAGAGGCCCTCCAGCTCGCCCACGTCCGCGACGTCTGTGCCGTGGTCACCCGCTACTTCGGTGGAATTAAGTTGGGCGCCGGCGGGTTAATCCGTGCCTATTCCAACGTCACCACCGAGGCAATTGCCCAGGTCGGCTTGGTTGAGCGAATCACCCAGCAGGTGGTCGCCATCACCGTTCCCTACCGCTTCAACGATCAGGTCCACTACTACTTAGAACAAGCGGGGTTGGCCCTGGCTGGGGAGGAATATGGCGTTGACGTCATCATCCGGGTCTTCATCAACCTAGAAGAAGTCGACGAACAAATCCAAACCCTCACCGACCGCTTCAACCACCAACTCCAAATTAAAAAGGAGGACCAACGTTTTCACGAGGTCCCCTTAAATAATTAGAAGGAAACAACCCTCTCGGCAGGTCTTCTGACTAATCCTAGCCGAATAGGTGGTGCGAAATGTACCGTTCTTCAGCCTGCTTAAACACTAGGCCGGCGGTTATTTACCATGTTTTCTGTCTAACATTTGAGAATACAACAAGAGAGGCTAGGAGAAAACAGTGTTTCTCCTGGCCTCTTGTTGTACTGCCACTTTTTTATATAAACTGCTCCACCAAGTTCAGTGCCACCAAGAGAACGCAGAGCACCGCTAAGGTGATGGTAACGTAGCGCACCCGGCGGTCATGTTCCCGCCAGGCTTCGTAGTGGGCACTAACGTAAGCACCCACCAATAGAATACTCCCGAGCACCCCGTAAATTCCCGAGTGAAAGTGCTCTTGTTGAATCGTAAAGGACATCATTAAGATAATCCCCACCAGTCCCGTAACCACGGTTATAATTTTTCGTTTCATAAGTGCATCCATTTCCCGGGAAATATTCCCGTTAAGGGGGAATGGGAAACAACTGGTTGGCAGGTCGTTAGGTTAAGCTAGGGGGAGGTTAGTGCGGAACGCGGTGTTCTTCACCCATACTTAGCCACTAGGCCGACGGTTATTTCCCACGTTATCTGTGTAAAATTCAAAAATCAAAAAGGGGCCGGAAGAACTCTAATTCTCCCCTCCCCATCAATTATTCATGCAAGTGATAGTTGTAAGTTGAAACAATGATGTTTTCCCGCGAATTCAGCAAGGTCCGCAAACGTAGGCTCGTTTGGTTGTGCAAAGCCATTTGCCACGGGTGCTTTGGAACGAACTGTGGAACCAATACAGTAGTCGAATAATTCTTATCGGCCGCCCGCTTGGCGATCACGTCTACGAACCGTAACGTTGGCGTGGCAATCGAGCGGTAGGACGAGTGAATGTCAACGAAACGCACGTCCGGGAACTCGGCCTTAAATTCGTTGGCCGTCTTATGTTCCTTACCCGGATTTTCATCAAAGGACACGTGCATGGCGATGACGTAATCCCCAATTGAACGGGCGTAATTAATGGCGCCCTTGGTAACCCGCGTCACGTTCCCGACTAAAACAATCACGGTGGCCCCGTCGTAATCATGCAACTGAACCTTAGCCTTTTCCGCTACCCGCAGTTGCATCCCCACCTTGATGTAGTGGGTGTGAATGACGTGGAACAGGTACAAGAGAGCCGGCATGATGATCAGGTACGGCCACACGTTGGAGAAGTGTTGCCAGAACAAGAAGATCACGAGGGCTAGTGAGATTAACGCCCCCACCAGGTTAATGGTTGACTTAACCAGCCAACTCCCTTCCTTTAAACGGAACCAGTGGATAATCATCCCGGACTGCGAGAGGGTAAACGGTACGAACACCCCGACGGCGTAGAGCGGGATCAACAGGTTGGTCTTCCCGTGGAAGAGGATGATCAACACGATCGCCCCGACCGCCAAGGAAATAATCCCGTTGGAATAGCCTAGCCGGTCCCCACGGTCCATAAAGGCGTGCGGGAGGTACTTATCCTTGGCCATGTTGAAGGCCAAAATTGGAAAGGCCGAGAACCCAGTGTTAGCCGCCACGGCTAAGATCATCGCCGTCGACAGTTGCAAGAGGTAGTAACCTAGGCCCTCGCCACCAAAAACGGCTGCCCCAATCTGGGACAAGACGGTGTGGTGCGGGTTCGGTACAATTCCCAGGTAAAAGGACAGGAAGGTCACCCCACCGAAGAAGGCCGCTAAGATCAGGCTCATCATTGCCAAGGTGTTGGCGGCGTTTTTCTTCTTAGGAGGGTTAAAGTTCGGTACGGCATTGGAAATCGCCTCGACACCGGTCAAAGAAGATGACCCGGCCGAAAAAGCCCGGATGAACAGGATGGCAGACATCCCGGCTACCGGCGTCCCGTAATTGGCCGTGGCGTGGTAAGCCACGTGACCGGTAGCGATGTTATAGCCACCCCAGACGATCATCACCGTCATCATGATTACGAAGAAATAGACTGGAATGGTCAGGAAGTTAGCACTCTCACTCATCCCCCGTAGGTTCATGAACATGATGATCAAGACAATCACCACTGAAATATGGACCGAATAATTATATAGGGAAGGAATTGCAGACGTAATCGCTTCCGTCCCCGACGTCGTTGATACCGCCACCGTCAACATGTAGTCGACTAGCAACGAGCCCCCGGCGATTAGGCCCCCGTTACTCCCCCAGTTTTTGGTGGCGACAACGTAGGCGCCCCCACCGCTCGGGTAAGCGTGGATGATTTGCCGGTAAGACAAGGTAATTGCTAACAACAGAACTAAAACAATGCCGGCAATCGGTAAGGAATACCAGATGGCGGCCGTCGAAAGGGTTACTAAAACCGTGGTAATCTGTTCGGTACCGTAAGCCACTGACGAAAGGGCGTCAGACGAAAGCATGGCCAAAGCCTTAAACTTCGTCAAGTGCGACTGGCCCTCGTCAAGCGTCTTTAATGGTTTCCCGATCAAGACACGTTTAAGATAGCGCCACATAAAATTTGTCTCCTCTTAAAAATAAGTCAACAGCTATTCTACACCCCGGGTGAACCGAATACCACCGTTTCTACGCAAAAAAGGTGGGTGCCCGAAGCCACAGCTCCGGTCACTCACCTCCCAAAAATTAATTTTCAAATTACATCATGCCGCCCATACCACCGGCTGCTGGTGCTTGTGGTGCAGCGTCAGCGGGTTGTGGCTTGTCGGCAACAACGGCTTCCGTCGTCAAGAGGAGGGCGGAAACGGAAGCTGCGTTTTGCAGGGCCGAGCGGGTGACCTTCGTTGGGTCAACAATTCCGGCAGCGACCATGTCTTCAAACTTGTCATCAGCGGCGTTGTAACCAACTCCCGGCTTTTCTTGCTTCAGCTGGTTAACAATCACGGAACCTTCCAAACCGGCGTTTTCGGCGATTTGACGAACTGGGGCTTCCAGAGCCGCCTTCACAATCTTAATCCCGGTTGCTTCGTCGCCAGTTGCGGCTGCTTCCACTTCGTCCAAGGCAGGGATAACGTTAACCAGTGCCGTTCCACCACCAGGAACAAAGCCTTCTTGCACGGCGGCCCGGGTGGCGTTTAAGGCGTCTTCGATCCGGTACTTCTTTTCCTTGAGTTCGGTTTCGGTAGCGGCCCCAACCTTAACAACGGCCACCCCACCGGCTAACTTAGCGAGCCGTTCTTGGAGCTTTTCCTTGTCAAAGTCAGAGGTCGTTTCGGCAATCGCCTTCTTGATTTGGTCAACCCGTTCTGCAATGGCTTCCTTGTTGCCACTGCCATCAACGATCGTGGTAGCGTCCTTGGTTACCGTAACCTTGTTAGCAGAACCAAGTTGGTCAATCGTAGCGTCCTTCAATTGCATACCAAGGTCGTCGGAAATCACGGTCCCACCAGTCAGAACGGCGATGTCTTCCAATTGAGCCTTGCGACGGTCACCAAAGCCTGGGGCCTTAACGGCAACTACGTTGAAGGTTCCCCGAATCTTGTTCAACACAAGGGTTGGCAGTGCTTCACCAGTGATGTCATCAGCAATGATTAACAGGGCGCGCCCTTCTTGAACAACGGATTGGAGCAGTGGCAAGATGTCTTGAATGTTAGAGATCTTCTTATCCGTAATCAAAACGTACGGGTTGTCCAAGTTGGCTTCCATCTTGTCGTTGTCGGTTACCATGTATTGGGACATGTAACCACGGTCAAAGCTCATCCCTTCAACCACGTCAACGCTGGTATCAACCCCACGGGAATCTTCAATCGTGATGACCCCATCGTTACCAACCTTTTCCATGGCGTCGGCGATCAACTTACCAACTTCCTTGTTAGCAGCGGAAATGGAGGCGATTTGAGCGATGTCGTCCTTGGTCTTAACGTCGTGGCTCATCTTTTGCAGGCCTTCAACAGCTGCGGCCGTCGCCTTTTCAATCCCGCGCCGAATGCCCACTGGGTTAGCACCGGCGGTCACGTTCTTCATTCCTTCGGTCACAATTGCTTGGGTTAAAACGGTAGCCGTCGTGGTCCCGTCCCCGGCAATGTCGTTAGTCTTAGAAGCAACTTCGGAAACCAGCTTAGCCCCCATGTTTTCGAAGTGGTCTTCTAATTCAATACTCTTAGCGATCGTTACCCCGTCGAGCCGTAACTTTGTTCCAACACCACGTTACGTCCCTTTGGCCCAATCGTCGTCTTGACGGTGTCTGCTAACTTATCAACCCCACGCAGCATTGCACTCCGTGCGTCTTCTGAGAACTTTAATTCCTTTGCCATCTTTATCTCACCTCATTGAATCCCTTAGTCAACAACCGCAACTAAATCCTTTTCGTGGACAACTAGGTAGGTTTCACCATCGTATTCCACTTCGTTGCCGGCGTACTTGTCAAACAAGACCTTGTCGCCTTCCTTAACGGCGCCCGCCACCACTTGGCCATTATCCAGCGTGCGACCTTGTCCAACGGCCACTACCACCCCAGTGGTTGGCTTGTTCTTAGCGTTGGAGGCTAAAACAATCCCCCCAACGGTTTGTTCTTCTTCTTGCGCCTTTAAAACGACACGATCTCCTAATGGTTTTAACACGGTTATCCCTCCATTATTTCAAGTCAATGATTAGTGGTTAGCACGGGGACGAGCACTTTGCTAGCACTCAGCCCCCTCAAGTGCTAATTACATGTTCTAATATAACACCTTTCCCCCGGAATGCAACCAAAAACTTTGACTAATTTTGACCAAACAAAAAAGAGGCTGGGAATTCCCAGCCTCCTTGCTGTATATCCGAATGTTAGACAGAAAACGTGGCCAATCACCGCAGATCTAGTGCCTAAGCAGGCCGAAGAACGGTGCGCTCTTACATCCGACCCGCAGCGGAAGTTATTTTCCACTCTCTTCGGATTAATCTTCGTCGTCGGTCGTAACCTTGTTGCTTTCAATGAAGTAGATCAGTGTTTGCAACTCATTGGTTAAATCGATGTTTTGAACCTGCACGTCCTTTGGCACGGACAGGCGGACTGGCGTAAAGTTCAGGATCCCGTGAACCCCGGCTTCAACCAGTTGGTCGGTGACCGCTTGCGATTCCGAACCCGGCACCGTCAAAATAACGGCGTCGATTTGTTGCTCCTTAATCTGCTTTTTCATGTCTTCGACCGGGTAAACCGGAATCCCGCTCTTGACCGTGTTCGCCAGGGATTCCTTAGGGTCAAAGGCCGCTGAAATCCGCAGGTTGGTGCTCTGGTGGAAGTTGTAGTTCATCAGGGCCGACCCTAGGGAACCGACCCCCACTAGGGCGACGTTGGTTAACTTGTCTTGCTTCAAGATCCCCTTGAAAAAGTTCAACAACTTTTCGACGTCGTAGCCGTACCCCCGCTTTCCGAGCTCACCGAAGTAGGAAAAGTCCCGCCGGATCGTGGCAGAGTCCACCTGAACTGCTTCGGAAAGTTCCGTCGACGACACCCGGTGCTTATTAGCGTTCAATAAAACGTTTAGGTACCGGTAATAAACGGGTAAGCGCTTGGCCGTGGCACGGGGAATTTTACGATTTGGCATAATAATTCCTCCATTTCTTTGATTGTGAAATATTATTCCTTACTCATTCTAACAACCTCTAGTTTGTTTGTGAACTAACATTCATTACTTTTTGGTTATTTTTTCGGTTTTAAGATAAACTATGCTACACTTTGAAGTAGCTAAAATAGGAAAAGGATCACCACTCATGTTGTTACTTCAAACTAACGATGTCCTCCGCCGGTTTGGCGCCGACGTCTTATTTCACAATATTAACCTCCAGGTCGTTGATCATGCCCGCGTCGCCCTCGTTGGCCGTAACGGGGCTGGGAAGACGACCCTCTTAAAGATGATTGCCGGGATCACCCAGCCCGACGAGGGAACCATCACCAAGGCCAAGGGTCTTTCCATTGGCTACCTAGCCCAGGATCAGGGTCTTGACAGCCAGAACTCGATCTGGGCGGAATTAGACACCGTCTTTGGTTCCCTCCACCAAATGGAAGCTGAGATTCACCACTTAGAAGGGCAGTTGGCAACGGTTGATTCAACCACCGACCGCTACCAAGAAATCTTAAGGGATTACGACCGCCTGCAAGAGCAGTTCCAAGAGGCGGGGGGCTTTGAGATTGACTCCCGGATGCGCGGCGTTTTGACCGGTTTTGGCTTTGAAGAAGAAAGCTACCAACGCCCCGTCAACTCCTTATCCGGGGGACAAAAAACCAAGCTGGCCCTAGCCAAGATCCTTTTACAAGCCCCCCAGCTACTGATCTTAGACGAACCGACCAACCACTTGGACATGGGGGTGTTAACCTGGTTAGAAGACTACTTAAAGGGCTACTCGGGCGCCCTTTTGATTGTCTCTCACGACCGTTACTTCCTGGACCGGGTGGTCAACGAAGTGTACGACCTCGATAACCAAACCCTCCACCACTACACGGGAAACTACTCGGCCTTCGTTAAAAACAAGACCGCCCGCTTGGCAACGGAAATGAAGCATTACGAACAACAAAAAAAAGAGATTGCCAAGCTTGAGGACTTTGTTAATAAGAACCTGGTGCGGGCCTCCACCACCAAGCGCGCCCAAGCCCGGCGCCGCCAATTAGAAAAAATGGAACGCATCGAACGCCCCCAAACCGATGACAAATCAATCCACTTCTCCTTTAGCTCCCAAAAGGAGAGTGGCAACGAGGTCCTAGACGTCGAAGGCCTCAAAATTGGCTACCAAGACACCGTTTTAGCCGGTCCCCTCACCTTTAACGAACGCAAGGGCCAACGCGTCGGGATCATTGGCCCCAACGGGATCGGTAAGTCAACCCTGTTAAAGACACTGCTAAAAAAGATGCCGGCGATCGCGGGGACGATTAAGTTCGGCGCTAACCTAGACATTGGTTACTACGACCAGGAACAACAGCAGCTTCACCCGGAAAAGACGGTCTTAGACGAGGTCTGGGACGACCACCCCGAAATTGATGAAACACAGATCCGCAACCTTTTGGGCTCCTTTTTATTCGTTGGTGACGACGTCTACAAACACGTCAGCGACCTGTCAGGGGGACAAAAGGCCCGTTTGGAGCTGACTAAGCTCTCCTTTGAACCGATTAACTTCTTGATCCTTGACGAACCGACTAACCACTTGGACATTGACAGTCGCGAGGTCTTAGAAGGGGCGATTAACGATTTCGACGGTACCGTCCTCTTCATTTCCCACGACCGCTACTTCATCAACCAGGTAGCTACCGATGTTTTAGCAATGCAAAAAGACGGCATTACCCGCTACCAGGGGGATTACGATGATTACCTACGGGCGGTCACCGAACAAGAACAAGCCAGCGCCGACGATTCAACCACCCCGGACCAAAAAAGGGCCCCCAAGGATGGTTCCGCTGCCCAACAGTCCTACCAACAAAGCAAGGAAGCCCAAAAGGCCCGCCGTAAGTTGCAACGGACCGTTGCTGACCTTGAAGAACAGATGAACCAGTTGAGCGAACAACAAGAACAAGTTGAAACCAAGATGGCCGACCCAAACGTGGCCACCGACATCGGCAAACTGACCGACCTGCAAAAGGAGCTCGACACCCTGACAAAGCAACTAGAAGACGTCGAAGAACAATGGACCGCGGCCGCCGAACGGCTAGAAGAGTTTGATAACTAAATTAAAACGAGGCTAAGAGCTAGCAAACTACTCTTAACCTCGTTTTTAATTTTCGGCTGTTAATTGGTTAGCGTTGGTCTCGCGTCTAAATGTGGCCTGCAAGGCAATCCTCCTTAGAAGTTGACCTTAGTAACCTCCCCGGAAGAGAAGGTTCTTAGCTGACCATTAGGCGCCCTAACCACTAGTTGGCCTTGGTCATCAATGTTTTGGGCGATTCCGCTAAAGGTCGTTTGCCCAATTTGAAGGCTTACCGACCGCCCCAAAATCAGGGAGTGTGCCCGGTACTCCGGTAAAAAGATCCCTTGGGAATAGTCGGGGAGGTCGCTTAGGACTGCTTCGATCAACTTCGCAGCTAGACGGTTACGATCAACCGTGGCCGCCGGGTCAATTCCGGTTACCTTTTCTTTTAAGTCAGCCGGAAATTTCTTAGTGGTCAAGTTAATGCCAATCCCAATTACCAAAGAGGTCTGGCTAGTGGCTTCCAGGTCGGTTTGCATTTCCGTTAAAATCCCCACTACCTTTTGGTGTCCCAAGTACAGGTCATTGACCCACTTGTAACTCAGTCTTCGGGCGGGGAAAAACCGTTTTAAGACGGTTGCCACCGTTACGGCCACTCCGGTCGTTAACAAGCCTGGTTGCCTAGGAAAGGTAACGTTGGGAATCCCAATCGTCATATAAAGGCCCGTGGCTTTTGGGGCATAAAAGACCCGGCCCCGCCTCCCGTAGGCCCCGGTTTGGTGGTCAGCAATCACAACGAGGGGGGCGGTCGAATCTCCCGTTGCTAGTAGTTGCCGGGCCGTGGTTTGGGTTGATTCGAGTTCCTCTTCCACCACTAGTTTTACCTTCGTGGTGCCTAGGCCCTGTTCAATTACGGGTGCCAACATTTTAGCAGTCCCCCGGTAACAATAACCCCGTTGGCGGTCCGAATCAATTTGGTAGCCGGCCTGTTGGAGGGAACGAATTGCCTTCCAAACCGACTCCCGGCTAACGCCTAATTGTTCGGCTAGGCTCTGACCGGAAAACCACTGGTTTGGCGCCGAAAGTAAGTGGGCTAATAGCCGTTCTTTGGTCGCCATTAACGCCACCCCACCCGGTGGAGCTGTTGGCTAATAGTTACGCACAAGATGGCTTTCAACAGGTCCCCCGGCATGTAGACGACGCTCCCAATCAGGGCAGCCTTGAAGCTAATGTGGGTAATGAAGACTAACCCAATTGAACCCGCTAAGTTGATGAAGAGTACCCCACCGATTAAAACGGCGAAGAACTCCCATAACCAAGATGGGTTGGCCTTGAGGTTCATGATCGATGCGATGATCGCCGGGGCCAAGAGCCAGCCAACAAAGTAACCCGCTGAGGCACTGAAGAAGACGGCGCCCCCGCCGGCACCACCGGTTAAAAATGGCATCCCAACGGCCACCAAGATAAAGAAACAAACCATGACCAAGGTCCCCTTCTTGGCCCCCAATAATTCACCCGCCAGCATGATCCCGGCGTTTTGCAACACAATTGGGGCCGGCAAAATCCCCACTGGGATCCCCGGGAAGAAGGCTAAAACAATAATTACGGCTAGGACCATCCCGGCCCGGGTTAATTCAGTTATACGTGTACGACTTTGCGTCATTGATTTTTCATCCTTTCTCTTGTGTAACCCTAAAAAATCCAAGAGGGTTACAATCATGCCATGAAAAAGTCCCCCGCAAGGGACTAATTGAATAATTGCGAATAAATATTAAATTAAGTGGACACCTTTGTCAACGTAAATTACGTCACCGGTCACCCCGGTGGACAGATCGCTCATTAAGAAGGTGGCGGTGCCGCCCACCTCTTCGATCGTAACATCCTTGCCATCGACGGCCCGGGCCTTCGACATGGCCAATAATTCACCATGTCCTTGAATCCCCGTCACCGCTAAGGTCTTCAGGGCGCCAGCCGAAATGGCGTTGACCCGCACCCCGTTTTTACCCATGTCACGCGCTAAATAGCGGACGTTGGCCTCTAGAGCCGCCTTGGCTACCCCCATCACGTTATAGTTAGGGATCGCCCGTTCGGCCCCAAAGTACGACATCGTGACCACGCTAGCTGGGTTCTTTAGCAACGGGGCTGCGGCCCGGCAAACGGCGATTAAGGAGTAGGCCGAAACGTCTTGGGCCAGGGCGTAACCCTCGCGTGAAACATCGGTCATTTCCCCACCTAGTTCAGCCGGGTTGGCAAAGGCAACGGAATGAACCACCCCGTCCAGTTGGCCGAATTGTTCGCCAATCTGTTGAAAGGCCCGTTGAATGCTTTCATCACTGGCCACGTCACATTGAATCATCCGGTCGGCCTTTTCTTCGCCCACCAGCTTAGTCAGGCGCTTTAAGGTCCGTTCCCGATTGTAGGTGTAAATTACCGTAGCCCCTTGCTTTTCCATTTCCTGGGCACAACCCCAAGCAATCGAACGACGGTTGGCAACCCCCATCACCACAATCGTCTTGTTCGCTAATAATCCTTCCATGAGTCTGTTTAATCCCCCTAAAACTTTCTGTATCGTGCTCGGCGCCGCTTGAGGAGTTCCTCGGGCGTCAGCTGGGCCAGCGTTGCAAGTTGTTTTTCTAAGACAACATCAATGTTTTGAATGGTTGCTTGGTGATCAGTTGTTTCTTCGATGATCCCTTCAATCACCCCTTGTTCAAGGAGTGCCTGGGGGGTCATCTTCATGACGGCGGCCGCTTCCGGTGCCCGACTACTATCCTTCCACAGGATCGAAGCAAAACCCTCCGGCGAAAGGACGGAGTAGGTGCTCTTTTCCAGCATCCAAACCTCATCTCCACAGGCCAGGGCTAAGGCGCCCCCACTGCCCCCTTCCCCGTAAATCAAGGTGATCAGCGGGGTCTCAGCCTGGCTGATTTTGAGCAGGTTTTGGGCAATTGCCGATCCTTGCCCCTGTTCTTCGGCGGATTGGCCCGGGTAGGCTCCCGCCGTATTGACCAAGGCAATCACCGGCCGGTGGAACTTAGCGGCGTCTTCAATTAGGCGCAGGGCCTTCCGGTAGCCACCAGGTGCCGGGCTCCCAAAGTGCTTGGCAACCCGTTGACCAACCGTCTTCCCCCGGTCGGTGGTGATCACCGTAACTGGGCGGCCGTGATAGGTGGCTAGCCCCCCAATGATCGCCGGGTCATCGGTCCCGTTGCGGTCCCCGTGCAGCTCAAAGAAGTTATCAAAGAGTTGGTTGACGATCTCTAGCCCCGTCACCTTCCCGGCGCTACGGGCGGCTTGAACAATGGCATAAGCGTTTTCCTTAGTCATTTTGCTTCCCCCCGTACTTCATTAACCAGGCTAAGGTCGTCTTTTCATCTTGGCGGGTAACGATGTGATCGATGAACCCGTGCTTTAAGACGTTTTCGGCGTCCTGTAAGTCGGCCGGGATTTCCGTGTGCATGGTTTGTTCGATCACCCGGCGGCCGGCAAAGCCAACTAAGGACCGCGGTTCAGCCAAAATTACGTCACCTTCCATGGCAAAACTGGCCGTCACCCCACCCGTGGTTGGGTCGGTTAAGACCACGATGTACAGCAAACCGGCGGCATCGTGTTCAGCAATCGCCGTTGAAACCTTGGCCATCTGCATCAAGGACATAATCCCCTCTTGCATCCGGGCCCCTCCGGAGGCGGTGAAGAGGACGACCGGACGCTGGTTTTTCGTGGCGTCTTCAAACAGGCGGGTAATCTTTTCACCGGTAATCGTCCCCAAGGAACCCATAATAAAGGTTGGGTCCATGATCCCTAAGTTAAAGTCAACGTCACCAATCCGGGCCCGGCCGGTCCAAACCGAATCATTGAGGCCGGACTTTTCCTGGGCCTTTTTCAATTTCCCCTCATAACCCGGGAAATTTAAGGGGTCTTGAGTTTGTAAAGCCGTGTCCATTGGCACCGCGGAATCCACCAGCCAACTCAGCCGCTGGTTAGCACTAATCCGAAACCCGTACCCGCAGCCCGGGCACGTAGCGTACTCATCCATCTGGGCGGCAAATAAGGTCCGCTGGCACTTTGGACAGGTCCGCCACAGGTCATCGGGGACCTTGGCGTCGGCCGTTCGGTCAGCTTGAACGTGGCGCTCACTAAGGGTGTTTTTCGCCTTGTAGAGTTTCACTTGCCAATTCCCCCTTCCAGCGTGGCAAAAATTCTTGTTCTAAGTAGTTAGTCGTAAAGGTGGCTTCATTAAAGACCGGATCGTTTAGAATCGCCAGGTGGAAATTCTGGTTGGTCGTGATCCCGGTAATTACCATTTCATTTAACAACCGCTTCAGGCGCGAAATGGCCTCCTGACGGTCGTTACCATGGGCAATTACCTTCGCCACCATCGAGTCATAATACGGGCTGACGGTTACCCCCGGGTACAAGGCGGTGTCGATTCGCATCCCGAGGTTACCAACTGGTAGGTATAAGTAAGTGACCTTCCCGGTTGACGGGAAAAAGCCCCGCTTTGGATCCTCGGCATTGATCCGGCATTCGATGGCGACCCCTTGGGCCTTGATGTCAGCTTGGGTAAAAGGTAGGGCTTCCCCAGCCGCCACCACTAGTTGCGCCTTGACTAGGTCAATTCCCGTCACCATTTCCGTAACCGTGTGCTCAACTTGGATCCGGGTGTTCATTTCCATGAAGTAGAAGTTCTGGTCCTGGTCCATCAAAAATTCCAGGGTCCCAGTGTTGAGGTAATCAATTCCGTTAACGGCCCGCACGGCGATCTTACCTAACTCACGCCGCTTATCTTCTGAAATTAGCGAGCACGGGCTTTCTTCGATCACCTTTTGCTTATTACGCTGCAGGGAACAGTCACGTTCCGGGAAGTAAACGGCATTACCAAAGCGATCACGGAATACCTGTACCTCAATGTGCTTAACGTTTTCCATGATCTTTTCCAGGTACATCCGGTCGTCGTTAAAGGATACCCGTGCCTCAGCCTGGGCCTCACTAAAGGCCTTCTCCAAGTCGCTGGCCTGTTCGATCTTTCGGATCCCCTTGCCACCACCACCGGCAGCGGCCTTCAGCAAAATCGGGTAACCAATCTTGTTGGCCACCGCTAGGGCAGTCTGAGCATCTTGAACGTACCCATCCGACCCCGGAATCACCGGCACACCCGCCTTTTGCATTTGTTCTCTGGCGTGCTCTTTATTCCCCATCAAATCAATCGTGGCGGCCTTGGGACCGATAAAGGTAATCCCGACGGCATCACACATTTGGGCAAAGGTGGCGTTTTCGGACAGGAAACCAAAGCCGGGGTGAATCGCCTGGGCCCCGGTTCCAATGGCGGCGGCCAGGATGTGTTTCATATTGAGGTAGGAGTCTTGCGGGCGGGGCCCCCCCACACACACCGCTTCATCAGCAAGCTGAACGTGAAGGCTGTCGCGGTCAGCGGTCGAATAAATCGCCACCGCTTTGATTCCCTGTTCCCTCAAGGAACGGATAATGCGGACCGCAATTTCCCCCCGGTTAGCTACTAAAACCTTCGCAAACATTCTTCTCTTCCCCTATCTATTTAGTCAATGAAGAAGGTCAGTTCTGCCGTGCAAGCTCGCTTGCCATCGACGGTTGCCACTCCCTTGCCCAGGCCAATGTGGCCGCGGACCTTTTCCAAGTGGACCTCTAACCTCATAGTATCGCCGGGGCGTACCACCTTCCGAAATTCAGCGGATTCGATCCCGCCGAAGTAGGCCGTCTTGCCCTTGAAATCCTCTTGGGATAAGAGGGCCACCGCCCCAGTTTGGGCCAGTGATTCCACGATCAAGGCTCCCGGTAACACCGGGTTGTTTGGAAAGTGGCCGTTAAAGACCGCTTCGTTGATCGTGACGTTGCGCTTGGCAACCGCCATTTCCCCCGGCACCAATTCTTCGACCCGGTCGATCAAAAGCATTGGGTAGCGGTGCGGGATAATCTTTTGAATTGCCGTACTATCAAGCATTACCTTACTCATCGTTAGTCCTCCTTGAGGGTGATCAGGGGTTGCTCTACTTCAACTAACTCCCCATCTTTAACGCTGATCGCACTCACGATCCCCGCGTGATCACTCTTGATTTCGGTCATCATCTTCATTGCTTCGATTACGCAAACCACGTCTCCTTCTTCAACCCGGTCACCAACCTTAACAAAGGCCGGGGCCCCCGGTTTCGGTTGTAAGTAGACGGTCCCCACTAACGGGGCCTTCACACTAACCCCCGGTGCCTCCTTTGCGACGGGAGCTGGGGCTTGTGGTTCCGCCGACGCCGCAGCTGGGGCCGGGGCTGCTTGAACCGGGGCCTCAACGGGGGCGTGGTGCTTATTTTTACTCAGGTAAAGGTGGAAGTCCCCGTCGTCAAGCTTAAACTCGCGACTGTCGGATTCTTCAAACACCTTCATCAGCTTCTCTAAATCCTTGAGTTCCATCCTTAATCATCCTCCCACTTCTTGAAGGTCAGCACAGCGTTGTGACCCCCAAAGCCAAAGGAATTACTGATGGCAAAGCGTGCTTGTGGTGCTGCTTGGTTTTCTGCGGTTACCAAAGTGACTGGGCAATCAGGATCTTGGTTATCGCAACCAACGTTAGCTGGCAACTTTCCTTGTTCTAAGGCAGCGACCGTCAAAACGGCTTCGATTGCCCCGGCGGCCCCTAAGAGGTGTCCGGTCATCCCCTTGGTCGAAGAAACCTTAACTTCGGAACCTTCGCCAAAGACCGTTTGAATGGCGTGCGCTTCACCAGAGTCGTTGGCGTGGGTGGCCGTCCCGTGGGCGTTAACGTAGGCGACTTCGGCTGGCGTAATTCCGGCTTCGTCAATCGCCTGTTGCATAGCCCGCGCGGCGCCCTTCCCCGTAGGATCCGGTGAGGTGATGTGGTAGGCATCCCCCGTCGCCCCGTAACCAACAATTTCACCGAGGATCTTTGCCCCACGAGCCTTGGCGTGTTCGAGGCTTTCGAGCACCATGGCGGCGCCCCCTTCACCCAGCACAAACCCGTTGCGATCAACGTCAAACGGCTTGGAGGCCTTCAGTGGATCTTCGGTCGTTGACAAAGCAGTCAGGGCCGCAAACCCGGCAATCCCGATTTCGTTAACGGAGGCTTCACTCCCCCCGGTGATCATTACCTTGGCCCGACCTTCCTTGACTTGACGGTATGCATCACCAATCGCGTTCGTCCCGGAAGCACATGCCGTTACCACCGCCGAGCACATGTTTTGGGCGTTGAAGCGAATCGCAATGTTACCGGCCGCCATGTTGGAAATAGCCATCGGAACAAACATTGGCGAAACCCGCTTTGGTCCTTTATCGTGCATCTTAATGATTTGTTCTTGGATCGTGGTTAAGCCCCCGATCCCAGACCCAAAGATTACCCCCATGTCTTCTGGGGCGGTGTTTTCTTCGTTAATCCCCGCCATATCAACGGCTTCTTGGGCCGTTTGAATGGCGTATTGGGAGTAGAGATCCATCCGCCGGGCGTTTTTCTTGCCGACTACTTCAGCGGGATCGAAATCATCAATTTGACCTGCAACCGCAATCCCGGTCTCTTCGGCATCAAACTTAGTGATCTTCTTGATCCCGACCTGGCCGGCCAGACTGTTTTCTACGAAGGCGGTTAAGCCGTTTCCGTTCGGGGCAATGGCGCCCATTCCCGTGATTACTACGCGTGTCATCTTGTGTTCCTCCTAAATCGTCATCCCACCGTCAACGACCAATACTTGGCCGGTAACGTAATCATTTTGCGCCAAGAAGATTGCGCATTGTGCCACTTCATCGACCGTTCCTAGTCGCTTAAGCGGAATTTGTTCCACGATACCCTCTTGAACCCGTTCGGAAAGGGCGGCCGTCATGTCGCTAGCAATCATCCCGGGTGCAATGGCGTTGCAACGAATTCCCCGCATGGCCCCTTCACGAGCCACCGTCTTGGTTAAGCCAACGATGCCGGCCTTACTTGCCGAGTAGTTGGCCTGCCCGGCATTACCGTGTAATCCAACTACGCTAGCCAGGTTGATAATGGCACCAGAGCGTTGCTTGTTAAACTTCTTGATCAAGGCCTTAATCAGTAAAAACGGTCCCCGCAAGTTAACGGCGATCACCTGGTCAAAGTCTGCTACCTTCATTCCGCCAATCAGACGGTCGCGGGTGATCCCGGCGTTATTAACCAAGACGTCGATGTGCCCGTAGGCATCCCAAGCCTCCTTGGCTAATTGAGCCACCGATTCTTCATCAGCTACGTCACCAATC
>OBUX01000352.1_pt1 | contig 17972 bp, 13 predicted proteins | sample 1501181 | NCBI WGS metagenome assembly OBUX01 (sample SAMEA2579935, study PRJEB22360) | human gut metagenome | biome: human gut; feature: human-associated habitat; material: faeces | place: Denmark | collected 2008/2010 | reverse complement strand
TTCTTGCTTAATCTACGTCACTAAATTCGTTCAAGTTATTTCTTGCAATCTGCCATATATAATGGAATTATAAATTTACTGTTGGAGGTTTTTATGACTGATTTATTTGCAGATGGGACTATCTCTATCCATGGAGCTCAAGAAAATAACTTAAAGGATGTCAGTTTAGATATTCCTAAGCATAAAACGACTGTATTTGCTGGTCTTTCTGGGTCTGGTAAATCCTCTTTAGTTTTTGATACATTAGCCGCTGTTTCCCGACGTGAATTGAATGAAACTTTTCCTAGTTTCACCCAACAATATTTGCCTAAATACGGTCAACCTGAAGTGAACCGAATCGACAACTTACCAGTGGCAATTGTGGTTGAACAGAAGCCTATTGGTCGTAATTCTCGATCTACTCTGGCAACCTACACCGGCATCTATTCCGTCTTACGTTTGATGTTTTCTCGAATTGGACAGCCTTGGGTTGGGTATTCTGAATGGTTTTCCTTTAACCTACCTCAGGGAATGTGTCCAAAATGTCAGGGATTAGGCTTTGTTGACGACATAGATGAACGTCAATTAATTGATCCTAATAAATCACTCAATGAAGGTGCAATGACTTTTGCCGGTTTTCAACCGGGAACTTGGCGTTGGAAGGAATATGGCAACAGTGGATTATTTGATTTAGACAAAAAAATTAAAGACTACACCGATGAAGAATATGATTTATTCATGCATGCTCCGCAACAAAAATTAAAAAATCCACCGGCAAATTGGGGCCGTACGGCATTATATGAAGGACTAGTTCCACGTATGCTTCGCTCTGTTATTCATAGTGCCTCAGGTCGTCATCATGAAGCTGCCTTATCAAAGATTGTCACTCGAAAACCTTGCCCAGTATGTCATGGAACACGTCTGAACAAAAAGGCTCTAACTGGTAAAATTGCTGGCAAAAATATTGCAGAAGTCAGCGATATGGATTTAGTAAGTGTCCTAAAATTTTTGGATAATATCTCGGACCCGAAGGCTAAAACAATGGTGCGTGAACTACGTAGTAAAATTCAAGCTTTGGTCGACATCGGTTTAGGTTATCTTTCCCTTGGCCGTGGAACTGATACTCTATCTGGTGGAGAAGCTCAACGAATTAAAATTGCCAAATATTTGACGAGTTCCCTATCCGATTTAGTTTACGTACTCGATGAACCAAGTGTAGGACTCCATCCTCACGATATTAAATTAATTACCCAATCCTTAAAAAAGCTCAAGGAACATGGCAATACCATTATCCTAGTTGATCACAACCCTGCCATTATTTCGACAGCAGATTATGTCGTGGAAATGGGACCACAAGCCGGCAAAAATGGTGGTCAAGTAACTTTCACTGGTACCTACGACGAACTATTACAGTCAGATACGATTACGGGTAAAATGTTACGAGAAAAAATCACTTTCCCAAAGCCTCGTGAACCTCAATCTTGGCTAAATGTTAATCATGTAACTTCTCATAATTTAAAAGACGTATCTACCAGAATCCCTCAAGGTGTAATGACCGTGATATCTGGACCAGCAGGTTCTGGAAAAAGTACTTTAGTCCAAGCTTTCAAACAACAAGTTTCTGATCAAGACTATATTGATTTGAGTCAGGATTCTGTAGGTTTGAATATTCGTTCTACACCTGCAACTTACTTGAACATTTTAAATCCTCTACGAAAGCTTTTCAGTAAAGCTAACAATGGCGTTTCAACACAACTATTTAGTTATAACGGTAAAGGTGCTTGTCCCCGTTGCAAAGGTAAAGGTGTGATGATCACCGAGATGGCATTCATGGATCCAATCGTTCAAGAATGTGAGTTGTGTCATGGGAAACGTTATAGCCAAGAAGCACTACAATACACTTATCATGGCAAAGATATTTCTGAGGTTCTAAATCTTTCTATCAACGACACTTTAGAGTTTTTCAAAGATGTGCCAGATATCTACAAAAAGGTTAGTCTACTCCACCAAGTTGGACTTGGTTATTTGAATCTTAGCCAGTCGATGACCACTTTATCTGGTGGTGAAGTGCAACGTGTTAAGTTAGCAATGGAATTGAATCATACCGGCCGAATCTATTTTTTAGATGAACCAACAGCCGGATTGCACTTACAGGATACTCAACAATTGATCGATTTATTTGAAGGATTGGTTGATAAGGGCAATACATTAATTCTGATTGAACATAATCTGAAATTAATTTCACGAGCCGATTGGTTAGTCGATATGGGACCCGATGCTGGTAAATTCGGCGGTCAAGTTTGTTTTGAAGGTCATCCAAAAGATAGCCTAAACGATAAAAACTCTCGGACTGGTGCTGCATTATCAGCTATAATTTCTTAAAAGATTGGCAGATGGTAAATTGTAAAATTAATCCGAACGCTGTTCGGACAAAAAAGATCAGCTTCCTTTAAAATGGTGTTTACCACAAACCCATCTTTTAGGAGCTGATCTTTTGTCTAGTATAACCTATTCCGAACGAATTAAAATCGAAACCTTTTGTGAACTAGGGCTGTCCAATATCCAAATGGGCGTTCGACTGAACCGATCACCGTCAATAATTTCTTATGAATTATCTCGATGTCAACCTTGTTTAGACATGATGAATCGAATCGCTAAAGGCCATCGGGACGTGTGCAACGACCAGGAAAGCCATATTCCGTTGGCCCTATACGATGAAACAGTGGCCGGGCTTGATCAGTTGCCAGAGTTGGAGCGGACTATACTCACCAGGCAATATATCAAAGGTGAGTACCAACTGACCACAAGGGACGGGCTGGGGTTAAAGTCATCGGCCTACTACCGGCGACAGATCAAGGCAAGGCGACACCTAGCGGATGCACTAAATGAAGCTCCCGCCTTTCAGCGCCTGGAGATTAGTTTCACGCCCTAATTACTACATAATTGCCAACTGTTTGTTGAGAGTGGAATCTAGCAAGGGCGGGGCTTGTCGCCTGGTGAGTGGTAGACAAAGCTGGACAATTGGGAGCTTTCAGCAGGCCAGACCCTAACCAACCCATTATCGGATTGGTTGCCACCATCGAAGGAAGACGACGACAGCAGACCGACCAGGAAGCCGGACGCAAGATTGCGTCGGGGTCACAACAACCGTAGTTACAACTACACTTGTTCGATCACCAGGCCAGCCAGGCGCAGGGGATGTACCACACTATCAAGTAGCAGGTAAATAAACAGCAGTACAGGCGTTTTAAATAGTGAGTAGTGGGAAATTATCCATCACGCAGTTATAACGGCTTAAAACGGACCAGAGAAGCGAAATATAGAGGGTGGCGAAAAAGCACCCCCGCCCCACCTTCCTAAAACGGTAGAGCGCACACATTGCCATCCACTCACACACCGACCATGTTTTTCGAATTCCGATGAGGAGGGGCAGACCGTCGCAGTTACTAACGACGCATGTTGTCGCTAAAACGGAGAACGTGGCAAACAGTCCCGGATTAGACCGCCCGACAGCTCCCTAGCCCCATCAAGTGATCGCCTGGGTAGCGGATGCTGGTTAGAAATTAGCCTAAGAGCCAAACACAGACCCTTATTTCTTGGAGCAGGTCACCTTTACACCGTCGAAGTTGACCAAATAAAAAAGAGCTATCTATATCAGATAGCCCAAATGCACGACCTTATGAAAATGATTTTTACCACAGTTTTACCACAGTTTCTATTTAAAACTATGTTTACTGATTTTCAGTAAGAATAAAAAATGCCGTCATATCAAGGTTTTAAACACCCCTGAAAATGACGACAATAAAACTTAGTGCCCCAAACAGGATTCGAACCTGTACATGGTTACCCATACAACGACCTGAACGTTGCGCGTCTGCCAGTTCCGCCACTGGGGCATAATATTCGTTTTTAATGCGCCCCCGGGGAGTCGAACCCCGATCTCGAGAACCGGAATCTCACGTGCGATCCATTACACTAAGGGCGCGCTACCTTTTGGCGCATTTCTTTGCCTTGCCGCTTTGTTATCAAGTAACGTATATAATAATACACATTCAGCGCCTTTTTGACAAGCCCCTTTTTTAAATTAATTTTTCTCCCCTAAATCGAATATCTAGACCAATTTATATCAACCGGTTGTTTAAATTGAGTTGTTAAAAGGACTTGCCAACTAGACCATTGAGGGATATGATAGGAATTGTCAATTAACGACGGGCATTCCCTCGTCATTAACCAATTTAAAACATAAACCAATTAAATAATTATGGAGGACCTAGACCATGACGAAACACGAACGGATGTTAGCAGCCTTAGACGTTTACAAAAACGGCGATGACAAAGCAGAAATGAGTCAATTGGCTGCCGAAAGCGCCAGCGCTGAATTAGATCTTTTATGCCAAGACCTGGATGACTAATCACTAATCATCTGGCTCGCCGACTGTCCCGGGGGGAGCACCGCCTTCTATGGCCGAACTCTGGTTAAGATGCTGATCATCTCCACCTTTTTTCTACCTAACATTTAAAAAGCTAGTATGAGTCCGTGAGAGTACTTTACTCGCGGACTTTTTTCACATCAAGTGCCAGCTAGTCACTCCCTTAATTGATCTAATTGCAGCCCTTTTCGCCGTCTCTTCCTTTTGTGTCTTCTTCTTTAATTCCTCAACTAATTGAGGATGGCCCCCGTTACTCCTTGCCGTTCACGTTAATTTAAAAATAATTCTCTCAATATGTTAACGGTGTGACAGATTGTGAAAACGCCCCCAATTGGGCCTGGTCCATGCCAATGAGGTGAAAAACTTTTGCCAACGAGTGGGTAAATGATTTGACCTTTTTTGACCTATAGAGTAGACTATCCCCATAAGTTAGCAAACAGTACTAACTAGTGCTAATTAAGGAGGCCAACTGAATGAACTTAGTACCAACCGTCATTGAGCAATCGTCCCGTGGCGAACGCGCTTATGACATTTACTCCCGTCTTTTAAAGGACCGGATTATCATGTTATCTGGTCCGATTGAAGACAACATGGCAAACTCAATTGTTGCCCAACTGCTCTTCTTGGACGCCCAAGATTCCACCAAGGACATCTACTTATACATCAACTCCCCTGGTGGGGTGGTTACCTCTGGGATGGCAATCTACGACACGATGAACTTCATCAAGTCTGACGTTCAAACGATCGTGATCGGAATGGCTGCTTCAATGGCATCCGTCCTGGTATCCTCCGGGACCAAGGGGAAGCGGTTCGGTCTTCCACACTCAACCGTGATGATTCACCAACCATCCGGTGGTGCCCAAGGTCAACAGACCGAAATCCAAATCGCCGCCGAAGAAATCCTGAAGACCCGCAAGATGATCAACGAAATTCTTGCTAAGAACTCCGGGCAAAGCTTCGAGCAAGTTGAACAAGATACTGAACGGGATCACTACTTAACCGCCCAAGAAGCCGTGGATTACGGCCTGTTGGATGGGATTATGGATTCAAACAATCTGAAGTAACCCCCGCATCTAGGCACTAGGCAGAATTTATTTCTGCTTGGTGCCTTTTTGATTGACAGCGGGGCGCCCCTCTTTTATTCTGGGGCTAAATTTAAATTGAGAGGAGCTCACCATGAACTACACCGACCAGTGGCGCCAAGCCGTTTTACCGACCTGGCAAGCTAGCTTTGACCACCCCTTTATCACCGCCTTGCACGACGGGACCCTGCCCGAAGACACCTTTCGCTACTACCTCATCCAAGATCACCACTACCTCACCGCCTTTGCCGCCCTCCACGAGGCCATCGCTGAACACCTACCGGCTGCACAAGCCAAGGTCTTGTTAGCCCTAAACGAAGGGAGTGGTGAAGACACCATCCGCGACAAGATGCACGCGGAGCTAGGGATCACCGCTACTGACTTTACCACCACACCGGTCGCCCCAACCACCTACGCCTACATTAGCCACATGTACTACCAGCTCAATGAGGTTAACCCCCAGGCCGCCGTGGCCGGCTTGCTGCCTTGCTACTGGCTTTACGCCCAAATTGGCGCCCACCTGGCCAAGTTAACTAGTCCCAAGCCACTCTACCAAGCCTTCTTTGACGCCTATGCTAGCGACGACTTCACCACGTCAACTAACCAAATGCTCGCCCTAGTTAACCAAACCGCAGCCGCTAGCTCCCCGGACGTGCAAACCCAAATGGCGACGGCCTTTAAGCGTAGCGCCGTTTACGAAAGCCACTTTTGGCAAATGGCTTACCAAAAAGAACGGTGGTAATCAAAAGAAGCGTGCGACCCAACCTCCGATACGTTCCGTTTGACCAAGCTAGGGCAGGAACATTAGTTTTAAAGACAACAAGAGGCTGCGAGAAATTCCTCGCAGCCTCTTGTTTATTATTTAGATTGCCTTGCCCTGCCGCAATTCGTCGGCGTAGGCATTTAGCTTGCGGAGCCGGTGATTGACCCCCGACTTTGAAATCGGGCCCCCGGGTACCAACGTCCCCAGTTCCTTTAGACTTACTTCCTGGTGAGCCAACCTAGTTTCGGCGATGGCACGTAGCTTTTCAGGAAGGCTACTTAGCCCCACCGTCGCCTCAATCAGCATAATGTTTTCCACCTGGCGATTGGCGGCGTTGGCCACCTTATCCATATTGGCGTTCTCACAATTAACCAGCCGGTTGACCGAATTACGCATGTCGCGAACAATCCGGATGTTTTCAAATTCGAGCATTGAGGTGGTTGCCCCGATCAACTGCAAGAAGTTCGCGATCTTTTCGGCTTCCTTTAAGTAGACAATGTAGCCACTGCGCCGGTTGGTGGTGCGGGCGTTTAAGTCATAGCGGTTGATCATTTCAGCGATCATCTCGTTGTGCTCTTCATACAAAGAATAGATCTCGAGGTGGTAGCGCGACGTCTCCGGGTTATTAACGGAACCGCCCGCCAAGAAGGCCCCCCGCAAGTATGACCTGATCATCAAGTCGTCGGTCAACAAGTCCAAGGGAACCCGTTCCTTGATTTGAAAACCGTCCAAAATGGCCAGGTCCCCCAAGATTTCCTGGGCGTGGTGGCGTAAGCGAACCACGTAGGTGTTATTCTTTTTGAGTTTCATTTTCTTGCGGACCAGAATATCACTTTCTACCTTGTAAAGTTGCTTAATCAGTGAATAGATCCGCCGGGCGATGGCCGGGCTTTCGGTCTGGACGTTTAAAATCATGGCATGGTTAGCCAGCCCAATGGAGCCGTTCATCCGGATCAGGGCCATCAATTCGGCCCGGGCGTTTTTTTCGTGTACCGTGATCCCGGTGAGTTCTTTCTTCACTTCGCTAGCGTAAGACATGGAATCTCCCCTTCAGTTTAGTAATGAACGTCATGGAGCCGGTTGATCAGCTCTTCGACGACCTTGTCGCGATCGTGGAAGGCCCCGTTATCGCGCAAGCGCAAGAAGTTACTAGAAATCACCCGGCACCCCATTTCCCGCAGGGTACGGAAATCATGGGTAACCGGCTGTGAAATCTCATTCCACTCCTTAAAGTCAATGTAGTCGTTTGGCACCGGCTGGATGTTGACCAAGACGGTATCGACAAAGTTCTTTCCCAGGTGCTTATTTAAAACCCGGACGTGGTCGGCATCGGTGAAGTGATCGGTCTCCCCCTTTTGGGTCATGATGTTGCAAATGTAGACCACCTCTGCCTTGGTTTCACAAACCGCCCTCCCAACGTTTTCGATCATCAGGTTCGGCAGGATCGAGGTGAACAAACTCCCCGGCCCCAAGACGATTTGATCGGCGTCCATAATGGCCTCAATTACCTCCGGCACCGCTTCTGGCTGGTGGTGTTCCCCGTCACTAACCCAAACGTGATCGATTTGCCCGTGGGCGGCCGTAATCTCCGACTCGCCCCGAATGACCCGGCCATCGGCAAAGGCCGCGTTTAAAGTCAGCGGTTCGTTGGCAACCGGGTAGATGTGACCATGGATTTTCATCATCATCCCTAGTTCTTGGACGGCCTCAAAAATCCCGCCCCGCATTTCTGCCAAGGCCAAGATGATTAAATTGCCGATCGCGTGCCCCGCCAAAAATTGGTCGGTACTCCGGAAGCGGTACTGGAAAATATCCTTTTCAATCCGGGGCATTTCCGCCAGGGCCACCAAGGCATTGCGAATGTCGCCAGGGGGAACCACGTTCACGTAATCACGCAGGATCCCCGATGAGCCCCCGTCGTCAGCAACGGTCACAACGGCAGTAATATCAACATTATGGTCTCTTAGGCCGCGTAAAATGATTGGCAGGCCGGTCCCGCCACCAATCACCACAACCTTCGGGCGATGATGCATCAAAACGACTCCTTCTTTCTGTTAGTTGGTCTTGTCCACGTCACGGTGATGGACGTGAACTGGGTATTGGTTATTCTTCAGGTCAACGGCCAGCCGGTTAGCAATCGTTACTGACCGGTGTTGGCCCCCCGTACATCCAATGGCAATTGTCAAACTACTCTTGCCCTCCTTGATGTATCCCGGCAAGGCGACTTCAATTAGCGAATACAAGTGTTGGTAGAAGTTTTGGGCCAGCGGATTATCCATTACGTAAGCTTGGACCGCCGGATCATTCCCCGTTTGGTGCTTTAAGGCTGGAATATAGTACGGGTTAGGTAAAAACCGGACGTCAATCACTAGGTCGGCGTCCAGGGGGAGCCCGTACTTAAAGCCAAAGGACATCACGTTAACGTAAAATGAATGGGCTTCGTCCGGTGAAAAGCGCTCCGTGATTCGTTGTTTGAGCTGGCGGGGCGTCAGGGTGGTCGTATCAACCACCAGATCCGCTTGCGACTTCAGGTCGTTTAACAGCTGGCGCTCCCGCATGATGCCTGGTAAAACACCATCTTGGTGACTCAAGGGGTGGGCCCGGCGTGATTCTTTATAACGCGAAACTAGCTCCTCGTCCGTAGCCTCCAAAAATAAGAGCCGTAGCGTAAGATCAGAACGCCCCCGTAGTTGCGCTACGCACGGCACCACCTGATCGTAAAATCCCCGTGACCGGGAGTCCATCACCATTGCCATCCGGGTAATTTCACCGGACTGCTTAACCGCGTCAACGAACTTGGTGGCCACGCTAGGAATCATGTTGTCAATGACAAAGTAGCCCAAGTCTTCAAAGGACTGAACGGCTACCGTCTTTCCGGCCCCGCTCATTCCCGTGATGATGACCACTTCTAATTGTTCCGCCATTATCAAAGCCTCCCGTCTTTTCAAACACCCGTCTATTGTAACACACCGGGCGTGTCATGCCTAGCAACGCTACCCGGCGTATCAAAAAAGGAGGCCGGAAGCATCGTTTCTCCCGGCCTCCGACTGTATTCACGAACGTTAGACAGAAAGTGTGCCCAACCAACCGTGGCCCTTCACTTGGGGCTACGTGGTTGGTGAGTTTCCACCTTCTTGTTACGCCTAGTTACTTTCGGGGGTTCCCTTTTCGGTTTTGATATTTAATTCCTTGGCCAGGTTAGCGACCGACAGAATCGGTACCTGGTGCTCTTCTAGGTAACGGAATTGCGCACTCTTCTTGCTGGCCGCCCGTGGCACCGTACTATTGGTGTCCAAAAGCAAGCCGAGCCGGGCTTCCTTTGGTGAAACCCGCTTAAATTGGTGCTGATAGTGATTAGCCAATTGGTCAATCACGGACTGATCGTTGGTGATCCGGGCCTGCTTGGGGTTAAAGACCACCGCCACCGGTACGCTACCATCATCTTGGACCAGTTTCTTTAAGGAAACGGGGTGCTCACTTAGGTCAACCAAGTGACGGTCAGCCAATTGGTCAATTACCATCGGCACCTGCTTAGAGGAATTGGTGTTAATCGTTGCGTTGGCGGACTTGGTCACTTGGCGGTTCCCCTTCTTGGTTGCCTTGGTCCGCCCAGCCTCCTTAGTAGACTTGGTATTGGTCGTGGCCTTTTTCCAACTGGCAATTTCCGGCAGGGCGACTAAGTAGTCGTAAACCTGCGCGGTTAACAAGACATCTGAAAGGGCATGGTGCATATTTGAGACGTCAAAGCCCAGCAAACGCCCTACCCCACGCAGGCTCGGTTTATTGGGTAGTTCCCCTAACCAGCTGACCAACTCGTCAACTTCAAAGCAGCAGACCGCCTTCTCATCAACTAGCGGGCCACCGTGGTTGTTAATTGCCCCTAACAACACCTGGAGATCGCCGTGGACGTTCCACCCCCCAATCGGTAGGCTAAAGTCGATAAAGTTTAAGAGGTCGGCAACGATCTTATCCCACTGTCCCTGCTTCTTGTAGGTCTTGTAGGTGACGTTGGCGTAATCAATTCCACGCAAAATATCGTCGGCCTCGGCGTCGGCCCAGTAAACAAAGCGGTGGAATTGCTTACCGACCTTGCGCCCGTTTTGGTACTTGACCACCCCAATTTCTAAGGGGAGGTGCTCCCGGGTCTTTTTATGGGTGGCAAACTCAAGGTCTAGCATGTAGTACTTGCTTGGTAGACTCTGGAGTTTGGCCAGTTTCATTTCTTGCATTCTAAAATCCTTTCCATTAGGTGATTTATCCGAACGTGATCGTTAAATCAAGGATAGGAGGGCGCGCCCCTTTTTGTCAAGAAAGGTCCTTACTTCTTCTTTTTAGCGGCCCGTTCCGCCGCCCACTTGGCATCCCGGTCCAACATCTCCTTGAGGTAGTGACCCGTGTAAGAAGCTGGGACCTGGGCCACTTCTTCCGGGGTTCCGGTAGCGACAATTTCTCCGCCGGCTTGCCCCCCCTCGGGACCGAGGTCAATCAACCAGTCGGCCGACTTGACCACGTCTAAGTCGTGTTCGATCACCAAAACGGTGTTCCCAGCGTCAACTAGGCGCTGTAGCACTGCTAGTAGGCGTTTGATGTCTGCCATGTGGAGCCCGGTCGTTGGTTCGTCGAGGATGTAAAAGGAGCGGCCGTTAGACTGACGGTGCAACTCACTAGCCAACTTCATCCGTTGGGCTTCCCCCCCGGACAGGGTGGTGGCTGGTTGCCCCAGGTGAACGTAGCCTAGGCCAACGTCTTGAATCGTTTGGAGCTTACGCCGGATCTTGGGGATCGCACTGAAGAAGTGGAGGGCCTCTTCAACGGTCATGTCTAAGATCTGAGCGATGTTTTTACCCTTGTATTCGACCTCCAAGGTTTCCGAGTTGTAACGGGTGCCGTGGCAAACCTCGCAGGGAACGTAGACGTCGGGCAAGAAGTTCATCTCAATCTTGATAATTCCGTCCCCGTGGCAGGCTTCACACCGTCCCCCCTTGACGTTAAAGGAGAAGCGGCCCTTTCCGTAGCCCCGTAACTTGGCCTCATTAGTTTGGGCGAACAGGCCCCGGATGTCGTCAAAGACCCCCGTGTAGGTGGCCGGGTTCGAGCGCGGCGTCCGCCCAATTGGTGACTGGTCGATGTCGATCACCTTTTCCACGTTTTCCAAGCCGCGGATCTCCTTGTAACGCCCTGGCTTGTCGCTGGCCCGGTTTAGTTGCTGGGCCAAGATCCGCTTGAGGATCTGGTTAACCAGGGTCGACTTACCGGAGCCAGACACCCCGGTGACGCAGATAAACTTCCCCAGTGGGAACTTAACGGTGATGTCTTTGAGGTTGTTTTCCTTGGCCCCCACGAGGGTCAAGACGTGGCCATTGCCGGACCGACGCTCGCTGGGTACCGGAATCATCTCCCGTCCCGACAGGTACTTACCGGTCAAAGACTTACGTGAGCGCATAATCTGCTTCGGGGTCCCGGCCGCCATTACCTGACCGCCGTCTTCGCCGGCCCCCGGGCCAATGTCGATGATGTAATCGGCCGCCCGCATCGTATCCTCATCGTGTTCCACGACAATCAGGGTGTTCCCCAGGTCACGCATCTTCTTCAGTGAGTTAATCAAGCGGTCATTATCGCGCTGGTGGAGCCCAATCGATGGTTCATCTAACACGTACATGACCCCGGACAAGTTGGAACCGATCTGGGTCGCCAACCGAATTCGCTGGGCCTCCCCCCCGGAGAGGGTCCGTGCCGACCGGGAGAGGGTCAAGTACTCAACCCCCACGTTTTGCATAAAGGTCAGCCGGTCGAGAATTTCCTTTAGAATTGGCCGGGCAATCTCTTGGTCTTGTTCAGACAAGTGAACCCGCTGGAAAAAGTCAATTTCTTCAGAAATCGGCAGTTCCGAAACCTGACCAATGTTTTGGCCCGCCACCTTCACCGCTAGGGCCTGTTCGTTGAGCCGGTAACCGTGACAGGCCGGGCACGGCAACTCGGCCATGTACTTGCGCATCTGCTCGCGGGTGAAGTCGGAGTTCGTTTCCTTGTAGCGGCGGGAAACGTTATTGACCACCCCCTCAAAGGTCACGTCGACGTCACGAATGCCGCCAAAGTCATTTTGGTAGTGGAAGTGGAAGGTTAAGTCATCACCGTACAAAAGCTGGTGCTTGGTTTGGTCATCGAAGTCTTCAAAGGGGGTGTCCATGTCAATCCCGGCGGCCGCGCAGTACTGGGCCAACAGGCTGGGGTAGTACTTAGAAGAGATTGGGTTCCACGGCACTAAGGCCCCCTCGTTTAAGGTCTTCGTTTGATCGGGAACCACGAGGTCGACGTCAACTTCTAACTTACTTCCGAGTCCCTCGCAAACCGGGCAGGCACCCAGCGGGGCGTTGAAGGAGAACAACCGTGGTTCCAGTTCGGGCATCGAGAAGTCACCGTACGGGCAGGCGTAGTGTTCGGAAAAGGGGATCTTCTCACCGCCAATAATGTCGGCCACCGCCACCCCATCGGCCAGGCGCAAGGCCGCTTCAAAGGAGTCAAACAGGCGTGAACGAACGCCGTCTTTCACGATAATGCGGTCCACTACCACGTCAATGGAGTGCTTCTTGTTCTTCTCCAGTTCCGGCACCTCATCGACGTCGTAAGTTTCACCGTCAACTTGCACCCGGACAAAGCCGTCCTTTTTGATCTTGGCTAACACCGCCTTTTGGGTCCCCCGCTTTTCGTGGACGACCGGCGCCAGTACCTGCAGGCGGGTCCGTTCTGGCAACTCTAGGATCTGGTTAACCATTTGCTCAGGTGATTGGCTGGCAATTGGTACCCCGTGGGTGGGACAAAGTGGCGTCCCCACCCGGGCCCACAAGAGGCGCAAGAAGTCGTTAATTTCCGTCACCGTCCCCACCGTTGAACGGGGGTTATGGGAAGTCGTTTTTTGATCAATCGAGATCGCCGGCGATAGCCCTTCAATTGAGTCCACGTCCGGCTTATCCATTTGGCCAAGGAACTGGCGCGCATAAGCCGACAAGCTCTCCACGTACCGGCGCTGCCCCTCAGCGTATAAGGTATCAAAGGCTAAGGAGGACTTGCCGGAACCAGACAGCCCCGTGATGACGACCAACTTATTCTTGGGGATCGTCACGTCAATGTTCTTTAAGTTATGTGCCCGGGCACCCCGAATTACAATCTTTTCGTTTGCCATCAATAACTCCTATTTCTTCTTCATTTGACTAGTCAGTTCCATGACCGTATCACGTAAAGTAGCGGCCTGTTCAAAGTCTAGGCGCTTGGCGGCCGCCTTCATCTGCTCGGTTAGCTCGGCGATCATCTGGGCCTGGGCCTCTTTATCTAGGGCCGCAAAGTCCTTGCTGGTAAACTCTGCCCCCTTATCGGCTTGCTCATCTTCTACCGGCTTAACGGCCGTAATTGCCTCTTGGATCGGCTTAATGATCGTCTTTGGCGTGATGCCGTGCTCCTTATTGTAGGCCTCTTGGATCGTCCGCCGCCGCTTGGTTTCGTCGATGGCGGCCCTCATCGAATCGGTAACCGTGTCGGCATACATAATCACGAACCCGTTGGCGTTGCGGGCCGCCCGCCCAATCGTTTGGATTAAGGAGCGTTCGTTACGCAAGAAGCCTTCCTTATCGGCATCCAAGATGGCCACTAAGGAGACTTCCGGTATGTCTAGCCCCTCCCGTAAGAGGTTGATGCCGACTAAAACGTCAAACTTACCCAGCCGCAAGTCGCGAATGATTTGGGTCCGTTCCAAGGTCTTGATGTCTGAGTGCAGGTACTTAACCTTTAAGCCAAGGTCCTCTAAGTAATCCGATAAGTCTTCGGACATCTTCTTGGTCAAAGTGGTGACCAATACCCGTTCGTTTTTTTCGATCCGCTTGTTAATCTCGCCAACCAGGTCGTCGATTTGCCCCATCACCGGTCGTACTTCGATGGTCGGGTCCAAGAGCCCAGTTGGCCGAATAATTTGTTGGACCACCCGGTCAGTTTGGGCTTCTTCGTACGGACCTGGCGTCGCCGACATGTAGATGACCTGGTGGACGTGACCCTCAAACTCCTTCAGGGTCAACGGCCGGTTATCTAAGGCGCTGGGCAGGCGGAACCCGTAGTCGATTAGCTGCTGTTTGCGGGCGCGGTCACCGTTATACATCCCGCGGACTTGGGGCATCGTCTGGTGTGACTCATCGACAATTAACAAGAAGTCCTTGGGGAAGAAGTCTAAGAGGGTGAAGGGGGGTTCACCGGGCTTGCGCCGGTCCATGTAACGGGAATAATTTTCGATCCCGTTGGTGTAACCCATCTCCCGCATCATTTCGATGTCGTAAGTCGTTCGCTGTTGGAGGCGCTGGGCTTCTAAGAGCTTGCCTTCCTTGGTAAACTTAGCGACCTGGCTCTTCATGTCGGCTTCGATTTCCGGCAGGGCTAGGTCCATGATGTCTTCGGAGGTCAAAAAGTGGGTGGCCGGGAAGATCGAAACGTGTCCCCGGTCGCCGATTACCTCGCCGGTCAAGGCGTCAACTTCGCGAATCCGGTCGATCTCGTCACCGAAGAACTCAACCCGGATCGCCTTTTCCTCCCGGGAGGCTGGGAAGATTTCCACCACGTCGCCCCGGACCCGGAAGCGCCCGCGTTGGAAATCAATGTCGTTACGGTCAAATTGGATCTCAACTAACTCACGCAGGAGCCGGTTACGAGGGATTTCTTGACCGACCCGCAGGGAAACGACGTGGTTTTGGTATTCGGCTGGCGAACCCAACCCAAAGATCGAGGACACCGACGCCACCACAATTACGTCGTTGCGTTCGATCAAAGACGAGGTCGCCGAGTGGCGGAGTTGGTCGATTTCGTCATTAATGGAGGCGTCCTTTTCGATGTAGGTATCGCTAGAAGGAACGTAGGCCTCCGGTTGGTAGTAATCGTAATAGGAAACAAAGTACTCCACCGCATTATTAGGGAAAAACTTCTTCATTTCCCCGTACAACTGACCGGCCAAGGTTTTGTTGTGGGAGAGAATTAGGGTCGGACGGTTGACGTTTTTAATCACGTTGGAAATCGTAAAGGTCTTCCCGGTCCCGGTCGCCCCAAGCAGAATTTGGGCGTGGTCCCCCTCTTCAACCCCCTTGGTCAAGGCCGCAATGGCCTCGGGCTGGTCCCCGGTTGGTTGGTAATCCGATACAAGTTGAAATTCTTTATCCGGTTGGCGATAAATCATCGTCTGGCCCCCTTTGTTGCTAGCGTACAAGGGCCCGCGGTCAAAACTCCACCACGGGCCCACAATTAAGTTAAGTTTAGCACACGAACATTTATTCGTCTAATTAGATGACTTTTCCTTGTTGACAGGGGTGCGCCCCTTCTCTTCTTCGATCCGTTGCTGCCAAAGGCGGACGTAATTAAGCCAGGCAAACTGGTAGCTAGCGGCCACCACGTAGATGGCCAGGGTGATGACCAGGGGCCACCACAGTTTTAAAATCACCAGCGCCCCGGCGACAAACATGGCTAGGTTGGCAATTACCGTCACTAAAACGGGAGTCTGTTTTTTCATCTCTGTTACCTTTGAATAATCTGGGTGGTGATGATGGCTAGCTGTTGGCTGTTGGTGGCGACGTTATCCTTTAACAGTTCCGGCAAAATCTTCTTTAAAAAGTACTGAACGCTGGCCAGGTTGGAAAAGTCCATGATCGCCTCCAGGCTGGAGCGGTAGATATCCATGTAAACTGGCTCCGGGTTGCCCTTTTGGATCTCTTCAAAAGATTCGTACATCAGGTCAATCTTGTCGGCCACCGATAAAATCTGCCCCTCCAAGCTCTCATCCTTGCCCTCACCTAGCCGCCGTTCGTAGGCCGCCCGGAACTCGGCCGGAATTTCAGATTGGATGAAATTCTCGGTTAGCGACCGGTCGACCTTGGCTAACATCGTACGCAACTCGGGGGTGGCGTACTTAACCGGCGTCTTAATATCGCCGATGAAGCGCTCGGTGTAATCGTGGTTAAGCGCCTTCTCGTACAGGGAGCGCCAGTTGATTTCGTTACCAGCTTGCTCTTCAATGTCGCCCAACATCTGGGCCGCTTGGGTCACCTTAAAGGAGTGGGCGGCCACGTTATGTTCTTCAAATTTAAAGTAGCCCGGTGCCCGGTTGATCATTTCCAGGTCGCTTAGGCTCTTAAGGTATTCATGCATTCCCATGGTGATTCTCTCTTTTCTAAAAGGTGAGTGGGCACCAACCCTAATGCAGGCCGTATGACTAAGCTTAGTCGAAGGTTGTCATGGCACGTGGCGTTCTTTGGCCTACTTAGACACTAGGCCTGCGGTTGGTGACCACATTATCTGTGTAACATAGTGGATTTAACAAAGGGGCGGGAGAAACCAGCGTTTCCCCAACCCCCTCATTAAAATTATTCATTTGCAAACGCAGTTAGGGCTGCTTCAAAGTCTGCCAGTTTTTGGTTAGCCTCCTGGTCGCTTGACCCGGCCGTTCCAATGTAGAACTTCAGCTTCGGCTCGGTCCCGGACGGCCGGATGGCGATCCAAGTTTCATCGGCCAAGACGTAGCGTAAGACGTTCGAATTTGGCATTCCCAGCTTTTCCACGGTTCCGTCGGCCAAAGTCTTGGTATCCTTGGCGAAGTCTTCGGTCTCTTCAATCTTGACCCCGGCAAAGTCCTGCGGCGCTTCTTCACGGAACTTCTTCATCAAAGCGGCGATCTTGGCTGGTCCTTGCACCCCAGCGTAAGTCGTTGAGATCGTCTTTTCCTTGAAGTAACCGTACTTGGTAAAGAGTTCTTGCACCCCGTCAAATAAAGTCATTTCCCGGCTCCGGTAGTATGCGGCCACTTCTGCCAACAAGACCAAGGTCTGGATGGCATCCTTGTCGCGAACGAACGGCTTGATCAGGTAACCGTAGGATTCTTCAAACCCAAACATGAAGGTGTGGTTGTGCTTGGTTTCGTATTGGTGAATTTGGTCAGCAATCCACTTAAACCCGGTCAAAACATTGACCATCGTTACCCCGTAACTTTGGGCGATCTTGGTGGCAAAGTCCGTTGAAACGATTGACTTAACGGCTGCCGCGTTGTCCGGCAGGGTACCGGCCTGTTTGTTAGCTTCCAAGATGTAGTGGAGCAAGACGGTGGCAATTTGGTTCCCGGTCAACAATTGGTACTCACCGTTTGGTTGGCGAACCGCGCAGCCCAGCCGGTCGGCATCCGGGTCGGTTGCGATTAAGATATCGGCGTCGACTTTCTTCCCGAGGGCCGTTGCCCGCACGAAGGCTTCCGGAAATTCCGGGTTCGGGTTCTTTAAGCCCGGGAAGTCCCCGTTCGGCGCTGCTTCTTCTTCAACCAGCTCGTAGTTAGTGAAGCCCGCTTGCTTGAGGGCCCGTTCCCCGAGCATCCGGCCAGTCCCACACAACGGGGTGTAGACAAACTTCATGTCCTTGCCAAATTCCGTGGCCAAGTCGCTGTTGACCGTGACCGTCTTAACGTTGGCCAGGTAGGCTTGGTCGACTTCTTCGCCGATTACAACCTCTAAGCCCTGGGCCTTAAGTTCTTCTTCGTCAGCTAATTCGATGTTAAAGAGGTCTTCGATTTGGCGTATGTAGCCGGTCATCATGTCCGATTCCTTCGGTGGCATCTGACCACCGTCTTCACCGTAGATCTTGTAGCCGTTGTATTCCTTCGGGTTGTGGCTAAAAAAAAAAAAAAACAAAAGACCAGGGGGAATGGGTCCC
>OBUX01000351.1_pt1 | contig 18010 bp, 20 predicted proteins | sample 1501181 | NCBI WGS metagenome assembly OBUX01 (sample SAMEA2579935, study PRJEB22360) | human gut metagenome | biome: human gut; feature: human-associated habitat; material: faeces | place: Denmark | collected 2008/2010 | reverse complement strand
TTGGCTGATACCTCCCCCTGCCACATCGAGTGTTCCTCCTGCGGCTTTAACAACCTTGGTTCCAACCGTAGTAATGTAGAAATTACCTGCCGCCGCTGTCGCAATCTTCACACATTCCGCTGCTGGCACATTATCGTATGTGATAGTGAAAGAAGAGCCAGTCGCTGATGACGGACCTGTCGCTGTAGCAGCCAGCATCACATTACCTTTAAAGGCATTGATGGGTTTAGCAGCCGTTCCTGACCCACTTAACATATTGTCAGGGAAGATTTTTGCCTGAACAGCCACAGTATTTGTCAGGCCAGTAAAGCTTGATGCCGACGTGTATAACGCTTTAACACCTGCCTGTATGGTGGCAATGTTATTGGATTCTGCCTGCGCTCTTTGTGAAGCCTGAACCTTGGGATAAACGATAAAAGCAGCTACCACTAATGCAGCAATGATGCCCAAAACAAGTAATAGTTCGAGTAGTGAGAAACCTTTCTTGCTTTTTCTTTTGTTATTTAATAAAACCATTATTATCTCCTTTTTTGTTTTAATGATAACTCCTGTTATAACGCTTCTCTGATATCTGGCAATAGAAAGAGCAAGATATATTTAACTCTGTCTGACAGACGGATGAATTAAAAAAGGCAAAGATTTCTCTTTGCCTTCCGGGAGATTTAAAAACAATATTTGTTATCACTACTACTGTCATTACTACTTCCTCATGGGATATTTATCATATCTGATAAAAAAGTAATAATGACGTTCACTACATAAAGATAAAAATTAACAGATTACTGGTCAAACTGAACGCATGATTGAAAAGAAAAAAATATTAATAAAGGATTATCCTGCATTCTGTTCTTTTATATAGATAACAGATAATAATTAGATATCAATACCTGAATCAAAATAAATTTAAAGATTTTTATTTTTGTCTTCTATCCATTTGCGCGAGAAACTTCCTGCCTGCTTTTATATACGTTATTCTTTCAATATCATTCAGGTCAGATACTGAAAGCAAAATCCCCATAACAAGCTCTTTATCCACCTGTTCGATATCGCAATGCATAGCCTTAGCTACTTCCGCACCAAGAATAATCTTTAGCCTTGTTTCAACTTTCTTACGTTCTGATTTCTCCAGAGACTTAAGACGATTAAGTTCTAGTTGAGCAAAAGCAACCTTTTGCTTTAATGTTTTTTCTGTTCTTGTTTTTTTACTTTCATTATCCATAGTTATCACCTCTTGCTGTTTATACGTATTTAATTATCACAAAGAGAAATAACGTCAAATTTACACCATTTTGTAAGAGAGAATGATTCTGATACATTTCTTTATAAATATGTGCAATGCATATGATAGTAATTACTAACTTAAAATACCCCGCACTCTCCGCGTTACTTATTTTTGCGCATTCGTGCTTTTATTTTTACCTGTCATTTTCAAACTCTATTTCCCAATCTCAACCTGTGAATTGTGCAACACATAACACTGTCTGTTTCATTCGTTTTTTTCATCAAATTTAGCAGCCCCGCCTTACGGCGGGAATAATTAATACTTCTTTTGCCCTTACGGGCCTTATCTTTACTCTTTTTGTCCTGTGGACGTGAAACCTACACCTTTAATCCAGTTTGCGCCGCTTAACCCGGCGTATTATTTTACAACCATACATATATTTCGTATTAATTAATAAGAGGGGCATTTTACATTGGCTTATTTTTTTAAAGACAATGCCCACCTATACACTGCTACGCAGTGTGTGGGGTCTACCGACGGTTGCCTGCCGCAGGCTAAAAGCAAAACCAAGGTCAACGTCAACCCCGAAGTTTTTCTTACGAAAAACTAACAGCAGCTTATATATTTGAGATTATATTTTTAATGGCGATTTTTCATCTGGATTTTAAAATTGTGAAACGAAGCGAAGGCATGACTTCCGTTGCGAAAGCTGCCTACCATGCCCGTACACGTATTACAGATGATCGCATTGGCGAAACATTTGATTTCAGCCACAGAACAGATCTTCATGGTCATATTTTATTAGCCCCTGTTTCAGCACCTGCTCACATTGTTGAAAGTTCCTCAGCACTCTGGAATGAAGTTGAAAGAGTGGAACGCCAGAACAACGGTCAAACAGCCCGTTATTTTGATGTTGCTATACCTGTAGAACTCAACAACGATGATAAGAAAAAATTGGTTGCCGAATACTGTCAGAAGAACTTTGTTGATAAAGGAATGATTGCTGATATCGCATTTCATGACTTGGATAGTAAGAATCCCCATGCTCACGTCATGTTAACCCTGAAAACCATTGGTCCAGACGGCTTCGGTAAAAAAGACAGAAGCTGGAATGATAAGAAGATAATGATCCAATGGCGTGAATCATGGGCCACCATGTCAAACAGCTACCTTGAAGCCGCAGGCAGTGAAGAACGTATCGATCACCGTTCTCTCAGGACACAATGTGCTGATGCCCTTGCTCAAGCAGAGGAAGCATTCAGCGCTGAAGAGAAAGCATTCTGGCTTGCCAAAGCAACAGAAACAAACCGCCCGGCAATGCAACGTGTTCATCGTGCTAAATGGAATGACACCGAGTCACAGGAACAACGAGCTGCCGAACAAGCTCAACGTGATCAGCAAATAGAGGAAGCGAAGAAGGTCTATACGACATTCAGTGAGCTACCACTGGAGATCGTGGTTGATGTCAGAAGCTTTACGATTACACATCTTGCTGAACCCGAAGAGATCATTATCCCTGACTACCCAGCAACAGTAGAACCGCAACCGGCTATGGCGACACCTACCACAAGCAGAAGACCAGCAGCAAAATCTTACCGTAATCCCAATAAGGTCAGTAAAGTAAATGTTTCAGGGAAGAAATCCCCTGTTCTGGTTGTTCCTGAACCAAAAGCATCCACTAAATTGAAAACCCCATCTCTTCAAAACACCAGAGCGGTGAACCGTGCTCCCCTACATATCAGAAAGCAGACCAAGCCACGACAAAATGGTTTGTTTAAACGTTTCACACTACTCATCGTAGACTTCCTGAAAGAGAGATTTGTATGGGCGAGAAGGAAAACTGATACCACTGATGCTGACCATGATAAGCGTATCGCTGAAAATTATGTGTTTGATGAAGTGCTGGGTGTCAATGTTCCACGCTCGGAGTTTGAAAGACGCGCTAAGTTTAACAATAACCAAACATCACAAGAAGCAGGAGTCTATGGTAACGAATCAAATATTAACAAGACTGTTCGTTTCCCAAATCGTTTTGAGCAAGAACAAACGGAGGTCAATAAACACATGGAATTTATACTGTCTATTGGTGGAAAACCTTCTATGCCAAAGTTAAAACAAACTAACAGAAAATCTAACATCAAATAGTAATGTTATCCCCACTATTAATTTTTAATCAAATGCATGTTACATAGGCTCAAAATGTGATAGCATATGAAAACATAGAATTTTTTATATGCTTGGTGAATGTTTTGGGCAACAATATGTATAATATCCTTTTCTTCATCTTTCTTTCAATAGCAATTCCATTCCTTTTATTCCTCGTATGGAAACAGCACCTAAAAACCAAAGAGATTCGTTCATATCTATTGAAAGAGGGATATAATATTATTTTCAACGGAGAAGGTAACTCATATCTCGCATTTAATATTAGTAATGCGACATTTCGCGCAGGTAATTTAACTTCCAATGATTATTTTCAAGCATCAATTTCTTATATCCACGATTATAGATGGGAGTGGAAGGAGGTTGAGGCAAAGAAAATAAATAATATATTTATTATTTACATTTCGAATATTGATTTCCCTTCCCAAAAACTATTTTATCGCAATAATAAATCTTTAGCAGAAATAGACTGGGCAAAATTACAAGCAATTTTTCATCAACCATATGAAATACAGAATGACGTCATGCAAGATAACAATAATACGCACTATGATTTTTTCATATCCCATGCAAAAGAGGATAAAGATACTTTTGTCAGACCACTGGTAGACGAGTTAAATAGACTTGGTGTAATTATTTGGTATGATGAACAGACACTTGAAGTCGGCGATAGCTTAAGGAGAAATATTGATTTAGGCCTAAGAAAAGCAAATTATGGCATAGTCATACTTTCTCATAACTTTCTAAACAAGAAATGGACACAATACGAATTAGATAGTTTAATTAATCGTGCAGTGTATGATGATAATAAGATTATATTGCCAATCTGGCATAATATCAATGCTCAAGAGGTATCTAAATACAGCCATTATTTGGCGGATAAAATGGCACTGCAAACTTCTTTATATAGCGTTAAGGAAATAGCAAGAGAGTTGGCTGAAATAGCATACAGGAGAAGATAAAGCAATAAATCATAAGTGCTTAATATCTTCGATGCATAAAATTAATTGTATTAGCACATCTAAATAGTATGTTTGTTATGGAATGAGTGTTCCGTGCTCATTCCACATATTGTTTAGTATACGTTGAAATATTACAGACCTAGCTTAGTATAAACAGATGTAGGGTATAGATAACTACCACTATTTGAACTTGAGTAATAGTTAACACAGTAATTATCTAATGCATATTTAATAATTTTAGGTTGGAAAGAGACAGATACTGTATAATGTTCTGAATCTAAAAGTGGTTTAGGAATGAAGTTCTTATCGACTGTTCTATCTCCGTCTAAATTAGCTATTACAACAGGAAGATTAAATTCTACGATAAGATCTATTTCATGGGCAAGAAACGATACTCCATCGCTACCTTTTCTCTTAGTATTACCGCTTCCCAACAGTACTACTTGTTTAGCATTTTTCATCCTTTCGCGGAGGTTTCGCTTTATGGTTTCAGGTTTACTTGTATCCCTTGAAATAAAGAGATCATGAGCATCAAAAAAGTTAAAGTCTATTTTTTCATTTGCTTTCCATGCCTCCATAAGACGATAAAACTTTATATCTTCACTTGCAAAAGCCACATATGTCTTATTACGATAACTCATATAGTCCCCATGAAGCAGTCAACATTAGTATCAACATGTTGAAAATACCTTATATATCAGATAGTGTAAACATCATTTATAAGAAACTACTATCAACACACTTGAATTACATATAATTAACAAGGTTGGTACAAAAATGGCGAAAGTTAATTTTTTCGATAAGCGTATACTTAAAAAATTTTCAGACTACACATCAACTATTAGTACCATATTTTCACTTTTTTTGATTTTTGTAGACATTCCAACAGAAAACAAACTAACACTTGGTATTATATTTTTAATTATTTTATTCTTACTGTATTTCGGCATATGGTTTAAATCAAATAATCTTTCGGAAATTAATTTAGATGTTGAGGGCAGCATTGTTACTGTAAAAGCAGGCGATTTATTCAGACAAGATGGATTCAAGGTCATTGCTTTTAATGAATATTTTGACACGCAAGTTGATGATGTTATCATTTCTCATAATTCACTTAATGGATTATATATTGATAACTATTTAGCGGGATCCGTATCTGATTTGGACCATCGTATTTCAAATCATCAGTTTGAAGAAGATGAACTGCTTGAGGTCAACCATAAAAGAAAAGTGGGTAAAACACAAAAATATTCGCTAGGAACTATCTTCGTTAATAATGATTATCTATTAACTGCGTTTTCAAAATTTGACGACAAAAATAGAGCTTTTCTTACAATGCCGGATTATCTAGCATTTTTAATAAATTTTTGGGACAAAGTTAATCGTATATATGCTCAAAAAAGTGTCTCTGTTCCTATCTTTGGATCTGGAATCACTAGAATAAAGGAACATAAAAATATTAGCGATGAGGATTTACTTAAAATAATGTTGTGGACTTTTAGAATAAGTGAAATGAGGTTTAAATTTCCGGCAAAGCTTACTATCGTTATCCACAAAGATAAGATAGATAAAATAAACTTATTGGATATAAAATCAGCGAGAAATGGTCTTTAGTTATATTTATATATGGGCGAACTATGAAAGGTCGCCCATCATATAATTCTTTTCGTTTTTTATATCTTTCGCCTAAACACAACATTATCAGAGAATATCGCCTTACCAGCTATAAACCCAACAACCGCAATTATTGGTAGACTGATAGTAGCTCCTGCCATACCTGTTGACATACCGATCAACGTCGATAAACCAAAAGTCAACAACAAAACAACAGCAGCATACCAGCCGGGATAAGTGCCATATAACACAGTCGCTAAGCAACCTGTGCAAACGTGAACCCCACGCAGGCTCTCTTTGAAACAGAACGGGCATTTGATGGTATTGTTTTCCATATTGGTTTCCTTAATTGGCTTTCCAGCCATTGCTGGTCTTAAAGAGATTCATGGCACCATCAGCAGGTTCATTCATTCCTTTAACGCTGGCGAATGCTTTTTTGTCAATCCAGCCCGGAACGTCAACCAGCTTCCACGTATAAGTCACGCGAACTACTTTCTGATTACCGTTTCCCGGCTCAGTCCATTCCTTAATCCCGTCAACAGCACGACGACCAACACAGGCACCATCTGTTGTGCTCCAGACTTTGGCTTTTTTGCCTTCCTCTGTTATCCCTAATACGTTCGAATCATAGCCCTGCTCAAAGACCATCATTCCCTGCTCTACAAATCCATCGAGGATCACTGAATTCGTCCCTGTACCAGTCGAATCAAGTCGTGGCTTGGCAAGACGGATGGGGAAGCTGGTGTTATTGTTATCCAGCGAGAAGCAATATTTGTCCTGCCCTATCTTGGCATTGATCGCCTTCTCAAAATCACCTTTCTCACCACATCCCGCCAGTGCCAGAGCTGCGCCAGCAACGAGTAAAATCTTCTTCATCTGCTTATCCATCCTGATAATCAAAGTGCCTAAATTTTTGACCAAATCTGGTCAGGGCTAGAGTTGTTGCGGGATCCGGCTGATATCACATGGCAAAACCACCGCTTAACCAATTGATAGGATTCAATTCTTTTAGCGTCTCGTCATATCGTTTAAAACGATCAAAAACAATCTTATGATAGCCGCTAGCTATCATAAATAAATATTCGATCGATAAAAACAATTAATAACCGATCAATATCATTGCTTTAATCGTTAAAGCCTATCAATAATTAATTATCGATCTTTTATATCGATCATGATTTCAAGTTCTGATAGCCTTGCAACGCCGAGACCGACGCCATGAGCTTGGTGCTGTAGGACGTATAAAACGTAGCAAAGCTCTGTGAGCAGGTTCAGTCTCTTTAACTCATTTACATGGAGGAAGTAAGATTGGAAGCAGTAGGTATCGTATTTTTAGTGGTGCTCTTCATCATCATCATGACAGCAGTAGATATACAAAAGAAAAAGCACTACAACAGCTTTACGGAAGTTCTGGACGGCGACATTCTTTCGTATGAATGCCAACAGACAGGTATTGTTATTGATACTCAAAAACATACTGTCCGTATTTTCAATAAAGATAAAGACAGCACATATACTTTTGATCAAATTCGAGAAATAAATTATACGCTTTCAGAGGGGGGTAAGTTTTATGGCAATGGAACATTACGAGGTATGAATAATGCGGCTATTGCTAACTGGAGAGAACAACTTTCAGCGAATAAACGGTCTGGCCTAAATATTTTAACCGATGATATTAAAAATCCCATGTGGAAAGTTAATGTTCCCCTGAAAAATTTAAGCACCTCAAATCACGAACTTTGCGAGCGATGGATGCTGGTATTTAAAAAATATGTTTTCTGAGTCTCACCTTTCATCTATTTCTGGAACAAAAATGAAAAAATTATTACTTGCTATTTTTATAATATTACCACTTGGTGGCTGTACCGTTCATGGTAATAAATCCCTAACTGATGAAAATCATCAGACGGTTAAAGTTAAAATCGTCAAGGGAAAAACAACCCAACAAGAAATTCTTGCTGCCTTTGGAGAGCCTCAGACACGCGCTACGAATGATGGACAGGAGATGTGGAACTACTCAAGTATGACGGGAGAAAGCCAACTATCTAACTACATACCGGGCCTTGCTCTATTGACCAATAGCAGCACAGCACACATTAAATCACTGGATATCTGGTTTAAGGGTGATGTTGTGGAACGTTATGATTTTCGTCAGACTGCAAGTAAGACCTCACGTGGTTTGATGGATTGATAATACAACATATCATCGTAAAATCGGGAGTTGCTACGTATGAACTCCCGATTTTATTTCATGATATTATATCAATTAAATACTAAATAAATTACATAACAAACACTTCTTGTATATTACTAAGCGTCTTAGCACCTATACCTTTTATGTTTTTTAAAATATCCAGATCAAGCTTGCCTTCACGAACTCGTGCTTTAACAATTTCTTTAGCGACTGTTCTATTTATATTTAACAATGCTTCCAGTTCATCTAAAGTAGCTTTATTGATATCAGGCTTAGATACAGAGGTTTTGGTATTTGACATATACTCAAGCAAATCCGCCACTACTAAATACGTGTGAAATACTGACTTTACAGCTTCAATCCGATCTAACTCGGCATGAACACCTTTATTTGTTAACTTATTAACTTTATCTAACCATGATCCGAGAAAATCTATATGTGCTTTGGCAAGGTCTTTATTACTATCAGACTGAATAGCCCCATCCATAAATGCCCAAAGGCGGTTTACGTATTGACCTTGCCCAACGGCCCGACCATTAAATTTTTCCTTCGATGCCGGATAAAGTTCATCAGCCAACCCTTCTAGAAGCCTACGACATGTAGTTAAAGCTTGAGACCATTCTTCTTCTTTATCTGAAGAAATAGCTTTAAATGCCAACATTAGTTGTTCTGCGATCACTGGATTTAGATCTAATAATTTATCATCAACAGCATTTTTCAATACATCAAAACAGTTGCTGACAGTACCTGAAAATTTTAGTTGATTATATATTTGCGATGCTAATTCATGTGCTTTTTTTCTAACATAATTGATATGTTGATTTAAACTATTCTTATAATACGTTCCGTCATTGCCTTGTTTTTTTCTTACAAGATCGGCATATTTCTCTTCAATAAACCCAATGTTATTATATCCACCACCACTTTCAATATTTTTTAATGTGAGTTCTTCATCTGAATAATGTATATTAGCCTTAACTCCTAATTTGGCAAGTTCTTGTATTCGTTTGTCTAAATTTTCTTGGAAAGATTTATTTTTTGTATTTTCAGCCTCAATAACAAACTTAAGCAATTCAGTTATTGGCTTTGTATATTTAGTATCACCTAATTGAATAGCACACCATATCTTTTTATCATCATCATTGATGATATCCGAAGTCCGCTGTAGTTTTTGTATAGCCGATAACAAAGAACCTTTTGGTGACTCGAGTTCTTTAAGTGTTTCTTCAATGAGCTGTAATGCTACTTTCTTGTGTGGCATGTGAATCATCCTTCAACTTATAGCTTCGTAATCATTAAGTGGTAGATTGTTGCTTTTAAACTAAAAATGAAACTCTGGTGGCTCAGCCATTTTAATACCACCAATACGTATGGGCAGCTCACCTTCTCGTTGGCACAGGTTCTTAATAGATTGCCACTCCTCAGCTTCTGTTTCCATGTGAGCAGCGACCGAATCAAAAGCACCTTCGGCTACGACTATAGTAGGTTCTTTATCTGTTTCATTGCCATTCGAATCCACTTTTGGTACTTCGGCCAGTTCTTCTTCCAGCCCAGCCAAACTCACTTTCAGTTCATCAAGACTACTGGCGGCGTCTATTGGCGCATAGAAGAACAGCCCACTGATGAAGATAGCTTCCATTACCTCACTGAAAGAAAACGAGGTATCGCCATAAACAAAGCAGCCATGCTTGGAACTCTTCACCCCTGATACATTCTTCTTCAACAGGCCGTCCTTTGCCGACGTCATCAACGCCTGTTTGCTATAGAGGATTACAGGAAGATTTTTAATTTCGTGAACATCACCGCTGATACTCCAGCGTTCTTTATCACCTTTAATGAAACCTGAAGCATCGCAGCTACTTTCTATGTCAAACTCATCAGTCGGGAACCGCTCACGATTAAAATAGGTCGAAAAATCTTTCCCTTCTTCCATATCCTGACGCTTGTAAGCGCGATAAACCGAGCTACGACGGTCAATCCCAATCCATTCAATATCCCATGTCGTTGGCCCGGACGGTTTTCTTACCTCATCTATATAAGCACCAACATCTCTGTCCAGATAAGCTGCTAACAGTGCCTTCCACGGTTCTATTGCCAGAAAGATACTTGCCAGCGATGTTCCTTCTTCAATCAGAACAGTATGGTGGAAGAAGCGAAGAAGAAAGAAGGGATCGGTATTGGCTATCGTGTTCTGGATGGATAGCAATGGAACCGCCGAGGTTTCATCGTAATCGGACTGAAACCGCAGTATTGCATCGGAACAAAAAATTAATTTACCTTCCATCGCTCATCGCCTCCTGACGCTATCAGACAACGCATTTTACCAGAACACTGCCACTTACCGCATTCGACTTTAACCTGACCCATGTTCGTTGATAGCTCTGGATATATATTCAACCCAAAAGCATTGACCTTATGGATAACATCACAATATCTGAAACTGATAACTCAGATTATAACATCTGTGATTTTATAGTTTCTTCACTCATTTGTGTGAGTTCTGAAACCAAGCGAATATAAGTATTTTTCAACCTATCTTTATCGCAACGACTTACAGACTCCGATAACAGATAATGGCTATAATTATTGACATAAATATCATTGTCATTTTCAATGAGTGAGTTTTATTCCATGTTCGGTATCTTCTACTTTGTTTACAATACAGATCATAAATGGTGTTTTCTCATAGGGATGAAAGAGTGTTATCATTTTAATATTTTTCATTTTATTTTTTACTTTTTTATTACTATTTAATACAACATCGCGATCGTGAAAATCAAATTTATTTATTTTTTAACCATGATTTTCCCTCTTATTTTTAAACTACTTTTTGAAAAAATCTTTATCTCTGTGCTGACGCACGGCTACGCCCTGACGCTGACATTTTTATTTTATTCATCTCCTGTCTGTTAAATAAAAAGAAAAGCACTCGATCATTGTTTGATCTCTTTTCCTCATGATGCTGAATTTAGATCCTATGTTTAAACATAGTTTTTCCCTTTAGACATATAGCATTTTCTCTTAAACGTATAGGAAAACTACATCCTTGGTAGCAGCGCTTCGTGATTGTTGCGAACAATCACTCTGCTGAACAGGGCTTGCCCCTGTTAATATTGGATTTATCCAAAAAAGATCGCGTCGTAGACGCATATAAAGTTAAAGTAAAATTAATCAAGCAGTCCCGATAGTAGCAGCGGTTCATGATTGTAGAAAACAATCACTTCGCTGTAATAACATAGTAGGAAAAATAACACAGATAACACCACTGGTGCCATTTTGATAAGGCACCAATCAACTAAAGAGAAGAACTATTTTCAATATTACATTCTTTAAAATGTCATCCAAAGCTTCGCTATTTGAATAATGAAGAAGAAAAATGCTCTCAAGCCAGCTATAGCTTAAAACAAAGTACGCACTCTTGGGAGTTAAAGTCCCGAATCCCGGCACTTAAGTTGATAACTATTCTCAAATAAAAATAATAAAGTGTTATTGTATATATTCTGTAGCACTACAATTTTTATACGTAAAAACATCAAGTGTTAGTTATTTTAAAAAATATAAACTTTAAGTATTGACTTGCACACAAAATATAGTATCTACTTAAATGTATAACTAAAAAAATAAAGGAGTAAATACCATGATAGAAAATAAGATACAAACTGAAGTAAAGAAATCAAGAAGAGGTCTCCCACGTCATACTAAAAACCCATTTCTTAATGATACAAGTCTACATACAAAAACTGGCGTCAGACGTATTACTACAGGAAAAGATCGATTAGCATTAGTTAATGAGAGTACGGGAGAACAAGTTGGTAATGGTGGTTTCTTTCAGTCTATGGAAGTAGACAAGACACAGTTCGTGAAGCTTTATGTGGATGGCGTATCAGCTATTGATGGTTTATCCTCATCCGGTAAGAAAGTATTCAAGATACTGTATCTTGCTATCAGAGATAATAAAGATACAGATACGATATTAATGTCATTCGATATTGTTGATCAAGATATCGTGAAAATATCAAGAACCACTTATTTCAAAGGTATGAAAGAACTTGCTGACAAGAAATTTATTGCTGAGACCATGATACAGAACTATTATTTTATTAATCCAGACTATATGTTTAATGGTGATCGTTTAACTTTCATGAAATCTTATTACTTGAAGGACAAAAAAACTAAAACTAAAGAGAACAAAATTAATTGCCAAGGCAAAACACAGTAGTTTCAAGAAAGAGATTTTCTCAAGCAACTCCTATCTGAATGATAACTCCATAAAGCCAATGCATTTTAACAACCCCCCCCCTACTATAAAAATTGTATAGGGTGATTAAAAAATGAAGCGAAATCGAATGAGAAAACGTTTTTTATATACCAGTTTACAAACTCATATCTTGGAGAGCTGCTTTTTATCATTGCTGACATATCAATCATATTATGTGTTGATCTACGTAGTTCTGATATATAGAGAACAAAATCAACATGTTCATAATGTGGATTTTCAACAAGAAAATTAAGTTCTGCCATTACATATTCAGATTCATAAGGCATTATCGATTCATTAAGAATAACAAGTCCACCGACTGCTCTAGGAATATTTAAAGATTCCTTTGTTGCTCTAATCTGGCTATTGGAGGTTGCTACAAGATCTTTTATATTTCTATAAGCATAATCCATTATCTTTTTTCTGAAAGCATCTGAGTCGGGGTGTTTTTGAATCAATTCCTCAATATGAACCCTACCGAACCAACTTCTTTTAAGCCATTCATCAGTCTTAGCTAGCTCATTAATTTTTTCATTTATTAAATCAGTTCTGTCATTTGTGAGTAATTTTTGCTCTAAAATAACATCGTTATTAAATAACAAATAATCTGCCATTTTCGAACTAGAGCCATCGTCTTTTTTGAAATCATCCTTCATATCGTCCAATACTATATTATTTTTCTTAGATCGAATAAAATCAAGAAACCTTTTATCTATAGAATCCATCTTTCCTACCTTCAGTTTTATTTCATCGTCCCGAGCCTGATGATACACCATGTCATTTGTCTCTTACAACATTATTAATGTATTAAGCATGGCCATAATAAACAACAAAAAAACATTGGCGAGACAAATCAACAGAAATAAACATTGCTGCAAACGGTTAATTTGACACTTACACCATATCTCGTAATATAAATATATCCACTATTTTATCCACGAGGTTTTATATGAGAAAAGTAAAAACAGACAACAGTGATTTAATCGAATATGTAAATACAGTTAAAGAACTAAAAAATCACATTCCAATAGAAGAATACAGAAATGAATATCGTAAACTGCGTTCTGATGATATTCCATTGGTTAAGGCGCAAAAATTTAAATCTGCCCATACCGAAGTTCGCAGGTTGGAAAAAAAGAGAGAATCTCTTATTGAATACTTTATTGACGAGTTAAATCCCATCAGCAGTTCAAAAGCTAACACATCAGCAAGATCAACTGGTAATCTCGATTTATTTAACGAACGCGTGTTATACCGTAAGGCCATTTCAGAAAAGAGCGATGAAGAAATAGTAGCCTTGGTCATAAAACAACGTACAGAAGCCGCTGTTGAGTTCCAACGTTCAATTGAACAGAGTCTTGAGCAACTATCTCGTATCTCGTCAGAGTTCGAACCATCAAACCAAAAGCGCAGGAAAATGTCTCTTTAAAACGACTCTATGCTATTCGTGTGAAATGTGATGTATTAGATTGCTTATGCAATAATGTTTACTATATTATTTACTGACTGTTTTTTTTTGATTTTTCCAACAGCACCGTAAGCATTATTTTTATTAATCGCCTATTTTAAAACACCGGATGACATACTATGAGTGAAGCTCTTAAGGCACTGAACAATATTCGTACACTTCGCGCACAGGCTCGTGAAACAGATCTGGCAACTCTGGAAGAGATGCTGGAAAAACTCACCACAATCGTTGAAGATCGCCGTGAGGAAGAAAATTCAGCCCGTAAAGAACAAGAAGAACGTCAGGCTAAACTGGAAGCCTTCCGCCAGAAATTGTTAGAAGACGGTATCGATCCTACAGAACTACTCGCTTCAGTTGGTTCATCCCAGCCTAAAACCAAATCAACTCGTGCTCCTCGTCCTGCTAAATACAAATATACAGATGAAAACGGTAATGAGCAGACTTGGACGGGTCAGGGCCGTACTCCTAAAGCAATCGCCGCTGCTATCGAAGCTGGTAAGACACTGGAAGACTTTGCTATCTAACCGCTACAGCATATCCGGGCTTCACTGTTCTCAAGATAACAGGCCCGGAAAATATCCGATTATTCATCCAAGACTATCCCAGTCTGGCAGGTTGTTAACGACCTTTCGCCACCAATGATACGCAGCCATAAGAACACCAAAACAAATACCTGCGACGACGCTTGAGGCAAATGCAGTGCCCAGTTGTATCCCTGTATCCTTCCAAGTAAAAAAACCACATACAGATCCCCCATGCCGGACCAAACCATCCACCCATCAACAAAGTGATTTGCCAGAATGAGGCAAAAGGTAGCGGTGGTATCTTGAGTCCAGCTTTCCATGCGAGGTGTAGCAAAGGAGGGGCATAATTACTTCGCCACATCCTCTTGCTTTCCATGATGGCAATAGCGTGTTTCTTTTTAGCTTCAAAGCCCATACGGTTCCCTCCAGATCCACCTTTACTCATCTATCTATTGATAAAGAAGCACAATAGACAATAATGATTATCAATTCCATGTATGTAAGTCAAAAATAACTCAAATAGTCATTCCTTTAGATCTTCTGGCGAAACCCGGTCACATGCCATTTTCTTAAGCATTCTTTGTAATCTTTTCATTTTCAACTTATGAGCTTTTTTCTCACCAATCTCCTGATAGTATTCTTCACGACGTTCGTTGACCACGCTCCTGAACTTTTTCAAAAGCTGTTCAAGTGTTTTGATGTCAGTAGTTGCGGCTTCCGCTTGGATTTTTTTATACATATACATCACATGAAATTCATCAATCATTTTTTTGCTCCTTGGACAGACAAATAAGATTTGTTATCAGCCCCAAGAAGGGGCCGATAGACATCAGAATATATCAGCATATTGATTCCGCCAGAACAGTGTAGTGCATTTTGGCTAATGCCTGCCTAACCTCTTTAAAATCCACCTCAGATAGTTTTTCAGCCGCGTTCTTTTTCCATGCTTTTTTCAGAAGATGCTTCTCAGCATTTCTCATCGCCAAATCGATTAGCTTACAAACAAACTCATGATCCATTACATGCGTTATAATCATATTGCTGGTCGTTTTATCCTTTGAGTTAAAAATCTCAGCGTAGACATGCAAGGACACAACATAAAAGATTTCAGTATTTTTATTTTTAAATGTATTCATTTTTATTTCCTCTTTAGTTTAATATTGGAATAGCAAAATATTTGTATAAATATTAGCGGTATACACACTTATAGATAATCCAAAGCTGACGAAGGTGTTGTTTTACCTTACAGTGGCTTACTTCTCCATAAATCCGATTACTTTGGTCTTCTTCTGTGTCATCGTAAAAATGATATCTCGTTTTTTTAATGATACTTTCCATAATGTCATTCATATTGTATTTATTGTTGAGAAAATAATAAAAATCATCTGGTGCATTCCTCCGCAATCCGTCCATATAGCTCCTGAAATAACATTCGGCTTGTTCAATAAACTGTTTTGTCGTAATAAGCTCTATCTTCATATTTTTCTCCATTATTGCTTAGGATAATAGGATGCCATGTGAGAACAGTTATCTGTTCGACACGAGATCTTGTTTCTGTTTTTATGCTGCGTTCTGGCGTGAGTTTCGAATAGCCGCTTCAATCCATTCATCAATCTCACTTTCAACAAAAGCGACACACCTCGGACCTATTTTTACTCTGTCTGGAAAGTTTCCTTCCTTAATACGTTCATATAAGGTCGTGCGACTGAATCCCACTCGATTTAAAACATCAGGAACGCGGATAAATCGTTTTACGCTGGTTTCAATATTTTCTTTCATTGTCTGTCCTCTATTATTGTAAGTAATCTCTATGAGATTTCGCTTTTCTCTATGTTGTTTCGACGTGAACAATGATAGCGATTTTGCTTATGGTAATTTAGGGACGTTCAAAGAAGTTTTTTTTGAAAAATTCGAAGGGGCACGGATGGAAAGATAACGGTTAACACTGGATGAGATCACGTTCGCTCGGAGCGAACGTAACCCTTTTACTTGGCTTATTTTTTCTTATTCCTGTCGTCTTCTACATGCTTTTCAACAGGGGAGTCTTTCAAGTGGTTGTTTTCCATCATGTAATCTTCAAGCGATTTCAGATAGCTCGCATCCGTCAGAAAAGCCATTGCTAACGGGTAGTCCGTTGCCTTTAGCATTCCTTCATCACGATCGTTGTCGCTGTCCTCGTGAAGCAGCGAAGAAATCAGTGAAAGCGGGATTTTAATGCCGTTATCTTCTCCCCAGAAGATCAGGTCCATCATCGGGATAAGACGATATTCAATGATTTTTCTGAATGTGCTTTTGCCGAAACGATACTCTCTTGGCGCTGGAGACTTCATCTTAAGCTGTCTCTTCCATTGAGGGATCAGCACTTTCAGATGTTCAATGATTTCTTCAGTTGATGCCTCTTCCAGATGAATATCGACAGTAATGCGTGAAAGATTATTAAGGGATGTTTCTTTTAGATACTCGGACAGAAATTCGGATTCGCTTAACGCGGAAAGCTCAGGCGTGGCTTCGGTTAATGCCAGCGTTTTCGCATAAAATTGCGCGTGGCTTCGTGTCGTAGGATTTACCGCGTAGGTTCTGGCAAGCTCATGTCCAAGGGTAGCGGTATCACCACTGAAAAAGATTTCACCGCTGAGGATCTTGTTGCGGTAATCATCCAGCATTAATCGGTTAAAGGTAGGTATGGTGTTCCGGCTCAACAACATTCTGTAAGCCAAGATACGCCGCTCAACCTCAACATAAAACTGCTGTAAGGTGAGTTTCTCTATCGCCTCATAGCGTTCCACATCAAACCATGCTTCCAGTGCTTTCCTGATTTCACTTCTTTTCATCCATCCTCCAACAATCCATTTCCTTTGATATATCTTCACAGGATCCGTTTGGAACAATTGAAGTTCAACTGTTTTGTCATCAGAGACGGGGGAATGGCTAAGTTGTTGTTAAGAGTGTGAACTCGAGAGCATAAAAGTGGATGCCCGACGCGCGGCAAAATGGTAAAAAACAGCATCAGTAGTAAGAAAAATTGAGCGAGAGAAAGGAATTTTAATGCAGGGATTTATGCATGACAAAATCAAAAATTATTTGTAAGTGATTGATTTTGTTGAATGATTGGCGGAGAGAGGGGGATTTGAACCCCCGGTAGAGTTGCCCCTACTCCGGTTTTCGAGACCGATGATACAGAGTCGAAAAATCAAAGAGTTAAAAATTTTTCTTGGAATAAATGTCTTAAAATCGTACACGAAAAATCAATAAATTACATAACATTAAAGAAGAATATTCCAAGCCTTCTTGAGGCCACCACCTGTTTTCAGGTGTCATTCAGATGTGATTTACCCCAGATTGGGAAAGCACGCTTTTTTTTCTCAGCTTATTCCGTTTTGCCTGTGTGTTGAATAATTCCACTGCAGTTATATAAAATCGGTAACGGCTGGAAATCATTCAATACTCGCACTATCGAAAGTTCACCAGCCAACCGCAGCACGTCCTGCATACGTCGTGTCTGCGGTTTTTCTTTTTCGCTTACATTGTGTCTGGTTCTTCCAGCCACTCAATATCAGGTGCAGTTGATGTATCAACACGGTTCAGCAACACCCGATACTTTTTCC
>OBUX01000341.1_pt1 | contig 18773 bp, 16 predicted proteins | sample 1501181 | NCBI WGS metagenome assembly OBUX01 (sample SAMEA2579935, study PRJEB22360) | human gut metagenome | biome: human gut; feature: human-associated habitat; material: faeces | place: Denmark | collected 2008/2010 | reverse complement strand
CTGCCCCATCTACTCCCAGAAGCGCGTCGGGCGCATCGGGAGGAGCGGCGAGGTCCGCACCTTCGACATGTACAAGTTCCGCTCCATGCACAAGGACGCCGACGAGCGCCTGGCGGAGCTCCAGGAACTCAACGAGGCCGACGGCCCGCTGTTCAAGATCAAGGACGACCCTCGCGTGACGAGGATCGGCAAGTTCATCCGCAAGCACTCCATAGACGAGCTCCCGCAGTTCCTGAACTGCCTCATGGGCCAGCTCTCCTGCGTGGGCCCGCGCCCGCCGCTTCCCTCCGAAGTCACCCAGTACGACGAGCGCGCCATGCGCCGCCTGTCGGTCAAGCCCGGCCTCACCGGCTACTGGCAGGTGCGGGGCCGCAGCGACACCGGTTTCGAGGAGATGGTGGACATGGACCTCAAGTACATCGAGGAGAGGTCGTTTCTGGTGGATATCAAGGTGGTAGCGAAGACAGTCGCGGCCATGTTCAACGGGAAAGGGGCCTGCTAGATGGGCGACGGGATCCGGCACGTCTACATCGTCGGTTGCAAAGGCATTCCAGCGCGCTACGGCGGTTTCGAGACGTTCGTGGAGAAGCTCACTGAGAACCGGGCGTCGGACCGCATCAGATACCACGTGGCCTGTGCCGTCGACGAGATGCCGGAGGATCCCGAGTACGAGCACAACGGAGCCCACTGCTTCTGCGTCAAGTGGCGCCCCCTGGGCGCTGCGCGCGCGGTCTTCTACGACCTCGACGCGCTCGGATGTGCGATCAGCCACGCCGAGCGCAACGGCTTCGAGCATCCCGTCTTCTACGTGCTCGCCTGCAGGATAGGCCCCTTCGTCGGGCGCTTCGCACGCAAGATCCGCGAGATAGGCGGTTCCCTGCTCGTCAACCCCGACGGCCACGAGTGGATGCGCGCGAAGTGGAGCGCGCCGGTGCGCCGGTACTGGAAGCTCTCCGAGGCGGGCATGGTCAAGCGCGCCGACCTGCTCGTCTGCGACAGCAGAACCATCGAGCGCTATATCCGGGAGGAGTACGCCCGTTTCTCGCCCGAGACGACCTACATAGCCTACGGCGCGGACACAGCCCCCTCCAAGCTCGACGACGACGACCCCGCCTTCGCGGGATGGCTCGAGGAGAACGGCCTGGAGCCGAACGGCTACTACCTCGCCGTGGGCCGCTTCGTCCCCGAGAACAACTACGAGACGATGATACGCGAGTTCATGGCGTCCGGTACGGACAGGGCCTTCGCTCTCGTCACGGGGGTCGACGAGGGGTTCCTCGACGAGCTCGAGAAGCGCACGGGCTTCCGCAGCGACCCCCGCATCAGGTTCGTCGGCACGGTCTACGACCAGGAGCTGCTCAAGAAGATCCGTGAGAACGCCTTCGCCTACCTGCACGGCCACGAGGTCGGCGGCACGAACCCGAGCCTGCTCGAGGCGCTCGCCTCCACCCGGCTTAGCCTGCTGCTCGACGTCGGCTTCAACCGCGAGGTGGCCGAGGGCGCGGCGCTGTACTGGACGAAAGAGGCGGGAAGTCTCATAAGACTGATCATGAGGGTTGAATCGGTTGATGACCAAGAAGCGAATGTCTTTAGAGAATTGTCTAGAGAGATGATTCGTGTTCGTTATTCTTGGAACTTGGTAGTCTCTTCCTACGAGAAGCTGTTTCTGGAGAATTGAAATACAAAATGAGGGTTTTATTGATATCTAATATGTGGCCGTCACTTAAACACCCCCATTACGGGGTGTTTGTCGAAAATACGTATCGCGAATTGTTGAGAGACGGTTTGGATGTCTCAAAAATCGCAATTTGCAAGCATGACACCCTATTTGGAAAGCTCAAGGAATACGCTTTCTTCTTCATTAAGGTCGTACTGGGCATTGCTTCGAGAAGATATGAAGTAGTGTATGCGCACTATGCTTCCCATACTGCCTGCCCAATACTGATCGGTCGCGTTTTAAATCCCAGGATACGAGTAGTAGTAAACGTCCACGGGAACGACATAGTTCCTGAAACGGGTAAGGATGCTTTCTTCGTTCGGCACAGCAAGAAGCTAATAGCAATAGCGAAATTCGTCATTAGCCCATCAGAGTATTTCGCGCGAATTCTTGAGGCGGATTTTTTCGTTCCTCGCGAAAAAATAGTGGTCTACCCCTCTGGCGGAGTAGACACGCGGTTATTTGCGCCAAGGGATAGGAAGCTTTCTCGAGAAAAATTTTCGTTTGAAAAGTCGAATTACGTCATCGGCCTTTTCGGAAGAATCGAAAAGGACAAAGGTTGGGATGTGTTTCTTCAGGCAGCTGCTCAATTGATTGAAAGAGAGGATAAAGATTATAAGCTTTTCGTGATTGGCGAAGGCTCTTGCGAGAAAGAGTTTTGGGATTTGGCATCACGTTTGAACTTGCGACCATACATAGAAAAGCGAGATATGGTAAGTCAGCATGTCTTGGCGGACGCATATAGCGCAGTTGATGTATTCGTGTTTCCAACAAGACGTGCGAGCGACAGCCTTGGATTGGTCGGTCTTGAGGCCATGTCCTGTCAGGCTCTGCTTGTTGTTGGCGACAAATATGGACCATCAAGCTATGCTGTTGACGGCTGGAATTGCGTATGTTTCGATCCATTCAGGTGGGAATCCCTTTACGAAGCGCTAAGCTTTGTCACCTCTATCGGAGATGAGCGAATAGTAGATGCGATCAAGGGTCGAGCTCGCGAAACGGCGCTGGAGTATGATTCTGCAAAGAGCTCGGGCAAACTGACTAGAGTATTTGAAGATATAGCCGGTGAGCGATGATGGCGGAGAACGGTATTATTTACGTTGCTTTCTATGCGGAACTTTACATTTTGATAAGCATCGTTTTGCTCCTCAAAACAAAAGTAGATCTATGCAATCCGGCTTTTATTTTTTGGTCGGCATACACGGTTTTGCTTGGGTTAGGTCCAGTCGTCTATGGCTTTTATAGAAGCAACTTCGTATTCGTTTATAACTACTATTTAGTAATTCTTGCCCCGTTAGCAGCATTTGTCCTGGGGAATTATGTACTGAGCTGTTCGAAAAAACCGAAAGGCAGAGATCGGCATATCCGCACATATCCATTTGACAGAAATATCGTACTTCTCGTCGCTTATGTAGTTGGCGTAGGGGCGGGCGCGTTGTTCCTGCTTCGAAGCGGGCTGTCGTTTACGACTTCGGACTTTGAATCCTCAAGAATAACAGCGCAATCCGGAATGGGTCCCTACCTATATCTCAACGGTATGCTTGTTCTTGTTGTGCCTCTTCTATTTGATCAGGTTCTGAAAGCAAGGTTTCCGAAGAAAACCTTCATGCTTCTTACCGCCATGGCGATAACTATTTTTCTTTGCAGAGGATCAAGAACGCTTGCGATCCTTCCTTTCGCCATTATGGCGCTTCAGTATTTGACTTATAAAAAAATGAAGCTTGGGGTTCATTTTAGCCTACTTGTTTTTGGAGTCATCGTCCTTGTGACTGCATCGGTCTTGCGTGGCACCTTGAACAGCGAAGCCAGCTTAGGGGACTACTTCGTAAATTTTTTCGGCGTGCTAACATATAATTTAAATACTCAATTCAAGTTCTTTCCAGATCGAATAGATTACATGCTTGGTTCGACCTTCTTCATGAGCTTCAACCTGCTTCTTCCTGGCGCTGGACAAGATTTTACAATGTGGCTGAAAGAGGCTATGGGCCAAACCTTTGCCGGTGGTGGGGTGACCCCTTCGATCGTCGGAGAGTTTTACATTAACTTCGGCATGGTGGGTGTTTTCTGTGGCATGTTCATTATGGGCGGAGTGGCTAACTTCTTGGAAGAAATTGCCCAGAAGTCTTTTCGACACAGGGTCTTCGTATACTATCTAATTGTCCTGCTTGCTTTGGTGGTTTATGGGGGCTTTTCGACATACCTGCTCTCTCTTTCGCTTAACACCATAGCCTATTTCGCTATCTCGCTGCTATCTTCTGGCGATGATCTCCCGGAGAGCTACAGGGTCGAGCCGAAAGGTCTTCCTTACGCCGCTCGCGCTGCTGACGCCTCGGGACGACTCCGTTGAGCGGATTCAGACAAAATATTTTTCACCAGTATGGACTTCAGGTGGCGAAGTATATTTTTCCATATCTGACCTTGCCATATCTTACGCGCGTTTTAGAACCCGATGCTTACGCTGTTCGCGCTTACATCTTAGCAGCTATGACGTTTATGCAGGTATTCCTGGACTACGGCTTCAATTCTTATGGCACGAAAGTTGTTGCAGAAAGCATAAACGACGAAGGTTTGATTCATCGCGTTACATCATCGATAGCGCTGCTTCGTATCATGCTCGCCGTAGTTGGTGCCATCGCGCTCCTGCCTGTCACTTCATCAATTCCCATTATGGGGGCTAATCCATGCTATGTCGCCATAGCATACTTAGGCGTGTGTTTCAAAGCAATGCTTCCTGATTTCATCTTTCAAGGCAAAGAAGACATGGGCATTATTACTAAACGCTTCGTTGTGTCTCAAGCTGTTGCAACGTTTCTGATATTCGCCACGGTTCGTGCCCCATCAGATCTGCTTTGGGTGCCTGTTATCGAGGCGCTTGCATCGTTCATCGCCCTTGCCTGGTCTTGGGCGAATGCTTTAACGGTTCAAGGGATTCGACTTGTTCGGCCGGTAACTAAGGAGCTGGCATATTTGTTTCGCCAGGCATCGATCTTCTTCTTGTCTGGCGCATCCACAACGGTCTTCACCGCTTTGACTACTTTAATGATAGGCGTTTTTATTGTTGATCAAGTTGAAATAGCCTACTGGTCCGTGGCGATGACGGCGGTCAATGCCATCCAGTCGCTTTACACACCAATTACGAACAGCCTCTATCCCCATATGGTTAAATGCAAGGATTTTGCGTTAGTAAAGAAATTGCTGATAGTTGGTATGCCCGTCGTGTTCGTCGGGTCGGTCTTGTTCGCCCTCTTATCCAACGAAGTGATGTGGGTACTTGGGGGAGAGCAGTATTTAGCCGGATCGTATGTGATATCTCTCGTATCGCCTGTTCTGCTCTTTTCTTTTCCCGCCATGCTCTTGGGCTTTCCGGTGCTCGCGGCAATTGGCCACGTGCGCGAACTGACGACGTCATCCGCCATTTCGGCTTTCTTTCATATTGCAGGATTGTTCGTCTTGGTTTTCACGGGGCAGTTTTCGATAGCCGGTGTAGCCGTGCTGCGTGTATGCACAGAAATGCTCCTATTGATTATTCGTGGCGGATTCGCAATTAGATGTCGATATTTGCTTAGAAGGCGGGTTCGGAACGAATGCGGCAACATGCCATATTGCGATCAAAACGAAAAATGATGAACAGCAGGAGAATTGGAGGCGTTGGCATTGCGCTTGACCGAAGATGAGCTTAAGCAGGGATTGCTCGAGATACTTTGCGAATTCGACTCAGTTTGTCGAAAACTTGGGCTTAGGTACTCTCTTTATGCAGGAACCTTGTTGGGAGCGGTTCGGCACCAAGGATTTATACCCTGGGACGATGATATTGACGTGATGATGCCACGTCCTGATTATGAGAGGCTTTTAACTTCCGAAGAAGCTTTTTCGTCACCTTTCGAACTGGCTTTTAGCGGAAAGGGTGGTTACATGTACCCTTTCGCTAAATTGTTTGACTTGAGAATACGAGCTCAGGAGCAATCTCTTGAAGGCATTTACAGTGAAAACCTCTGGATAGATATATTTCCCGTAGACGGATTGGCTTCGAAAGAGTCGGAGCGCCTGTCGGATTGGAAGCTTTCGTGGTCTGTGTGTAGAAGAGCCAACATTTTGTATCATAATCCACATTGTCTAGTAGGTGCGAAAGGCGCTGTGAAGAGGCTGTATCGTGCAGTAAAGCTGCCTTTTGCGACTCCAGGAGAACTGTATTCTCGCATAGATCAAATCGCCAGGAAGCATACGTTTGAAGACTCGGAATATGCCGGACAGCTTGTTTGGATGCCGGTATTCAGTACGGGGTGGACGAGGGCATCGGATTTCGATCATTTAATAGAAATATCTTTTGAAGGGAAAAGTTTCCTTGCAATACCGCATTGGCATGAATTCCTATCGAACGCCTTCGGTGATTATGCGAGCCTTCCCCCTGTGGAGGAGCGCAAAACTCATGGGATTACTGCATGGCGTTTGTAGACGGCCTCTACTGCATGGAAACAAAGAAGAAGATGGAGTTGAATATGAAAGCGGTAATACTCGCTGCGGGACGAGGGTCTCGACTGGGAAAATACACGGACGACAAGCCGAAATGTCTTATCGAAATAGGGGGAGAAACTCTCCTTGATCGCGAATTGAGATTGCTTTCCGAATTGGGGATCAAAGCTCAGGACGTTTTCGTTGTAGCAGGCTATCTGCATGGCCAACTCGAAAACAAACCCTGCAATATCCTTATCAACAAAGAATGGAGCGTTAAAGAAAACTCTTACAGTGTCCTTGTTGCTTTGGAGGCTTTGGACTTCGGCGACGATGTCGTCGTTCTAGATGCAGATCTTTGCTTCGAACGAGCTCTTTTGGAGGATCTCATATACGATCCCAGGGATAACGTACTTTTAGGTAAGGAGATTCCCGACACCAACGAAAGCACTGGCATTGTCGTTGACGAGCGCATGCGCGCTTTGGCTATCGGAAAGCAATATGGAAATACAGGATTGGTGTACGCGAGCATGTACAAATTCTCTAAAGATACCGCTGTCGCCTATGGTCGAGAATTGCGAAAAAAGAAGAATCAATCTACTTGGTATACCGCAGCTTTGACGGACGTTCTTCGTGAAAGCCCCTTCTACGTTAAGATTGCAGAAGGAAGGTGGTGCGAGGTCGATGACGAAGAAGATCTTTTGCAGGCCAGAAAGATGTTCGGAGGTCAGAAATGAGCGAGAAACCACGTGCGGTAATACTGGCGGCTGGATGCGGCAGAAGAATGGAGAGCGAGCTCGGAGGTGATCCGAAATGCATGCTTTCATTTGGCGAGGAGACCTTACTGGAGAGACAGTTTCGCATTCTCGAAGAGTGCGGAATCGAAAGATGCAACATACTTGTGGTTGCTGGGTATTCGAGAGACAGGCTCTGCATCCCCTCGGACGCGTCCATCATTGTCAACGAAAGGTTCGAGACGACCGACAACGCTTATAGCTTGGAACTCGCTCTCGATTCTATTCGAGACGTGCGCGGCGAAGTGCTCGTCTTGGACTCCGACTTGGCCTACGATGCCGAGAGCGTTGAGGCCTTGCTTGCGGCAAAAGGCGGATCTTTTCTTGTCTCGTCCGAGAGCACTGATCCATCAGGGACAGGCGTCTTGGTCAATGGTCAAGGCGAGGTTGTGGCGGTTGGAAAGCATCTTGTGCATACGGGACTCCGTTACGCTTGCGCCATGAAGCTAACAGAGAAAAATCGGGTTGATTTGCTTGATATTCTGAAAAAGGGAGACTTCGAAAAGGATTGGTACACTGTTCCGGTAAACAAAATGCTGCAACGATCTTGTTTTGGAGTTGCCGAAGCTCAAGGGCGTATTGTCAAGGTGGGTACTGCGTCTGACTACATTCATGCAAAGAGGGTTTTTGGCATTGAAAAGCTATCGGTTCTCTTGATTGGCGCATCAGGTTTTCTTGGAACAAAGATGAAGCAGATACTTAGTCGGTCGTTTGAGGTCGCGGGCACGTGTCGTAAAGGTTCCCCTGACTTGTACGCTCTCGATCCTATTCGCAAGAACCAGGTTATATCGCTTTTCGATGTCGTCAAGCCAGACATCGTTGTCAATCTCGTTGGCATGTCGGATCCTTCCGCATGCCTTTCAAATCAAGAACTCGCTTACGACCTTAACGTTCGCGTCGTAGAAAACATTTGCGAGGCATGCGATGCATTCGATTCGAAGCTTATCCACATTTCAACCGATTATGTGTTCGATGGTGAGAAGATCGGAATGTACGAGACCGATGACAGCAGGTTGCCAAAAAACTATTATGGGCATACGAAGCTTATGGCGGAAGATATTGTATCGGCACTTCCAAGACACTTAATAGTGCGTGTTCCCATACTCTACGGCTACAATAGCGAGAGCGATAAACCGACTTTTTTCTCGAAGGTGATCGACGACCTCGGGGCGGGTCGATCTGTTTTATGCGATGACGAGCAGATTCGTTACCCCGCGCTCATAGATGAAGTTTGCTTTGCGGTGAGGGATCGTGTGTTCGATTGCGGCGTTGTCCATTTAAGCTCCGAAGAGCCGGTCACTAAGTACAGATGGGCGCGCATAATTGCCGATGAATTTAATCTTGATGAGTCTTTACTTGTTCCCGAAAGGGACGGTTTAGCTAAAGATCGACCTCGACACGTACGGCTATCGACCGAATCGGGCGGAACAGTTTTGGGAGATGCTCGTGAGGGTGCGCGCGTGGTGAAGCATCAGCGCAATTGCTCTTTCGAGTTGATATACAGGCGAAAACCTCTCGATACGTTTAAAGGAAAAAGGATCGCTGATTACAGAATCGAATTAGGCAGAAAACTTGCTTTGGACAATCGCGAAAGCATTCCAACCGACATAGATTGCGCCGTTCCAATTCCTTCGTCTGGACTGTATTACGCAATGGGATTCGCATGCGAATCCGGCATCCCTTACGTCCAAGCTCTTGTCAAGGAGGACACGAAAGAACGCAGCTTTCAATTGTCCACCAGAGATCGCATCGGAAGCCTGAAATCCAATGTAATACCCATGTCCGAGATTGTTGCCGGCAAAAGAGTTGCTCTTATCGATGAAGCGATATTTACTGGCGTAACCGTACGGACGGTTTGCGACGCATTGAAAGCTTGTGGCGTCAAAAGCATCGATGTCTTTATACCTACACCACCTTGTATGAAAAGGTGCCCATATTACATGCAACCCGATAGGGGTATTCTAACCGAGGAGATAACCTCTGCGTCTATGGCGAACTATTTTCGTGTCAGAAGCGTTAGCTTCGGTGCGAGGGACACCTTCGAACAATCCCTCAATGCAATTGCACCCGACATTTGTGCCGAGTGCTTTCTCGGTTATACAATAGCTTGATTGAATTTGCAAGTTGAATACCTATCCAGTTTGATCTTGCAATTGGACGGAATGCAAGCCCTTACTCCATGCGAAGGCCTTCTGACCTGAACATGGGGCTCATTTCTTTCTTGGTTCGCTCTTCTACCATTTTAGATCCCTTTTTCTGGCTTCAGGAAGGAGGACGCCATGCCGGAAAAGAAGGGGGCACGCCTCGACTTCGACGAGAGGTGGGAGATAGAAGACATGCTCAAAGAGAGCTCGCCCTTTCGGGAGATCGCCCGAAAGCTCGGGGTGTCGCCCACGACGGTGTCGAGCGAGGTGAAGCTCAACAGGGCGTTCTTCAAGCCCAAGGCGATGCAGAGTCGAACTCTTCGCAGGCGTCCCAACAGCGCTTCATGCCGCAGCGCTTGCAGGTGCAGGCTGCGGCATGGGAGGAGCATGCGGGACAAAGCGCAACCTTGTCGCAGTCCCGGTACTTCGAGCAGCGCGACTGCGCCTTCGCCTGCGCCTAAAGGCGGCGCGAGTGCGCGCCGTTCGTCTGCGCGAAGTGCAGAAAGCGCGACGTACTGCACCTTCGAGAAGGTGCAGTACGTCGCCTCTCGCGCCCAGGCGGCCTATGCCGGCATCGCCTGCGAACCGAGCTGAAGGACATGGTGGGCAAGGTGAAGGGGCTCCTTGCGCAAGGACAGAGCATCTAGGCCATCTGGCTGACCCTTGGATCCGAGTTCCCGGTCTGCGAACGAACCTTCTACAACTATATGGACAAGGGCGCGATGGGACTCGCCAACATCGAGCTTCCCAAGAAGGTCAAGTACGCTCCGCACAAGAAGAAGGCGGACGGCGGGTCCAAGATGGACCTTGCCGGCCGAACCTATGCCGACCGGCTCGCCCTGCCGGGCGACCTCAAGCTGCTCACCGTCCAGATAGATTGCGTGGAAGGCCTTCGCCGCAACTCGAAGTGCATCCTCGCGCTTCATTTCGCCCGGCTGTTCTTCCAGCTCTACATCCTGCTCGAGAAGAAGGACCAGGCCTATGTGAAGGCCGCCCTCGACGCGGTGGAGGCCTATTGCGAGGGATCCTTCTCGGACGCCCTTCCCGTGATGCTGGGCGATCGCAGCTCGGAGTTACTGGACTTCGCGAAGATCGAGACCGGCTTCGATGGCCGCGTCGCACCCGGATGCTCTACAGCGACTCGGTCAAGCCCGGCCAGAAGGGGGGCTGCGAGAAGAACCACGTGGAGCTGAGGAAGATACCGCCGAAAGGAACCGACTTCGATGCCTTCGCATTCGACGACGTGGCCAAGGTCTGCTCACACTTGAACTCGTATCCGAGGCCGAACCAGGGGGCGGCGCCCATTAGGCTCGCCTCCCTGGTCTTGCCTGTCACTTGCTCGAGAGCTTGGGCGTGCGCGCCGTTTCGCCCGACGACGCGATCATGACACCGAAGCTGCTCGGGCTCTAGCGGCTCTATCCTAATCGATTGTCGGGGACAGGGTGGGGATCTGCAGGGCTGTTTGCGCAAGGCGTCCGGATTGCTTTTGCAAAACCTATCCGGAGGCCTACGTCAGCATGCCCTTTTCCGGACGTCCGTCCAGTTTGCTCGCCCAAAGCGCCCATGATGCCACCCTTCAATCGCAAGATTGAAAGCAATCTGGACCGCTTGGAGTCCGCATTCGCTCGAAGAAGCGCTCCGCAATCCCGAATGTCCAGGGTGCTGTTGCGGTGTCCAGGTTGCGAATGCAATCAACCCTCTTGTTTTCCTGGGGAATATTAGTATGGAATTCTTTTTAATCCAATGGCTTGTGATTAGATACTTAGCGAGTATGCTTAATTCCAATTCAACACCAATGGCGACCATGCTTCTTTTATTCATTATCTCGTTCGCATGCGCATGGGGTCTGAGCGTTTTAAATAGAAAATTGGATTTTGGTTTGTTCCGAAAAAGAGCGTAGGCACTTCGCCATCAATCGCATCGGAATCGGATGGGTATCCGCGACTTATGCGCTCACGTCATCAAACCGATTGCTTCAGTCGAAAGGTTTTTCGAAAAAGACGCGTCCGAATCCGATTCCCCAACTAATTATTACACCAGTTTTGTAGGGCGTTCCGCACATCGCCGCTGCAGTGTTCTACGGTAGTCCAATACGTGGCAATGCGTCAACCGTCGAACTAGCGAGGAGCGCGCGAACGCCCCTCTGAACACGATCGCCAGCAGGGAGCCGATGCGCTTGTGCACAGACAACTCACCCTCGATCTGGATTATATCGAACCGGTAATCGATGCAGACGATAACCGCATTGCCAAATTGCCCTTTTTCTAGCTTAGCATGCTATACCGCCGGCGAAAGCTGCGAACGGATCGGCAGGGAAACCGTGAGCAGTCGACCCTCGGCTATCTCGAAAAGCTCGTGAGCACCTTTCTCTGCAGACCTTCTCCAAGGATCAATCGCCTGATATCAACAGGTCGCGCTCGAGATGGCGTTTATGCATCTTAAGTCACTTCTTGTCCTCATCTGTCGCAAGTTCGTCAATCAGCCGCAAGCCGGCTATAGCGAAGACATCGGATTTCTTAGGCTAAGCAACTGAGGATAGGCTCTTTCCGCTAGCCCTCCTAAAGCTACGCCTGGCGCGAGAGGACGTCCGCGATACGTTCGCTCGCATGGCCATCACCGTAAGGGTTCGACGCCATCGACATGGCGCCGTACATCCCTTCGTCCTCCAGGAGCTCGGTGAACGAGGCATAGATGGACTCCTCATCGGTGCCGACGAGCCTGAGCGTGCCCGCCGCCAGGCCTTCGGGACGTTCGGTGGTGTCGCGCATCACAAGCACGGGCTTGCCGAGAGAGGGCGCTTCCTCCTGAATGCCCCCTGAATCGGTAAGGATTAGATAGCTCGCATCCATGAAGTTGTGAAAGTCGAGCACCTCAAGCGGCTCGACGATGCGCAGACGGTCGAACCCGTCGAGCTCGGCATGCGCGGCTCGCCTCACCTCAGGGTTCATATGGATGGGGTAGATCGCCTTGGTGTCTGGATGCTCCTCCATCACGCGGCGGATGGCGCGGAACATACGATGCATGGGCGCTCCAAGGTTCTCGCGGCGGTGCGCTGTGATCAAGATCAACCGCGAACCCGTCGCCCAGGTCAGATCGGCATGTGCGTAATCGTCTCTCACCGTGGTTCGCAGGGCATCGATTCCGGTATTGCCCGTCACGTAGATCTTGGAGCCTGGCTTTCCCTCGTTCAGCAGGTTCTGCTGAGACTGTTTGGTGGGCGCGAAATAATACTCCGATACAATGTCGACTGCCTGGCGGTTGAACTCCTCGGGCCAGGGAGAGTAGACGTCGTGCGTGCGCAGCCCCGCCTCAACATGACCAACCGGAATGCGCAAGTAAAAACATGCGAGTGCGGTGGCGAAGGAGGTTGTCGTGTCCCCGTGGACAAGCACAACGTCCGGCGCAGTTTCTTCGAGAACCGCTTTCATGCCCGAAAGGACGTCGCAGGTCACATCGAAGAGCGTCTGGCCGGGCTTCATGATGGATAAATCGTAGTCGGGCTCCACATGGAACACGCTCAGCACCTGATCGAGCATCTCACGGTGTTCCGGTGACCGCTACAATTGTTTCGAACTCAGCAGGGCGTAGCTTCAGCTCGCTTACAAGCGGACACATCTTGATGGCCTCGAGATGGGTGCCGAACACCAGGAGAACTCTTTTCATGCCACAATCTTTCGCACGCTACGCGCCATGCGTTTTAAAATCCTTCAACGTCCACGAGGTTTTACTCTTAGTCCGGGAGCGGAGCTGCCACGTTTTGCAAAAGCACGGAAGATAAGCCGGCTTCTTTTTTTATCAATAATGCTATTGACGCGCCCTTCTTCGAAAGCCGTTTCAGAAGGTGCGACCGCTTGACCCGAATAACCCTGAGATCCTCGGCTCGCCAACTGCTATCGAATCGCCGGACTTTAGACCTTATCGACAACATCCTATCTTCGTCCGTTCAGGATCTTTCTCATGGCGCCATGCATATGCGAACCCCCCTACCCACGTTAGCTTCGGACTCAACCTCTTCAGTGAGAAGCTGGTTTGAACCGGCCTAGGATATTGCTTCCATCATCGCTAATGTCCTCATAGGTCTATAGCGATCCCGTCAATCGATAACGGCATCTCAGCTCTCTCCTAATCGCGCAAACAGTGGCACGCGGTTCCTCAACGCGGCTACCTTTCGTTTCTTGTCGATAAAGCCTTCGATGTTGGGCAGCGCATATCACGTACTGCCGACTTCGCCTCGAGCTCTCGCTTGCCGATCCAGACGGGCTTCTTTCAGAACTTGCATTCGTCGAAAACCAGAGCTCTCGGTTGGCGTTCGTTTGTTATGCCGATATGAACGCGCCGAGAATGCACCCCCGAAACGATCATCTAGCTTCGATCACAGGATGACACATCTTCGGAAGCCGCGACGTTAAAGTCCTGGCATCGGTTTCGCCTGGAAAATGGAGAAGGCTCACGCCGATGGAGTCCGATGTACTCTTCAGCGGATCGACTTGCGATCCGATTTCTTTATAGAGATGCGTTTCAATGAGCGCGCAATCGTATTCAGGCGTTGTCGAAAAGCCTCGAAAAACGCCTTCCTCGTGCGAATAATGCATAAACTGCACCCATAAGCCGTCGTTAGATCGCTCAAACATTTGCAAATCGGAAGGCTCGCCTACAGCTATGCGCAGCGTAGCTGCGGTAATGTCATCTCCGGATATATGGGAGAAAAAACTCGGAAGGAAGTTTCCGCCGTTGCGTGGGCCAACGTCAATGATGTACATATTTCCCGAGGCATCAAAAATGAGCTCGACATTCATAGGGCCTTGCACAATGCCCGCACGCTCAACAAGTCGTGAAAGGACTTGTCGCGCTTGATCCTCAACCGTCTCTGCTATGTCCGCAGGGTGAACGCAACATGAGGGAACCACACCGTTGAGAGAGAGATCGCGATAAGCGCTCATAAGTCCCCAGGAGACGATTCTCCCATGTTCCACGAATATTTCCGCTTCGATGACCCGACCAGGTGTAACTGTTTCGACGTACTGTTCGACAACCACTTCCCGCTTACGCGAGTGAGCGAGCGCATGAGAAAACGCCTCCGGAGCGTTCGCGGGGTCGCGCACAACGGTAACACCCCGACTGCCAGCCGAATCAACCGGCTTCATTACGAGAGGGAAATCGACCTCTCGCACCGCCATCTCCAAAGAGTCGGAATCTCCGGCCCCTACAATGGCGCATCGAGGAACGGAGAAGCCGTTCTTGCAAAGAAAGGCGCGAAAAAGCCCTTTGTCGCAGAGCATGGCAACAGACTCATAGGGGTTGGTTGGCAGCCTCAAACGCTCCGACACCCAGGCGGCTATGGGAGCGGGTGCATCCGAGGCGTAGGACACCACGCCGTCCACATGCTCTTCACGAGCTACTGCGAGCACGGCTTCGGCATCCAACGTGCTCACCTCATAAAAGGAGTCGGCGAGTTCGCGCCCCGGGCAATTGGGGTCATAGTCGCAAAGCACCGTGCGATATCCTAGACGCTTTGCAGCGGCGAAGGAATCGAGCTGCTGCGCCGAACCGCCTAGAAGGAGAACGGTCTTATTCATCGCATAGCCTCCAATCGTGATATCTCGTCACAGATCCTTTCGCATCCTAAACCGTCAATAAGCTCATGGAAAGACTTGGATAGCGCTTCCCGTCGGACTGCATCATGCACTAAGCTTTCCACCTTGTTGCGAACGGCCGCCGCACACGTAGCGATCCCGTCATATGCGCGAGCGGCATACTCGATGACTCCGAGCTCCTTCAACTTATCGGTTTCCCCGTTTGCATCCTGCTCCGGAACCATGGAGAACCCCACCGTTGGAACGCCGCAAGCGGCAAGCTCGTACAGTGTCGTTCCGCAGGCCGACACAGCAATATCGCATTCTCGCATGAGTACCGCCATGTTGGTCACATTCTCAAGAAGCTCAACCTGTTCGCAGTTTGAATACCTTTTGTGCAATTGTCTCTTTGAGGCGTTCAAAGGTCCAATCACAACTCGAAGCCGTATGCGCTCTTGGAGCAAGGTCGGAAGCAGGCTGTCGATAATTACCCCTGTGACCCCTTCGGCATCTGCATTCCCTGTGGTGAGCAGTATGCTGCGAACGTGCCGGCGGACTCCCCTCGGGACGCGAAAGAAGCCCTGTCGAAGCGGAGCGTACGCGGGACCAAGTAACAGCCTGCACTTCTTGCCATATGATCGACAATAAAAATCATCATCTATGTTGAGACTGTAATTGGCGAGCAGACGCAATTCGGGCGATACCAAGCGTTTTGTTCCGAGATATCCGACGCTTGCCATGTTTGCAAGCTCTCTAACGTACCTCGATGTAATTTGGTAGGAGTCAACGAGGAATACGGAGCCAGAATAGGGGCGCAAAAGTCGGCGGACTGCAGGAAGCTCCGATTCGAGATCCGTCCAGTCGCTCTCTAGCACTTCAAGAGGAAAACCTTCCGACTCGATGAAAGGCGATGCTCCATCGTCGGCAGACACGAAGAAACATTCTCCCCCTTTTGAGCGCCATGTGTTCGCAATAGCAAGACAGCGTCTCACATGGCCTGCGGAGATGGAATCATTGGCGTCTACGCGGAAGACGAGCATTTCTTTCCATGCTTCAACGCGAAATCGAGGTCGTACCTTACACTTTGAACGTTCTTGAGTTTTCCAAACTTGCCCGATCCTAGGACGAAGTCGTTTTTTTCTAAAGCGCGGCGACAGGCTATGTTCGTTTCCAGAACATAAGCGTGCATGCTGGACAAGCCAAGTTCGAGCTCAGCATAGTTTACAAGTTGGGCGATAAGGGCAGATCCGATGCCTCTTCCTCTCATGGATTCGTCTCCGATATACCACCAACCCTCACCGTGTCCGTTCTCGATGTATTTGACCCCTGCGCATCCAATGTGCACACCGTCGTATTCCACTGCAAGATAGCAGGCTCCCGACTTGAATACATTATCAAAATATGCCCGATGGGTTTCCGGCGTCGGAATAGCATTTCCAGCAAATTCATTTACGTACCAAGGCTTGATAACCCAACCGTAAATCCTGTCAACGTCGGAGGGGGTTACCTCGCGCAACTCCACGCCCTTTACGTTACCCATTCAAGTCCCCAATCGTTATTGGCTCGCCGTAAGCTATATTGCGCGACGCCGTCTTACCGAGAAGCAGGGGGAGATGCTTCGGCGGCAACCCGGAACCCGGGCGAATGCTGCGAACGTTCTGCTTTGTAAAAGGCTCACCAGCGCGAATGTCTGCCACCGCGTAAAGCGATCGGCGTCCGAGAAGCCCCTGCTCTTCACGCGGCGTACGCTCATAAGCGATGCGCCCGATAGCGGCGCTGGCATTTCTCACGGCCTCGATCATGTCCGCGAACTCTTGCTTGTCCATGGAAAAAGCCGAATCGACGGTTTCCTCATCGCGCGTAATGCAAAAGTGTTTTTCAATTACGCTTGCACCCAAAGTGGCGGCTGCAACGTCCACCGCATAGCCCATCGAATGATCCGAAAGGCCTACTGGAAAACCAAAGCGTTCTCGCATGTCAGCCATTGTAGCAATGTTCATGTCTTCATAGACGGCCGGATATTCGCTTGTGCACTTAAGCAAAACAATTTGCTCGTTTCCTTCTCGGCGACATGCGTCGACGGCATCTTGAATTTCTTCCATGGAGCCCATTCCGCAACTGATTATCATGGGCTTGCCCTTAGAGGCGGTGTATTCGATTAGCGGCACATCCACCAACTCGGGCGAAGCGATTTTGTATGCGCCACATTCGATTGACTCCAAAAAGTCCACTGACGTGGGATCGAATACACTGGAGAGAAAATCCATTCCCAGCTTCTCGCACTCTGCCTTGATGTCGGTCTGCCACTCCCAAGGGGTATGCGCCTCTTCATAGAGGTCATAAAGGGTTCGACCCTCCCAAAGCCCCTTGAGCGTCATAAAATCAGACCCATCGTGGTCAATAGTGATGGTGTCAGCCGTGTAGGTTTGAAGCTTCAGGCAGTCTGCCCCTGCTTCGGCCGCAGCGTGTACGATATCCATGGCCTTCTCGAGGCTTCCACTGTGATTTCCCGACATCTCGGCAATGAAATAAACGCCGCCTTCGCTTATTGTGTTAAACAGTCTCATTCGCATTCCCCTCGCATTTCCATAGCCGATACTTCGTTTCGGCCATTTCCCAATCACCCAGAGTGTCTATGTCTTGCGCAAGCGCGGGATCGATGCGGAATCCCTTACAGCCCGGCATCACAAAGGAATGCGTCGACTTCCAAGCATCCGTTCGTGCAAAATAAAAACGGCCGCAATCGTGAGCTGTTTTCGGCAGATCTTGGCTACGGACGAGCGCGTTTTCGGGGCGCTCCCATGCAAGAGAGCCGTCGTCTTCCAATAAGAACGCCCTTTGGGGAGGGAAGTCAAAATCGGTTACGGCCACAACGGCATTCGTCTCCGGATTCTCTAGGAACCTTGCGGCATTGCGCAGCTCTTCCGCTGTCATGAAGGGCGCCGTTGGATAAATGCAGGCAAGCACATCAAAGTCGCAGCCACGGACCCGGTACTCGGACAGGACCTCCGTCAAAACATCGCCGCTCGTCGCGTAGTCGCCGCTCGTCGCTTCGCTCCTCAAAAAGGGGACGCTCGCCCCGGGGGTGCGAGCCACGTCGGCGATCTCCTTGTCGTCGGTGGACACCATCACTTCGTCGAATAGGCCGCTTGCAAGCGCGGCCTCGATCGAGTAGGCGATGATAGGCTTACCGCAGAAGTCCTTGATGTTCTTGCGGGGGATACGCTTGGATCCCCCGCGCGCCGTAATGATAGCCACCTTACTCATAAGAGAACACCTGCTCGGCGTAATCCCTCACGTAATCCAGCCTGTTCTCCTTGATCACGAGATTCGGGCTTTGCCCGAAAACGAGGGAACCGCCGGGAACGTCCGTGTCCTTCACGTAGGCGTTGGCGCCGATGATCACGTTGTCGCCTATCTCGCAATCGCCGACGACCTTGCTGTTCGACAGCATGAAGACCGATCGGCCGAACCTGGGGTAGACGCCCCTGTTGTTCCCAACCGTGCACCCTTGCGAGAACGTGAAGTAGTCCGAATAGCTCGCACGTCCCAAGACAGATCCGAGCGGGTGGTCGAACGTGAAGATGTCGGGAAGCGCCACCTGGTAGTACAGATCGACGGAATTCATGACCTTGTTGAGTGCGTACAGCTTGTCGCACACCGACGCCATCTCCCTCCCGACGAATACGCAGCGGGCCAGCTCGTACAGAAAGCGGGACCACTGGCACCCCTGAAGAGGGTCGAACCTGGTCGCGCCCGCCTCGCTGTAGTACTTGTTCCTCGTCTTCGAGAACGAGCGCTCGCATCGGGCGAGGGCGTTGTCGAACTCCCCGCTCACGGCGGCCTCTTCCGCATCGCTCAGGAAAAAGAAGGAGCTCAGCTGCCTCAGGAGCATCGCCTTCGCCCCGGCCTTCGATCCGACTATGTTCATACGCTCCGCCCTTTCTCCGCCCTGCACCAGCCGACCACCTTGCGCACGGCCTCCACGACGCAGCGGGCGTCCTCGTCGCTCAGCCCGCAGTGCAGAGGCAGCGTGACCGCCTCCTCGTAGTAGCGGTTCGCCTCCGGGCAGCATTCGGGGGCCTATCCCGAGTTC
>OBUX01000315.1_pt1 | contig 20440 bp, 13 predicted proteins | sample 1501181 | NCBI WGS metagenome assembly OBUX01 (sample SAMEA2579935, study PRJEB22360) | human gut metagenome | biome: human gut; feature: human-associated habitat; material: faeces | place: Denmark | collected 2008/2010 | reverse complement strand
CCATTTATATTGCTTCAATTTTGATTTGGCTGAAATAGTTTCCAGACAGACCCTAACCAAACGAATTTTCAACAAATTTCAGGTAACCCCATATCATATTGGGCAAGTACCAAGGACTTTCAGAATTTTTCTAACTTGCCAGCGCTGTCCAGTCTTTCATTGGTTAAAAAGGGAATGTTCACCGGAAATAATTCGATGTTTATTCGACAATGGACAGAGATAAGTTATCCACGGCTGTGTTTTCAACTTGAGGCTGGTGCGGAAGTTCCCACAAACGGATATGTCCCTTTAAATAAAGGCGGCGCATACAGAAAATGGTATGGGAATCATACAGATTGTATCAGATTCGATTCTGATGCGTACAATCGAATCCAGAAAAACGGAGGACATCGTTCGCCAGATCTGTATTTCCGTCCCAATCTGACTTGGACGAAAATAACAAGTGGAGCCCCTTCGTTTCGATATTCAAAGAAGGGCTATATTAACAACGATGCAAGCATGATCGTATATCAGCAAGGCGCGATCACACTATTTCAGATATTGAGTGTAGTAAACAGCAAAATTGCGAGTCACTACCTTTCACTCCTAAACGAAAGCATGAACTACACTGCAGGAGATATTGCTAGAATACCTTTAACTTCAAAAATTCCAGACCGGGCTGTTCAAATCGTCCGTGAATGTATCCAACAATCAACTGATGATTGGAATTCACAGGAAATTTCTTGGAGTTTTTTATGTGTTCCGTTTTTGTGCAACATCGCTGAGCATAATCGAAATTGGACCGTGGAAGCAGCTTTCAATCAGTGGAAACAAGAAGCCCAAGATCGGTTCGATCAACTGAAGAAGAACGAAGAAGAACTGAACAAGATCTTTATTGATCTGTACGGCTTGCAAGACGAATTGTCCCCAGAAGAGTCTGACAAAGAAGTTTCGGTACGTAAGGCAGATCTAGGACGGGACATCCGCGCCTTCATGTCCTACTTTATTGGAGTCACATTTGGCCGGTACTCGCTAGATACGCCAGGATTGGCATTTGCTGGTGGCGATTGGGATGCTTCGAAGTACACGAGCTATCAACCCAATGCGGATGATGTGATTGTGCTGACTGACTCTGATTATTTTGGCGATGACCGAGATATCATGCACCGCTTCCGGGAGTTTTTGACGGTTACTTTTGGCAAAGAACACTTGGAAGAGAATCTCACGTTCATTGCCAAGGCACTGGGTAAAGCGGGCGACACAGCAGAAGATCAAATTCGGAGTTATCTGTTCAACGACTTCTACAAGAACCATCTGACTATCTATCAGAAACGACCGATCTATTGGCAACTGGACTCCGGTCGGCAAGGTGGCTTCAAAGCATTGATGTACCTGCATCGGTACGACGGCGACACGATGGCGATGATTCGCACGTCGTATTTACACACCCTGCAGGCTGCTTATGAAAAGCGGGTGACCACGTTGGACACCTTCATCGCCTCAGAGACCAACACGCGCCAGAAGAACCAGTTGATTAAACAGCGGGACCACACCCGCAAACAGTTAGAAGAATTGGTGAAGTATGACGCTCAACTCCAACACGTCGCCAACATGCATATTGCGATTGATCTGGATGACGGCGTCGTGGTGAACCACCAGAAAGTACAAGCAGACGTCAAGCTATTGACGCCCATAAAATAGATATTTCCCCCTCTAGAATTGATCTGGAGGGGATTTTTGTGCCAATAGATGTGCCAATTATGCGTTCTCGAGAATTGCCAGGATTTTATCGGTATCTTTTGCCTCCAATTCCTTGATAATGTGCAGGTATGTAGATTGGGTAGTCGTAATGCTACTGTGGCCGAGGCGCTTAGAGACAGAAAGGACACTCACACCTTGGTAAAGGAGAACTGAGGCATGGGTGTGGCGGAGACCGTGGAATGTTACCCGAGGCAATCCCAATGTACGCAATTTATTAGTCAATACTTGGTTGATTTCAGCGCTGACCATGGCATGCCCGTTGATCAAGAAGAGCGGAGCATTCGGTGATGTGGGGTGGTTCTCCACGAAGACGCGCAGGCGGTGCAAGGAAATTGAATCAAGCGGTAATTTTCGCATTGACGCCTTGTTTTTCGTCTTCTTAAAGCCGGCGTGGTATTTGTAGTCCCAGGTTTTATTAACATCAACGGTACCTTCTTGCCAATTGATGTCGCTAGTAGTCACTCCTAAAATCTCCGCATATCGCATGCCGGTAACAGCAGCCAAGTAAATCATCATCTCGGGAATTTGATCCGGGTCTAGATGGTGAATCAGCTTTTTCCATTCACCGTAATCCAACGCTTTTTTTGTCCGGTGTACTGCCACTCCGGTGACGACGGCCTTGCGGGTTGGATCGTTGGCAATGATGTGTTCATCCAACGCATCAAGTAGCGCTGCTCTGATCTGCTTATGGAATGCAGATACAGTACGAGGCGCGTGATTACGGGCAAAGACGTTCAACCGTTCTTGGTACACCGTTCGGGTAATATCCTTTAGTGGCATTTTACCGAAGATCTTGCGGATGTGGTTCAGCGTGTTTTCGTACTTGACGAAAGTGACGTTAGTTACAGAGTTCCGCTTATAGAGATTTATCCAGCGTTCGAAATAGATGCTCAGTGGAATTTCGCCCGCCTTGAACTGGCGTACATCAGCATAGAGCGACTTCACCTGACTAGCTGCCAACTCCGCATCAGACTTGAGGCGAAAGCCAGACTTTCGTAATTTTTTGTAGGTGCCATCCAGATCCTTATACGAAATCTCGTACTGCCACACCTTGCCTCTTTTTCGGTAACTGACCATGTTAATGTCCTCCTAATCCAAATGTTTGGCACTTTTTTGGCACATTCTGTATTTTATGCCACCAGGTGGCCAACTTTTTGAATGGATGCTTAGCTGTGACGCGGATTTTTGAAATGCGCCGATGGATATGGCAAATTACCAATACCGTATGCTCAGCAATATTAGTGACAAGGCTGAAGGTTAGAAATGATCCAGCTGTTTCGGATTCAGACCAGTCAGCACTGGAAATTGATAAATTTTCTGTCACTATGAGTGCAATTTGGTTGCTGCTTTTGAATAGCGGAAGTCTTGTTACATCATGTATCGTTGTATTTAGCGTCGGGTTTAAGCCCTCAAGAATATAAGCAGTTGACTTGGAATTCAGTTGCCCCAAAAGAGAAAGCACTGTTGTATTGTCACTTATATCTACATCATCTATGGAAATTATGGTTGGGGCAGCCGAACTGTAGGCGTTCCCTTCTCGTTTAATTCTGAATGCGTTGTCTGCGGAGGTGATTAGATTCCAAGTGATGCCCTGTTTGTCAATAAGTTTCTGATTGGGTAACCCTCCCTTTTCCCGATACGCGCTAATCGCCGCAGGAGAGTAATCAACCACTATATAATCGTTGCCCGCCCATCTTCTAAAACTTCCTCCATCCTCAATGGGCTTCCAACGGCCGTCACCTAAAAGTATTTCCCACCAATAACGCAGAAATTTTAAATTGTTATGGGTTTTTAGCCTACCTCCCGACTGCCAAGCACTGGCTATTGATTTTGTGTTATTCAGGATCTCCACGGCAGTTTTCGGAATCCAATATGATATTGGATTTCCTGATATCTTTTCAAAATTCGCTTGGTTAGTTCGATAGAGATATTTCACCCCCGGGTCGGCAATGGCCTCTTGTACTTTCTCCGCTTGAATCATCATGCCACCCTTGAAATCAGACAAGCGTAAATACGTGCCAGTTTCATCGTTCTTAGTGTTCTTCAAGACAAAAGTGTTGATGGGTACCGTTGCTTCTTCAAAAGCCGAATATTCAAGCTGAATTAGGCTGTCGATTTTCACATTGGATAGGAGTGCTGTACGCAATTTTTCATAACTCTTGATGAACATCCAGACAAAAGGCGTCATATAGCCGGCGTAGCCGTTAACCTTCGTCATATTGATATTGTGCCAAATGAAAACAGAGAACAGATCCGCAGAATAATCCTTATAGTGCTTCTTCACGTACTTCTTCAGGGTACTGTTCATCTTGTTCAAGTATGGCGGATTGGTTACCACAACATCGTATCGTTGGGTCATCGTTTCCGCAGTGGCAATGATTCCCAGCAATTGCTGGGCTGTCTGCTGGTTGCCAAAGAGGCTAATCTTTTGAGCTGTCGCAACTGGTTCTAGCGCATTCCGCATGCCAGCATAGTCATAATTGGCTGGCAACTCAATAATCGAGCCGAGAGTCTTGGCATCCATAAAGTGGGCAGCGATGTCTTGAATCTCGTCAATCACTTCTGAACTTGCTTTCAAACTATGCAAAAATTCTTCCGTTACTGCCGGGGCAGCAATGAAGACGTGGATATTAGGCATCACACTGCGGTTTAATGCTTGGCGATCATATCGACGCAATTTCATCATCAGTGAGAAGTACGAGAGCTGGAAGGCCCGTCGGTCGATTTCCAGACCAAATAGGTTATTCTGAATGATGCTATTAGCTGCTTCACGTTTGGCATAGCCTTGATCCTCGTACATGGTCATCAGCACATCAAACGCATAGGCCAAAATATGACCCGAGCCCATGGCATTATCCATCACTTGGATTCTGGTGATGTCAAAGTCTGACTGATCTGGTGTTATGTCGCCAGGTAGTAAGTACTTGAGCTTCCCCTTAACCGGTGAATCTGGATAATGCTCCAGATATTTTTTACCCAGTGAATTGTCCACCATGTAGCGGACGACCCAGTCGGTGGTAAATAACTGCGTGGCTGCAGGAATGTCATCAGTTTTTACCGGTCCGCCATTGATGTTCACCACTTGATCATGAGGCTCTTCATTATAGTATTGGTACAACCACCCAATGATCTCGACCTGGCCCTCCTTCTCCACATCAAAATCATCCCGCGGCACTTCAGTTACAAGCTCCTTAATCACCCCGTTCTGATAGCTGGGAGTGAACAATAAGATTAGCGAAGTATGGCATTGGCGGAGGACCTTCGTTATACTTAACATAGGTTGAGAACACGAATAAGCGGACATTGGAACGGAGAATGGAAAACATGGCGGAGCTAGACACCAAGAAGATCGTGGCGGGTATTGAGAAACTGTTTGCGGACAATAATCACTTTGTCTTTTGGTATGACGCGCAGGGCGAGTTTGCGGACAACATTGCGGATATTACAGAGCAGTTGCGGGAACCGGTCGTTATCATGGGGAAAAACGAGCAGTTTAAGACCAAGCTGACGCTGGTGGCGATGGAGCAGCAGGGGCAGTCGGCCTTGGTTTATTCGCCGGCGCCGAAGCCAGATTTGACGGAGAATTTCATGACGGACATGCTTTACTATTCGCGGGAATACACCGCTAATGCGCTGGTCATGCTGCGTCAGGAGTTGCGAGTGCCGGACGAGGATGCCGCGACCTTCCAGGAGCAGAAACGGTTTTTTGCCAGCAAAGACCGCCAGGCCAAATTTCAGAGACTCTATCAGCCGGGCAAGGATTTGCAGATGGCCATCATGGCTGCGCTGGCCGGGGCCAGTGATCACACCATGACGATGGTCTTGCGGGCCGTGCTGCAGGCCGGCATTGGTGATACCAATCCAGTTCTAGCAGAGTTTGAAAAATATGGTCTGCTCACCCAGTTCTGGGAGAACGTGCGGAACGCCTATGGCTTCAATGGTGCCACCAATTCGCTGCTGGATTTCACGACGGCCCTGTATTTGAACTTTGCCTATTACCAAATGGAGAAGGATCTGCCGCGGAGTATCGATAATTACAAGCTGACCAGCGCCAACAATGCCGTCACCTTTCTGTCCTTAGCGAGAAATGACCAGACATTTGCGGATACATATCGTCAGTTGGCCGAAGCAGTGTGGCAGCATCTTGAAAGCTTCAGTGGTGTTTCCCGGCAGCTCCAGCAACTGGATATTGTGGACATGCTCAAGACGGATGTGTTTGCCAACTTTGACCGGCAAATCCTGGCGTGGGTTGTCGAGCGATTGCAGGCTGATGATTTCCATGCTGTGGCGGGGACGACGCCGTTGGCGGATGTCTTGACGCAACGAGAAAAGATGTACTTCGGTAAAACGTATCATGATGCGTATGCCTTACTGCAGGCTGCCTTGGTGATTCTCACGTACCGCCGGCGTGAGGTGAAAAACTTAGCGGCCGCCAAAGAACAATACATCACCACCGATTATGCGGTGGATACAGCGTACCGGCATTTCGTTCAGCGCTACGACCGGATTGCCATTGACCTTACGGATCTTCTGGAAGGTATCGCTGACAAAGTGGACAACACTTACGTCAATGAATTTCTCACCCCGACGGTGACAGCTTGGACCACAGTGTTTGATCCGCGAGACGTTGAACCGCGTAGCTGGCAGCGCAGTTTTTATCGGACATTTATCAGTTCTCCTAAGGAACGGATCGTCGTGATTATTTCTGATGCCTTTCGGTTTGAAGCTGTAGCGGAGCTGAAACGCAAGCTGGATGATCAGGATGTCTACAGTACAGAACTCGATACGGTATACTCTGGCTTGCCCTCTGTGACGTATTTTGGAATGCCAGCATTGCTGCCGCATCAGACATTAACCTATCAGCCGGACAAGACAGTCTTAGTGGATGGACTCAAAGCAGACACGCTGGAGAAGCGCCGTCAGATCCTGCAAAATCGGGATCCGCAGAGCAACGCCGACCATGTGATGACTTTTCTCAAAGACTGGGATACGCCGCAAAGAAAACAACTCTTGGCGGGGCAAAAGGTGGTTTACTTGTACCACAACGAAGTGGATGCCACTGGTGATGACGCGAAGACCGAGAAGCAGGTCTTTAACGCCACCGAGGAAGCCATCAACACAATTGCGCGGACAATCGGTTTTTTGCGTAATTTAAGTGTAGCGCACATCATCGTGACCGCCGATCATGGCTATCTGTACAAACGGTCTGGTCTGGATTCGGCGGACAAGATCGACATCAGCGGCCACGATCTGGACGTGTTGGGGCAGCGCTATGCAATCAGCAGTGAGACCATCGAGCAGCCCGGGGTGCGGTCACAGCGTCTGGGGGCACTGCTGAATAATGTTGATCAGCGGCGTGTCTATTATCCGGCCACGGATAGTATCTTCAAGTCCGCCGGAGCTGGACAAAACTACGTGCATGGCGGCGCGTCACCGGAAGAGATGATTGTGCCGGTGCTGCACGTGCGGACACAGAGTGGTCGATCCAAGGCCACACCGGTGTCGATTAAGGTCACTGAAGGCGCCCATCGCATCACCAGCCGCAGCGTGATGGTGCCCATTTCTCAGGAAGAACCGGTAACCGATAAGACCACCGCCGCCACCTATGTACTCTACTTTGTCGATAGCCAGGATCGCCCCATTTCTAACGAACAACGCTATGTAGCCGATAGCCGGGAGGATGATCCTCAGAGCCCGAGCCGGCGCCAGAGCTTCTACCTGACCTTGCAGGATCGGGACTTCGACAACAGCGGCGCATACTACCTGATTATTCAGAATGCGGAAACCAAGGAAGAGATTCAGCGGATTCAATATCAAATGGACTTGACGATTAGAGGGGATTTCGGCTTTGACATCTGATAACAAGCAAGAGAAAGAAAAGTTACGAGCGAAGAGTGACGGGGATGTGGCAGTGCCAGCGGAAGCCATTGCTCAGGAGCAAGCGGCAGAGAACGTGCAGACAGACTTGCTGGACAAGCTGGAGGCCTTTTTCCCCGGGCGCTTCGTGCGCAAGGATCTGACGCAAAAGATCAAGGAGGGGGCGAACGTCCCTACCTACGTGCTGGAGTTCCTGCTGGGGCAGTATGCCAACAGCTCGGATCCGGTGATCATTGAACGGGGCGTGGAAAACGTCAAGAAGACGCTGGCTAATAACTACGTGCGGCCAGACGAGGCGGAAAAGGTGAAGTCTCGGATTCGGGAAGAGGGAGCGTATACGGTCATCGACAAGATCACCGTGACTTTGAACTCGGATAAGGACCGATACGAGGCGGCGTTTGGCAACTTGGGGATCACCGGTGTACCGGTGGATGAGCGCTACGTCCAGGACTATGAGCGGCTGTTGGTGGGCGGCATTTGGTCCATCGTACGGGTGCAGTACGACCATACCAGCGATGACCATTTTCTCATTGATCAGCTGACCCCGGTTCAGGTGCCGTCTGTGAACATGCAGGAAGTTTATGATGCCCGGGAGAAATTCACGACCAACGAGTGGATTGACTTGTTACTGCGGACAATTGGCATGGAGCCGACACAATTTGACGATCGAGTGAAATGGCTCATGGTATCGCGGCTGATCCCGTTTGTCGAGAATAACTATAACTTCGTGGAGCTCGGGCCCCGGGGTACTGGGAAGTCCCACGTCTACAAAGAATTATCGCCCAATTCGATTCTGGTTTCTGGTGGTCAGACGACAGTGGCCAACCTGTTCTTCAATATGGCGCGGCATGAAGTGGGGCTAGTCGGCATGTGGGACGTCGTGGCCTTTGACGAAGTGGCCGGCATCAAGTTCAAGGACAACGATGGCGTGCAGATCATGAAGGACTACATGGCCTCTGGCTCCTTTGCTCGGGGCCGGGACGAAATCCAGGCGTCGGCCGGGATGGTCTTTGTTGGGAATATCAATCAGCCGGTGGACGTGGTCATGCGGACGTCCAATCTGTTTGATCCGTTTCCCGCTGTCATGGCTAACGACACGGCTTTTTTGGACCGGATCCACAATTACTTGCCTGGCTGGGAGATTCCGAAGTATCGGCCGAATTTCTTCACGAATGGGTATGGCCTGATCACGGATTACTTTGCGGAAGTCATGCGGGCGCTGCGAAAAATTTCTTACGGCGATGCGTTCGACAAGTACTTCACCCTGGGCAATCAGTTGAACCAGCGGGACACCATTGCGGTGCGTAAGACGGTGTCCGGAATGGTGAAGTTGCTGTACCCTGACGGTAAATTTACGAAGGAGGACGTTGCCCAGATTCTGACGTTTGCCATGGAGATGCGCCGGCGGGTGAAAGAGCAGCTGAAGAAAATTGGCGGCATGGAGTTCTACGATGTGAACTTTTCTTACATCGACAAGGAGACTTACGACGAACATTTCGTACCAGTGCCAGAGCAGGGTTCGACAGGCTTGATTCCTGAGAATGAGGGGAAGCCTGGCCAAGTTTACACCGTTGCTTATGATGCGGATGAGCGGTTGAGTCTGATAAAATTGGAATCACAGATGACGGCTGGCAACGGCAAGACGAGCTGGACCGGGATTCAGTCCAATCGGTTGGCGAAGGAAGAAATGGATACGGCGTTCAATTACCTCAAGGCCAATTTTTCCCAGGTTAGTCAGAATATTGCGCCGGCGCAGCATGACTATATCGTCAACGCGACTAACCTGAATAATGGCGCCATGGCGACGGAATTGTCGTTGGCGACTTATGTAGCCCTGGTTTCTATTTCGGTGGGCAAGCCGGTCATCGGCGGATTAGCCATCCTGGGGGATTTCTCCATTGGTGGGACTATCAAAAAGATGGATAGTCTGGTAGATCGGCTACAGGTGGCCCTGGATAGCGGGGCGAAGGCGGTCTTGATTCCATCCAGTGCCACGAGTGAATTGGGTACGGTGCCGGGAGATTTGATTGCGGCTTTCTCGCTGAAGTTCTACAACACGATTGAGGATGCGGTGATGAAGGCATTGGGTGTGCAGCAGTAGCGTAGACGTATAAGGGAGGCAATCAGCCGTGGCAGATTCGAAATACGACGTACAGAATAGTCAGATTGGTACATTATCACTTGGAATAACCCCAGTATTCGGCTTAAAGATGGGTCAATCTCTGTTGGAAAGAAGATCGTGATCGATGGGCAGCAGCGTCTCACAGCATTAGCCACCGCATTGTCGGGGCAGAAGATTATCGACCGAAGATTTAAGCGGCGGCGGATTAGTATTGCTTTTAATCCTTTGACCAGGGAATTTCAAACGGCTAATGCTTTGCTCCAGAAGGACAAACGCTGGATCAGTGATATCGCGGAAGTTTTTGCGGACGACTTCTCAAGCTTCAATTTCATTACCTCCTATTCCCAGGCCAATGACTGCTCACCAGACGAAGTGGCGCGCGCAATCGATGATTTGAAGCGCATTACGTCATACGGCGTCGGCAATATCAGCCTGTCAGATGCGCTGACGATTGATCAGGTGACTGAAATCTTTAACCGGATTAATTCACAGGGGACCCGACTATCCACTGCGGACTTCATCATGTCTAAGATGTCAGCGGACACTCTGCATCAAGGCAATATTCAACGAAAAATGGTTGAATATTTCACCAATCTGCAAGCTGACGCGTCGGCGTTGTCTGGTATTCAAGAGTCTGATCCAAAATTTGCACAATCGGCGGCAATGCAGAAGATTGCCTGGATCGTGAGTGAAAACACGACCCTTTATCAACCGGCCTTTGGCGATATTTTCCATGTGATTTTGGGCAGCCATTTTGGTCGAGGAAAACATGCAGATCTTGTTGCCCTGATTTCTGGCCGTGATTTTGAGACCAAGAAATACACGGAAACAGCCATGGCGGCGGCATATAGTAAGTTGGGTGAAGGAATTGATGACTTTGTTAATCAGTCAGACTTTCGCCGATTTATTATGATTCTGGAAAGTCTCGGCATGATCAGCGGTAAGCTGCAATTCAATGGCACGGCGTTCCTGAATGCTGGATATATGTTGTTTCTGATCTTGAAAGGACAAAACGGCATACCTCAGTCTGTCCGCGAGTCACTTGTTAAACAGTGGATTATTATGTCCGCTTTGACTGGCCGGTATAGTGGCTCCAGTGAAACACAGATGGAGCAGGATAGTCATCTGTTTCACCATGCTGATGTCGTTGCAGCAGTGGAAAAAGAAATTGCGGATGCACTGCCAGAGACCTATTGGACAATTCAATTACCGAATAATTTAGCCACTCAAAGTACGCAGAACAACGGTTGGCGAATTTTTCAAATGGCTCAGGTACACAACCAGACCGTTGCCTGGTTGGAAAAGGATGTTACGGTGCGGACCGTGATCAGTCAAGAGGGCAATATTCACCATATTTTCCCCAAGGCGTATCTGCATAAGCATGGCGCACAACAGAATGAGATCAATCAAATTGCCAATTATTGCTGGTTGACACAACCCCGAAATTTACAGATCAGTGATTTGGCACCAGAACGGTATATGAAGGATCCAGCAGTAACTGAATTTTCGACTGCAAAAGGGTTGGCCGAGAATGCAATTCCGGTTGACATCGTGAACGGCAACTTCTCAACCTATCCAGATTTTCTCAATCAGCGTCGGCAACTCATGGCAACCGTGATTGCCGAGTACTTTTCTCGGCTAAAGCCATCAGCGGTACCGAGACAGAGTTGAAACAGCATAAAGAAGGGCTTTAGGTGAACTATTACAACGATTTAGGAACCAATCAGGCAGCAGTCTATACGTTTGGCCCAGCAGATGTCGTACAGACAGTCACCAACTTCATCGGGTCTAGAATTTTTGGAATGGAAATACTTTCCAACACCAAAAATTCTAGACCCAGATTTATCAGTACACTCTTTGTTGGAAATGCTCTCAAATCTATAACTGACTTTTGCAATATAAAATTGTTATTTGATAAAGGTTTGGGCAGCTAGGTACTATCCCCTGTCAAGTTGACACTTATAAAAACGAAAACACAATTTTTCTCCCGGAATGTCAACTCAAGTGCAACAACCATGGAGCCAGACCGTGAGCTAGCTTGCTAGCGCGGCCTCAATAAGCTCGGCGGCGTTAGCGTAGCCGAGTGTCCTGCGATGTTTTTGATTCAGCGCATCTTGAACCTTTGCGATATCATCTTCAGAGAAGCCATGTAGTGATAGGCCTTTAGGGATGTACTCTCGGATCAGGCCATTCTGGTTTTCATTACTGCCACGTTCCCAAGGCGAGTACGGGTGCGCAAAGTAGATCTGAGCTCCTTGAACCTGGTCCAACAGTTTGAACTCAGAGCCGTTATCGAAAGTGATGGTCTTAAAGTAGCCAGGATGCTGGTCAATGGTGGCTTGAAGCTCTTTTAAGCAGGTGTCTGCGTGGTAGTTGGGAATCTTGACGATGATCTCATAGCGGACTCGCCGTTCGGTCAGGGTCATCAGTACTGGTTCACTGGCTTGACGCTTGCCTTTAACCAGGTCACCTTCCCAATCACCAAAGCGTTCACGGTTATTAATAGTGTCTGGTCGTTCATCAATCGAAGTACCAGCCAGACGCTTATTTTTACGCGAGTGGTTGTGACGATTGGACTTTACATGGCGCCGCAGCTTGGCTGGCAGGTCGATATTCTTAATGTCTAAGCGGCCTTGATCAATATACCGATAAACGGTCGGCGTTGAAGGGCACGGCTGGTCAGGATGAGTCTGCTTAAAGGCGTGCACGAAACCATCAACACTATCAATCCGTGGTCGCCGTTTAAGCGCTGTTTTAAGCATCTTAAAGAACAGCCAGCAGACCTTTTCTAGTCCGCCAAAACGGCAGTTCTGACGCGCTTTATCATGAATAAGCTGGCTCGTGTCCGCAAAGTATTTGGTGAAAAAGAGATAGTCAGAATTACGTTGTCGAATGGTGCCACGCTTAATTTCACGCGAGATCGTGCTGCGACTACGATTGGTCAGGCACGCAATATCAGCCTGAGATTTTCCAGCATTCAAGTACGCTTCAATTTCACCTCTTTCTTCCGGGGTAAGTTGTTGATAATGTTTGGTAGTGCTATGCTTGGATTGGGTCATGGAGATGTCCGTTCTTTAGAGTTTCAGCACTTTAAGTTTAGGTCTCCATGGCCTATTTGTATAATTTGAACTTGTTGCACTTAGATTTTAAATCCGGGCACTTTTTATTTCTTAAAGTGACAACTTTTAAGGCTATTGTACGATTTTGAAAGTCAACCTTGTTCAAGGCGATGCCCTAACGGGTAAGAACAAGAATGGCGATGATATTATCTTCAGTGAATGGACTCTGCTTCCCTTGAAACGAGGAGCTCAAAAGATTCAACGAACTGAGTATACTCTCGATGCAATTAAGACTAATGGGCCTTCTGTTGACGGGCAGCCGCAAGTACATGGGTCTGAAGAACTGACATTATTTGACTTGGATGAGGAACCAGTAGAAATAAAACCGCGCAAATTTGAACCAGTACCGTTGTTTGATATTTTTAGGGAAAAACATGTCTCAGAATAAATGGAATTGGTGGGAAAAACAGAGAAGGAAGGAATGATAGAAGTGCCAACTTTCGTTATAATCACCTTTGCAGCCCTTGTCATACTAGTTTCCGTGGCGGTCTTAGTGACAGTTCTCCGTCGCTCTGATCAGAAAATCGTAGATAAGCCAGCGACTGCTCTTGATTCGGAGCATTGCTTTCCGGATTATGCTGATAGCAAAGGTTCCACCGAAAAAGTCACCTTAGGGTATATCCGAGAGGTGGATCTTTCTGATGAATTTGATATGAGCCAGTATCGTCCCATGCTGAACAGTGGAAGACTCTTATCAACAATCAGTCAGACGTTTCCTGCTGCCTCTTCAGTGACTTCCGCGCTTGCGTCTGGAATAGCCGAGAAAGCTGGCTCGGGGGCGTATCAAGTGATTATGCAATCCGGCCAATCATTGATGCACTCAAAGAATGGTGAGAATCTGTATAAGGGAATTACGCAGGCGGCCGGTCATCGCGGAATTGCTGGTTCCGCCGATTTAAAACCAATCAATTCGACCGTATCTGAATTGGCCACGAAAACAGGAGCGGTGGCGGGCGTGATGGCTGTAGCTTCAATGGTGGTCGGTCAGTATTATATGACTGAGATTAACGGAAAGCTAAAGAGCATTAGTGAATCAATAGAGGATATCAAAAATTTTCAAAAGACAAAACTTTTGGCTCAGATAAGCACTGTGGTTCGAGAAAGTCGCCAACTGTCAGTCTATAATGATGAAATTATGGAAAGTGATAGTGAAAGACAACTTGCACGCCACCGTGCCAGTGATTTTGAAGAGAAATCAGGCGAGCTTCTTGACCAAATTAACTCACTTATTCGGCTGGAATTGGTGCCATCTGGTAAATTTAGCGAATATGAACGACATACTAGGGGACTGGTCCCGTTACTTTCATCCCAACAGGTATTAGTGGCGACGCTTCGGGAATTGAGCTGTCTTACGGTGGTATTAAGCCGATCTGAGGTCTCTCCAGAAAGGGCGGGGGCAACGTATAAAGAATTGGTAGCCAGCTCAGAGAAGGTTAAGGATGATGTGGTGCAGTGGCATTCAAAAGAAACAGATGTCTGGCATGTAAATCTCGCTCGAGAATCTCGAGCCAAAACTGGTATAAAAAAAGTTGTGAGTCAGCCGTTGACATTAGTGAATCCTGAATTAGCATATCAACATGTTCCTTCAGAGTTCATTAAGCAAGTTCAGACACAGAGCTCAATGAGGCAGCCAGAGTTACCAGAAATGACTGGATACCAAGTGCCTGTGGAGCTATTGATCCAAAATAACCAAGTGTATTACCGGGTTCCGGAAGTAAATTAATATTGATTTATTTTTAGGGAGGAAGCGAGATGCAAGATCAATATCGGCGGCTGTCGCGAACGTTAATCGTGACGCTAGTGGTCGTCTTTTCCATCTTGATTGCTGGGGGCTTGCTCATTTTTAAAAATGAGGCACCCCGTCCAGCAAAGATTGTGACCGAAGCGGAACCACGCTGGTTTCCAAACAGCAGCTAATCTCTGGTCAGGCGACCTACGAAAAGTACCAGTTGGCTGACTACGGGACCTACCTGGGAAACGGGGCTTACTTGGGACCGGATTACACGGCCCAGGCGCTACACGTTTACTTGCAGGGGATGTACCGTTACTACGCCAAAACCCTGTACGGCAAGTCCTTTAATAAGTTGACCACCTTGCAACAAGAGGGAATTAAGGGGAAGGTTAAAGAGGAAATCCGGGTTAACCGCTATAACGCTAAGGATAAGGAATTAACCTTAACCAAGGCCCAGACGGCCGGGTACCAGTACCTGCTTAAGTACTACCGTAAGGCCTTTATCAACAATCCTAAGCAAGTCGGCTTGCCGGATAACATGATCAAGAACCGCACCAACGAATACATGGTCAAGGGGAACAAGGTCGACCAACTGACCGCCTTCTTCTTCTGGGGGGCTTGGTTGTCATCCACCAACCGGCTGGGACGTTCCTACTCATACACCAATAACTGGCCGTATGACCTCGAAGCCGGCAACGTCATGACGCCAAAGGCAATGACTTGGACGGGTATCTCCGTGGCCCTCTTGGTAATGGGGGTGGCGATCGCCATCTGGGTTCAAAAGAAGTACAACTTCGAATCCAAGGCCCAGTACCAAAAGGATGTCCCGATCATTGAACCGGATACCTTACCAATCACCACCAGTCAGCGGAAGACGGCTAAGTACTTCGCCCTGGTAATGGTGCTCTTCTTGGTCCAAATCCTGTTAGGTGAATTGATGGCCCACTACTACGTCGAAAATACCTTCTTTGGGATTGCGCTCCAAAACATCTGGCCGTTTAACCTGGCCCACTCTTGGCACCTCCAGTTGGTCATCTTCTGGGTGGCCACCACCTGGCTAGGGGCCGGAATCTATATCGTGCCCCGGGTCCTGCGCCGGGAACCGGTTCGTCAAGGGATCTTAGTCGACGTCCTCTTTTGGGCGCTCATCTTTGTGGTGGGCGGCAGCATGCTCGGGGAATGGTTGACCGACCTGGGCGTCTTAAACAAGAACTGGTGGCTCTTTGGTAACGGGGGCTGGGAGTACCTGGAACTCGGGAAGTTCTGGCAGTACCTGCTGATCGCCGCCATGGTCCTGTGGATCGTTATGTTAATGCGGGGCTTTGTCCCGGCGATGCGACGTAAGGATAACCAACCCCGCACCCGCCTGGTCACGATGCTCTTCTTAGGGGCGATCGCCGTGCCAGCCTTTTACTGCGCGTCGATTTTCATCATGCCCGATTCACACGTCACCTTCGCCGATTACTGGCGCTGGTGGATCGTCCACCTCTGGGTAGAAGGGATCTTTGAAGCCTTTGCCGTTATTTTAACGGGTTGGCTGTTAGTTGATATGAAGCTGACCACGATTAAGTCAACGATTCGGGCCCTGTACTTCCAATTGATCCTGCTGCTTGGTTCTGGGGTGGTCGGAACCGGTCACCACTACTTCTGGATGGGGGACCACTCCCTATGGTTGGCCCTCGGGGCATCTTTTTCTGCCCTTGAAATCGTGCCACTGTCCCTGTTAGTGTGGGAAGCCTACACCCACTACCGGGTTTACCAGGACACGTACCACAACTTCCCGTATAAGACGACCTTCATCTTCTTGATGTGGACGGGGATCTGGAACACCCTGGGGGCCGGGGCGCTAGGCTTTTTGATCAACGCACCGGCCATCAACTACTTTGAACACGGGACCCAGTGGACGGCCGCCCACGCGCACGGTTCCATGGCCGGGGTTTACGGGATGTTCTCGATCGCCATTATCCTGTACGTGTTACGCAACGTGACAGTCAAGGAATTCTGGACGGCTAAAATGGAAAAGGCGATTCGCTGGTCCGCCTGGTTGCTGAACATCGGCTTAGCCGGGATGGTCTTTGCCACCCTGATGCCGGTCGGGCAACTCCAGTTAGCCGACGCCCTGAAGTACGGCTACTGGCACGCCCGGCAAATGTCCTTTTACCACGAGAAGCTGATTTCTTTAATCTTATGGGGACGGATGCCATGGGACCTGATCTTCACGGCCGGGGTCATCATCCTGCTCGTGGTCTGCTGGAAGGCCCTCTTCCACTTGAAGAAGGCTGACAACCAGGCCGCGGCCGCTGAGTACGAACGCTTCGCCGCTGCCGAAACGAAGAGTCAGGTAAACGAAATTGATGAATAAGATTTAAATAACGGCTCCCGCCAGGTGGTGGGGGCTGTTTTTGTTTCCATAGAATTAGTGGTGGCGAATCAACCATTTGCGCCCTTCGTCAAGCAGGATCAGGGGCAGCGGGATGCACAGTAAGAACAGCCACTGAGCGGGCCCTAGTGGCACCGTGCCAAAGACGTCTTGTAACACCGGGACGTAGGTTAGGCATAACAAGAGGACGACTTCAAAGATGATCCCGAGAAAGATCATTGAGTTGTCGAAGAAGTGGCGGTTGAAGACCGATTGGGTTTCGTAGCGGATGTTTAAGACGGCCGCGATCTGGCAGAAGATGATCACCGCTAAGGTCATCGTGGTGGCCTGACGGTAGTCAAAACCGCTGGTGGCCAGGGCCGGGAAGGCGTGACCGTTAATGGCGTTGGCAAAGAAGAAGCCGGCCACGCACAGGAGCGAACTCAACAGCCCGTACCAGGTGAAGGCCTTGAGCAAGAGGTTCTTGGTGATCAAATGCTCTTGTTTGGAGCGGGGCGGCCGGTCCATAACGCTGGCCTCGGCGACCTCCTTTCCCAGCCCGAGGGCCGGAATCAGGTCGGTTCCCAGGTCAATCGATAGGATCTGCATGACGGTCAAAGCGAGCGGGATCGTCCCGCCGGACAGCAAGAAGAGTAGCGACGGGACGGCTTCGGGGGTGTTGGAGTTGAGGATGTACAACAAGAACTTGCGGATGTCTTGGTACACCCCGCGCCCCTCCTTAATCGCCGCCACGATCGAAGCGAAGTTGTCGTCGGTTAAAATCATGTCGGCAGCTTGCTTGGCCACATCGGTCCCGGTTAAACCCATGGCGACCCCGATGTCGGCCTTCTTGAGGGCTGGGGCATCGTTGGCCCCATCCCCGGTGACGGCGACGACCTCGCCCATCTCCTGCAGGGTGGTGACGACGTCGTACTTTTGTTCCGGAGCCATCCGGGCGAAGATTACCTGGCCGGCGAGCGCTTGTTTGAGGTCGGCCTTGGCCGTTGTTTTGAGCTGGTCGCCGGTGATGACCGTGACTGGTTGGTCGGGGAGGACGATCCCGATTTGGCGGGCGATGCTCTCGGCGGTCAGGCTGTAGTCACCGGTCATCATGATGATCTTTATGTGGGCGCGGTGGCAAAGTTGGGCGGCCGCGGCGACTTCCTTTCTGGGCGGGTCCAACATGACGGAGAGGCCGATGAAGGTCAGCCCCGTTTCAACGTTAGCGATCGTGGCGTCACTCGGGTCCCCCTGATAGGTGCGGGCCGCCACCGCCAGGACCCGCAGCCCCCGACGTGCGTAACCATCGTTAGCGGCGTCGATTTGTTGTCTAACTTCGTTGGTGAGCGCCAGGACCTGGCCGTGGTTAAGGTAGCTGGTGCAGTGCTTGAGGACCTGGTTGGGCGCCCCCTTGGTGTAGGTGTTAAAGGGGTGGGTGGGGTCTGCTTTGACGATCACGGTCATCATCTTGCGTTCGGAATCAAAGGGGAGCTCCCGTTGCCGGGGGCTGACTTGGCGTTCGTCGTGGGCGTTTAGGCCGGCCTTTTTGGCGACCACTTCCAGGCAGGCCTCGGTCGGGTCACCCAAGACGGTGTAGCGGGGGTGGTGGTCATCGGGCGGAACGAGCTGGGCGTTATCGGCCAACAAACCGCCGCGCAGGAGCTCGTACAAATCGGCGTCGGTCTCTTCGTTGACCTGGCGGGGCCCATCGACGACCTTGCCCTTGGCCTCGTAGCCCTCGCCGGTCACCTGGTAGTGCTTGGCGACCGTCCACAGGCTCGACACCGTCATTTGGTTTTGGGTTAAGGTCCCGGTTTTATCCGAACAGATCACCAAAGCGGCACCCAAAGTTTCAACGCTGGCCAGCTTTTTGACCAGGGCGTTTTGCCGCGCCATCCGCTTGACCGCCCCGGCTAAGGAGAGGGTCACGGTGGGCGACAGTCCCTCGGGGATAAAGGCGACGATCATCCCGAGGGCGAAGATAAAGGATTTGACCAGCGGGTAGTGGACGAAGAGGGTCGCCACCAAAAAGAAGATCAGGCCGATCGAAACCGCCAGCACGGAGAGTTGCTTGGTCAGGGTATTGAGCTCTTTTTGCAGGGGACTGATGTCTTCCTTGACCTGCTGGGTCAGTTCGGCGATCTTACCGAAGTCGGTGGCCATCCCGATTTTGACCACCACCCCCACCAGGTTACCTTTGACCAGCGAGGTGCCGGAGAAGACGATGTCGCCGAACTCAAAGTGGTTCTTGCCGGTTGGGTCAATGGCCTGGGCCCCCTTGTTGACCGGGTTGACTTCGCCAGTCAAGGCCGACTGGTCGACTTGGACCTGGGTGGCCGCAAGGAGCCGGATGTCGGCGGCCACGTTATCGCCCTCCTCGAGCTTGACGATGTCGCCAACGACCAGGTCGCTGGTGAGTACCTTTTGGTCGTGGCCGTCACGCACGACCCTTGAATAGGAAGGAAGCATCTTGGACAGGGCGTCGGTTTCCTTGCCGGCCTGGTATTCTTGCCAAAAGGAAAAGAGCCCGTTGATGATGTTGACGAGCCAGATGGCAATCCCCAGTTCCTCGAGTTGGGCGACAAAGGCAATCGCCCCGGCGACCCAGAGCAGGATCGCCATCATCGAGGTGAAGTTTTGGGTGAATTTGGTTAACCAGGAGGCGCCCTTAATTTGTTTGAGGACGTTGGGGCCGTCTTGGGCCTGGCGGCGGGTAACTTCGTCCTTGGTCAGGCCGGTGCGACTGGTTTGTAGTTCGGTCAGGAGGCGGGTTTGATCGTCTTCTTGGGCAATTTCTTCTAACGATAACGATTTAGTTGGCACCTTTAATCCCCCCTTTGACTTAATTGTAGGCGCAATTAGCAAATTTTAAAGCGGTTTTAATAATAATTTTAATTAACGAAGCGGCGCCGTTCTGATTAGTGGTTCTGATCAACCGGGAGTCTTGTTCGTGCATAATATTAGTCAAAGGTAAAGAAAAACTAAAGCTAATCTGATGGGTGCTGGGAGGGCGAAATTCTATGTCAACCGTTTGCATTAGCGGTTTGTGCCATTAAAAGGGTTGATAAAAACGAAAATTTAGTTTGAGAATTCTTCATAAATGATTCATAATTATCTCCTGTAAAGATCATCAGTTAGGGGAGTAAACAAATGAAGAAAGTACGGATCGGTGCCGGGCTGTTAGACCTGACCATTCTCTTGGCCGGGTGCGGCGGCAACTCAACGGCCAAGCAGGCCAGCCAGTCGTCTTCGAGCACCAGTCAAAAGGTTTCGAGTAGCCACAAGCAAACTACGCCCTGGAACAGCCAAAAGACGACCAGCTGGAAAGCTTCATTAACCAGTGGGCGCCGACAATGAGCCAGGCCTACACCAAGTACAACGGCAAAACCGCTTTAAAGACTAAGTTGGACGTCAAGTACCCGAAGAACTTTGCCCAGGCCAAGGTTAACGGCAGCACCAGCGCTTCGATTGGCTGGGCGCCACGTACTACC
>OBUX01000314.1_pt1 | contig 20474 bp, 20 predicted proteins | sample 1501181 | NCBI WGS metagenome assembly OBUX01 (sample SAMEA2579935, study PRJEB22360) | human gut metagenome | biome: human gut; feature: human-associated habitat; material: faeces | place: Denmark | collected 2008/2010 | reverse complement strand
AATATTGGGCCGTTGGTGGAGATATAAGTGGATCACTTTTCATCCGTCGTTGACATCCGGGAAATTCTGGGTGTAATCATATAAGACAGGTGATATTGCGTTCTCCAACCCTTTAGCTCAGTGGTAAGAGGACTCATAATCGCTTGGTCGCTGGTTCAAATCCAGTAAGGGCCACCATCACACACTGCCACTGGCCCATTGCGCCATGCCCGGTACATATCAGTCACAGAGCCTTTCGGGGATAATTTGCAGAGTGGTCTGGCTGACTTTCTCTGTAGGCAGATCGTTCCCGCTTGATAGCTCATCCCCCAAAGAAACGTCACGATATTTGGTATTTTCAAAATTCAAAAAGAAAACCCGCAGAGTGGCAACAGAGATTAAAAAGTTTGAGAAACGCGATCTGGCACAGGCGGTGATTGGTGTTGGAGTGATGGTAGATTTTATCAGCCGGATAATGTCGGTTCTGGCTGATAGCTGGGGTTGTTGGTGTGGTCTTCTTATTGATGAAAAAACAAGCAATTACTTGGCATATTATCTGTAACACTTTAAAACTGTTAAGAAGATCACAATTCATTATGTTTATTATTGTCTGGCCGGAGGGATATTTGTTAAAAAGTGCGCCGTGTGGTGAATCCCCCTGTGCGGTGGGGCGACTGGTGTACATAGCATTTATTATGTTATGAGCGAAGCCTACGCGGGTTCAGTGACACCGACTGAATTCACCGGGAGGCACCCGGCACCATGCAACAGACGCAAGTTAGGCTAAGCCTTATACCCCTGTAAGTTTTTTACAGGGGTTTTTTGTGCACAGAAAACCCCCAGCTAGGCTGGGGGGGCCGGAAAGCTTTCAGCTTTGAGCCAGTTATTAAAACTCTGAACCGGTTCCTGGCACGAATATCATTCCCGGCCTGCGCTTTGATTATCTCAGCGACTCCGGCGGGAACTTCAGCCGCAGTCTGAATCTTTCGCAGGAATTGGGCGATTATTTCAAAGTCAAAGCAGGGGTTGCCCGAACCTTTAAAGCCCCAAACTGTACTGACCCCAAAAAGTTGGACAGTTAAACACGAGGCATATAGGTCTGATTCCGATATTCAATTGGAGTCAGACCTTTTAATTTCAGGCTAATTCTTCTGCTGTTGTAGTATTCAATATATTCCGTAACAGCATCCTTCAGTTCGCTTATATTACTGAACTCATCAAGATAAAAACACTCCGACTTTAAGGTTCCAAAGAAACACTCCACCACAGCATTATCCAGACAATTGCCTTTTCTGGACATGCTTTGTTTAATACCATGTTCTTTAAGGATATTTTGATATCTTCTCATACGATACTGCCATCTCTGGTCAGAGTGCAGAACAGGATGCTCGTGAGGATTAAGCATTTTTGAATGCCTGATCGAGCATATTCTCAACCATGTTCATCACTGGTCTTTCCGAAAGGCTGTAAGAAATAACATCATTGTTGAAGAGATCTATTACTGGAGACAAATACAGCTTGCGCCCATTGACTGCAAATTCAGTAACATCGGTAACCCACTTCTCGTTTGGCCGCGTAGCCTTGAAATCTCTTTGGAGAACATTGGGGGCGGTTTGCCCTACCTGTCCTCTGTAAGAGCGGTATCGCTTGACCTTAATCGCTGCCTTAAGTGAGAGGGTTCCCATCAGGCGCTGAACAGCTTTATGGTTAATCTGTTTCCCTTCTCGATGAAGAGACAGCGTTACCCTACGGTATCCGTATCGGCCTCTATTCTCATGATAAATCTCACCAATACGCTTTTTAACGTCCGCATACTTGTCAGGCTTGCTGAGAGCCTTTAGATGGTAATAAAACGTACTGCGCGGTATCTCCGCAGCCCTGAGAAGCTCATCAAGAGGATAAAACTGCCTTAGCTCGTTGAGTACTTTCACTTTTTCGTGGGATGAGCTAAGGCTTTCAGCTTTTTTAGATACACAAGCCGCGTTTCAAGAAATCGAACTTGCCTTTCAAGATCCTCAATGCGTCGGTCTTTTGACAGCTCCAATGCTGATGCCGCTTTTTCTGGATCAACTGATATTGCAATGTTTCTTTTGGTGCCAATCTTGAGCGCGCGTAAACCAGCTTCTCCGCGCTCTTCATAAACCTTCAGCCACCTGGCTACAGAACCACTACCAGCAAGCATAAAGTGAGCAGCAGCCTGATTAAGGGACATGTGCTGCTCGATCACAGCTTTCACGACCTTAATACGCAACTCTGGATCAGCACTAACACCTTTAGGTTTGGGAATTAAACCTTTTTCTCCATGTTTTTCATAGAGGGCAACCCATGTCCTGACCTGGATTCGGGGGGCACCAAAACGTGCCGAGATGATCCTGTAACCATCATCAGTAGTGAAGTAGTGATTCACGACTTCAAGGCGCTTTTCAAAAGGGTATTTTGGCTTTGACATATCAGGGGCTATTCCATTTCATCGTCCAACAAAATGGGTGCAGTACAAACCTGTATCAATCCAGTGAAGGCTATCTGCTCTACTCGAAAGGCAATGGCTGTCCAAAAGATATTACATCAGGCGGGTGCTACCTGATCGGTAATAAAGATCTCGATCCGGAAATCAGTGCCAATAAAGAAATTGGGCTGGAGTTCACCTGGGAAGATTACCACGCAAGTGTGACCTACTTCCGCAATGATTACCAGAATAAGATCGTGGCCGGGGATAACGTTATCGGGCAAATCGCTTCAGGCGCATATATCCTCAAGTGGCAGAATGGCGGGAAAGCTCTGGTGGACGGTATCGAAGCCAGTATGTCTTTCCCACTGGTGAAAGATCGTCTGAACTGGAATACCAATGCCACATGGATGATCACTTCGGAGCAAAAAGACACCGGTAATCCTCTGTCGGTCATCCCGAAATATACTATTAATAACTCGCTTAACTGGACCATCACCCAGGCGTTTTCTGCCAGCGTCAACTGGACGTTATATGGCAGACAAAAACCGCGTACTCATGCGGAAACCCGCAGTGAAGATACTGGCGGTCTGTCAGGTAAAGAGCTGGGCGCTTATTCACTGGTGGGGACGAACTTCAATTACGATATTAATAAAAATCTGCGTCTTAATGTCGGCGTCAGTAATATCCTCAATAAACAGATCTTCCGATCTTCTGAAGGGGCGAATACCCATAACGAGCCAGGCCGGGCTTATTATGCCGGAGTTACCGCATCATTCTGATCGTAGTGTTTCAGGCGCACTGCCCGCGTAAAAGCGGGCAGTGTTTAGTGGCTTAACTCATGACAACCTGCTGTGTAATTTGCGTTTTCACCACTGATATCTAACAGTACCTGGCGAAAGGAGGCATTAAACATTGGCCCGTGTCCCAGGTTGGGGAAATCCCAAAATACGGCATTGACGCCTTTATCTTTCAGTATAGTGAGGGGGGGATAAATTTTCGACAGCACCCCGACAGCATGCGTTTCCCGGTTATCACCCTGTGTCGCCGAGCCTTCCATTATCGCCAGGTGTTTGGCGCAGAATTGCAGAGGCTCAACCGCCGTAACGCGGCTTAGCAAAGCATCATAACCTCTGCCCAACGACGGGCTGGCGCTGTAGTACGACCGGAAGTAAGAGGAGGACAGCCAGGAATCCAGCACGAAGAGGCCGCCGTAGGAGTGCCCCCATAAGCCGCGGCGTTGCCGATCGATATTCAGTCCCTGTTCCACTTTTGGGGCAATACGCGTTTCCAGTAACTGGCGGAAGTTGTTGCTGCCACCACTCTTACGGCTAAAACGCCCTGAGTGGAGATCTGTTTTTCTGCTTTCTGCTGCTGGCGTATAGTCGTAAGCCCTGCTGTTGAGATCGAAAGGGAGGTTGGTCTGATACCCGACAGCCACGATCACTGGCGGTGTTTTTTCTGACAATTGTTTGAGCAGTTCGTCATCCAGGCGGTCCATAGCTGCGTTACCGTCAAGCATATATAAAATCGGGTAACCCGATGCCGGTGCGGTTGTATTCGGCACGGCCGTCCATACCCGATAATGGCGTGTGCCATCGACAGAGTCGAAAGAGGTGGTGCTGAAATGGTAAAACACGGAGCCTTTATCGGCTATATTCGGCCCCAGTGGCCGCATATCCGGCTTCGCATAAACTTGCGCACTACAGATAAGGGTGAGGCAAGAAAGATGAAAGAAAATCGCTTTATGCGGGCGTGTTGAGCGATACTCGCGGGCATACATCTGATGATTATTCCTTTTCCGCAGGTGACAATTTGATTTATTCAGGAAGTCTGTACCGTTTCCTGAAAGTGTTTGTGGGTCAACTCAACCCTGTAGTAAACCAATCCCGTCAATCAGTGCACCGCGCCACCATGCGTAATCGTGACCACCGGTGTAGATTGCGCAATGGCTTTCGACGCCAGCGGTAATCAGCCGCTGGTGAAGCTGCTGAACGTGAGGCACTGTCGAACCTTCCAGCGATCCCACGCACAGGCTGATACGTACGCCCTGCGGTGGGGCAGAAAGCAGATGCTCACTCACCCATGAGGTATCGGTTTCGCTGAACAAGCCTGGTCGACTGGTTCTTTCTGGCGTCCACCACATTGAAGGAGAGTGGCTGAGCACCAGACCGAACGTTTCCGGTGCGTAACGAGCCCCCATTAGCGCACTGATCCCGCCGAGGCTCTGCCCGGCCAGCACTGTGCGCGAACGGTCTGCCCACTGACGCTGCGGTTGTTCAGCGCGAATCATCGGCAGCAGATGTCCGGCGATATCCTTTATCAGTTTGCTGCGCCCGCCGAGTATCTCAGTGCGTTCATGTTCATTAATGTTGTCAATGCCCAGTACAGCCACGGGCACGATGCGCCCGTTATTTATGGCGGCGTCAATTGCCGCGCATACGCCAAGGTGATCAAACCAGGTTTCACCATCGGGCAGCACGACCAGCCCGAGGGGCTGAGAAATATCAACATCCGGAATATAGAGCCGAACCTGGCGAGATTTCCCGGCGATAATGCGCATGGAGGTAAGCAGTTGTCCGGTGTGGAAGCCGCCGTTCCATTCCGACAGGGCGGGAGCTTTATCAAGTGTCAGCACTGATTCCTTTGCGTTCCCCCGAACGTTGATCTCCGGCATTTTGTTTAGCGGATCGGCTTTTCCGGCGAGGGTGGCAAAACGGCCTCCGGACAGTGCAATCGTCTCAGCCGTAGTGCCGTGGGGGATTTCCAGCAGCGAATAGGAGCCGCAGTAACTTGCGGGTAAACGCAGTGTCAGTGTCCAGATATCCGTTTCGGGAAGGGCGCTCATCATTCCTTTTTCTACGTGCTCTTTATCCGTCACCCGGTTCAGACGCAGATAAACGCCCTGCAGAGGATGTCGGGCGCGCCACAGAAAGGTCACTTCTCGCTCATCTTCCGCTCCTTCGACTGGCGTCACAAGAGGAACATTCAGCGACTCAGCTTCGCGCCAGAAGTCAGTAAGGTTAGCAATGTGGCCCGCTGCCAGTTGGTTGCGCAGGCTGGCGATAGCAGAGGGATGTTGTTGCATGTTCAGCATTCATACTCTTTAAAAATTAAGGATGTCAGTATAAATAATTAAAGCGGCTATTCACGGTACCGCCGCTTCTGACTGTGTTTTTAATACATTACGTGTCCAGTAACTATCCCGGGGTTTCCTCCTTCATGTTGTGCTGGCGATGGAGCGCAGTACTGCTGACGCTGTCATGCCATAAGCGGGTATAGAGGCCGCCCGCAGATAACAGCAGTTCGTGGGTTCCGTATTCCGCAAGTAACCCCTTATCAATAACGGCAATCAGATCGCAGCGTTGCGCGGTGGTCAGACGATGTGCAACAATCAGCGCCGAGTGCTTCCCGGCATGCACGACATCTGTTAACGATGACATCAGTCGTTCTTCGGATGTGCGATCCAGACATGACGTGGCTTCGTCGAGCAGCAGGATGTGAGCATTCGCCAGTTGCGCGCGGGCCAGCGCAATCAACTGGCGCTGACCTGCGGACAGATCGGCTCCGCCGTTATTCACTGGTGTCCGGAATCCCTGCGGCAGATTGCACACCATCTCATACAGCCCTGCCCGCTGTGAGGCAATTTCAACGTCTTCATTGGTGGCGGATGGCCGTGAATAACGAATGTTTTCTGCAATATCACTACTAAACAGTGCTACATCCTGATCGACAAGCCCAATCTGGCGACGATACTCAGTGAGCGAGGCATCATCGAGCATTTGCACACCGATTCTGATGTTGCCGTGCGTGGGGAAATACAACCCGGCAATCAGCTTAATCAGCGTCGACTTACCCGCACCGCTGCGACCGACGACCGCGACAACCATTCCCTCTGGGATCGTCAGGGTAAGTTTGTTCAGAGCTGGCTCGTGACTGTCGGGATAACTGAACGTGACCTCATCAAGATGCAGTGCACCGGTGACAGGGAGGAGCGAAGAGGACCCGAGGTCCTCAGTGCCTTCTGTCGCCAGTAGTTCATCAATATGTTTGCCGCTGGCTGTCGCCTGCTGCCAGGCGTTGACAATCCTTGATAACTGCTGCCAATCCTCGATCGAATAGAGCGGAATACGCAGTTGCGCGGAAGCGCTCCGATAACGCGCGCAGCGGGACGCCCTCCAGTTCCTGCTGATTATGCGATTGCACGACGCGCAGGCCGGAGACTTTCTCCTGCAGGGTGCTTGTTGACTTTGCCCGTGCCTGTGCATAAGAAGGGGTACTGAGGTGGCGATAAATCATGGTTGCCATTGCGGCCACTGGCACTGTGCTTAATGCCGTCAGCGCCAGGAACGGGTCGAGCCAGAACATGGTGGCGGCGATTGCGAACATTGTCACCAGACTGGTGGCCGCACCGGTAAGGCCGTTTTGCAGAAAGCGGGCGAGAGAGTCTACATCCCCATTTACCGTCTTATATCACTGGTGCTGGCAGACAGGAGTTTCATGAAACAATAACCCGAAATCACCAGTGTCGTTCAATGTGGCAACTGTTGGAAAAGGTTCGTCACTTTATGGTTACCGTCAGCCTATTCCCCGGTGGAATGCATGGGCTAGCTAAAGTGTAGCAGTATTAGGATCTGTTATTTAGATTCGCAGGTGGGGGAGTGGGTAACGGATAATTCTACCGTAGCTAAACACAATCCGATAAATAAATAGCCCTATTGAGTTGTGGGTGGATGTAGTGATAACTGATGGATAAAAATATTATTTTTTTTGATACTGATACCTTAATGGTTAATGAACCAAATGGAATAATCTTAGTGTGTTGCTTTTTTATCTAACGTTAATTCCGCACTTGCTTATTATGGACAGAAAACATGGCGATAGTTTGCTAGGGTTATTTTGAGGAAAGTAAAGTATAATTATGAAATGTATGAAATGGATGTGGATTGTGTCATCAATAATACTTTTATCCCTTAGTTTTTTTTCATTTGCAAATGAACAAGTGTTTGGAAATGTTGAAAACAATTCAAAGGTATTTTCTTTGCGTTTAGATACAACCCGTGTTGTCTATAACCAAGGTTCGTCTGGAGAAACATTGGCAGTCATTAATGAGCATGATTATCCGATATTAGTTCAGGCAGAGGTGCTGCTTGAAGACCAAAGAACTCCAGCGCCTTTTGTAATAACGCCACCACTGTTTCGGCTTGATGCTCTACAATCTAGTCGTCTTCGTATTATTCAAACTGGAGGTGATTTCCCGACAGATCGTGAAACTCTACAGTGGGTTTGTATAAAGGGGATCCCGCCGAAAGTTGATGATAAGTGGGCTGAGGAAAATAGTAAGAATAAAGATAGTACAGATAAAGTAGCTCTGGACATACAAGTTTCTGTTAAAAGTTGCATTAAATTATTTGTCCGTCCGAAAATGGTGAAAGGTCATCCAGATGACGTTGCCGAAAATGTAAAATGGCAGAAGGTTGGTAATAGGTTGAAAGGAGTAAACCCAACACCGTTCTATATAAATCTTGCGGAATTGAAAGTGGGCGAAAAAGAAATACTGGAGCGTCATTATATAGCGCCATTTGGCTCTTATGAATATCCTATCGATATGAATTGGAAGGGGGGGGTTACATGGAGAATAGTGACCGATTATGGTGGGATCAGTAACCAATTTGAAGCAAAGCTTTAAGCTTGATGAATTTTTTTGTGAATAAAATGATGAATGAATACATCTGTAATGCCTCTCTATGCAGTACATCTTTGTGTACTCAAAAAAATAAGCTCTCATATACAACATTATTTATAATAATTATATCTTCATTTTTTTATGTGGGGGATGTAGCAGCACGTTCGTATTCGTTTGACGCATCATTATTAAACGGAGGTGGTAAAGGGGTAGATTTGAGGTTACTTGAAAATGGAGGACAACTACCTGGTATCTATCCAGTTGATATTATTTTGAATGGTGCCCATGTTGAATCAAGAGATATGTTTTTTCATACAGGGAGAGATATACATGGAAAAGATTATCTAAAGGCCTGTTTGACCAAAGAAATGTTAATACGTTATGGAGTAAAAGTTGAAGAATATCCCGGTCTTTTTCGAATTAATAGTGAAAAGGAACGAGGTAGAGATATTTGTGCTGACTTATCAGTAATACCTCAAGCTACAGAATATTATCGATTCCTATCACAGCAATTAATAATTGGAATTCCGCAGGTGGCAATTCGTCCATCATTGACAGGAATTGCACCTGAAGTAATGTGGGATGATGGTATCGATGCATTTGTAGTGAATTGGCAGGCGGAAGCGAGTCGTTTTGACTATAGAGGCTACGGCAGGAATTCTTCAGATAATTTTTGGTCCAGTTTTGAACCGGGGATTAATATAGGCGCTTGGCGCCTCAGAAATCTAACTACTTGGAATAAATCATCTGGACAATCGGGTAAATGGGATAGTTCATATATACGGGCTGAACGTGGATTGAACAGCATTAGAAGTCGTTTGACTTTAGGTGAAGGCTATTCTCCTGCGGATATTTTTGACAGTGTTCCTTTCCGGGGAGGAATGTTAGGAACTGATGAATATATGATTCCATATAATCAGCGGGAGTTTGCGCCAGTGGTAAGAGGAATAGCTCGAACTCAAGCCCGAATTGAAGTACGTCAAAATGGGTATCTGATACATAGTCAGATAGTTGCACCGGGGGCTTTTGCTTTGAACGACCTTCCGGTGACAGGCTCCAGTGATGATTTACAAGTGGCAATTCTAGAATCAGATGGCACTATACAGTCCTTTAAAATACCCTTCACTTTGCCGGCTATTGCTCTACGTGAAGGATATTTAAAGTATAATGTAACCGTAGGGCAATATCGGCCATCGGATAGTGGGGGGGAAAAAGCATACTTGGCGCAATCGACTGTTATGTATGGTTTACCATGGGGGGTGACGGCATTTGCTGGAGTTCAGGGGGCCGAACATTATCGGGCTGGTGCACTGGGGTTAGGATTGTCGCTGGGGAATTTCGGTGCTATGTCACTAGATACCATTTATTCTCGAGGACAACAAAAGGGATATGATTATGAAACAGGACAAACTTGGCGTATTCGTTACGACAAGTCCTTTGGACTGACAGGAACCAGTTTTGCGGCTGCGAGTTATCAATATACAGGTGAAAATTATCACACATTAGCGGATGTTTTGAATACTTATAATAATGTCACTAGCCTCATAGACAGGAATTTTGATAACAAAACTCGTCGGATTACTATGAATATAAACCAGCCTCTTGGCCGTTGGGGGCATGTGGGGTTGAATGGAGGACGTGATGTATATCGTAGTAAACCAAATCAAGATTATATTGGAGCGTCTTATAGTACTTCATGGAAAAATATTTCCCTTTCATTAAATTGGTCACGGAATCTTAATCTTGGGAACTGCAACGGTAGACGTTTCTGTACAGAGGATAATTTCAACATGTGGATAAGTGTTCCTCTGCAGCGCTGGTGGGGGGGATATGATAATGATATCTATGCCACAGCACAGATGCAGCGTTCAACCAGACAAAACTCCAGTTATGAAGTAGGCTTGAGTGGACGCGCTTTTGAAAGAAAATTGAACTGGGATGTTAGTGAGCAGATAGTACCAGGTAGCAAATATGATGCAGATACAGGTCGGTTAAAGTTACGTTGGTCTGGAACCTATGGCGAATTGGCGGGAATGTATAGTTATAATACTAACACCCGTCAGATGAACCTAGGGATGTCTGGAAGTATGGTTATGCATAGCGAAGGTCTAACTTTCGGTCAGAGAACTGGAGACACGATAGGCTTGATCGTTGCTCCGGATGTAGCAGGGGCTTCAGTCAGCGGCTGGCCTGGTGTAAGTACAGGCTCCCGTGGATATGGGGTGGTAGGTTATGTATCACCATACCAGGAAAATGTCCTCACACTGGATCCGACGACTTTCCCTGAAAATGTAGAAGTCCCACAGACAGATAGTCGTGTTGTTCCGACGAAAGGAGCAGTTGTCCGGGCTGAATTTAAGACCCAAGTGGGAAAACGTGCTGTGCTGAATCTGATCCGTAAAGATGGAACGCGTTTACCATTCGGTACAGTGATAACCTTGGAAGGAAAAGTATCCGGTTCTGTAGGGGTGGTAGATGACAAGGGGACTGTGTATCTGAGTGGCCTGTCTGAAACAGGAAAACTAAAGGCACAGTGGGGAAAGAATAGTCAATGCTATGCAGACTACATTCTTCCAAAAGAAAAGGGGCCAGCCGGAGTTTTTTTAACAAATGCGGTATGCATATGACTGGAGTAAGAAATAATGAGATACCGTATAATGTCTTTATCCTGTGTAGTGTTTCTGATGATAGGAGGACTGTCTCAGGCTGCCGAGATTACGTTAGTAAGCCACAGGAGTACGGGAAGTCAGTTACGTGATGGCATGATACTGGCGACAGGACGAATTATCTGTCGGGAAATACATACAGGGTTTCAGATATGGATGAATGATCGTCAAGAGGGAGGACATCCGAGGCATTATGTTATACAAAATAGTAAAGGAAACCAAGGCGAGTTACGGGTCAGGATAGGCGGTAATAGCTGGTTTTCTTCTTTGGATGAAGAATGGCAGGGGTGGATCAGGCTAGGAAAGGAAAAGCAAGTTAATTTTGATGTGATAGTCGATGGAGAGCAGTATATTCCTCCAGGTAAATATATATTCTCAGTAAGTGGTAAATGTATGGCATCAGAGATATAAGAGTATGTGTCTACTGATACTATTTTGATTTTTATAATATTTCATATTAATTGTATGGAAAATATTATTTCTATTTAAGTAGTAGTTAATGTTATTTAAGAGAGGTTTATATGAAAAAGAGTATCTATTTCATTATATGTCCAGTTCTTTCTCTATATTGTGGAATGACGATGGCTGAAATATTACCACCGTCAAATACTATTTCTAGAGATAGCACTGCATCTGCGCAAGGTACGATCGTAATAACTAACAATTGTAAGGTTAGTATCACCACCCCTGCACAAATTGAACGTCCTGCTACACAGGCCAAACAAACTCATCACGTGACTTTTACTATTACTCAAGATCCGTCTTGTGCAAATATAGGCTCCAGAATTGCTTATTGGTCTGAAGGAAGTCAGTCAGGTTTTCGTATGGTCAATACAAGTAATCCTTCTTCATATTACACTTTTAAAACCGTTAGCGAATCTTCTGTAACAGATACATTATGGGGGGGTAGTAAACAATATTCGCTAGCTAAAAGAGGGGTTAATAACCTAAGGGTGAGTATCCAAATTCCCCAAACAAGTAATTTTATTCCTGGTCGTTATACACTTGGTCTTAACGCAGGCTTGGTCATGAACTAAATAATAATCAGAGTGTAAGCAGCAAATGTAGGGATGTATTAGTTATAAAGGAATATATCTAGTATAGAATATATAATTCTTTCTACAAATATTGCTGCTAAATCCTCGTTGTCTATTCAGAGGAAAGGACATAGTATATATCGCAAGATTATAGGATGAAAGGCCTCGGGGCTGCTTTATCCAACGAGGTCAGTCCTTTCCTCTCTATTTGTTCAAATTCCAGAATATGTGTTAGATCGTATTCTTTTCAAAAAGAGGAGAGATTCCCGTTTGGCGGAAATTTCAGAACAATATCCATTAGTTAGAATAGATAAAATTGCATTTAATTGTCAGTTGCATCTTTTGTTGGGTAGAAAAGCAGGATCTAACGGTGAAGTTTTATTATCTATCTGCTAATACTTTTAAAGTGTAGTATTAAGGAAAAACATTTTTAGTATATCATCCATCAACTCCAATTCAGGAGTTGTTTAACTACAAGAGAAGCTAGGAGATTATTATGAAAAAACTTAATGTGTCAATTTTTTCTATTGCGGTTTGTTTTAGTCTTAATGTATTTGCTGGTGGAGGAGGATGGAGTTCGGATCTTGTAGATCCGCAACAATGTGTAAAATTGTCAGGTGCACAGTATACATATAATAGCTCTTCTAATAAATGTATGCAAGGTATCAACGAAGGGAAAGTCCATGGTGTTTCATTATTTGGAACATTCTATTATGGCGATGGCAGCCAAGGGACTTTTAAAGGAAGAGTTTCCCCGGGGACAACACTGAATACAAATCAAGATATGAACAAAACTAATAAATATGGCGTGAAATATAAGGTTATTACTGAGTGGGTTAGATAACTAGTCCAAGTCGTTACCGCCAAGTTTTCTTGGCGGTTAGATAGTAGATTTCGGATATGGTGGTCTTTTTCACAATTATTATAACATATATTTATCTGAGTCAGTAGATTATTGAATTCGATATCTGAAGCTAATATGTATTAGTTCAGACCTGATCTGACAGTTACCGGTTATTTATACAGGTATCTGTCAGATTACATCTGGCTTAAATTTTTCTCGGCCCAGATGCGCTTTCCATCAAGTAACGTTTCCATTGGCGTCCGCCCATTGCTCATTTTTCCCTCATGGGGTCGCTCATTATTATAGTGAGCCAGCCATTCATCAAGATCCGACTGTAATGTATCAAGATCGCCGTACAGTTTTTTACGGAACGTTACCTGATAAAATTCGTTCAGGATTGTTTTATGGAACCGCTCGCAGGTGCCGTTGGTCTGCGGGGGCATCGCCTTTGTTTTCGTGTGTTCTATATCGTTTATTACCAGATAAAGCTGATAATCATGCTGCTCTACTTTGCCACAGAACTCCGTGCCTCTGTCGGTCAGTATTCTCAGCATCGGCAGGCCCTGAGACGAATAAAACGGCAGTACACGATCATTCAGTAAGTCAGCCGCGCTAATCGGTGTTTTGGTGACGTAAAGCTTACAGTGAGCCACTTTCGAGTACGTATCAACGAACGTCTGCTGATAAATACGCCCGACACCTTTCAGGTTGCCTACATAGAACGTGTCCTGCGAACCCAGATATCCCGGATGAGTCGTTTCGATTTCGCCACAGGCCTCGTCATCACTGGCTTTACGCTCCAGTGCTGCGATCTGGCTGTCAGTTAGCTCAATGCCATCACGGGCTACTTTTTCTTCCAGTGCTTTCAGACGTTTTTTGAAATTCTCAAGGTTATGGCGTAACCAGACAGAACGGACACCACTGCCGGAGATAAAAACGCCCTGTTTACGCAGCTCGTTGCTGGTCCGGTGCTGACCGTGTGCCGGGAAAGAAACGGCGTAATCAACAACAGCCTGTTCAGTTGCCTCATCGGTATGGTTCAATACCCTGGTGCACTAGGTATCAGAAATGGCAGACAAACTCCGTCCTCTGTATATAGCGCTGAATGACTATGTTCTGGAGGCAGGAAAGGTGCATGCCGATGACACGCCGGTAATTGTACTGGAGCCGGGTCAGGGTAAAACCCGTACCGGACGGCTGTGGGTCTATGTTCGTGACGATCGCAACGCCGGTTCGACCATGCCGGCAGCGGTGTGGTTCTCATACTATCCCGACCGCAAAGGTATCCACCCGCAGCAACATCTGGCGGACTACAGAGGTATCCTGCAGGCCGATGCATATGCGGGTTACAATGCTCTTTACGAAAGCGGTCAGGTAACCGAAGCGGCTTGTATGGCACATGCCCGATGCAAGATCCACGATGTACATGTCCGCCATCCAACGACAGTAACGGGAGAAGCGCTCCGTCGTATCGGGGCACTGTACGCTATCGAGTCTGAGATCCGCGGCAGTCCGGCAGAAGAGCAACTGGCGGTCAGAAAAGCCAGAACGGTACCGCTAATGCAGTCGTTGTATGAGTGGCTCCAGGGGCAGATGAGCACGCTGTCGCGTCACTCGGATACGGCGAAAGCGTTCACCTATCTGCTGAAGCAATGGGACGCCCTGAACGAATACTGCAGTAATGGCTGGGGGGAGATCGACAATAACCTGTGTGAAAACGCCCTCCGGGTAATTGCACTGGGGCGGCACTCTATCTGTAAACTAATTTTTACCCCACGTCCTTCACGGTGCGCTTACCATTATTACGCACTGTAACCATCTCTTCTGATTAATATCATAAAGTGATAATAATTTATCATAAACAAACCCAGCACTAGTATATTCTGTACCAGAAATAGAGAACAATACAAAATGTATTTATTATAGAAGGCTTTAGTCTTGTCATGTAAAACAGAAACTGTCTACTACTATCTGACAGAAGCACTTTTAAATATATTCGAAAACAAAAAGCAGAACCTTGCCTTTATGCTTTTTTTATCACTTTCTTTTGTGGGGATTATAATAACAGATTCATTGATATATAGTGTGTCATTAAAAGCTGAAAATGAGCTGCAAGTTTATGGTGACAAAGTTATGCATGTAAAACTCAACCAACCTAAAACCACTGAAAAAATAATGAGGATTTTTGAGACCATCAGCAATGATATCTCATTTTCAAAACAGAGTTTTTTTTATGTTGGAAGCAGTCCGTTTTCAGGTGACTCATTACCTGTTACTGGGATCGATGAATTAGGTTTAGGTATGTCAAACATAAAGTTTTTAGATGATAAATTCTATGGTAATGTTGCTATTGTTAATGATATAGGAATATTTGGAAAAAGCAAGCAGGTATTCATCAATGGTATACCATTTAAAATTATCGGTGTTATTTATACATCAAATACAGACTTTCTTGATAGTCTTGGACTGAGCAGTAATTTATATAATGAGCAGATTTATGTCCCACTAAAAACAATGTTTAGACTCAAAATGAGCAACGAAATCGACTCGTTCAAATTGCTATTAAACAAAAACATAACATTCGAGAGTATAAACGAAGTGAGAGAAATACTGTATAACAATAAGATAAGGGACTTTAATATTATAACATCATTGAATGCAAAAGAAACTGTTGAACGAGTTTTGAAACGTTTTTCGTTATTGACTAACTCCGTATATATCATACTAACATTTTCTGCTGTCGTAACATGCTTTATGCTGTCAAAACGTAACTTTTATTCACGAAGCACTGAAATTGCATTAAAGATAATACATGGAGTGAAGCAGGGAGAAATTATTTTAATGGTCCTAACAGAGTCATTTATTATACTATTTATTTGTTTGGTTTTATCCATTTCCTCGGGTTATACTGCAATGTATGTTATTACGAAGATACTGGATGTAGATATAAGCATAAGAATGACAATGATCACTATATCTTTGAGCACTATATTGATGGCTTTCATAATATCTAACGTTATATTTGGTAAATTGTTTTTCAATATGAACCCTGTAAATGTTATTAAAGGTAGAATAGAGTGAAATACATATCACATGCTTTTGTTTTATTTACTGGTTTATTCTCATCGGCACAATCTTTTGCAACCAATTGTATTATTGATGCTGTTTTTCAAAAGAATGAAAAATGGAATTCATATTCCATTGACATAAAAGAATTAGAAAACAGCAGGCAGGCTAACATAAAAAGAATGTTGCCTAGTATTAACATCGGTGTAGGCCAATACATACAAAATAATCAATGGCTTACAGATATTTCAGAGAGTAACTTACATTTGTCACTATCTTACGATTTTTTATCAGGTTTTGAGACAATAAAACAAAATGACAGGTTAGATGTTGTTAAGCGTTTAAAATATATTGAATTGCTTTATGCTCGTAATGATTATATAATTAACCTGTTCTCGAAAATAGTTGATTACAAAGCAAAGAAATCACAAATCAAGTTAATGAGAGAACAGTATAAGAAACTAGAAAAAGAATATGAGTCGACAAAAGAACAGGCGTTTTTAGGAATTGTATCAACTTTAGATGTTGATATACGCTCTAACGTCTTGAATAGAATGAAACTCGATATTGAAACTCTGGAGGAAGAATTAAACATTTCGTTTAAAAAAATATTTGCAGAGTATCATATTCCAAAAGAGATGCTTTTAAATATCACCTACGATAAACTAAAAGCATGTAAAATATATGATTTCCAGTCATTATTAAAAGAAAACAATAAATGGAGATTACTCGCAAATACAATTGATTATGATATAAAAAAAATTTCTGATTATCCATCCTTTTATTTATCACTGGGAATGATGCCTAAAAAAGGCGGAGCTTTAAAAGATTTTAGCTTTAAAGAAATGGATTATAATGCAAGTTTAGGAATAACATTCCCTTTGATGAGAATATTTGACACATCAGAAAATCAAAAGACACAAGCGATGCATATATCTCAAATCCACAATGAGTATATTAGAGAGTCTATTAAACTAGATATATTACATAAAGAAATCTTTACAAAGCTAACATTATTGAAAAAACGCATCCCCATTTTAGAAGATGAGTTGAATTTAAAAAAAAGAGAAGTTGAGTATATACATGAACGAATTAAGAGTAAACAAGATACTATTTTAAATTATTTATCATCTATAAATAGCTTATATGAAACAGAAACCACGATCCAAAGAGTCGAATATGATATTGAATATTATAGTCTATACCTTTATTTTCTTCGTCAGTGTGATACCTATAAAAGGCATGTGTAATGTTTATTATGGCGTGTTACGTGGAAGCCAAATTGTAAAATACAAAAGTCCTTTTCCAGGCATTGTTAACTTATCTAATATATTTGAAGGTGATATTTTTAACTCTGAATGTACATTATTTTCTGTCCATAATCATGAATACATTTCTAAGAGAGACATTATAAATAAAAAGAAAGAAATGGAGACACGAAAGCTAACAGGTCTAAAAGATTCAAGAAAACACTTAGCTGCTATGTTTGTAAAGGGCTTTATCTCAAAAAAAGATTTGCAGGAGATAGAGCAGGAAATTAATAATGTTGAATTATCAATTATGAGTTTAGATATTGAATCAAAAAACATAGAATCTTTATTGAGATTATCATCACCATCGTTGTCTGCTCCCTTTATCATTAGAGACATATTTGTAACGGATGGACAGTATGTTAATTCTGGCGATGATATTATATCTATAGAATTATTGAGTAATTTCTATATAGATATAACCATAGATCCTGTTGATATAAATGGTAATTTAAAAAATAAAAGAATAAGATATCGTTCTTTAGTTGATTCATTCACTGGTTCTGCCACAATTTTTAAAACAAGTCGCGCATACAAACCAGATGAAGTTTCATCTGGTTTACGCTTGGTTACCTTATTAATTCATGGGAAGTGGGAAGAATTATCAAATAATTTAGATACTGCATTTGAGATTTTCATTGATGATAAAGATAAGAATTAACAGTAAACATGTAGAAAATCGCACTATTCTAAATAATAAAACAATTGAAATAAAGAAAGGTTCGTTTAATATTATAACTGGGCCATCGGGAGTTGGTAAAAGCACTCTGTTAAATATTATTGGTTTATTAGATCACGAGTTCTTTGGAGAATATTTTTTTTTGGGAGAAAAAATAGATGTAAAAAACAATCATGAAACTACAGACATTAGAAAAAAATATTTTGGTTTTACTTTTCAAGACTCACTAATTAATATGAAACAGAATACCATAAGAAATCTACTATGTTCTGTTTCATATAATGAATTAAAAGAGGCAAGAAAAAAAAGTCAAGAGATGCTAATGAGAGTTGGTTTGTCTGAGATAAATCGTAATGTATCATTCCTTTCAGGTGGAGAGAAACAAAGGTTGGCTCTTGCGCGAGCATTAATAAAAAAACCCAATATACTTTTAGCCGATGAACCTACAGCCAGTTTAGATATACAAAATAAAAAACTAGTTATGGATATCTTATCGGATTATAATGATGGGGGAGGAACTGTAATCATGGTAACTCATGATCTTGAGTTGGTTAACGATAAGATGAATCTAATTCAATTGCTGAATTCATAAAATAATATTACGATGAACTTTTTAATTATTTCTTTGTATTTACTTTGTTATTATTATGCATCACGGAAAAGTTGGTCATGCCTTTTTTTAATATCATTTCTGGAAGCTTTTTTTTTATGCATAAATATGTTTAATCAAAATATCAGTCTGATATCCGATAGCTTAGGTCTGTTTTTTATGCCAATATTATTCGGTTATAACATTGTTGTTTTTACAACATTTGCTTTTCTAAATCGATATCTTTATTGGGGAGGGGGGGTACATGCTTTTTTATTGACTGCCATGTCAACTCTTGGTTTAATAATACCATTAAACCCCTTAATTCTATTGTATAATGAGTTTTCAAGCTTTCTACCTGTGACTGATATACCTGCTTTAAATTTATTTATTTTAAATTTGTTTCCCACCATCATTTTCAAATTCAACATTATATTTTATATCGCATTAGCATCAATTATCTCTTACATATTTTTTACGGAACGAACACCGGCAAGCATATATCATAAACCACTAAACATTGTGGTCGTACAGGTAGGCTTGTATTTAAGAAACAATGGTTTTAATAATAATATTTATAATGATTTAGAGGCTTACATTAAAGGTAAAAAAGTTGACTTAATAGTTTTTTCCGAAAATGTATTTTTCGGACATAAAAATGACTATATAAAAAAGATAACAGATATCTTCATCAATAATTTAAAAGATGGTAGATATAATTTTAAATATGGAATAGTTATGAATCTTTATGGCTATAATGATATCAACAATGTAGTTTCTGTATTTTGGCATAAAAATTCATTTATCACCCACCAAAAGACAAAATTAATACCTTTTTTTGAAAAAAGATCAGTATTTAACTCATATGAACCATTGTCGTCATCTTTTTTATATTATAACAAAGAAAAAAAACAAAATATATTTAACATCAAGCAACATATAGTGGGTGTTCATATATGTTATGAGGCGCTATTCCCTGAGATCTTCATCCCAAAATATAATATTAGTCTTATTCAATCTGATTATTCACGACTGAATGGCGGTTATAATTATGATAATGTGCTTATCAATGGCAGTATTCTATCAAAATTTGCTGTCGCCCCAAACATTCCATTCATAAATGTCCAGAATTATGGAGGTACGGTTCTGATAAAGAATGACTGGACTATCGATATGGGCTTGTTTAATAAATCCAAAACAGAAGCTTTTTTATATGTTCAACTGTAACTCTCTTTTTCTAATATGTTAAAGCATCAAAGGTTAAAAATAACGTCGGTCATTATACTTCATGAACCCGCAAAAATCATTTCGAAGTTTCGGGTGCTTGTCGGATAAGGACAGTTCATTGCTGGACTGCCCTCCCCTAAGAACGGTGCATACCGGTTTCCCGGTACACCGCTCAAGCCTTTATAAGCCCTTTTTGAGAGAGCCGGCTTCACAACGGTGTAACTGTCGATGGCAATTTGGATGTAACAAGACAAGGTTAGATATGTGAAATACTTATTCCTGATCCAGCGTTTACCTTTCTTTGGATGGCGTCTCACACACCATTGCCACACTTTTAACCATATCTGGTGATCAATATAGCGGAACATTTTCTTTGCTAATACATGACGATGATAATTCACCCATCCCCGAATGACGGGATTTAGCTGGGATATCAGTAACCATGCAGGCGATGCTTTGTTCTTCTCTATAATTGAGCGTCGCCTCATCTTAACGGAAAGGTTGAACGTTCCCAAAAGACAGACAAAGCTGAGTTTTACGCTACCGTAGATCTTTCTGCTGATGACCTGAAGGAACTGCTGGCAGAATGGCAGCATTACTATAACTGGGAACGTCCTCATAGCGCTCACAACGGTAAAACTCCGATGGAACGCTACTTTGAACTTGCTGAGAAAGCACCATACTCTGATGCCGTTCATGCAAACTATCAGCCCAATGAAGAGCATATACAGGAACAGAATTACAAGCTTGAACTTGGACTGAGAAAATTGAAACGATGTCTATGAATCATACAAATGTCAGCGCCAGTGATATAAGACGGTAACGGTCAAACATCGTGGCGTTGACACAAATGAGTGAGCAAGAGCCGTATGACGCGAGGGTGTCATGTACGGTTCCGTGAGCAGCCGGGGGGGGGGGGGAATTTTTCCCCGGGTTTCCGGCATA
>OBUX01000313.1_pt1 | contig 20517 bp, 16 predicted proteins | sample 1501181 | NCBI WGS metagenome assembly OBUX01 (sample SAMEA2579935, study PRJEB22360) | human gut metagenome | biome: human gut; feature: human-associated habitat; material: faeces | place: Denmark | collected 2008/2010 | reverse complement strand
CTAAGGAGATCTCAGGTGGAGGAACTACAGAATTCTCTTTTGACTTTTCTGTTCCTAATTCAGTAAGATCCGGAGATTATACGACAATATCACTTCCTAATGAGTTGGATTTTACTAGAGATCAATCATTTAATGTCTACGCTCCTGATGGGACGACTACGGTTGCTAGTGCAATTATTAATAAAGAAAAAAAGACGTTGGTCTTAACATACACGGACTATGTAGATACACATGATGATGTCACCGGCCACATTAATATGCAAATAATGGCTGATACAGAAAAGGTGAAGAAAGACACTATACTTCCTGCAACAATTAAAATAAACGGGAATGTAGTTACTATCGATAGTACGGGTATAAGCTATAAAGTTAATAAAGGTGATAGTAATATTGATTTTTATAAATATGGATGGATGGATTATGATAACAATGAACTTATCTACCGTATTGTTATAAACACAACTAATTCTAAACGGAATAATGTTATTATTAAGGATATTCTTAATTCTGCTGGAGTTAATTACGAACAGTCAAGCATAAAAATTGCAACTGGAACTTGGGTTAAGGACGCCAATAACTATTGGTCATTGTCTAACTATAAAGAAGTAACTGAAAAATATACCCCTGAATTCAATGGCTCATCTTTTTCTGTGAATCTTGGTAATATCAATCAGGGTTTCTCTATCACCTATAAGGTAAAGCCTTCTCATAAGTTGATTAACGGAGAACAAATTAAAAATTCATCAAGTTATTCGTATAACGACCATAAGATGAATGAATATACTAATACAGTATATTATCAAGAGGCAAATGGTACTGCAAACGGATATAACTATAGTTTAACAATAAAAAAGGTGGATGAATCTGGCGATCCATTACATGGCGCTATCTTTGATGTAATTCGACAGTCAACTGGAGAAGTTGTAGGAACTATCACAACAGATTCCTCAGGACAGGGCACTATCTATGGGTTGTTACGTGATAGTTACCAATTGAAAGAGGTCAGGGCACCTAAGGGATATCAATTAGCAGATACGGTAATCGTAACTTCTACAAATTTTGATTCAAAAGGGGCCGTTATTAAAATTATCGATAAGATGGAGAAAACCTCAGTTTCAGGAACCAAGACTTGGAACGATAACAACAATCAAGATGGAATCCGCCCAAGTTCAATCACCGTAAACTTGTTGGCTAATGGTCGACAAGTCGCAAGCAAGACGGTTAGTGCTAGTGATAACTGGCAGTACAGTTTTGACAACCTAGCTGCTTATGCTAATGGTCAGAAGATCACCTACACGGTAACAGAAAATGCCGTTGCGGGGTATACCAGTACTGTTGATGGTTACAACGTAACCAACAACCATACTCCTGCCACTGTTAAGGTATCTGGAACCAAGACTTGGAACGATAACAACAATCAAGATGGAATCCGCCCAAGTTCAATCACCGTAAACTTGTTGGCTAATGGTCGACAAGTCGCAAGCAAGACGGTTAGTGCTAGTGATAACTGGCAATACAGTTTCGACAACTTAGCCGCTTATGCTAATGGTCAGAAGATTACCTACACGGTAACGGAAGATGCAGTTGCGGGGTACACAAGTACTGTTGATGGTTACAACGTAACTAACAACCACACTCCTGCCACCGTCAAGGTATCTGGAACCAAAACTTGGAAGGATAACAACAATCAAGATGGAATCCGCCCAAGTTCAATCACCGTAAACTTGTTGGCTAATGGTCGACAAGTCGCAAGCAAGACGGTTAGTGCTAGTGATAACTGGCAATACAGTTTCGACAACTTAGCCGCTTATGCTAATGGTCAGAAGATTACCTACACGGTAACGGAAGATGCAGTTGCGGGGTACACAAGTACTGTTGATGGTTACAACGTAACTAACAACCACACTCCTGCCACCGTCAAGGTATCTGGAACCAAAACTTGGAAGGATAACAACAATCAAGATGGAATCCGCCCAAGTTCAATCACCGTAAACTTGTTGGCTAATGGTCGACAAGTCGCAAGCAAGACGGTTAGTGCTAGTGATAACTGGCAATACAGTTTCGACAACTTAGCCGCTTATGCTAATGGTCAGAAGATTACCTACACGGTAACAGAAAATGCCGTTGCTGGGTACACAAGTACTGTTGATGGTTACAATATTACTAATACCCATAATCCGACAACACCTAAGAAGCCCCAGGTTCCTAATAACCCGACAACGCCTAAGAAACCTCAAGTTCCTAATAATGAAAATAAGGTAATACCAAAGGCTTACACTCAAGGTAAAACGTACGATAAAACAAGTAGATTACCTCAAACAGGTGATAGATCATCAATAGGTATGATGTTCGTTGGACTAGTAATGTTACTATTAAGCTTAGGTTTAGTAGTTATAAACAGGTTTACTGTCTGATCATGATTGGATGGCCTTTAGTGGACTAATATAGGTAATTTATTAGAGGGTTTATGACATAAGCCTCCTAAGAAGAAGAACCGTTTAGAGTTTCATTTGAAATTCTAAACGGTTCTTTCTTTTTCCAAATATAATTTATCACGACATTTTAGCATTGATGTCCAATACCAAATGGTATACTAATATCAGTGAATTTCATCTTAGCAGTGGTAAAGCTATATCTGTCATCTATCTTAGACGGATGTGGTAATGAAATAGTTTCTTATACTATTAATTTTCTTGCTTTTCTATCAATTAGATAGAGTTTATAAATTGATTTATATCCAGAAATACAATCGTCAATTTAGAGTTGCATACAAAATACTAGATAAAAAATGGTGGTTTACGGCCAAAAGGGCAGCGAAACATCCGCGGGTTTATCCACCAGTTAAGAAATAAAATTACTGATATAGACAGAAATGTGGTGGCTGAACCTATTGTGAAGTGTTTTTTCTATGGTTAAATACAGTCCGAAATTGTCTTAATAACGCACCGGTAGAAAGCTTCTTCTACTTGCATAGAACAGAACTACTCAGTCGTCCATTATGCCGTGATCTTGATGAACTTAAGTTACTATCTTTGGCCTATGTAGATAAGTTCAATATTCAATAACTTCCGAATCTCTTTCAAAACAAAAGGCATGACCCTGGTGGCATATCAGAATCATGTCTTAGTAGCTTAAATATTTAATTTTGTCCAACTTTTGTGTTGCCCTTCAGCTAGCTAAAGGGGTTCCGTATTTTACACGGTATCGAATAAAGGTCATCCGTTTAATCCCGGTATTTCAAGCTACATCAATGTCACTTACGCCTGCCTGATAAAGATTAAAAGCATGTTGTGTTCATAACCACGGCATTCAGCTTAATGTTTGACGAAGACAATAAGATGCGGGATAAAATTATTTCTTACTTGTAACCATTATCCATGCATTTGAGTAATTTCTGTGTAACGGTAACAAGAAATTTCATGATCATTGATTAGCCCAGCCGACGTCGATCACCATTCAAAATTTAGCAATCCTCGTCAAACATGATTTAAAGCAACTGGGCAATTACTAGTGGCCGAGAAATGCTAAAATAGAATTGAGTTAACAATTATGAAGGGAGGAGCGTCAATTGGATAGTGAAATTATTGCCCGGCCATTGGTGACCATCACCAACGTCATTTGGAGTTTTAATACTGAATTACACCGACCACAATTACTATTGATTAAGCGGGCAGATGAACCTCTAAAGGGACATTGGGCCCTCCCCGAAACCCTCTTGCGGAGTAAAGAGAGTGCCGACGCGGCCTGCATTCGTCTAATTGACGATAAAATTGGCCTGCAAGTTCCGATGAATTCAACCGAACAACTGGCCACCTTTACAGATCCCAAGCGGGTTACGGGAACTCGGGCACTGGCACTCGCCTATATGACCTATTTACCATCAACCCCAAAATTGCATCCAGGGTATGGGGCCACAGATGCCCAATGGTTCGTGCTTGATAAAGATCAGGGCAACTATGTGATCACCCATGACCAACAGGAGATTATCCTAAGTCCCGCCGGTCACCTGGTCTTTGATCATATTCAAATCATTACCACCGCCATTAATCGGATTAAAAACAAGCTGGACTATCAACCCCAAATTCTTCGGATCTTAGGTAATACCTTTACCCTGCGCCAAGCGCGCGAAGTCTTTGCAGCTTTCTTAGGTACGACAATTGACAAGATTGATAATTCCAACTTTAAGAAAACTCACAACCACCTCTTCAAAGAAGTCGGGGCCGCCACTTTGAACCATTCTGGGCGGCCACCAAAGCTCTACCAACTTAACTAAAGGGCATCATTTGCATTTTGCTGCAAAGTATTTATACTAGACGTAAATAAAAGTTAACCATACTTTTATTTTTAGCCAAATTAAAGTAATTTTTACTTAAAAGGAAGCATTTAAGATGAATCTACAACTATTAACCGACTTATATGAATTTTCCATGGCCAATGGGTACTACGCTACCCTACCCCATGATCGACAAGCTCGCTTCGACGTCTTTTACCGCCGGGTTCCCGACAACGGTAGTTTTGTCATTGTCGCTGGTCTCCAGCAAGTGGTAGAACAAGTTCAAAATTGGCATTTCACTAAGGAGAATATTGAATACCTGACCTCCCTGAATGAATTTACTCCCGAGTTTTTAGATTACCTGAGCAAGATTAAAAATCACTGCTCGATTAAGGCTTTACCAGAAGGAACCCCTGTTTTCCCACGGGAACCAATTATTTCAATTAGTGGACCGTTGATTGAAGCCCAGCTGTTAGAAACCTTTATTCTAAACATCATTAACCATCAATCATTAATTGCGACGAAGTCTTGGCAAATCAACCATGCCGCTCAAGGCCGACCAATTATGGAATTTGGCGCGCGGCGGGCGCAAGGCCCTGATGCCGCCACGTATGGGGCGCGAGCCGCGGTGATCGGCGGTTGTACCAGCACGTCGAACTTACAAGCAGCCAGTCAATTTAATATTCCCGCGGCCGGCACAATGGCACATGCCTGGGTCGAAAGCTTCTCTGATGAATTAAGTGCCTTTCAAGCTTGGGCCAAGGTTTATCCTGACAAAGTTTCCTTGCTCGTTGATACTTATGATGTCTTGAAGTCAGGAATGCCGAACGCGATTCGGGTCTTCAAGCAAGTTAGCGCTCAAGGGCACCAACCAGTCGGGATCCGGATCGATTCCGGTGACATTTCGCAATTAGCCATCAAAGCCCGGAAGATGCTCGATGATGCTGGCTTCCCCAAGGCAAAGATTACAGCTTCAAATGCCCTTGATGCGCATGTAGTTAAGTCGTTGTTGGATGAAGGAGCTCCAATTGATAACTTTGGGATTGGGGAACGTTTAATTACCAGTTCCTCCAGTCCGGTATTAAGTGGCGTTTATAAGCTCGCCGAAGAAAAGATTAATGATCAATGGATCCCAAAAATTAAGGTTAGTGATAGCAGAGAAAAGATCACCCTGCCTGGTAATAAGCAAGTTTACCGGATTTACCGGCAAGATAACCTTCATCAAGCGATCGCCGATGTGATTGCCCTGGCTGATGAGCACATCACGGCTCCATTGAAAGTGGTTAATGCTAATTCGGCAGCCACGCACGTCAGCCAAGTTCTGACTAACTTTAATGCTAAGCCATTGATGCAAGAATATCTGGGTTCCAATGCTTCCCCAATCGAAAATGATCTCTTTAAGATTCAGCAATTCTCAATGGATCAAGTAGCAGAATTACCAGAAGCCACAAAACGGTTAGTTAACCCCGATCGGTACCCAGTTTACTTAACAGCTACATTGGCTGAATTGCAAGAACAGTTAATTACTAAAGCTCAATTTATGGAGGAACATTAAGATGGCTAAAGCGCTCTTAATTATTGACTATACAAACGACTTTGTGGCTGATAAGGGATCACTAACGGTTGGCAAGCCAGCGCAGACGTTGGCTCCAGAAATTATGCGGTTAGCCGATCAATTCTTAAGCCAGCATGATTATGTGATCTTTCCCACTGATGGTCACCGGCTTAATGACCCATTCAATCCAGAAACCAAACTATATCCGGCCCATAATATTATTGGGACGACCGGTCAGAAACTATACGGCCAAGTCGGCAGCTGGTTTGATCAACATCATGACGATTCCCATGTCTACAAATTCAATAAGAACCGTTACTCCTCATTCCAAAACACCAATTTGGATAACTACCTGCGGGAACGGCGGATTGATGAAGTCTGGATTGCTGGTGTCTGCACTGATATTTGTGTCCTCCACACCGCAATCAGTGCCTACAACCTGGATTACCACATTGTGATTCCACAAGCAGCCGTGGCCACGTTCTCACCAGCTGGTGCTGAATGGGCGATGAATCATTTTAAAAACGTATTAGGGGCCACAATTCGATAATTCACTTTCAAATGATTATCAAAAAAACCACGAATTAATTACAAAAAATTCCCTTTGCTAAATGCATTGGGATTTTTTCTTTTGGTGTTACCTTTCTAGGGTAAAAGGTAACATTTTATTTTCAAATACAATCTTGAAAATAAAATTTAATGGTTATTAGGAAATGTGTTCCTAATGCCCTCGGCAGAGCTCCCTAGTCAAAATGGGGTTACTCCATTTTAACTAGGGAGCTAGTAAATTGGATATCTTATCCACTTTGCTGTACTGCAAACATGTTATAATTACTTGTAAGATAATAACTTACGGAGGCATAAAAGATGGCAATAAAATGTACCGTAACAACTGACTTACAAGCGAAAGATACTAATGGATATTCCGGCATTCAGAAGCATGTTGAACATGATGAAAAGATTAATCACAGTAATCAAGATATTGTGTTTAATGAAACGCAGTTCAACGTGTACGATAAATCGAAAGCTACTAAGCATGCAATCGAAGAATAGAACAACAAACACTTCCAGAACTATGTTGAGCACAGTTGTTTGCATTCCGATTAATAAATGATACCACTCTAACATGATTCCTATCATTTTCTCAAAATAGTTTTGATGCTCATAAAAAACATTTTTAATTTACCTGACATATAAGTCTCATCTTTTTATATTAAACTTTTTGCGATATCTGATAAAGGTCGTCCGTTTAATCCCAGTATTTCGAGCCACATCAATGTCACTCATGCCTGCCTGGTAAAGCTTAAAGGCATGTTGCAAGCGGGGATCGTCTTGGGTGTATTGGGGTTTGCGCCCATGATATTTACCCTGCTGCTTAGCTAAGGCAATCCCTTGTTGCTGACGTTCGATGATCCGCTTACGTTCGCTTTCCGCCTGATACTTATACAGTTCAATGATGAGGTTAGTCATCAGTTGACGTAAATTTGGGTCAGCAATCCCTGTCATGGACGGCAAATTTAACACATCTAGGGTGGCGCCTTTATTTTGAATGGTGTTCATAATCTTAGTTAAATCCTGGTTGCTTCTGCCTAAGCGATCTAATTCAGTGACCAGGACGATATCACCCTCACGAATATAGGCCAGCATTTTTTGCAGTTCTGGCCGATTAGTGTTAGCCCCACTTAATTTATCCGTAAATAATTTATCAACGTCTTTTAAAGCCGCTAACTGTCGATCTAAATGTTGCTATAACAACATTTTTGAACGTAAATATTAACGCTTTGAGATTTGTGTACTTTAACATACTTTCTTAAGTCATGAATAGGGATAAACAGTTCATTTGCATCTATAGGATCATCTAAAGTCAATCCCATTCCTGTTTTTGGAATATTAGATTGAAAGGCTTATATGGCCGGGACCTGCTTCTCTTTGCACGTTTAGACTCGGTAGCCAGCTTACTCCAAAATATTCCGTATTAAACAAAACATAAGCTTCAAGAAGAAAAAAGACCAAGTCACAACCGCAAAAACTATTAAAGTCGACTTGACTTTTATCAAAACAGTCGTACAATGTTTTTAATTAGATTAAAGGTATAAATTACTTTTATTTAAAAGTGATTTATACCTTTATTTAAAATAATTAAGCAAATGAGGTGCGGATTTTGGGAGTCCAAAATATTAAGCGTTCAAGTATCTGGAAGATTCGGTTGTCAACAGCAACGATGACGTTGATTCCTGCAGCAGTCGGAATTAATTATGTTGCCAAGGCGTTTGCCGAAGGATTAAAATTACCGGTTTGGTTAGGAACGTTGGGAACTTTTCTGGCAAGTATGTTAGCTGGCCCGGTGGCTGGTGCAATTAGTGGCTTTATTAATAACGTCATTTATGGATTGACGCTATCACCGGTTTCAACGGTCTACGCAATTACTAGTATTGGAATTGGGATTACCGTTGGGGTCCTCCACGCCAAGGGATGGTTTTCATCCGCAAAGAAAGTATTCGTATCCGCTATTATTATTGCAATTGTATCTGCTGTCATTTCAACACCACTCAATGTCATTTTTTGGGGTGGCCAAACTGGGATTCCTTGGGGTGATTCAATTTTCGCTGCGATGATCGCTAATCACATTCCGGTTTGGATTTCATCATTTACTGATGAATTTATTTTGGATATTTTGGATAAAGTTGTTGTTGCCTACTTGGCATTCTTTATCTATCGGCAACTGCCACAGCGAATGATTCGCTTTTTCAGGGATGATAAATAATGAATGAACCAAATTCAATTTTACAAGGTTCGGTAGCTCACCGTGGCTGGACGTCGGTAGTTGATCCGGTAACGAAATTATTGATGGCCCTTGATCTGGCCTTACTAAGCTTTTGTTTCACCAATTTGTTAGTTGAAATTGCGCTTGTATTCGTTGCGCTAGTGATTCTACTGATTTCGAAAGCCGGCAAGTCGGCGGTTCACGCAATTGAATTCAGCTCATTCTTAATTTTTACAATGCTGATTATTCAGGGCCTCTTTTACAGTCACAATCAGACTCTGTTGGTTTCAGTGGTCGGGATTCGATTCTATCAAGAAGGGCTGTTGTATGCAGCAACGATGGGGTGTCGAATTTTTGTCATTATTTTAGCAACCAGCTTTTTTATGACAACGACTACAGTGTCAGAAAATTCTAAATATTTGGAGCAGGTCGGTCTCTCCTATAAAGCGGTCTATGTATTGATGTCGGTTTGCTATATTTTACCGGAAATGATGGCCAACATGAAAAAAATTCAAATGGCGCAACGGGCACGTGGCATTAATCAACAGAAAACCATTCTTGAAAAGATTAAATCAATTTTACCAGTGCTGGTTCCGTTAGTGATCAAAACGCTTGATCAATCAATGGAACGGTCGATCGCCCTGCGATTACGTGGATTTAACAGTCCCCATCGGGTAGCACTAAAATCGGCAAATCTTTATCGGCACGAAATGGTTAATCATCGTGGCTTGAGTTTATTAGCAATTATATTGATTGGGTGGAAATTATGGATAATCGGCAGCAAATTCATTTAGAAAATTTAAGTCTACGTTACCAAGGGATTGAAACATCTGCGCTAAAACATATTTCGGTTGACGCCGAATTTGGGCACGTTATTGGCATCATTGGTAATCATCATGCAGGTAAAACATCGTTATGTCGGGTATTAGCCGGAATTGTACCAACAATTATTTCAGGTGATGTAACGGGAACCATTCAAGTTGGATCATTATCGCCAAATTTAGATTGGCAGAAGTATAATCAGCAAACCGGTGTTGTGCTGCAGAATCCGGCTGGTCAATTGAGTGGGCTTGCCGATACGGTTGCCGATGAAATAGCGTTTGACCTCATTAATCAAGGAGTTCCAGCCGATCAAATTAAACGGCGAGTCCTCAATGTTGCCGATCAGTTGGGGTTAGACGACCAATTAAATCAATCACCGGGAACGCTGTCTGGCGGACAAAAACAACGGCTGGCAATTGCCACAGCAATCGTAACTGATCCGTCAATTTTGGTTTTAGATGATCCCACCAGTGAAATGGATCCACTTGGACGTCAGCATTTCTTCAGTTGGTTAGTCAGTGTTGAAAAAAAGACGATCTTCATTGTGTCAAATGAAGTCGACGATCTCTGTGAAATTGCTGACCAAATTTGGGTTCTGAAAGCTGGCGAGTTAGTTGCGGCAGGAAAACCGCTGACTGTTTTTAATCATCTGAAGCCGGACTGGCAGCTTGCTGAACCGACTGTGTTTCGATTGGCAAAATTAATGAAGTGGTCAATCCCTGGTGCAGCAGACGAATTTCCGGTTACCAATCAACAATTAGAGGAGGCTTATTATGCCGCAAATTGAAATTAGTGGGTTGCGTTACACCTATCCAGAACACTCATTTCAGGTGGAAATTGATCGGCAATCTTTTGACAGTCCACTAACCGCAATTGTTGGTCAGAACGGCGCTGGTAAATCAACTTTGTTAAAGTTACTGATCGGATTGATAACACCGCAAGAAGGGACCATTATGATTAATGGCGTTTCAATAGATGAGTTAAAACCACAGGCAAAGTTGAAACAAATTGGCGTGACATTTCAAGATCCAGATGATCAATTATTTAACGCAACGGTTCAAAAAGAAGTGGCTTGGGGGCTTTCTCAAATTGAATCGGATCAATTGATGATTAAAAAAGCGGTTGATCAAGCTTTGATTGCGGTTGGATTAGCTGATAAAGCAGCCGAAAATCCATATGACCTTTCGTTATCTGAACGAAAGTTATTAACGTTTGCAACGGTTTTGGCCATTAATCCTGCAATTTATTTGTTTGACGAGCCGATGATGTCGTTAGACTGGCCCAGTCGAAAGCGAATGACTAACATTTTTCATCAACTTGTAAAAAGTGGTCATCAGGTGATCACGATTACTCATGATATGGATTGGGTAGCGGCTGAATTTTCGACAGTTCACGTGATGGCTCATGGTCAGATTGCCTTTTCCGGGACACCTTCAGCCTTATTTGGTAATTCAGGACTGGTTAAGCGGGTGGGATTGCTGCCACCAAGAATTATGACGATAACGAGTGCATTAGGTGATCACTCGGTTTATTTAACCCCAGAGGATTACTGCAGGAAGCATAAACAAGTTGCCAACAATTTAAATTGATAAAGATGATAATAGCAACATCTAATTAAAAGTAATAAACATTAAGGATTGGTCATTGTGGTGACCAATCCTTTTGCATATAATGAAAATATTAACCTTGAATTTACACTTTAAGTGCAACACTAATTAAATAAAGAATGGCCCATGGCTAAATTTCTGTAAAATGATGTTTGCGAAAACAATCATGAAAGGAATTCAGCCATGGACCACTACAAGCATATTACCATAGATGAACGGGAAACTATCTTTTTAATGAGGAATCATGGAAACTCACTTCTTGAGATTGCCAGCCATATCAAGAAAAGTTACTCAACCATTTCTCGAGAATTAAGCCGTAATTCTACTGGTAAATCCTATTCACCTTCGAAGGCTCAGGAGAAGTACAAACAGAAGCGGGTCCCGGCCATATAAGCCTTTCAATCTAATATTCCAAAAACAGGAATGGGATTGACTTTAGATGATCCTATGGATACAAATGAACTGTTTATCCCTATTCATGACTGTTAAAGTACACAAATCTCAAGATATTAATAATTTAAGATTGGGAGATATATAAGCTCTTGGAGTATATTTTTACTAATTTTTCATGAAAGAAAATTGAACAAATTTGTATAGCAATTCTCTTATAAGTAAGGCCAATAGGGTGTACTCTAACACATTCCCTTTCTCCTTTAAATGCAACTAATCTTCGGAAAGCACATAGTTTAGTGGAAAGTGGGCATATGGTTGGTAAAGTCGTTGTTTCTGGATGGGAGGAATAAAATATGATCGAAAATGACAGATATTATCGTCGCTATGTTAAAGATGTCAAATCAGGTTATATTTTCTTACAAACAGGTTTGGTTAAAAATGCTATCCTAGATAGTATTTTTGAAATAAACTACAGACTTACTATTCAAATTGCAAAGGATAAGAAATTTACGGATCAAACATTTTTCAAAGATACTCCTTATACTCCAGTATTTGATAAAACACCGTCAAAATACTCTAAACGTTTAATCAAGCAAATAGATCATCTACAAAATCTATATAAAGATAATAATATTTCTGACTTGGTAAATAATATATCGTCTTTTCTAAAAGAGATAGATGGCATTACCGATGTACAAAAATTAACCCACGATTATCTAAATTTATTAAAAGAGATTAATTACGTAATGCCATTCTTATCATCTAATAAAACCGGGTATGCTAATCTTATTAATAAATATGATCGTCTATTATTGTTAGTAGACTTAAAAACCTCACAACAGAACAATTCAACTTTAAACTATCCAGAGTTAGACAATGCAAAGTTTATTAATTTAGCAAGTTTACTAGACATGGAGATTCGTCATGAAAATAGGAACCCAACACTGCATGAATATTTAACCCGTCAAATTGCTTATGAAATGATCAATATTCGTGGTTATAATGAAGCACCTATTGTTCCATGGGGAAATAGTGGATTTAGAAAAATTCAAACACAAGCGTCAATTACTGATCCTGGTTTAGGGCATTTAACAGGTACCATTCGCAAAATGGACTATATTAATGGTACAAACGTACACATTGAATACCTTGAACGTGGGGAAGAAAATGACCGTGAAGTTGTAGAGCCCTATCGTCTTCCTGATTTAGCTACTATTGGAAAAGTAAAAATGAGTGTTGGTAAGGATACTTCTGTTTCCTCATATGTTGGAAGGCCCATGTTTGAAAATACGTTTGATAATTCATTTATTAAATCAGTTCATACAACAATTGCAGTTTGTTCTTCAATTTTTATGAACGGGCTTTCAGAATGTAAAGTAGCTATTGAAAGAATGACTGTTTCACAGGCCATTAAATTTATGCGCGTTGTTTCCGCTAATGTTGTTCGAGATGAAAGTCTTCAAGTCCTTGCCGCAGCATTTTGTGTTAACTACCCACTTATAGATGATCGCGAGGCAACACTACAAAGCAATAATGGAATGCCTAAAAAAATAACAGATCGAATGGAGATTGCTAAATTGGGAATCGAAATTGCTAAAAAAGGTAATTTTGACAAGGTAACGTTTGATGGTACAGCTAATTGGTACCCAAGTGACCCAATAATGGAACAACTCGGCTATAAAAATTCGCTAAAGTTAGTACACATGGCACACGAAAAAGGCCTATTAACATATTTCTCTGCAGGTTTTAGGTTTAAGCACCTAACTGATATTGTACAAACTGGAACAGATGGAATTGGCTTAGGTGGCGCCCAGATTTTACGGTTTATGGACCCAAAGAACGGATACCAAGATCCATTTAAGCAAGAAAATGTTAAAAAAATTCTTGATATCAACCAAAAAGCTGCAAACAACATTGTTGGTCAAGGATCCATTCTTCTTACAAGATTAGACCGAATGTATTTTGAGGGATCATTGCCATCTTGGGCTGAAGGACAACGTAATAATCTGTATATTGCACTATTGAATAAGGATGAACAGTCTATTAGTAATGTTCTCGATGATCTTCAAGAAATTATGCAGCTTCCTATTGATCTCGTTCACCCTTTAGTAGCATGGGCTCAACGACTCATTTCTAATGAAAATGATGCAATTGTATTTACAAATATGGAACAATCACTAAAAGAGCACTATATTAATTTACTTAAGCGACATATTACTCATCATGATTATAATGAATTAAATTCAGTTTTAAAAGAAATCATTTCAAATCCAAATAGAAGTTAAAATTCGGCATTAGAGTTTATCTGTGATAAATGAACTCGATAGTAGAAAATAATCTATTCCATGCTCTAATACTAATAGAGATATGTTGTTGAGTGCATGGCGCATGACAAACACAAAAGCCTTCAGCAACTTAGGCCATTGCTGAAGGCTTTTTGCGTAGCGAAAGTCGTTCGATTATTTCCAGACAAAGAAAATGTAGTTAGCTATACAAAAAATGATTTTTAATAAGGAACGTTTAATCGCCAGCACCAGCCAAACCTTAGCGGCTATTCAGAGTTTATACGAAGCCAAGTTGTTGAGTTCTCCTTATATCACTAATGAAGAATTTGAGTATTTAGTGGCTAATCTAACGAAGTATCTAGGGTTAGTCTCTAAATTGAAAAATAGAAACAAAAAAGGCCACTAGGGTACACCCAAATTTAACAGTATTATTTAACCGTAATCAACCTTATATTTCGAGTGTAGCGTATTTGAAGGAAATCATGTTATAATTTTAGCGTTTAAACTAAGTATACCCAGTTTAGTTAGTGTTTCCTAGGAAGGATTGAGATTATTATGGGGAAGAAGAATTATCGCTTAAAAGAGGAAAAGTGTCGGGAACAGGTTACGCGCTACTCGCTTAGAAAGCTTAGCGTTGGAGTGGCATCAGTTACCCTATTTTCTTTTATATTGAGTTCGCCTCAAGTCCATGCCGCAACCTATTCGGAAAATAATACTAGCCCTGCTGCCAGCGTTCAAGTCAGCAGGACTAGTACGTCGTCTTCGGCTTCTACGGATGATGTCAGGGTCGCTGGCAATCAGGCAAGTGATGGTAACTTAATTAACAAGAAAACTACAACAACCACCACGAAGGATAGCCAGGGGACCACGACCACTACGACCACGACCGGGACGTTAGATCCTAAAACCAATTTATCTACCAATGATCAAGCGGCGTCCCTTGATTCAGAAGTTAATAAGGCCAATGCTGCCGGCGTAAAGACGACCCAGACCGCCGACCAAACGTATGACGATGTTCAAGCGGCTGGTGATGACTACGCTAACCAAATTAACAATCTTAACAAGACAACCAGTGATTATAAGCAAGCTGTTCAAGCCTTCCAGGATTCACTGAAGAAATATAACGACACGGTTAATAGCTACCAGATTGCTAAGCAAGAATATGAACAGGCGTTAGCAAAGTACAATCAGGAGCAAGCGGAATACCAGCGCTACAAAGAAAGAAATGCTCAAAACCTTGCTGACTTTAAGAACGATAGTAATTTAACCGATGTTTCCCAAACCACTACGAGCAGTAATGGGAATGAAGAAACGGTAACTAGCGCGACGGTTAAATTACCAACCGAACTGGAGAAGGCTATTAAGGAAGCCCAGCAGCTGGGCATGACTGTTAACCAGAACGATTTATCCGAAGCTGATAGTAGTGCTGATGCTTTGAGCAAGTACGCCACGATGACAGAGGCGATCAACAAGGCAATCACTGAATACCAGCAGGCACTTAGTAACTATGAAGCGCAAATGGCCGTCTACGCTAATCAGAAAAAGAAGTGGGATGAAGAGGATAAGGCCTTTAAGGAATATCAAAAACAAGCCGCGGAATCACAAGGGGCCGGGGCAGTAGTGGCCGCGCAAGGCCTGGTTTTTGAACAGCAAAAGGATGCGACGATGACGATTGAAGGGGCCGATACCTACATGACGAAGGAAGTATCGGATCAGCTTAACAGTAAAGACGTCATTAGCCGTTTCGATAAAGCATCTCTTGATGCCATGCAGGATGCCAGTGGCAATAAAACGGCTTACCAGCAGAACAATCCTCATGGAGAAACCGAGAATACTTGGATCGTCCTTAAAAAAGGCCAGCCGGTGACCGTTACCTACCACAATCTTACTGGGGCGACGTACAATGGGAAGCCGATTGATCATGTCGTTTATAAGTATGAACTGGAGAGCTCATCCGACGGCACGGATGAAGTCATGGCTCAGATTATGCACGATCCAACCGAAACCATCTGGGTGGGAAGTAACTCCACCGACCCTAATAATTATTTACGAGTTAAGATGACAATCGCCTTCTATGGTAGCGACGGTAATAAGTTTGATACCTCAGACGGGAAGGCCGTTTTGAGCTTAGCATCCTTGAACCACTACACGACCATTCCATACATTAGCGATAGTGGGCAGCAAGAAACCATTCAGATGAACCATCTGGAAAGGGTTAACATTGGTAATAATGAATTTGTGGGCATTCCTGGTTCGTCAGTAACCCTTAATGAGAATGGCTGGGTTTACTCGGTTAATAGTAACCAAAGGGTTTCCGAAGGTGCAAAGTTTGATGCTGATGATATGTATGGGTACGTAAACAAGCAGACGGGCGAGACCTTCTACACTTCTGATTCAGACATTACCAATAATAAATATATCTTAGCCCATGGCGGGGCCCAGAATTGGGTTGCGGCGTCGAAAACCGTTGGATGGGATGATGTGCCAAGCGCCAACAACGGTAAGTGGCCGGTAAACAAGTACTACGGGGCCGGGGCGATGAAGCTAACCGGGGACTATATTGAATTTGATGTCAGCGGTAATACGCCAGACTTTAACACCTCTTACTGGTTTAACATCAATTCATCGATTGCCGTTCCGCAAGATCCTGGTAACTCACCGGCACAACCCGTTAAGCCAACTGCTAATGTTGAATACAACCAGCTCACGATTTCAAAATTGGAAACTGTTAAATCGCCAACCGCTCCGAAACCAGAATTCGACCATGAGAAGCCGGGTAAAAAACCGCAGGCTCCTGAGGTTCCAAGTGCTGAGTGGCATTTAGCCAAGGTAGTAAAGGTTGCTAAAGAGACGGTACCAGATAAACCAGCAGAGCCAAATAAGCCTGCGGAACCAAGCAAGCCAACTGAGCCGACCAAACCGACGGAGCTAAATAAAACACCTGAACTAACAAAACCTAGCCCTGTAAAGGCGGTACGGCAGGTTTCTACCGAAACTCAACCAACTAATGAAAAACGCCTTCCTCAAACTGGGGACGAGAAAGATACCAAGCAAAGGGTGCTGGGGACGATTTTGTTAGCCATGGTTTCGTTCTTGGGATTCACTCAGCTAGCTTCCTTTTTCAAAAAGAGATTCTGAGAAGGTTAACTCCATTAAATTAATACACCTAAAATTCAAATTTTGGTAACTAGGAAAATAGAATATCTTTTGGTTGTATAATATTTAGGACCAATAATGTAGAATTTTTTACATTATTGGTTCTTCTTTTATTTTCTCTATCCTTACTCTACGGCTATAAGCCGTTAATAACAGCCAGCGTATCAAGGTGCTGGCTTTCTCTTTGTTCAAGCCAATTTGCTATAATTTCTTTGCCACTACTTTAAGTAGTATTGGTATCACTTTAACTTATTACCCTTAAAAGGGTCTGAATATTCTTTAAATATCAAGTTATCTATCGATAAATTATTTTTATTGATCTCTTATATATTTTCGAATTATTTGTTCATTCAATCCTACTGTACTAACATAATACCCTTCAGATCCAAAATACCTATTTCCAAATTTGTATTTTGAATTCGTCAAAGGTAACCGAACACCGACCAAATTTGGTTACAAGTTTGGATAAATAAAGTCCTTTTTCATCAACGAAAAGGACTCAAACAGTTGCTTAACTTTTCAAAAAGTTAAGATTAAAAAGGAGTTCAAAACTTACGTAATGAACTCCAATTTTAAAATGGTTGTTGATTATTATGTTCTTGTGATTGTTGTTCGCCATGACTGTTTTTGGAATTATCTTGATTAAACCAATTGTTTAATTGTTGATCAAATTCTTTATCAGTCATATCAATTAATTGCTTATCTAGCTTAGCAACTTTGGATAACTTTGCTAAACGTTTTTTAGCAAGTCGTCCATACTTTAATTCAAGCTTTTGTTTAAATTCTTTTAGTTCTTCTGCTACTTTAGATCACTATGAAATAACTCGTTATGACTTCCAACTCGAATTAGTCTAATTACTGGGTTAGTTTTATGTGGCATATAAATAATAAGAACATCTACTTTCCCATCTGATAAATGATACTCATAGTTTCCAGTATAATTACCTCCACGATTATTCAATAGATGTGGGTAGTATTCCGAATCAACAGTTCCATTTTTCTGTAATTGTTTTAATGTTTCTAAAAGATCAGATACGAGTTCTGGATGACTACGTTTAAGATTTTGATAGTCTTTCTTAAATTGTGGTTCAGGCTTTAACTCATACATTATTCAGCGTCCAAATATTCTTTTAAATCGTTAACATTAGTGAAACCAGGCGTGTCATCAGGAATAATACCTAAAGCTTTTGCTTCAGCGGTAATAAGAGCCTTTCTAGTTGTAAGATTAGGTTCTGATTTCTCAGTTAGAATCTCGAATGGAATCTTTTTCTGAATTACTAATTGTCGACCTGCCATATTAAAATAGCTGTTTAGACTTATGCCCATTGGTTCCAGATCCTTTAGCATTTCAGCTTTTAGATCATCATCAAGACGAATTGTAGTTGGAGTTTTAGACTTGTTTTTTGTTGCTGGCATAATAATCACCCTTCCTTTGCTATTTGTATATCATTATAACATGCAATAGCGTTACTAACGCATATTTTACTTACTTAATAATATCAATATTGGACTTTTTACCATTTAGAAGTCTGCATATTCTGATGATAAGGAAGATTCAATTACGGATTCATTTGTTAAGGTTTTCATTTCTTTATCAAATTCCAACTTAAATTTATGATCATTTAACTGTTTGCTTAGATAGTCGTTGAATTTAATATTTCTCATTACTCAAAGTTTAAAGCGTTAGCCAGCTTTTAAAGGTCATGCTATAATATAAACAGAAAAAGGAAGTCCCGCCGAAAACAGGACTTCCCGCGCAAACCGCTTCAAAGGCGGTGGCATTAGTTAACTAAACGATAATGTTGTCCCGTAACTCGCCAAAGTTATGATCGGGGCGGCTTTTTTATTTGTGGTGCTTGTCGATATAGCTGAGGAGCGCGATTAAAAACGTGCCAAACAGCAACATCAACGAGAGTGTCTGGAAGACGCTCATTGACTGTGAAACCTTCCTGAAGATTATTCCATGTTCCCATGGGCCTCACCTCACAAGGGAAAAGACAGCCACCGCCCTTAAAACTTCTTGCTTAATCTATTATACAGGTAATTTACTGCATGACCAAGCGCTCAACAACTATTAGCATAATTATCAATGATGGAAGGGATTTTTTAATGAATGCAATCATTTTTCATGGGTCAGCGCCGCATGCTACAGCAGACAAGTTTTGGTATAAAAACATTGCTCATAGTTTAAACTCTTTAGGAATATCAACAATTGTGGCAGATTTACCAAAGCTTGATCAAGAATCGCTAACAGATACACTCGTTAAAATTAGAGAAATGAACTTAGGCATTAATCAAAACACAATTTTAATCGGCCATTCTGCCGGAACAAATATTATCTTAGCTTTACTTGAACAACTAACAAAACCAGTTAAAGCTGTCTATTTGATTGCTGGCTATTGTCAACCTAATGGCATGCGTCACACAACCTTAAAAAAATCCTATGATTGGAAGACAATCAAGAAGAACTCAAATGAGTTTTATATATTCAATTCATTTAACGATCCTTTCAATTGTAATGAAAAGCAAGGAAGAAGTTTATTTGACCATTTGGGTGGAACACTTATTTTAAGAAATGATGGTCACTTTACCCAAAAAAAGCTGCCATTATTAATGACGCTACTGCAACAATACTAATCCCCCCTTTAGAAAAGTATATTAAACGGCCACTAGGGTACACCCTAATGGCCTTTTTTATTTCTGTGCTATACTAGGAATTACAAGTGTTCATTAGAACTGTCCAAAAGGAGAATTGAAAATGGCTAAAATCGGTTATGCGCGTGTGAGTTCCAAGGAGCAACATTTAGATCGACAGTTAGCGGCTTTAAAAGACGTTGATAAATTATTTACGGATAAATTAAGTGGGGCTAACACTAATCGGCCAGAACTGCAAAAAATGCTGGCCTATATTCGTGAGGGTGATATCGTCCTGGTCACTGAATTAGATCGCTTAGGCAGAAGCAACCAGGATTTAACTAAGATTATGAACACCATTCAAAATAAAGGCGCCACCCTAGATGTGTTAAATTTGCCGTCCATGACAGGGATTGCTGACCCAAATTTACGTCAACTGATGACTAACCTCATCATTGAACTGTATAAGTATCAGGCGGAAAGCGAACGTAAGCGGATCATCGAACGTCAGCAACAAGGGATTGCCTTAGCTAAGCAGCAGGGTAAATATCATGGGCGCAAACCCCAATACACCCAAGACGATCCCCGCTTGCAACATGCCTTTAAGCTTTACCAGGCAGGCATGAGTGACATTGATGTGGCTCGAAATACTGGGATTAAACGGACGACCTTTATCAGATATCGCAAAAAGTTTAATATAAAAAGATGAGACTTATATGTTAGGTAAATTAAAAACCGTTTTTTATGAGCAGCAAAATTAATGGTCTATAATATGACATATGGAGATTCTTATTGGTCTCCTTCCATTCATGCTGATGTTCAGTTAGTAAAAGTCTTAGTGTCATGCTTTTCTTATTGATTAGCATGGCTTTTCTTTTGCCTGTTCTCAAAAAGCCCGCTACCTTCCCCACGAGGTAACGGGCCTTTTGATATTATGCAATAGTAACTTTAGTCCTGTTGCTAACAGTATTACATCACGTGAACCATATAATTTCCTATCCAAATAGTCCAGCTTTCTTCCAGCCACA
>OBUX01000302.1_pt1 | contig 21140 bp, 21 predicted proteins | sample 1501181 | NCBI WGS metagenome assembly OBUX01 (sample SAMEA2579935, study PRJEB22360) | human gut metagenome | biome: human gut; feature: human-associated habitat; material: faeces | place: Denmark | collected 2008/2010 | reverse complement strand
TACCGGTAGAATTAAGTGAATCCGAACAGAAAGAATTACTGACAAAATATGTGCAGGAAAATTTTGTCGATCAAGGTATGGTAGCTGACGTAGCAATTCATAGAGACCACCCAGATAATCCACATGCACATGTGATGTTAACGAACCGACCATTTAACCCCGATGGTAGTTGGGGATTAAAAGCAAAGACGCAGTACATTAAAGATGAAAATGGCAAGCAACTTTTAACCAAAAGTGGGTTTCCAAAACAAAGAAAAATTTGGTTGGTTGATTGGGATAAAAAAGAAAAAATAACTGAATGGCGGCACAATTGGGCAAACAGTGTTAATCAAGTTTTAGCACAAAAAAATATTCCGGATCGGATTAGTGAAAAATCGTTTGTCGATCAAGGGATTCAACAGACACCTACCCAACACGAAGGCATTAACAGCCAAAGAAAAAATCGAAAAGCATTTAATCAACAAGTTAGCGCACAAAGAAACGCTCAAGCTAAATATCATAATCTTGACGAAAAGATAAGAAATCATGAACATTTTGACGCGTTAACTGACGAGCTATCGTTCTCTGAAAAACACACAATTAGTCATCTAAGTCAGCAATTAAAAACCTATGTCGATTTAGAACATTTAGACGATAAACAGCGCATGCTGTTTAATTGGAAAAACAGCTTATTAATCAAACATGCCATTGGTGAAGATGTAACCAAGCAACTGCTGACTATTGACCAGCAAACGACATCACTAGCACAAGCTAACCAGTTGTTAAATAAAGTGGTGGAACGAGCAACGAAAAAGCTTTATCCGGAACTTAATTTTGAACAGACAACCGCAGCTGAACGACGGGAACTGATTAAAGAGACTAATAGTGAACAAACGATTTTCAAAGGTAGCGAATTGGCAGAACGGTTGGCGGATATTCGAAACGACTTATTAACCCAGCAATTATTGACGTTTACCAAGCGGCCATATACCAGCTGGCAGTTAGTTAATCAGCAGGCCCAAACAATTGAGAAGCAATTAACCACGGTACTAGCCAAACATGGTCACCAGTTAGACGATTTGAAGCATACTGATCGGGGCATGCTAGCCGCTTATCAACCTAACGAACTTGAATTCATTTCGAAAGCGGTGAAAAATTTACGGGTCATGCGGGAAGTTAAAGCCGTAGTGCAAACCCAATACAACAGCATTCTAACGACCGCTTTTCCGGACAGTGACCTGGATAAGCTAGAGATGATTGATAAGGAGCAAATCTATACCGCTGTGGTTTACTATAACCCAGAATTAAAGCCATTAAGCGCCGACGATCTTAGGCAATTGCAACAGCAGCCACCGGTCGTCTTTACTAGTCAGCAACACCAAGCCGGTTTAAATTACCTGTTAGGTAAAATGGAATTAAAAGATATTCAGGATCATCGACTGCAGCGGGTCTTAAAACATGATGGCACCCGGCAACTGTTTATTGGAGAATGTGGCCAAGATCCTAAGTTGGATCACCAACAAATTGAAATGGTGCAAGCCCGTTTGAAACAACAGATAACACGGTTTGATCAATATAAGCAAGACCAAATTAAGGACTATCAGGCCATTAATTATTACCCAACTAGCCCGAAAAACTACCTGACTAATATTTTGGACGAAGCCTTAATGACCATTTTATATGCGAAAAATACGGACTATCTAAGAAAACGGCAACTACGCGGTTTAAAAGAGACCGAGTGGGAAATGACGAAAAAGCAGCGGCAACACCAAACCCGGAATCGGCATGAAGATGGGGGTATGCACTTGTAATTTAAATGTAAAATAAAAAGTGCACCAACGTGCTCATTTAATGGTATAATGAATCCACAATATAGGGAAAGGAGTATTCACATGTGACAAAAAAGCAAGAATGGTTTAGCTTAGCTCAAGCTAGTCTCAAACTAGAACGAGGTAGTACGTATGTGAGTGTTTGGTTAAGACGGCACCCTAACGAGTTACCAAGTGAAATGCTCATGGAAACGGGCAAAGTTAAATTAATATCTGAAGATGGTATTGAATGGATTAAAAACCACATAAAAAAAGAGGGCGTCCTCGTCAGCAGTAGAGTTGCTAACGAGGATCAGCACCTAGAACCGCAACTTCTAGGTGTCGCCCTCCTAATAATCCATTTTACCGGGCGGGTTAGGGGAAAGCTAGTTGTTTAGCGCCCCTAACCCGTTTTTTTTGAGGAGGTGATCCAATGAAAGTAGAAAGCTGGCAGGGCATTAATGGCAAGTTAGTTCATGATGAGCAAAAGGCAATTGTGGTTGATAATGACCAAGCATTAACTGATCAAAAGCAGCTACAAGCGATTTTAGATCAAGCTGGCCAGCCAATCGATGAAGTTCGTCGAGCAATGATTAAGAAGACCGTTAAACGTCAGCTAAAAACGCCACCATTAAAACTTAGGGGCTGGTTTAATCGTCATCAAGACAGTCAAAATGCTAAAAAGGCCGAAAAATTGGTGAGTGACAAACCGACCCATCAATATAAGCAGATCAAAAATGAGATGACCTTTTTTGGTGAGAGTTTCCTGGAAGGCTTCTTAGGCTTCTATGGCTTAGAAGTTGATAACGCCTTAGGCCGTTACGAACATAATTTGCATGTCTTAGAGGCCCAAGAATTAGGCCAGTCAGAAAAAGAGTATTACTTAGCCACGAGTGAAAATGGCCGTGTCAAATTAGCCACCGATCCATTACCAAGCCAGCAAATTGCCGAGGAACAATTGAACAAGTTCTATCAGCGTGAGCCGGAAGAAACGCAGGCAGAACAAATTCAATTACGAACATCAGAAGACGATGGGAAGGAGGAATAATATGAAGTTCAGTAAAGTAAAAGCGTTAGCAACCACTGGGGTGACTGCGATTTACTTGGGCCTGATGAATACTCGGGTTGTTTTGGCAGCGGACGGTGGTGAAGTTCAAAGCAAGTTAACTCAAGCTGGTAAGACGATTCAAGGTATTTTAACCGGTTTGGTCGTTTTAGTTGGGATTTGTGTCGCACTATTTATTATTATCAAAAGAATGCCTGATGCAGACGATCCCCGGGAAAAATCAGAGGTATATCACGCAGTTGGTCGGGTAGCTGGTTTAGTGGCCCTAGCGGCAGCGGTTATCTGGCTATTGCCTTGGGTCTACAGCCTATTCACTTAATTTAAAAAGGAGCTTGCCAAATGAAGAAAGGGAAAGAATTTATCTTCCCAGAGAACGTAGATAAAGATTATGGGATTTGGAAAGACTACACCTTGAAGGATTTTGGCTATGCGGCACTGGCAGGACTAGTGGGCTTAATTTTTATTGCGATTCCACCTTATGGTCTGATTTTAGTCCTGATAAAAATAGTGATTGTTGTCTTAGCCATGACGATTGTCATGGCTATTTTAACAATTAGGCCAGTTGCGGCGCGGAAAAACATTAAAGTGCGGGATAACTTTAAGTTGAAACGCCGTTATGCCAATAGTCAGAAATTGTTTTACTTAAAACCGAAGAAGCGAGGTGAACTAAATGCGTTTGAAGAAGAGCAAAACCGCCAATAAATCAGCAACGCTAGATTGGGATTACCAACCGCCTAAAATCAATGGTGGCAAAGAAACCATTGATGACATGAGCTTGGTAGTGGGTATGTATGGTAATTACGAAGTTACCAAAACTGGTCATCTCGTTGGCATTTTGGAAGTTAGTGGGATCAACCTTGATCTACTTAATGAATCCGAACAACAGGACGTTTTTGAAGACTATGGCGCCTTTCTCATGAGTACCTTAGGTGAAGGTGTTGATGACACGTTACAGTTCTTAGAACCAACGATTCCCGTCAATATGACGGCTTATCTCAATGGTCTCAAACGCCGGTATCTCGCCTTTCAAAAAGATCACCCGGAGCAACGGTTCAAAATCCAGCTCATAGCTAGTTACTTGGATCATTTTACTAAAGTCCAAGAATCCAAAAACATGACAACTAAGCAACATCTAGTAATCGTTAAAGTACCAATTAAGGACAAAAGCGTTAAAAGCTTAAACCTAGCGGTCACTCATTTAGACGAAAAGATCGAACAGGTTAAACGGGATATTGAAAATGCGTTAACGGACTTTGATGTGACGGCCAAAGTTTTGACTAGTCAGGAAGTCCAAGAGATTTTAAAGAACTTGATCAATTTTAATGGATAGGAGGCAACAGGATGAGTTTTGGTGATAAGGTCATTGATTTATTTATGCCAACTAAAAAAGAAAGCCATCAAGGCGACAGCGGCCAAACGGGTAGTAAGCCCAAACCGGAGGTTGAGGATTTTACCAAGTTGATTGATCGCGATAGTTTGCATTCACTGTTTCCGTTCAGCTGGGAACAGTACCCCACCTACGTCCAGTCGGGCGAGAATTTTATTCGGGTGTTAGCGATCGCTGATTATCCCAAGCGGGTTTATGGCAACTGGTTGTCAGAATTGAAGCGCAAAAAAGGCGTTATCGATATTGTGCAATATATCGACAGCGCCAGTAACAATTCAATGATTACCTATTACAAGAAGACGATTCAAAATAAGGAAGCGCAGAAGCTCAATACGTTCGACCCGTATAAAAAGAAGATTCTGCAAAATTATATTGATTCAGCCAACATGCAACTAGATAAATACCTTGATAATTCTACCACATTTGTGTACCAACATATGCTCATTTATCTACGAGCCAACAGTTTAGCAGAACTAGATGACTTAACCGAGAACGTCAAGAACACCTTGATTAAGCTACAGATGAAGCCCTTAGTGCCCGTTAAAGCGACTTTCCAAGCATTTTGGTCAACCATGCCAATTAACGAGAATCTATTGGGTGATTACACCTATAAAGAAAGTAATACCGAAGTCGCCAGCAGTATGTTTCCCTTTGACGACGCAGAGATTTTGGACTTGAAGCCTAGATCTGATATTGAAGGGGTTAACAAAGATACCAACAGCTTAATTGCTGTAGATATGTTGGATCGCAACAAGACCCTAAATCAAAATCAAGTGATTATCGGGACCTCAGGGGTCGGCAAGACCACCTATATGATCCAAAAAATTTTACGCTATGCCATTCAAGACTATCAGCTCTACATTATTGATCCAGAAAATGAATATACCAAAATTGTCGAAGCTTTAGGTGGCGCAGTCTTGCACTTAACTTCTAATGCGAAGTACAAAATTAACCCGCTACAAATTTTTTCTGAAGAAATCCTAAGCGCTGATGAAGCGGTCATGAATCTTGATTTACTAGTTAAAGATAAAATTCAGCGATTAAAAGGGTTCTTTGACGTCCTTAAAACCGGGATTACCCAAGTTGAGCTGGCAATTCTTGATGATGTGGTTAAACAGGCCTACGTCAACAGTGGTGTTTTGAAATACAGCCGCTTAAAAGAGATTAAAGACGATCAGTGGCCGACCCTATCCAACGTTTATGACGAATTGGAAAAACTAGCTGACAAGGACGCCGACAAATTCAGTCGGGTTAAAGACTTCTACTACATCTTAGGCAGCTATACCCATGGTTCTAACAGCCTATTTGACGGGCACACCAACGTCAACCTAAAGGGAAAGATCATTTCTTTTGATCTAAAACCCCTACAAAGTGAACAGGAAGTCCAATCAGCGGCTTATCTGAATACCTTCCAGTATTTGTGGGACGAAATCACCAAGGATCGGCATAGCCGCAAGAAATTGTTTGTCGATGAATTTCACTTTTTGACCTTGCATAAAGCGGCCGCCACCTTTTTCCATCAAGCATACAAACGTTTTAGAAAATACAATGCCGGGGCCATTGCCGGAACGCAGCAAATTCAAGATGTGATCGAAGGAACAACAGATACTGGGCAGAACATTGGGGAAGCCATTATTGGGAATTCCTACACCAAAGTATTCTTTGGTCTTGACGGTAAAGGCGTTGATGATGTGATTACCAAATTGCGTATGACGTTCTCGGATAAAGAAAAGAAGTTACTAGAGCGTCGCAGACAAGGTGAAGCCCTGATGATCTATGGTAGCCAACGCGCCTTTATGCGTGTCGAGTTGACCGAAGAAGAACTACGGCTAATTGACCCAGAAGCTTACCAAGAAAAATATCACCGTGAGACAGCCGGGCAACCGGACTATCAAAAGCGCGTGGTCTTAACTCCCAGTGAAATTGACGACTTGACCACTACCGAGGAGGAAGGAGGGGCTTTAAATGAGTAAACTAAATCAGCTATTAAATATCGAGGTCGGCACGTTCAAGCGACAGGGGAACCAGTTAATTCTCGAACTCAATCACAATCAGTTCCGATACGACCAGTTGAGTGAGCTAAATGAATTAAAACAAGCTGATTCCAATTTCTTGCAGTTAGTTAACGTGGTTGAGCAAGACCAGAAGGTTGTTTTAACTTATACCTTGCCGGATAAAGTCAGATCATTAAAGGACTTGCCACATGAAAATAAAGCAATCCGGTCAGCGATTGCCAAGGAAATCATGGCACAAAATGTGGTTAACGATAGCCAGTATCACGTTGCGTTGAACCCAGCTAACCTGTGGTATTACCCAATGCAACATGTTTGGTACGCCTATCGGGCCAATGAACTTATGCCTTATGATGACAAACATAGCAATTTAGCCAAATACAAAGCGCTAATTCTGTTTTGCTTGACGGGGACGCCCTATGAACGGCTACTAAGCAATCCTCAAGAAGCCCTAGCTAAACACCCTGATGACTATTTACAACAAGTAGCTAAAGCCGCGTCGTTAAATGAGTTAACGGAAGTGGTTAACGGCATTGAGGACTTCGTGAGCTATCACGAATGGCAGGAAGTTGAAACCGCCCAACAGAAAGCCAAACAACGATTATGGTTGAGCGTGGCCGGGGTGATGATTGTGGCCGTTTTGGCTGTCGGCTTAGTTCATAAAAGTGACGAACGAAAGTATCAAAGCTTAGCTAACCAGAACCAAGCCCAAGTTACTCGTTTAAAGTACAATAACCAAATTCAGACAGCTTTAAACAATCACCAATGGTCGAAAGCAAAAAAAACCATGCAGAAAGCTGGTTATAGCAAGAACAATCAAGTTCAAACATTCTTAAAACACAAACAGTATCAGCAAGCCTTAAACGTTGACCCAAGTCAGTTGAACAAGGTTGTTAATGCGGCTTATGCCAAAAAAGATAGCGGTCAAGTGGCCGATTGGCAGTTACCCACTAAGGCGACAAGTAAGCAAAAAGACCAATTGAAACTCGAAAAAGCGATTGTTAACTATAACACCAATACGCTCAATAACCAATTATCCTTTACGACGAACGCTGATGTTTTATTGAGAATGGGACAAGCCTTCCTAGCCCATAACGATACGCAAGACGCCCAGACCGTCCAAACCAAGTTAGCCGGCGTGAACAGTCCTAAAGCTAAGTACCTCAAAGCGCTATTAAGTCTCAACTCTGCTAAGAAAGAAGTCATCGACGCCCAAAAGAAGTTAGATGACGCCAACAAAATTGATGATAGTAAAGATAAGGATAAAGACAAGAAGGTGGATTCAGCCAAGTCTGATTTAAAGAATGCCCAAAACGATCAGCAGGCGGCCCAAAAAAAGGTCGATCAGGCCAAGCACAAAGTGGGTGATTAAATGCAGGTATTGTCATTTGAATATAAGAAAAAGAAGTGGAAATTGATTGTTTATATTGTGGGTGGCACCATTCTGCTAATCATCTTGTTAATTGCGGCAATCACTGGTCAGTTACAAGAAAACAATTGTGATAATTCGACTACCACCACCCAGACCCAGCTTGATAGCAAGGATACGACGACCAATGCTAAAAATATCTATGCGCACTGGAAGCAGAAGTATGGTGCAACGCCACAAGCGACCGCGGGTATCTTGGGGGTCTTACAACTAGAAAGTCGCCTTGATCCTAAGTCCGTCAATTCAAGCTCCGGGGCCACGGGCTTAGCCCAGTGGTTAGGCGACCGTAAAGATAAGTTGGAGGACTTAGCCCACAAAGAAAACAAACCAGCGACCAATCTCGGGGTGCAGCTGGATTATCTCGATCAAGAATTGAACAGTAGTTACTATGCGTCAAACAAGCAGATTTTTAAGTATACGGACGTGCATCAAGCAACCAAAGCCTGGTTAATGGATTATGAAGGCATGAGCAAGAACCCGGAACAATGGTATTTAAGCCAAAGATACGGGTATGCCGATCACTGGTATTCCGTGTTGGGTGCGAGTGATCCTGTGGCCGGTAATACGTTAGATAATGCGAGTTCCGGCGATCTAAACGAGTTAGGTTGTGATAGTGACCCGAGCTATTCCGGCGGTAGTATTGTAAAAAACGCGGAAAGTATGAAAGGCGATTTCTACTATGTTCAAAACCACCCCAGCCCTGATTTAGGCAGTGATTTAAAGAATCCCAGCAAAACTGGTGGAACTGATTGTTCGGGCTTTGTCTGGTTAGCCTTGAATAAGGCTGGTTACAAGGTACCGGCCAACATGGGTTGGTTTACCGGCACGATGGCCAGTGACGCCAAAGGCAGCCATCAATACTTGAAACAGATCAGTGAAAATGACGCGAAAGCCGGCGATATTGTCATCGTTAATCAAGGTGCGGGAGCTGGAAACAACGGGCATACCGCCATTCTGCTAGGTAAATGGCAAGGTAAGGCCACCAAGATCATTGAGCAAGGTGGTGTCGGCGACAAGGTTAACGAAAGCACCTTTGGCACCGCTTTTTATAGTTTATTGAACGGTAGCGATGTAACGTTAGCCCGGCCAATCAAGAAGTAAGGAGGAACCAACAAATGAATCGTAGCGTGGTATTAAGTATTGCGATTGGTAGTTTGATCTTAATCATGTCATTAGGAGCGAATGCCTATCAACATAGCCGAGTTAAACAGGCACAACAGCAGATTAGTCGTTTACAAAAACAGAAGCGCCAAGTTAACCAGCAATTGACTAAAGCCAACCAACAAAAGCAGTTATTGAGCACCCAAATTGACAGTTATAAGACCTACCAAAATAATAAAGACAAAAGTCAGGCTGAACTTAGCTTTACTACGGTAGTCACCAAGTTCTTTAAGGTCATGAACAACTTTAAGCCCAAGACTTACGGACAGCGTAAAGATGGCGTGAAAGACTTGATTTCCGACAAGCTATATCAGCAATACTTTTCAAATAAGGGCACGTATGGTGATAGCAATAGTGTTTCAGCCAAATTAGATCAGCTGAACCTGTATACACAAAGTAAGCAGGGCCAAGATATGAAAGGCTTGGCCGTTGTCAGTTACGAAAGTAAGAGTGGCGACAACGACTGGCAAAAGGCGACAGTACTTTATCAAGTGACTTTCGATACCACCACGGATCGAATCACCGCAGTCCAAAATTTAGGTAGTAGCTTTAAAGCCAGTGACCTTAATTAAGCGGGGTAGTAAAGCCCTAGCGGTAATCGTGGTGGTTTTAGCCGTTAGTGGTTTTGCTAGTCATCAATATGTGAATTACGTGGAAAAACAGCGACCAATTGTGACGTTGGCTAAGCATTCTGATAAAGTTCTGTTCTTTTACCGTGATGATTGCCCGGAGTGCCAAGCTATTTTTCACCGAATCTATTGGCACAACGTCATTAACCATAACGTTGTTTTTATTAACATGAATCAGCCAAAGAATCGGCAATATATTCAAAAATATCAATTAACGTCAGTACCAACCCTGATCCATGGTAAGCAACGATACACCGGCACCAACCAACAAAGAATTAAACAGATAGTAGGTGATTAGATGAAAGACAAATTATTAAACAGCGTTAAAGCCAGTTGGCCGTACCTACTAACGCTAATCATTGGCTTGTATTTAGCGGAGATTTTAGCTGGCTCTGTCATGGCCTTGTCCCGCTATAAGTTGGCATTTGCAGATCACATGCCAACCGTATTAAAACAATTAGCCTTACACCCTTGGCACTATTACAACTTGTATTTGGGCCAAAAGAACCCAGTGCTAATTATTGTCAGTGTCGCCGTGGTCCTATACACCATCTATTTTGCCTTGAAACGAAATAGCAAACATAAATCGTGGGAAACTGCGGACACTGAAACCCACGGGAGCGCGACTTGGGGTAATCTAAAAGAGTTGAGCGACCATTACTTTAGTATCAATGCCAAAGACCTCACCACAGCGTTTAACAGGAGCACCACAACAGAAACATTAGAGACATTAACAAAACAAGAAACACAATCCAAGACAGGCAAGTGAAAGGGAGTAAGAAGCATGAACAAACCAGATTTATTAGTACGAATAGTTACGATCATCATGTCGTTAATTACGATAGTTTTGTTCCTATTTCAGGGAAAGAGCACACTAACTTTTGTATTTGCAATTATCACAGTCATTTTATCTTTCATTTATCAGATAATCAGGATACAGATGAAAAAGAAGTAAATCAGAAAAGTCATCTAAATCTAACCGCATTGGAGGTAAACGCATGAATGGGACAATTTTAGGGATCGTGGATAAACGGATTGTTTACCAGAATAACAGCACCAAACCCAATCGGAATATCTTTGTGGTTGGGGGACCTGGATCATATAAGACCCAATCAGTCGTCATTACCAACCTGTTTAACGAAACGGAGAACAGCATTGTCGTGACCGATCCAAAAGGGGAATTATACGAAAAGACGGCCGGTATCAAACTAGCCCAGGGTTATCAAGTACATGTCGTCAACTTTGCAAACATGGCGCACAGTGATCGCTACAACCCCTTTGATTATATTCAACGGGATATTCAAGCCGAAACCGTCGCCACCAAGATCGTCCAGAGTGAAAATGCCGAAGGTAAAAAAGACGTGTGGTTTAGTACCCAACGGCAACTTCTGAAGGCACTAATCCTGCTTGTCATGAACCACCGGTCACCAGAACAACGAAATTTGGCGGGCGTAACGCAAGTCTTACAAGAAAATGACGTTGAGGCCGAGGAAAAGGGCGCAGATAGTCCGCTAGATACCTTGTTTCTTGAGCTAACTATGACTGATCCAGCGAGACGCGCTTATGAGTTAGGTTTCAAAAAGGCTAAAGGAGAAATGAAAGCCAGCATTATTGAAAGCCTGTTGGCGACCATTTCGAAGTTTGTTGACAAAGAAGTGGCCAATTTTACCAGCTTTTCAGACTTTGATTTAAAAGAGATTGGCAAAGCTAAAGTAGTACTGTATGTGATTATTCCGGTCATGGATAATACTTACGAAAGCTTCATCAATCTGTTTTTCTCACAATTATTTGATGAATTATACAAATTAGCCGCCGATCATCACGCTAAATTGCCCCACCAAGTAGACTTTATCCTTGATGAATTTGTCAATTTAGGGAAGTTTCCCAAGTATGAGGAGTTCCTAGCGACGTGTCGGGGGTACGGCATTGGCGTGACGACAATTTGTCAGACCTTAACCCAGCTACAAGCCTTGTATGGCAAGGAAAAGGCTGAGAGTATCTTAGGTAATCATGCGGTTAAAATTTGCTTGAATGCCGCTAATGACGTGACCGCTAAATACTTTAGTGATCTGTTAGGTAAATCGACCGTAAAAGTGGAAACCGGTAGTGAGAGTACCAGTCATAGCAAGGAAGAAAGCCACAGCAAGAGCGATAGTTATAGCTATACGAGCCGTTCACTGATGACACCCGATGAAATTATGCGTATGCCTGAAGATCAGAGCTTATTAATCTTTAGCAATGCGCGACCAGTCAAAGCTACAAAAGCGTTCCAATTTAAACTATTTCCAGGAGCCGATCATTTGGTTAACTTGTCACAGAATGAGTATCAAGGCCAACCAGAAGCCAGCCAGGAAACCAACTTTAAGAATAAGGTAGATAAGTGGAATCAAACAGTTAAAGCACAGCACCAAGCCAAAAAAGACGATCAGACAACTGATGATGAAGAAGAAAATCTACAGGATAATATCGATCAAGAATTAGAGTCCAGACATAAGAAGATGCTTGGATAATGGAGGACATATCAATGAAAAAATATCGGAAATATATAATCGCCGTGATGACAGTATTGCTGATTGCTGTCGGTCTAACCGCTTGTGGGAAGTCTACAGCACAGGATTTGCAAAGTCACCAGTGGACGTTTGCTTCTAGCAAAGATAATGGTATGGCCGCTACTGCAAAGTTTTCAAAAAGCAACTTAACACTCACCCAAGCGGGCTTTAGCGAAGTTTATACTTACAAGTTGATTGAAAACAAGGGCAATGAACAAATTAAGTTCATTGGTAAGAATAGTGTTTCAGGTAGTACAGAAACACGACTATTTAAGATTACAAAGCAGTCAGATAAATATAAACTAACACCAATTAACACACTAGCTAAAAGTGATACTGGTACAGTCACACTCATTCCCAAATAGACAAAGGAGGGGGGTAAAATGACAGAAATTATTCAATCAGCTATTTCACACTTTTTCGAATGGCTATTGTCTGGTTTGTTAGATGGTTTATTCAACATCTGTAAGGCCATTATTGACCAAGCCAATCAAAGCTTGCCAATTGTTAAAACGTGGTATGCTATCTTCCTATCCTTTGCGACATCGTTAGTCGTTGTGGTCGTACTTGGCCGCATTGTGATGACAATTCTAAAAGAGGCAGACGAAAGTACCGATGTTACTTGGGCTAATATCATCATGGACGGGATTAAATCAGCGGCCGTGATTCCGGTTTTCGTGTTTTTACAGGGCTTTATTCAAGGTTCAATTACCTTGCCTCTGCTAAAGTATATGTTTAGTTCTGATCAGAAGTTCACTGCTAAATCAATTACCGGCATGAATAAAGTCCCTGGACTAAAAGATGTTGGTATTTCGCTACCTTTACAGATTTTATTTTTGCTAATCTTCACTGTCGTAACCGTCGTGTTTTTTATTAAAATGTGTGCGTTTGTGGCTGATATGGCTTGGTACAATCTGACGATTCCTTTAGCTGCAATGAGCATGGCGACTGAAAGCTTTGATTATAGTGGTACGTGGTGGAAGAAGTATATTTATTACAATGCTTCCATTATTAGCCAGGTGCTTTGTATGTCATTATCAGTATGGTGTTTCACTAATATGGCTAAATATGGGTTCATTGCCTTTATTGGTTCAATTGGATTCGGCTTTCTGGTGGTCAGAACACCTGATGCTGTTAAAGATTTCTGGGTTTCAACCGGCGTGACTAAGAGTACTGGTATGGGCGCCGTGAGAATGTTTCAAAATTATTTCCGTAACCACTAGGAGGATATATAGTTATGAAGAAAATCGCACACTGGTTATTAGAAAAAGTCAAAAAAGATATGCGAACCGACCCTTTTACAACACCTTCACGGCGGACTAAGCTGTCTTACTATTTTGATAACTTAGTTAGTATGCTCTTCTATTTAGTGGGAATTTACCTCATGTTAGTGGATTTATACCAAGAGCTTTTTAAGGCGAACAATACCGATTTTTTAGGAACTGCGCTAATGGCCTTAGTTTTACTACTGGGTGGCTTATTATTCCATTGGTCAGCCTATATAGATCTCAGAGCTATCAAACGGTATCAACAATATTTGAAGCAACAATCGATAGAGCAGCAACAAAAATTGCGCCGTGAAACTTGGTTGAAAGCGGTTGAACAAGGCAAAACAGAATTAGAACAGAAATTGAATTATAAGGAGTGAACGAACATGACCACTGTTATCTTAGCTGAAAAACCTAGTCAAGCCCGTTCATACGTCCAAGCCTTTCAAAAGAGCACAAAAAAACAGGGTTACTATACGGTTAGTGACCCTGTTTTGCCCGCAAATACGCTTGTCACGTATGGTCTCGGACATTTAGTTGAACTAGCCACACCGGATAAATATGATCAGAAATATCAGCAATGGGCCCTATCTAATTTACCGATTTTTCCCGATAAATACAAGTTTGAAGTGTCAGCTAGTAAAAAAGCCCAATTCAAGATCGTTAAAGACCTGTTAACGAAGGCCGATACCATTATTATCGCCACCGATAGTGATCGGGAAGGCTCCAATATCGCCTGGTCAATCATGAACCAAGCCCAGATTGACGTTAAAAAGAAGACCATTAAGCGACTATGGTTGAATAGTTTGGAAAAAGACGCCATTATCACCGGCTTCAAAAATCTTGGTGATTGGCACAAAGACTATTTGGCTTATAAAGAAGCTCAAACTCGTCAAATTAGCGATTGGTTGATCGGCATGAATGGTAGTCCCTTATATACTTTGTTATTAAGACAAAACGGGGTACGCGGGGTGTACTCGATTGGTCGCGTGCAGACGCCCACTTTGTATATGGTCTATCAAAGGGACCAGGCAATCAAAAACTTTAAGCCGGAACCCTATTTTGAACTAAATGCGGAAATTTTAGCTAATCAGCAAAAATTCGTCGCAAAATTAGACCCCTATCAGCGATTTAAAGACGAAACAGGGCTAATAACATTCATGCAAGCTAAACACGTTCAGAAAGGCTCACAGGCCGGTTTAATCAAGGACGTCCAAAAGCAAGGCAAGAAGCGTGCTAGTCCCCAACTATTCTCGTTATCTAGTCTCCAAAGTGCCATGAATAAACGTTATCACGCCAGCGCCAGCCAAACCTTAGCGGCTATTCAAAGCTTATACGAAGACAAACTGCTCAGTTATCCCCGCACCGATTGTGCTTATATCACTGATGAAGAATTTGAGTACTTAGTGGCTAATCTGACGAAGTATCTGGGGTTAGTCTCTAAGCCAGTCGCTTTAACCAATACCACCCCAAATAAGCGCTATGTTAATGGAAAAAAGGTTGAAGAACACTATGCCATTATCATGACTAAAGTCGTGCCGACGAAAGAGAAACTAGCCAGCTTGCCTAAATTACAGCAACAAGTCTATGACCTGGTTTTAAGGACGACGTTAGCGATGTTTGCTGATCCGTACGAGTACGAGGAAACCACCATTATCACCCAAGTTGGTGACGCCAATTTTAAAGCAACCGGTAAGGTCCCAACTAAGCAAGGTTGGCAAGCATTATTTGATGAAAACAAAGCCGACCAGCAAGAAGCAGCCACCTTACCGCTCGTTCACCAAGGCGACCAAGTTCAAGCGAATCTGCAAACGCCGCAAAAAGAAACGACACCTCCGGTACCCTTTACCGAAGGTACCCTGATTACGGCCATGAAGACCGCTGGCAAAACGCTTGATGATGAAGTAGCCCAGGCGATTCTCAAAGATGTGCAAGGCATTGGGACAAGTGCGACCCGGGCCAATGTGCTGGAAGTGTTAAAGAAACGTGGCTATTTAGTTACTGAAAAGAACAAGCTCCACGTCAGTGAAGCCGGAATTACTTTATGTAAAGCGGTTGAACTCGAACCCTTGCTAACTAGTCCAGAAATGACAGCTAAATGGGAGCAAGCGTTACAGCAAATCAGTACCGAAGAACGCACCCCGGATAACTTTTTGAACCAAATCAAAAAGTTCGTGGCAAAATTGATTGCTGATGTTCCCACGCAATTGACTGGCAGTGCAGCCATTAAGCAACAAATCGATCACCAACAGCAAGCACAAAAGTCCGACGAGGTCTTCTTAGAAACACCGCAAGCGACCGTTTTAAATAAACAGAAGTTTTACATTGTGAAGCCTAAGCAAGGCGAAGACTTTACCCTGCCCAAGAAATGGAGCAGTAAGACCCTCGGGAAGACCGCGATCAAAGCACTGGTCACCAAAGGGGAAACCAGCAAACTAAAGGGTTTCAAGAGCAAAAAGGGGAAGTCGTTTGACGCCAAGTTAAAGCTTGACGGCCATAAATTAAGTTTTGATTTTGATTAGAACCTGCCTACCGCCCTTCACGTTGTTTCGGTTGGTGAACCCGTCATTTAGGTTCACTTTTACAGCCCTAAAAGTAAACCCAAACAACGGGTGAGATTAGTAAAGCAAAGGAGATCATAAAATGAACAACGAATTAGCAGTTTTAGCCAGTGAATTACCCGTTTTGCAGACTAAAGGAGCCTATAAATATTTGAAAGAAATCACTGGTAACGGAGCCTATTACCAAGTGGCTTGGCAAAAATTAGTTGATGGCTACATCGCCCTTTATGGCACGACCCCGATTCAAATCAACGTAGCCCCTATATTGAATGATATTTTTGAAGATGAGGAGGGGTAGACAATGCCGAGTAAAGCAGACGTTAAAGCCTGGAAAGCACAATTAGTCGCCCAGGCTGAACAGCAAATCCTAAAATTAACTGATAGTGACCAATTTAAAAAGTATCTCAATACCCTGGCTAAATTTCATCGTTATAGCGCCAGAAACATTGATTTAATTTATGCGCAAAATCCTCAAGCCACTCAAGTCGCCGGTTTTAAGCAATGGCAGAAGGCTTTTAACCGCACCGTCAACCGGGGCGCAAAAGCAATTCGGATTGCGGCTCCGATTATTAAGAAGTTAACACCAGCCGAGAAAAAGCGTCTTGATACCACCGATGAACGCGCCATTGTCGGTTACCGTTATCTACCCGTCTTTGATGTGTCACAAACTAGCGGTGAGCCAGTGTTAAGTGCCAAGGATTTTGTCAAAGAAAATTTAGCCAATCATCAGAATGTAACGAGCTTGTATAACGCGTTCAAAGATTATTTAAACCGGCTGTTCGTCAAATCAAGTTGATGGCGGTTCAAGTTAACAGTTAGACCATAAATGGTCTAGCTGTTTTTTTATTTAGCTGATGAGCTTGCTCGAAGCCAAAACATTTGAATATTTATACGTTCAGTAAAGTTGTTCCAACTACGATATCCATAGGCACTACTTTTTATCTTTTTTATTCTTCCAATGATTCCCTCTAAAAATCCGTTGGAATATTTAAGCTTCAGTGCATTTAATACTTGTTTACGATATTTTCTTAATGATGTCATTGTTTGATCCATAGCGCTTTAAGTGAAATCCAGCAAGTGAGCAACAAAGTGATTGAGCTTAGTGATGGTTTAACTAAACAATTAGGTTTACAAGAAGCCCCAAAAGAACCTGAGCATGATCTAAAAAAGCTGTCAGCTCAGGAACTTAATAAGTCCTATCAAGGCTTGCAACAACAAGTTCAGCAAGCAAGGAATCCACAACAAAAATCAGAACTACAAAATAAACTAAATGATATACACCATGAAATCAGTAATCGAACGCAAAAACAGCTGCAAGCATTTGCTGAACAGAATCCGTCAATCAACCAACCCAAATCCGAACTGGATCAAAGTTTAAAGCGTTAGCCAGTTTTTAAAGGTCATGCTATAATATAAACAGAAAAAGGAAGCCCCGCCGAAAACAGGACTTCCCACGCAAGCCCCTTCAAAGGCGGTGGCATTAACATTAGACTAGATACTAGTCGTCCTGTAACCTGCCAAAGTTACACAGGGCGGCTTTTTTTATTTGTGGTGCTTGTCGATATAGCTGAGGAGCGCGATTAAAAACGTGCCAAACAGCAACATCAACGAGAGTGTCTGGAAGACGCTCATCGACTGTGAAACCTTCCTGAAGATTATTCCATGTTTCCATGGGCCTCACCTCACAAGGGAAAAGACAGCCACTGCCCTTAAAACTTCTTGCTCAATCCATTATACAGGGAAATTAAAAATCAACCAAGAGCAATAAAACTGCTCTTGACAGCAAAGGAAAGCTACAACCCTAGCAAGGTCAGCAAGCAAGGCTAATAGTACTGCTGCAATGGGAAATAACAAGTGTCCAGTAGGGCGGTCCAAGAGCGGGCACAAATCCTACCAGACAGTACGATTACAAAAGTAAAGAAGGTCATAAAATCAGCTACTAGAGGGAAAACTGTGGTAAAAGACAAATAAGATGGTGAAATGATGACTATAAAGTCAAGTCAGATAAACAGGTGATTGAGCATACAAATTGCTTTTGATGTTTTACTTACTTATAATAAGTACAATAATAAATGACTAGTAAAAGGCGGGTAAAACAATGGATAAATTTAAAAATATTATTATTGGATTTGGTAAGGCGGGTAAGACATTAGCTAAGTACTTGGCGCAGCATGATGAGACCGTGCTTCTGATCGAACGGTCAAAACAAATGTATGGAGGGACTTGCATCAATGTTGGCTGCCTACCATCTAAAAATTTAATTTTAAATGGTCAACGTGGCTTAGACTTTACTACGGCAGTTAATAAGCGTGGTGAGATGACTAGACAGTTGCGAGACAAAAACTATCACATGGTGGCTGATGAGCCACTAGCAACGGTTTGGAATGGGTCAGCCCGTTTTATCGACAATTATGTTTTGGCAGTCGTAATGAGTGATGGAACAACTAAGAAGGTGAGAGGTGAACGCATCTTCATTAATACTGGAGCGGTTCCAAATTGGCCATCAATCCCAGGGCTAGAATTCGGTCAGCGGATTTTTACGTCTAAAGAAGCTATGGAATTGAAGAAACAACCGAAACGACTAGCAATTATTGGCGGCGGTTATATTGGCCTTGAATTTGCTGGAATGTTTAATTCCTTTGGTACGCATGTAACGATTTTCGACCAACATACCAGATTGTTAGAGCGCGAAGATCCTGATATTGCGACCGAGGTCGTAGCAGATCTGACTGACGCAGGGATCGAGATTAAACCGGCGACTCAACTAACTCAAGTAAAAGATAATGGTGAGAAGGTTACATTATATTATCAACAAGGTGATCAAACTAACACTGCGGAATTCGATGCGGTATTAGTTGCAGTCGGTCGGCGGCCTAATGTAAGTAGTTTAGGACTAGAAAATACTGATATTGCTTTAACCAATCGCGGTGCTATTCAGGTCGATGATCATTTAAGAACTACAGTACAAAACATTTGGGCTTTAGGTGACGTTAATGGTGGTCCTATGTTCACTTATGTCTCATTGGATGATTTTCGTATTATCATAGATCAATTGTTTGGTGAGGGGGATCGCTCAACGGCCGATCGAATGGTGATACCGACTGCTTCGTTCCTAAATCCACCACTGGCCAACGTTGGCTTAAATGAACGTCAAGCTAAGCGTGCAGGTTATGATTTACAAACCTTCAAGCTATCAGTCAAGGCGATTCCAAAGGCCCGGGTCTTGGAGAATCAACGCGGGCTTTATAAGGTAATCGTTGATCAAAAAACACACCTTATTTTAGGGGCAACATTGTATGCCGCTGAGGCTCATGAAACCATCAATCTAATTGCATTGGCAATGAAGGCCAAATTACCTTACGAAAGATTACGCGACATGATCTATACTCATCCAACAATGTCTGAAGCCTTGAATGATCTTTTTAAGACCCCGGTTGTGAAAAGCTAACGCCCTAGAAACACAAAGCCGACTAGTTAATCGAGGAAACAATCAAGAAATCACCGTTAAAATTATTACGCAATGTGATTAACAATGCTCTTAATCTAAAGGACCGGGGCTCCAGAAATTCAGGCCACGTGTCGTGTTTAATAGAGAAACCAAAGCGGGCGACTAACGCAGAAAACTGCGTTGGTCGCCCGCTATTTTTGTTTGAACCCAGGGATCTGAGATACCATCAATGGTTAAAATTCAACCCGGTTCGTTGTGGAGTGCTTATGATCATTCAATCATGATCAAATAGTAAATCTACTTATAACTACTAAACCTAAGCTTAGCAATAACGTCACTAGTCCAATTAACATCATACCCATTGATGATTCATTACCTGTTTGAGGTAATTTACCTGTTTTTTCGTAGGTTTTACCTTGAGTGTAAGCCTTTGGTGTTACCTTATTCCCATTATTAGGAACTTGAGGTTCCTTAGGCGTTGTCGGGTTATTAGGAACCTGGGGCTTCTTAGGCGTTGTCGGATTATGGGTATTAGTAATATTGTAACCATCGACAGTACTGGTGTACCCCGCAACGGCATTTTCCGTTACCGTGTAGGTAATCTTCTGACCATTAGCGTAAGCGGCTAAGTTGTCGAAACTGTAGTGCCAGTTATCACTGGCACTAACCGTCTTGCTTGCGACTTGTCGACCATTAGCCAACAAGTTCACGGTGATTGAACTTGGGCGAATTCCATCTTGATTGTTGTTATCGTTCCAAGTCTTGGTTCCGGATACCCTAACGGTGGCAGGAGTGTGATTGTTAGTTACGTTGTAACCATCAACAGTACTGGTGTACCCCGCAACGGCATTTTCCGTTATCGTGTAGGTAATCTTCCGACCATTAGCATAAGCAGCTAGGTTGTCAAAACTGTACAGCCAGTTATCACTGGCACTAACTTTCTTGCTTGCGACTTGTTGACCATTGGCCAATAAGTTCACTGTGATTGAACTTGGGCGGATTCCATCTTGATTGTTGTTATCGTTCCAAGTCTTTGTTCCAGATACCTTGACGGTGGCAGGAGTGTGGTTGTTAGTTATGTTGTAACCATCGATAGTACTTGTATACCCCGCAACCGCATCTTCCGTAACCGTGTAGGTAATCTTCTGACCATTGGCATAAGCGGCTAAGTTGTCAAAACTGTACTGCCAGTTATCACTAGCACTAACCGTCTTACTTGCGACTTGCCGACCGTTAGCCAACAAGTTCACGGTGATTGAACTTGGGCGGATTCCATCTTGATTGTTGTTATCCTTCCAAGTCTTGGTTCCAGATACCTTAACGGTGGCAGGAGTGTGGCTGTTAGTTACGTTGTAACCATCAACAGTACTGGTGTACCCAGCAACTGCATTTTCCGTTACCGTGTAGGTAATCTTCTGACCATTAGCGTAAGCGGCTAAGTTGTCGAAACTGTATTGCCAGTTATCATTAGCACTAACCGTCTTACTTGCGACTTGCCGACCGTTAGCCAACAAGTTCACGGTGATTGAACTTGGGCGGATTCCATCTTGATTGTTGTTATCCTTCCAAGTCTTGGTTCCAGATACCTTAACGGTGGCAGGAGTGTGGCTGTTAGTTACGTTGTAACCATCAACAGTACTGGTGTACCCAGCAACTGCGTCTTCCGTAACTGTGTAGGTAATCTTCTTACCATTTTCAAATTCAGGTAAGTTAGTAAAGCTGTACTTCCAGTTGTCTGATGCCTTCACTGTCTTACTCTGAACAACCTTACCATTAGCTAATAAGTTTACCTTGATTGAATCAGGGCGCTTGCCGTCTTGATCATCATTATCTTTCCAAGTCT
>OBUX01000299.1_pt1 | contig 21466 bp, 19 predicted proteins | sample 1501181 | NCBI WGS metagenome assembly OBUX01 (sample SAMEA2579935, study PRJEB22360) | human gut metagenome | biome: human gut; feature: human-associated habitat; material: faeces | place: Denmark | collected 2008/2010 | reverse complement strand
GTTGGACTTCACGTTTGCTAACATCAAACTAGAAGTGCCCGCCAATCAAGGCATGTCTGGCCAACAATACCAAGCCGCCGTCACTTGGAATTTAGTGACTGGCCCATAAAAATAAAAATGCCCGAGCCTCTTATTTTTCTAAGGCTCGTGCATTTTTATTGATGGTCTTTTGAGGGTCGTTGTGCTATAATAGTAATGAAAAGAGAGGTATGCGCCAACATACCTCTCTAGTGTAGAGCCGTTTCAGACGGTAGCGATTTTTAGTGATTTATAAAAAATAACCGTGCTCGCTAAAGTTGACGGTTATTTTTTATTGTCTTCTTTAACAGCCTCTAGGATTCCGAAGATTAACGTTGCGATAAAAGAACCGAAACTAATCATCAGAGCTAAAGCTTCTGCGATAGACAAAAGGCCTCTCCTTTCATAGGTTTTAGTACTTACATTCATAAGCACCACCACCGAAAGGGAAAGTCTCTGCTCCTACGCTTCTCACTTCATTGCGATTCTCGTCGCAAAGCGCATGTTCTTGTGCGCTTGCCTCCACCATAACTTCTCTACACTTAGATTATACCATGTAGGGCTAAAAAATAATTAGTTTCCAATATGTTTTTTTAGGTAATTGTGCTATAATGGTAATGAAAAGAGAGCTATGCGCTAACATACCTCTCTGATGTAGAGCCGTTACTAACGGTGACAAAAATTAATATTTTTGAAATGACCGTCTAACTAGGCAAAGTAAGCAGCGTCCCTTTCATTAAAGGGCGCTGCTTTTTAGTCGTTATTGCGATTGTTCAGTGTCTTTTGTAGAGAGGTTCATTTGTTCTTTAATAGCATTTTCGACACGTTGGCGTTCACTCTCTTCCACAAGTTGATAAGAAATACCTTCAATCCCTGTCACACCATCGCCAGTGTAATCGTAGCCTTTTAATTGATCGGTTTCAATCGTTTTTAGTGCGGGGGTGTATTTTTTTAGCATCGCCATCATTTGGTCAAAGGACAAGTCGGTTTCGCCATGCTCGCCGATTACGTCCAGAATTTCTTGATATTTTAGCAAGCTGTTAAAAGAAAGTAGCTTGTTGGTTAATTCGATTAAAACTTCTCGTTGGCGGCGTTGACGACCATAGTCGCCTTCGGGGTCTTCGTAACGCATGCGCGCATATTGTAAAGCTTCCCAGCCCCCTAAATGCTGTTTGCCTTTCGGATAATGAATCCCTTCAGCGTCAAAAGCAAAGGCATTGTCAACAGTGACGCCGCCCACCGCATCGCCAAGGTCCTTCATAGCATCCATATCAATTGAAAAGTAATGATTGATTGGGATGTGCAAGACATTTTCAACCGTTTTAATTTGCATATCGGCACCACCGAAAACGTGGGCCGCATTGATTTTATTGTATTCGCCATTGGTGCCAGCCATTTCCACATAGTAGTCACGCGGGATGCTGGTGATGGTAGTTTTTTGTAATTGATTATTCACTGTAACCACCATTAAGGCGTTGGAGCGGTAATCGGTTTTGCGTTTTGAGTCATTCGCAATTCCCATAATTAAGAAACTAACCGGTTCTCCTTTGGCTAAATCGGGACTCTTCGTGGAAGATTTTCTTGGTTTATACATGGTGTTCGCCGTTTTTTGCAAATTACGATACATGCTGACGCCGTAAGCCGAAACAGAAAGTGTGCCTAAAAATAAAAGGGTTAAACTGAAGACCACGAATAAACTTTTTCTTTTACGAGAATGGCGGCGCCGGCGTTGCGTCGGTACTTCTGCTTCCTCTGGTTCAGGTGCCGGCAAATAACGTTGAACAATTTGAAATGAAAAGTTGATCCAGCTATAACTTAGAAGCATCCCAGCGATGACATCACTAGGATAATGAACGCGTAAGATTAAACGACCTAACACAATCAAAACTAAATAAGTGAGTAAGAAAATTTTGATGCCTTTGGTTTTTTCGACATGAAGATAGGCCAAAATGATCAAAATCGTACAGACTAGCGCCATTGCTAATAATGAATGTCCGCTGGGAAAGCTAGCAGAGCTCCGGTCGGCTAAAGCGCCTAGGTTTGGTCGAGCCCGACCCACCACATGTTTAAAAACGCTCCCTAAGAAGCCGACAGCTAATAGGTTACTGACAGCCCAAAAGGCTAGGATTTTTTCTTTTTTGCGTAAAAGGTATACCATCAATAATAAGAAGAATAGCAGCATTGGTCCAATTGTGGCTGTTTTTGCTAACAGATTGACCGCTGTTAAAAGTGGGGCATTTAATTGCCATTTGATGTGATAGATAGCTTCGTCCATTTGTTGAAACCAATTTGGACTAGCCGCCACTAACAAAGTGAGGAAAGTAAAACCAAGCGTTGTTAGGGCATAAAGTGGAAATTTTTTATTCGATGTTTGCATGAGAATCCCTTTCTTTTTCCCTTGAAAGAGTAGACTAAGCCAGCATCGATCGTAAATAAGCGCTTGCGACTAAACAGGACACAGCAAGCCAATCGGTTCTCATCGTCTGAGCTTTAGCACTATCCAACGTAAAGATTTCTCTTAGCTATTTTTAGAAGAGCCTTAATTCGACCATTCCTGTTTTACACATTGGTGTCTTTCGACATTTCTGCGCAATAGCCTATGTTTGGATAGGAGCCTCACCTAACAAGGTTATTTTATCTAACGCTAGAAGTATAGAATTTATGCAGCGGTTCTCACAATGAAGTTTAAGAAAATTTATTGTTTTTTAAATAAATTTAAAGGTGTGGGAGAAAAGTGTTATTTTGGGAAAGTTATTTTAAAAACGGAAAAACGTTTTACAGTATCTGATTTTAACGATATAATAAAAGAATAGATGAAAAAACGAGGAGGTGAACAGCATGCTAGTTAATTTTACAGTCAAAAATCTTCTATCTTTTAAAGAGGAACAAACACTTTCCCTACAAACAGGTGCGTATTTACGAAAGTATGTCAATAATCGTTTCGAAGTGAAACCTAAAAATTACCCAGAAAAACTAAGGTTACTGAAGAGTGCCATTATTTTTGGGGGAAATGGTTCAGGAAAATCAAATTTAGTGAGTGGGTTAAATGCATTAAAAACATTAGTTTTAAGAGAACAAGCTTCGATTAATGATGCTTTATTATATGAACCTTTTGCGTTAGACCCTCTTGCTAAACAAAGCCCATCTGTTATGACCATTGAATTTATTAATGACAGTGTCTTGTATCGCTATTCGTTAGCTAACACAGCGCGCGAAGTAGTTAAGGAATCTTTAGAGATTTATGACAAAACGCAGGATGATTTTGTTTATTATTTTAAGAGAGACGGTGCGGAATCTTCCGTTTTTCCAGAAAAATATCAAGAATACCAAACACAAATTAAGTCTAATTCGTTAGTTATCCATACGTTGGAATCAAAAAATGATCAGCACGCTACGAATGTCGTTCGTTGGTTTGCCAATCAGTTAGTTATTTTTGATGGATCTTTACGGAATATTGAACGGCTGAGCAATGAAAAAGACAAAGAGAAAGTCTTGAACTTTTTGAAACTTGCGGATATGAACATGGTTGACTTGGTTCCTGTGAAAGACAAAGAGGAAGATTACTCGAAACAAGAAAAATTAGCCGCTGTTTTAGAACGAATTATCCAAGAAAAAGCCCCGACCATTGAAATTGGTCGAGTCAAGAAAAGTCTGTATTCGCTGTACTCTGTTTATAACCAATATGACGAAATGAATCAAGTGGTCGGACAAGAACGTATTCATTATGATTTGGAATCTTCTGGGACAAAAAAATTAATTGGCTTAGCGCTAAATATTTTATTTAATCCAGAAGAAAAAGTTTTTGTTTTTGATGAATTTGATGATGCGTTTCATCAAGAGTTGTCAGGAACATTGTTAGAAGCGTTCAATGCCATGGAGACGAATACACAATTTATCTTGACCTCCCATGAACTTCATTTGATGGATAATCAATTGAGAAAGGATCAAATTTACTTCACAGATAAGAATTATCGTGGCGCCAGCGAATTATACGCTTTGTATGACTTTGAAGCAGACCCAAAAAAAGGTCGCGGAGATATCACATATTATCGCCGTTATTTAAATGGTCTGTTCGGTGGTGTTCCTCATATTGATCGAAGTGAAATCGTTCAGGCAGTGAAGGTAAAGGAGTAGAAGTTGGTATGCCAAAAATAAAAAGGGTAAAAAAAGGAAAGAAATTAAAACCAAATGTCATGATTTTTTGCGAAGGAGAAACAGAAGAAGCTTACCTTAGATTGATTAAACGAAAATATTCTGCAGTCAATATTAAAAGTAAACTCAAAGTAAAAACATGTAGACGTCAAGGAGAGGCGTTGGTCGAATACGCCGTTTCCTGTATTCGGAGTATGGGAAAAGCGGAGCGAGACAATTATGATTTGTTTTATGTTATGTATGACAAGGACGAACAAACCACAGAATCGATTGAAAACGCGGTAAGATGTGCACAACGACATCGTCCTGAAATCAAGACAATTTTTTCAAATGAATGCTTTGAACTCTGGTTATTACTTCACTTTGAGGAAGTCAATCGATACATGACTAGAGAAAATTTATATGGGAGATTAGAGAAAGTTCTGCATTTAAAAGACAGTTATCGAAATTTTAAAGGCGCAGAAGTATGTAAGTATCTTGAAGAAAAAGTAGCTATTGCTTTTCAGAATACGAATAAAAACTGGTTGTCTCCTTTAGAAGAAATGAAAATCAATGAAAATCCCTATACGAATTTCCCAAAAGAATTGTGCGAAATGTTAGCACAAAAAGAAGTTGATTTTTAAAGAGCAAGAAAGCATCTGTTTAAATTTAGACAGATGCTTTCTTGCTCTTTTTCTAAACTTCCCCACTTATCCTCGACGCCATTCACCAATCTGGTCCAAACTAATTTCCCCAGAAGACAACGTTTTGGCCGTGCCATCAGGCAACTGGACAATCAATTCTCCATTTCCATTAATGGTTGTCGCAACGCCGCGGAAGTCTTGCCCGTTTTGGGTAAAAGCGACGTCTTTGCCAATCACAAAGGAGCGTTGTCGGTATTCTTCTAAAAAGTCTTTCGTTGAACGTTCGTCTAAAATTTGATAAAAATGATTCCAAATGTTGGCGACTAATTCATTTCGCGTCGCCGTCGGTTCACCATCTGGGAAAAGAGAAGTCACTTTCTGCCGAATGTCCTCAGGAAATTCGGTTTCTGTAATTGAAAAATTAATCCCCATGCCGATGATGACATTGGAAATCTGCCCTGTTTCCACATTGCTCATGGCTTCCGACAAAATCCCGCAAACTTTTTTGCCATTTAAATAAAGGTCGTTGACCCATTTAATTTCTGTGTGAACGCCTGCCAGAGCATCCATTGCTCGAGCGACCGCTACGGCCATAATCACAGTATATTGGGCGATTTCTTCAAAATTTTGGTTCGGTTGAAGCACCATGCTCATGTAAATCCCTTTACCTGGCGTAGCGAAAAATGGTCGGCCGAACCTGCCCCGCGGCATTTCTTGCATGTCAGCAACAATCAATGTATTGTCGGGCGTCTGGTCTAAAATCGCCCGCTTAGCATCGGTCATGGTAGATTCAGATGTTTCTAGGACGGTAATTGTTAAAGGCGGTGTTTGTGGCCATAATACCAACTGAATGCCTTCTGCAGAAAGGACATCTGATTTCTCAAGGCGATACCCCTTATTTTGCACGCTAGTAATTTGATAGCCATCTTTTTTCAATTCATTAATTGCTTTCCAAATAGCTGTGCGAGATAAGGACAGACGTTGTGCCATCTCTTCGCCCGAAAGGAATGCGGGCGTTTGTTTCATCAATAAAGTTAGGACTTGGCTTTTTGTCGACATATTTTTTCCTCCGATTCGTTATGCTTATTGTAGCGGAAAGGAAAAGGCTTGGTCAACTAGTGAAAAAATCCATCTTAGGATGGAGGAAAATGAAGCAGGCGTTTGCTATACTTATTTTATTGAGAAGGAGTGAGGGGAATGGAAAAGCAACAATATGTTTGTGAGAAATGTGGCAACATGCACTATGTGTCGGACCAATTTCAAGCAACAGGTGGGAACTTTGCGAAAATTTTTGATGTTCAAAATAAAAAATTTATTACAATTAGCTGTACCCAATGCGGCTACACCGAACTTTACCGCAGCCAAACAAGCGGCGGCATGAATGTCCTAGACTTTTTATTAGGTGGCGGTTAGTCAAAAACGAATGCATCTTTGCATTCGTTTTTTTGTGTGCGAATAGGAAGATAAGGGAAAATGCGTAATTATTTATTACGCATTATATAGTAAACTCAGTCACATTAAGTGTGATTTAAAATTCTTTCCATCATTGCAAAGGCATAGTATAATGAAGCGAAGGGAGTGATTTCATGCTAACAACTAAATCAAGAAGACAAGGAAGCTCGGTCGTTTTAACTTTACCCACTGATAATGGTAAAAAACCAAAAGTCGACCAAGAATATATTGTGATGTATTCTGACGACGGTACAATTACATTAGTCCCTAAAATTCAGGATCCATTTAGTGAAGGTCCAGAAGGTGAGTATTATGAAAAAGATGAGTGGCATGATCTTGCACCTGAGGGGAGAGAACTTTTTTAATGAACGTTGAAAAGAAGTACATTCCCAAAAAAGGAGATATTGTATGGATTGATTTTGATCCTGCTGCAGGTAAAGAAATTCAGAAGAGACGCCCTGGTTTAGTCGTGTCAAGATATGAATTTAATCGGAAAACCATGTTTGCTGTGATTTGCCCGATTACTTCCACCATTAAAAATATTCCCACTCGATATACGTTGCCCGATGACATAGAAACCCAAGGACAAGTAGTGATCTCACAACTGAAATCTTTGGACTTCACTGAAAGAAAATTAAGTCAAATTGAGCATTTGCCATTAAAAGATATGGCGAAAATTGACCAAATAATTGAATATATTTTCTAGTTGTTGAAAAAATGCGTAATTATTTATTACGCATTTTTTCATTAAAACCCTTTACAAAAAAACTCCTTTTTATGAAAAAGAAAACCTTAAAGAAACCCTTGACTTTTCTAGACAAAGGTAGTAGAATCTATAGAGCAAAAACTATCTGAAAGTGACGAAGCAGGAGCGAAATATTGTCCGTTCCGGTTTTTTATAGGAAAACAAAAGTAGAAACGCCAGAAAATTTTTCGGAAGCATGTTCTATTTTTGGTTTTTTTTTGCTTAAAAACTGCAAAAAATGCTTTTTGTTACATATATTTAATATATGTAACGTAAATGTAATTTTTCGGATCGGTGTTTTGATAGACTTATAACTAGAGGGGTGAAGAGCTTGGCTGGACACGTAGTAAAATACGGAAAGCATCGCGAACGTAGAAGTTTCGCACGTATCAGTGAAGTATTGGAATTACCAAATTTAATTGAAATCCAAACAGACTCTTATCAATGGTTTTTAGATGAGGGACTTCGTGAAATGTTTGAAGACATTTTACCAATTGATGATTTCCAAGGAAACTTATCCTTAGAATTTGTTGACTATGAATTAAAAGAACCAAAGTACACAGTAGAAGAAGCCCGCGCACATGATGCCAACTATTCTGCGCCATTACATGTAACATTACGTTTAACTAACCGTGAAACAGGTGAAATTAAATCCCAAGAAGTATTCTTCGGCGATTTCCCATTAATGACAGAAATGGGTACCTTCATCATCAACGGGGCAGAACGTGTTATCGTTTCCCAATTAGTTCGTTCTCCAGGTGTTTACTTCCATGGAAAAGTGGACAAAAACGGCAAAGAAGGTTTTGGCTCAACAGTCATTCCTAACCGTGGTGCATGGTTAGAAATGGAAACAGATGCGAAAGACATTTCTTATGTTCGGATTGACCGCACACGTAAAATTCCTTTAACTGTGTTAGTTCGTGCTTTAGGTTTCGGTTCAGATGATACCATCTTCGAAATTTTCGGCGACAGCGAAAGCTTACGCAACACAATTGAAAAAGATTTACACAAAAACGCAAGTGATTCTCGTACAGAAGAAGGCTTGAAAGACATTTATGAACGTCTTCGCCCAGGCGAACCAAAAACAGCAGATAGCTCACGTAGCTTGTTAACTGCACGTTTCTTTGATCCAAAACGTTATGATTTGGCAAACGTTGGTCGCTACAAAGTTAACAAAAAATTAGACTTAAAAACACGTCTATTAAACTTAACCTTAGCTGAAACGCTAGTTGATCCAGAAACTGGTGAAATCATTGTCGAAAAAGGCACAGTTTTAACACACCAAATCATGGAAACATTAGGCGAATACATTGACAACGGCTTAAACAGCGTAACTTACTATCCAAGTGAAGATGCGGTAGTAACTGAACCAATGACGATCCAAGTGATTCAAGTTCTTTCACCAAAAGATCCTGAACGTATCGTAAATGTGATTGGTAACGGCTATCCAGACGACAGCGTAAAAACAGTTCGTCCAGCAGATATCGTTGCTTCAATGAGCTACTTCTTCAACTTAATGGAAGATATCGGTAATGTCGATGACATCGACCACTTAGGTAATCGTCGTATCCGTTCAGTAGGCGAATTATTACAAAACCAATTCCGTATTGGTTTAGCCCGTATGGAACGTGTGGTTCGTGAAAGAATGTCTATTCAAGACACAGAAACATTGACACCACAACAATTAATTAACATCCGTCCAGTGGTAGCAAGTATCAAAGAATTCTTTGGTTCTTCACAGTTATCACAGTTCATGGACCAAACAAACCCATTAGGTGAGTTAACCCATAAACGTCGTCTATCAGCCTTAGGGCCTGGTGGTTTGACTCGTGACCGTGCCGGTTATGAAGTTCGTGACGTTCACTACTCTCACTATGGTCGTATGTGTCCAATTGAAACGCCTGAGGGACCAAATATCGGGTTGATCAATAGCTTATCTAGTTATGCGAAAGTGAATAAATTTGGTTTCATCGAAACGCCTTATCGCCGTGTTGATCGTGCGACAGGCCGTGTTACTGATCAAGTAGATTACTTAACAGCAGACATCGAAGACCATTATATCGTAGCGCAAGCGAACTCACTTTTAAATGAAGATGGCACATTTGCCAATGATGTTGTTATGGCGCGTCTACAAAGTGAAAACTTAGAAGTTGCCGTAGACAAAGTTGACTACATGGACGTTTCACCAAAACAAGTAGTCGCAGTCGCAACAGCATGTATTCCTTTCTTAGAAAACGATGACTCCAACCGTGCCTTGATGGGTGCCAACATGCAGCGTCAAGCGGTGCCGTTAATTCAACCACGCTCTCCGTGGGTAGGTACAGGTATGGAATATAAATCAGCCCATGACTCAGGTGCTGCTTTACTATGTAAACATGACGGTGTCGTAGAATTCGTCGATGCAAAAGAAATTCGCGTTCGTCGCGACAATGGCGCATTAGACAAATATATGGTTACAAAATTCCGTCGTTCTAACTCAGGAACAAGCTACAACCAACGCCCAATTGTTCACTTAGGTGAAAAAGTTGAAAAAGGCGATACTTTAGCGGATGGACCTTCTATGGAAGAAGGCGAAATGGCTTTAGGGCAAAACGTCTTAGTTGCCTTCATGACATGGGAAGGTTACAACTACGAGGATGCCATTATCATGAGCCGTCGTTTAGTTAAAGACGATGTCTACACTTCTGTGCATATTGAAGAATATGAATCAGAAGCACGTGATACGAAATTAGGACCTGAAGAAATTACCCGTGAAATTCCAAACGTTGGGGAAGACGCATTGAAAGACTTAGACGAAATGGGGATTATCCGCATTGGTGCTGAAGTTCAAGATGGCGACTTACTAGTTGGGAAAGTCACACCTAAAGGGGTTACAGAATTATCTGCAGAAGAACGTTTATTACACGCAATCTTCGGGGAAAAAGCCCGCGAAGTTCGTGATACGTCTCTCCGTGTACCTCACGGTGGCGGCGGTATCGTTCATGATGTGAAAATCTTTACTCGTGAAGCTGGCGATGAATTATCACCAGGTGTCAACATGTTAGTTCGTGTCTATATCGTTCAAAAACGTAAAATTCACGAAGGAGATAAAATGGCGGGACGTCACGGAAATAAAGGGGTTGTTTCCCGTATTATGCCGGAAGAAGATATGCCATTCTTACCTGACGGAACACCTGTTGATATCATGTTGAACCCATTAGGGGTACCTTCTCGTATGAATATCGGACAAGTACTTGAATTACACTTAGGTATGGCTGCTCGCCAATTAGGTATTCACGTTGCAACACCTGTTTTCGATGGGGCAACCGATGAAGACGTTTGGGAAACTGTTCGTGAAGCTGGTATGGCTAGCGATGCTAAAACAGTTCTTTACGATGGACGTACAGGTGAACCATTTGATAACCGTATTTCCGTTGGTGTCATGTATATGATTAAATTAGCCCACATGGTTGATGACAAATTGCATGCTCGTTCAATCGGACCTTACTCTCTTGTTACGCAACAACCGTTGGGTGGTAAAGCTCAATTCGGTGGACAACGTTTCGGGGAAATGGAAGTTTGGGCACTGGAAGCTTACGGTGCTGCTTACACATTACAAGAAATCTTAACTTACAAATCTGATGACGTTGTCGGACGTGTGAAAACATACGAAGCCATCGTTAAAGGTGAACCAATTCCAAAACCAGGTGTGCCTGAATCATTCCGAGTATTAGTGAAAGAATTACAATCACTTGGTTTAGACATGCGTGTCTTGGACATTGAGGAAGCTGAGATTGAGTTACGCGATATGGACGATGACGATGATGATTTAATCACCGTTGACGCACTAACCAAATTTGCGGAACAACAATCAGCGAAACAGCTGGAAAAAGAAGCAGAATCAGTCGTGAAAGAAGAAGCGCAAGACGTTGTTCAAGAAATTGAAACAGCCGAAGACAGAGACTAATTTGTCGCTACCACTCTGATGAGTTGATTCAACTGCGACTTTGTTGCAACTGCGCAAGTCATTACTTGTTCCAAGTGTCGTCAGACCTTCTTTCAAGTGATGCTTGCCATTTGCTAACAAGTTGCTGACTCAGCTTCTCTAAATAAGGAAATGGAGGGAATTCCTTTTGATCGATGTAAATAAATTCGAAAGTATGCAAATAGGGCTTGCTTCACCAGAAAAGATCAGAAGCTGGTCTTATGGGGAAGTTAAAAAACCCGAAACAATTAACTACCGTACATTAAAACCCGAACGTGAAGGGTTATTCTGTGAACGCATTTTTGGTCCAACCAAAGACTGGGAATGTGCTTGTGGTAAATATAAACGTATCCGTTATAAAGGTATTGTCTGTGACCGTTGTGGCGTTGAAGTCACTCGTTCAAAAGTACGTCGTGAACGTATGGGACCAGTTTCACATATCTGGTACTTTAAAGGAATTCCATCTCGGATGGGTCTTGTTTTAGACATGAGCCCTCGTGCATTGGAAGAAGTCATTTATTTTGCTTCATACGTTGTCATCGAACCAGGTGACACAACATTAGAGAAAAAACAATTGTTAACGGAACGCGAATATCGTGAAAAACGTGAACAATATGGCCAAGCCTTCAAAGCTGCTATGGGTGCCGAAGCCGTGAAACAATTATTAGATAACGTCGATTTAGATGGCGAAGTTGCGCAATTAAAAGAAGAATTGAAAACAGCTTCTGGTCAAAAACGGACACGTGCCATCCGTCGTTTAGACATCTTAGAAGCCTTCCGTGCTTCTGGTAACCAACCAAGCTGGATGGTAATGGATGTTATCCCAGTTATTCCACCAGATTTACGTCCGATGGTTCAATTGGAAGGTGGTCGTTTTGCAACAAGTGACTTAAACGACTTATACCGCCGTGTTATCAACCGTAACAACCGTCTAAAACGTTTATTAGACTTAAATGCGCCAAGCATCATTGTTCAAAACGAAAAACGGATGTTACAAGAAGCGGTCGATGCTTTAATCGATAATGGTCGTCGTGGCCGTCCAGTTACTGGACCAGGTAACCGTCCATTGAAATCTCTTTCTCACATGTTGAAAGGGAAACAAGGTCGTTTCCGTCAAAACTTACTAGGTAAACGTGTTGACTATTCTGGTCGTTCCGTAATCGTCGTTGGTCCGTTCTTAAAAATGTACCAATGTGGTTTACCAAAAGAAATGGCGATTGAATTATTCAAACCATTTGTAATGCGTGAATTAGTACAACGTGAAATTGCGACAAACATTAAAAATGCGAAACGTAAAATCGAACGTGGCGAAGATGAAGTTTGGGATATTTTAGAAGAAGTTATCCAAGAACACCCAGTTTTACTTAACCGGGCACCTACGTTGCATAGATTAGGGATCCAAGCTTTCGAACCTGTTCTTGTTGAAGGTCGTGCGATTCGTCTTCACCCATTAGTGTGTGAAGCCTACAATGCCGATTTCGATGGAGACCAAATGGCGGTTCACGTGCCTCTAAACGAAGAAGCACAAGCAGAAGCTCGTATGTTAATGCTTGCTGCCCAAAATATCTTGAACCCGAAAGATGGTAAACCAGTTGTTACACCATCTCAAGATATGGTCTTAGGTAACTACTACCTAACAATGGAAGAAGAAGGCCGTGAAGGGGAAGGCATGATCTTCCGCGACATGAACGAAGCTGTTTTAGCATGGCAAAATGGCTACGTGCATTTACACTCACGTATTGGGGTTCAAACAACACTTTTAGGTGACAAACCATTTACTGATTGGCAAAAAGAACGAATCTTAATCACCACAGTTGGTAAGATCATCTTTAACGAAATCATGCCTGTTGAGTTCCCTTACTTGAACGAACCAACAGACTATAACTTAACTGTTCAAACACCAGATAAATACTTCGTAGAAGCTGGTACAGACATTCCTGCACACATTAAAGAGCAAGAATTAGTTTTACCATTCAAGAAGAAAAATCTTGGAAATATCATTGCTGAAGTCTTCAAGAGATTCCACATTACGGAAACCTCTAAAATGCTTGACCGCATGAAAGACTTAGGTTACAAACACTCAACTTATGCTGGGATGACGGTAGGGATTGCCGATATCATGGTTCTTCATGAAAAACAAGCAATCATTGATGCTGCCCACAAACAAGTTGAAACAATTACTAAACAATTCCGTCGTGGTTTAATTACTGATGACGAACGTTATGAACGTGTAATCGGCGTTTGGAACGGTGCCAAAGACGAAATCCAACAAAAACTGATCGAAAGTATGGAAGCTCGTAACCCAATCTTCATGATGTCTGACTCTGGAGCCCGTGGTAACATCTCCAACTTTACACAGTTAGCTGGTATGCGTGGTTTGATGGCCGCTCCGAATGGACGAATCATGGAATTACCAATCATCTCAAACTTCCGTGAAGGACTTTCTGTCTTAGAAATGTTTATCTCAACTCACGGGGCTCGTAAAGGGATGACCGATACGGCCTTGAAGACAGCCGATTCAGGTTACTTAACACGTCGTTTAGTTGACGTTGCCCAAGACGTAATCATTCGTGAAGACGACTGTGGCACTGACCGTGGTCTTGAAATCGAAGCCATTCGTGAAGGTAACGAAATTATCGAACCATTAGACGAACGTCTATTAGGTCGTTATACACGTAAATCAGTTGTTCATCCAGAAACTGGTGCAATCATCATTGGTGCGGATCAATTAATCACTGAAGATCTTGCCAGAGAAATCGTGGACGCTGGTATTGAAAAAGTAACCATCCGTTCTGTCTTTACATGTAACACAAAACATGGTGTATGTAAGCACTGTTACGGACGTAACTTGGCAACTGGTTCTGACGTTGAAGTCGGAGAAGCAGTTGGTACAATCGCCGCTCAATCTATCGGGGAACCTGGTACACAGTTAACCATGCGTACGTTCCATACTGGTGGGGTTGCCGGTGACGATATCACTCAAGGTTTACCTCGTATCCAAGAAATCTTTGAAGCACGTAATCCGAAAGGACAAGCAGTGATTACAGAAGTAACCGGTGAAGTTATCGATATTTCTGAAGATCCTGCCACACGTCAAAAAGAAGTAACCATCAAAGGAAAAACAGATACACGTACCTATACTGTCCCTTACACTGCACGTATGAAAGTTGCTGAAGGCGACATCATCCACCGTGGTGCACCGTTGACAGAAGGTTCAATTGATCCAAAACAATTATTACAAGTTCGTGATGTTTTATCTGTTGAAAACTACCTATTACGTGAAGTACAACGTGTTTACCGTATGCAAGGGGTAGAAATCGGCGACAAACATATCGAAGTAATGGTTCGTCAAATGTTACGTAAAATCCGCGTAATGGATCCAGGTGACACTGAAATCCTTCCAGGAACATTAATGGACATCGCAGAATTTAAAGACCGTAACTACGACACATTAGTTGCTGGTGGCGTCCCTGCTACTAGTCGTCCAGTTTTACTTGGTATTACCAAAGCGTCATTGGAAACAAACAGCTTCTTATCTGCTGCATCCTTCCAAGAAACAACACGCGTGTTAACAGATGCTGCTATCCGTGGCAAAAAAGATCCATTACTTGGATTGAAAGAAAATGTTATCATTGGTAAAATCATCCCAGCTGGTACTGGTATGGCTCGTTACCGTAACATGGAACCAAAAGAAGTTGGCGTAGCTAGCGAAAACGTTTATAGTATTTCAGACATTGAAGCACAAATGGCTGCTGAAGATGCGATGAAAAACATCAATAAATAAACCCTAAAAAGCCGTAAGGAGCATGCTCCTTACGGCTTTTTTTTATTTGCTATAAGCAACTGATTGTGAGTAAGCCCAAACTTAAAAAGGGGACAAAGGGAAGTGTCTGTTCAACTGGATACCCCAAAAATTTACAGCTGTAGCCATAGATTAGGCCATAACTACTGGCAAAAAATAGTAGCATCAGCAACTGAGGTACCTGTAAAAAACAGCCCCACAAACCCAGTAACAAAAGATCCCCTCGCCCCATGGCTTCCGGAAAATAATGTAAGACGGCTTGGAAAAAACAAAAACAAAAAAGACCAGTCAGTAAGTAAAACGAATGCTGACCCGCCACTTTCAGCAAGCAAAGCACAAAAAAACTAGGATAAAGAATCTTCGGTTCAACCACTAAATACCAGTAATCAATCAAGGATAATGTGAAAGCGCTCGTCAGCCACCACCAGAGAATCAAAGCATCAATCGTCAGGCCAGCTGAAAAACAGCTTGCGGTTAAGCCGCCCATGACAAGTTCTGCTAAAAGATAACTCTTAGCTACTGGCTGTTGACACTTTCGACAACGAAAGCGCTGCAGCAAAATCGAAACAACTGGAATTAATTCATAGAGTTGTAGAGGCTGGTGGCAACCTTGACAGTGGGAAGGGGGCCACCACAAAGAACGCCCTACTGGTAAGCGCTCCGCCACTAAGCATAAAAAAGAACCGAAACAGGCACCAATCAAAAAGAGACTCAAGAAAAACATAGGTTACCTCCTTAAAAATAAACTACGCTTTTTTTAAACTTTTTCGTTTGACTAGACAAATCTTTTTTTGTTAGGAATAATAAAAGAAACAAGAAATGAGGGAATCAAATGGAAAAATTAGCGATTGGTGTCGACGTTGGCACTACGCAAGCCAAAGCAGTGGCTTTTCAACCCAATGGCACAGTCGTAGCTTCTAGCTATGTGCGTTATCCATTAATTCAAGAGACTGAAGGAATGGCGGAGCAAGACCCAGAAACGCTGTTCCAAGCTGTGGTGAACTGTATTCGAACCGTCACACAACAAGTGAAGAATCAACCAATTGGGCTCATTTCTTTTGCTTCAGCGATGCATGGCTTAATTGCCATGGATGCGCAAGGACGCCCATTGACCCAAGTGATTACTTGGGCTGACACACGAGCATCTGATTATGCGGAAGCGTTAAAAGAAACGCCAGCGGCCCAATTGTTTTATCAATTGACAGGCATGCCAGTTCATCCAATGGCGCCTTTGTACAAGATTCGCTGGCTGCAGGAAAATCAGCCAGCCGTTGCGCAGAGCGCGGCCAAGTTTATTGGGATTAAGGACTACATTTTTTACCGTTTCTTTGGCGAATACTGGACAGATTATAGTAGTGCTTCGGGGATGGGTTTATTTAATATTCACACGCGGCAATGGGAATCGTCGATTTTAGCGTATTTATCTATTGAGGAGGAACAGTTGCCAAAAGTTGCCCCGTCAACGTTCATTTTTCCAGCATTAGCGCCTTCTTGGCAAGAGATGCTTGGTGTTGAGGAGGAAACGGTTTTAGTTCTTGGTGGCGCGGATGGTCCATTGTCTAATTTAGGTTTGGGAGCGCTAGGAATGGGTGTAGCGACTTTGACCGTTGGTACGAGCGGCGCACTTCGGTATATTGTCGAAGAACCTTTTTTGCATCCGCAAGGTGAAACGTTTTGTTTTGCTCTAGATGAACAGCACTGGGTGATTGGTGGTGCAAGTAGTAATGGTGCAGTTGCGTTAGATTGGGCGAGCCAAACGATTTTTGCAGAAGAACGTCAGCAAGCTATCCAAAACGGGACCAATCTCTATGACCCAATTATGGCCCAAATTGCAACCGTGCCAGCTGGGGCAAATGGCTTACTGTTTCATCCTTATTTGCTTGGTGAACGAGCACCGCTGTGGAATGCAGAGGCGAGCGCAAGTTTTATTGGCTTGCGCAAAAATCACCATGCTGGACATTTAGCTCGAGCGGTGGTGGAAGGCATCTGTTTCAATTTAAAAACTATTTTAGAGGATTTGAAACAACTCGGTGGACCCGTTCAGGAGATTCGGGCGACAGGCGGCTTTGCTGATTCCCCTGTGTTCCGTCAAATCATGGCTGATGTGCTGGGAGAAACGTTATCGTTCACTGATAGCACCGAAGCTTCGGCATTAGGCGCTGTTTTGCTAGGTTGGCAAGGCTTAGGGCAGTTACCAAATTTGCAAGCAGCGGCGCAACAGGTGCTGATTCATGAAACGGTCACGCCACGAGCGGATCAATTGCTAGTTTATCAAGAACTGTATCCTGTTTTTCAAGAAACTCAACAAGTTTTAGCACAAAGTTATCAAAAATTAGCAGAATTCCGCAAATAATTGATAGTAAATAGCTTTGACAAATGGCTGAGAAGTTGCTTAACTAGAAGAGAGACGAAGACTTGAGGAAATGAGGATGAGGAATGAAGAAACAGCTACTACCACTATTTCTGTTATTCATTGGGGCGTTAGCAAGCTGCAGTGCACCGTCTCGTTCCGGCGAAAAAGCAGCGCAACAGTTGGTAGATTACTTTATTTATCAAGAAAAGCCAGCGACATTCTCTCAAACTTTTCGTGAACCGAAAGTCTTAGCGGAGCATTTGCAGACGAGCCGTCAACAGTTCCAGAAGCAATTTTTCAATAGCTTAAAAGAAATGAACGCTGAAGTCACCGAGACTGAAGCCCAGAAGCTTAGCGCAGAATTACTGGCTCAAGTGAAGAAAAAAGCGTCATATCACCTAGTAGCCACGAAAGAATTGAATGGGCAAGCGACAATCACTTTTCAGATTAAGGGCTTAGATTTTGTGACGGCGATTGAAGATACAACCACTGCTCTTCTTCAGCAAACGCAACAGGCAACACAAGCGCTAGACATGCAGCACACGCTAGCCGTTTTAAAAAAAGAAATCCAACAAATCAATGTCAGTCATGAGCCAGTTGAACTGCCATTAACGGTTAAGCAAGTAGAAGGACAATGGTACTTGCCAGCAGTGGAGCAACTGAGACTGAATCAGTTTTTTTTAGCTTTCGTCACAGGAAAAGAAGATACTGACGAGTTGACAGAGGCACTCGACACGATCCTCACTCAAGCGGAACAAAAAGTCGTCACTGCGGATGAAAAAACAGCGATTTCAGGAAATTAATTAGATTATTAATTGTAATTATTATAATTTGATAATAATTTTAAAAAAGAAAGGTTTTCAGTGTACTTTTTTCACAATTCATATTACACTAAGAGTGTAGAAATAATATTTAGGAGGATGACAAAGAATGAAATTTGAAAAAACAAAAGAAATTTTGAACCAACTCGTTGCAGATTTAAGCCAATTTTCCGTGGTAATTCATCAAACACATTGGTATATGCGTGGACCTGAATTTTTAACACTTCACCCACAAATGGATGAATACATGGATCAAATCAATGAGCAATTAGATGTTGTTTCAGAACGTTTAATCACATTGGACGGCTCTCCATTCTCAACATTGCGTGAATTCGCAGAAAATACAAAAATTGAAGATGAAATTGGTAACTGGGACCGCACCATTCCAGAACGTATGGAAAAATTAGTAGCAGGCTACCGTTACTTAGCAGACCTTTACGCAAAAGGAATCGAAGTTTCTGGTGAAGAAGGCGACGACTGCACACAAGACATTTTCATCGCAAACAAAACAGACATCGAAAAAAATATTTGGATGTTACAAGCCAAACTTGGCAAAGCGCCTGGTATTGACGCATAATTTAAAACAACTCCCAAAGCCGCTGACGTTGACGTTGGCGGTTTTTTTCTGTTTAAAAGGCACAAAAAAATAAGTGAAAATCTATTTTCTGAAAGCGCAGAAAAACATTGACTTTATCAGTGATTGAAGGTAAAATATTAAATGGTATTGTTTGCCCCACAATGAGCCCCGGAAACTCAAGTGTATGTCAAACATCGAAAACAAAATTGGAGGAAAGAAACGTGCGTACAACATATATGGCCAAAGCTGGCGAAGTAGAACGTAAATGGTACGTAGTAGATGCAACAGATGTTCCTTTAGGACGTCTATCAGCAGTTGTTGCTTCTGTACTACGTGGTAAAAATAAACCAACATTCACACCACATGTGGATACTGGAGATTTCGTAATCGTAATTAACGCTGATAAAGTAAAATTAACAGGTAAAAAAGCTACAGACAAAATTTACTACCGTCACTCAATGTATCCTGGAGGATTAAAATCAGTGACTGCTGGTGAATTACGCGACAAAAACTCTCGCCGTCTTATCGAAACTTCTGTAAAAGGTATGCTACCTAAAAACACTTTAGGACGTAAACAATTTACTAAATTGAACGTATACGGTGGAGCTGAGCATCCACATGCTGCACAACAACCAGAAGTATTAGATATCACGAACTTAATTTAAGGAGGGAAATTCATTGGCACAAGTACAATATAGCGGCACAGGCCGTCGTAAAAATGCAGTTGCCCGCGTACGCTTAGTACCAGGTACTGGTAAAATTACTGTAAACAAAAAAGACGTAGAAGAATATATTCCACATGCTGACTTGCGTGAAGTTATCAACCAACCATTTGGCGTAACTGAAACAAAAGGCGCTTACGATGTAATCGTAAACGTAAACGGTGGTGGCTATGCTGGACAATCAGGAGCTATCCGTCACGGAATCGCTCGTGCATTGTTACAAGTAGATCCTGACTTCCGTTCTGCTTTAAAACGCGCTGGGTTACTTACTCGTGACGCACGTATGGTTGAACGTAAAAAACCAGGTCTTAAAAAAGCTCGTAAAGCTTCACAATTCTCAAAACGTTAATTACTTGGAGTCGTTGCGAACGTGTTCGCTTACGAAAACAATCTGGGACGAAGATTTCCTTGGAAATCGAGTGCCACTCAATTATCATTTTGAAAGACACTTTCCAATTTGGAAAGTGTCTTTTTTTGTTGTAGCAGTTACAGTATTATTTCTGCTATACAAGTCTTATAGACTGATTACACGCTTATCTTTATTACCAATAGAATGACGGATCCTGATTTCAAAATTATACGCCTCCTAAAAATACACTTATGCAGAGGATAAATTTCTTTTTAGTTAATTTTGTAATTTTGTTCACTTACATATTTTTCTGTTTAACTTTCATTAACAACGAATATATCCTCAATCCTCACATGGAAAAATTTAGCAATCCTAAAAGCTAATAATAAAGAAGGATTATAGCAATTTTTTTCTAATTGAAGAATGGTTTGTCTTGAAACACCGACCTTTTCTGCAAGTTCTTGTTGAGTCATGCGATGAATTGCTCTATATGCATGGATAGAACTGACGAAATTTGCTTTTTTTACTTTACTCATAAATACACTTCTTTTATATAAAATGCATGTCTATACGAACAACACTATAAAAATAGTTTACTATACGATGTTTATATAGACAACATTTAGAAAGGAGAAAATGACTATGAGTCAAGAAAAAACATCGGTTAAAGTAGAAGTATTGATTAATGACTTACTAGCTGAAAGAAATATGTCTCTGAGAGAACTAGCGAGATTGTCAGGTATTGAACCATCTAATCTCAGTAATCTTGCGAATGGCAAGCGAAAAAGAATCTATTTGGAACACATTGAACGTATTGCAGATGCTTTGGAGATTGATGATATATCCAAGGTTATAAAATTACGAAGACTTGACTAAAAAATATAGATTATATTAATATATTTACTTATAGCTTTGTATTAAATGAGAAGAGTAGCAAGCTGTTTTTCTTACCTCCAAGGTATATTAAAGAATATGGTAAAATATTATTGAAACGTTTAATGAAATAGGATTGTTGCTTTTTCACTCTATTTTTGGTACTATGATGGTGCGAAACGATAGTCGCTTTATCAATATTACACAAAAACCACTCTACGGCGAATAGAGTGGTTTTTCTTTACATTCGTTGCGACGACGAATGTGTGAGTTAGAAGGCAACCTGCTTTTAGTCATTGTCGTTCTCATCTAACCAGTGAGAAAAAAGTTTAATAACAATACCTACAAATATAGGCGCAATGACTAACGATAGAAGCTCATCCAATATTACACACCCCCCTTGGGGGCAAGTTGCCGAGATTAGTATAGCATAGAGAAAGATGAAAGAAAATGAGAACATCACCACCCCCATCGTCTTTTGACATCCTTTTCGAGCTTTTCTTTGGGGATAATTTCTGTATTTAGTTGTTTGATAAATTTTTTTGTATCGTGGTTGGAATATATATTTCCTTCTGAAAACATAGAAATACGTTTTTGTTCTTTTTCAAAAAATGTCAACTGGTTTAGGCAGTCTACATAATTGTTTATCCTCTCTTTTTCAGATTTTATTTTTTGATAGAAATTATTGCTGCTATGTTCTATGTAACCTCGATTCTTAATGATTGATGTTTTAATTAATTCATTTTCTCTATTAGAATATTTGTAATTATTTACTAAAAACTGTAAATCTTTTAAATTGCTCTAGGCTCTAAGTATGTTTGTAAATCTTTGTCCGTATAAGAGTTGATATTTATAACTATTTGAGTAAATCCTAATATTAAAGCATAGTTCTCTAGTTGAATAATAAATTTTTTATAGAAATTATAGAAATCATCAAAGTGAAAATTTTCACTTTTTTTATATAAATCAAAATCTGTTATCTCAAATGTTAATCCATATAAAGTAGTATTGATTC